>Ga0137394_10002606_pt1 | contig 13352 bp, 11 predicted proteins | sample czobulk116metaG_FD_108278 | JGI IMG/M metagenome (GOLD analysis project Ga0137394, IMG submission 108278) | Vadose zone soil microbial communities from Angelo Coast Range Reserve, California, USA - czobulk1.16 metaG | ecosystem: Environmental > Terrestrial > Soil > Vadose zone | place: USA...
GCCCCCGACGCACGCCGCCGGACGCCAGAGATCTCGGCCCACGCGCGCCAGAGTACACGCGCGGGCGCCGGAGATCACGACGACCGGATCGCCGGCCCCGACATCCCGAGGTAGGCGGCGCGAATGCGCGGGTCGGCCGCCAGCGCCGCACTCGGTCCGGCCACCGCGACGCGGCCCGTCTCCAGCACGTAGCCGCGGGCGGCCAGCGCCAGCGCGCGGCGCGCGTTCTGCTCGACCAGCAGCACGGTGACGCCGTCGCGGTTGATGCGCTCGATCACGCGGAAGATCTCGCGCACGAGCCGCGGGGCCAGGCCCAGCGACGGCTCGTCCAGCAGCAGCAGGCGCGGCCGCGCCATGAGCGCGCGGGCGATGGCGAGCATCTGCTGCTCGCCCCCCGAGAGCGTGCCCGCGCGCTGGCCCTGGCGCTCGCGCAGCACGGGGAACGCGGCGTAGGCGGCGGCCAGGCGCGCGTCCACCTCGCGGCGCGGCGTCGTGTGGGCGCCCACCAGGAGGTTCTCGCGCACGCTGAAGTCGCCGAACACGTCGCGGCCCTCGGGGACGTGGCCGATGCCGGCGGCGACGATGGCGTCCGCCGTCAGATCGCGCAGGTCACGCCCGCGGTAGACGACGCGGCCGCGCTGCGGGCGCACGAGCCCGGAGACCGCGCGCAGCGTGGTGGACTTGCCGCTGCCGTTGGCCCCGAGCAGCGTCACGATCTCGCCCTCGCGCACGCTGAGCGACACGCCCTCCAGCGCGCGGCGCTGGCCGTACGCGACCGTGAGGTCCTCGATCTCTAGCATGGCGAGCCCGCCACGCCCTCAGCCATCACCATCCTCCGCGCTCCCGAGATAGGCCTCGATCACCGCGGGGTCGGCGGCGACCTCGCGCGGCTTGCCCTCGGCGATCTTGCGCCCGTAGTGCAGCACGGCCACGCGGTCGGAGATGCCCATGACCAGGTCCATGTCGTGCTCGACGACGATCAGCGTCAGCCGCAGCTCCTCGCGCAGGCGGACGATGAAGTCCATGAGCGCGCGCGTCTCGGTGGGATTGAGGCCACCGGCCGGCTCGTCGAGCAGCAGGCAGCGCGGCTCGGCGGCCAGCGCGCGCGCCATCTCCAGCCGCTTCTGCCGGCCGAGCGGCAGCCCGCCCGCCTCAAGGTCGGCGACGTCGGCCAGACCGAGGCGCTCGAGCAGCGCCAGCGCGCGCTCGCGTGCCGCGCGCTCCTCCCGCGCCACACGCGGTGCCCACACGGCGGCGCCGAAGACGCCGCCGCGCAGCCGCGAGTGCAGGCCGACCAGGACGTTATCGAGCACACTCAGCGGCCGGAATACCTCGGTGTTCTGGAACGTGCGCCCGATGCCGCGGCGCGCGATCGCGTGCGGCGCCAGCTCGAGCAGGCTCTCGCCGGCGAACGTCACGTGGCCGGAGTCCGGGCGGTAGAGCCCGGTGAGGACGTTGAAGACGGTGGACTTGCCGGCGCCGTTGGGCCCGATCAGCCCGAGGATCTCGCCATCCGCCACCTCGAAGCTCACGTCGGCGAGCGCCGCGAGCCCGCCGAAGCGGATGGAAAGATCCTCGACGCGCAGCAGCGCCACGCCCTAGTCCGACTTGAGCCAGTCGGTCAGCGGCTTGAAGCGTCCCTTCTCGACTCGCACCCAGAAACCCTGCTTCTGCGTCTCGTGGTCGGGACCGATCGAGAGCGGCGGCAGGATGCCGCTGTCGAAGTTCCTCACGTTCTCGAGCGCGCCGATCAGCGTCTCGCGCGTGAGCGTGCGTCCGGCGCGCCTGGCGCCTTCGACGAAGAGCACGGCCGCGAAGTAGCCCGAGAGGGAGTAGCGGTTCGGCTCGTTCTTGTCGAAGTACTTCTGCATGGCGGCGCGGTACGCCTTGACGCCCGGCAGGTCGGAGGTGAGCGGGTCGGGCCAGAGCGAGAGGCCCTCCACGCCCTCGGCGGCGTCGCCCGCGAGGCCGAGGTACTTCTCGTCCGTGAGCGGGCCCGACGACACCATCAGGGTGTCGGTCCAGCCGATCTTCTCGCGCTCCTTCAGCGCCTGCGCGCCCGGCCCCGGCGTGAGGACGAGGAAGGTGACCTGCGGCGACGCCGCGCGCAATTTGGCGATCTGAGCGCTCACGTCGCTGACGCCGCGCTTCACGGGCTCGGCGGCGGCGATCTTGAGGTTGTGGCGCGCGAGGTCCTTCTCGTAGGCGGTGAGGAACGCCTTGCCGTAGTCGTCGTCCTGGTAGAGCACGCCGAACGTCTTGAACTTCCGCTGGCCGACGAGGTAGTCGATCATCATCTTCGACTGCCGGTCGTAGAGCGTCATGCCGCTGAACACGTACTTCTTGCCGCGCGTGATCGGCGAGCCCTGGAACGGAAACAGCAGCGGGACCTTGTTCTCCTCGAGGTACTCGAGGGTGGCCGCCACCGGCGCTGTCCCCTGCGGCGCGATGACCGCGAGGATCTTGTCCTGCTCGACGAGCTTGCGCGTGTTGGCCACGGCCTCCTGGGGCTTGTAGCCGTCGTCGTAGTACACGGTGCGGACCTTGCGGCCGTTGATGCCGCCGGCATCGTTGACCACCTTGAGGTAGAGGTCGACGCCGTAGCGCGTCGCCTGCTCGCCCGTGTAGGCCAGCGGACCGGAGAACGAGTTCGAGCAGCCGAGCACGATCTCGGCATCGCTCACGCCCTGCTGGGCGGCCGCCGGCCCGGCGGCCACGAGCGTGAGCAGCGCGATCAGAAGCGAAGCGACGAGGCGCATCACGTCCTCCTTCGGGTATCGAGGGGTGCCACGGCTTCGCCGGGGCGCCCCGAGCGTTGGGGGGGGCCATGTCGGGGCCCCTCACGCTCACGAGCGAGTGATCGAGGCGCGTCACGGGTTTCCCGGGACGCGACGAGCGTCGGGGGTCTGGGGGCCATGTCGGGGCCCCCAGGTTAGCGGAGGGGCCATGTCGGGGCCCCCCACGTAAATGAGCGCGCCAGCGCGCGCACGATGCCGCCGGGCATGAAGAGCATGCAAGCGATCAGGATGCCGCCGAAGATCAGCGGCCGGTAGTTCTGGAACGCGGCGAGCCAGTCGTAGAGCACGGTCACCACGGCGGCGCCGAGGATGGAGCCCGGCACCGAGCCGAGGCCGCCCACGACGATCATCACCACGAAGTCCACCGACAGGAACACGTCGAACGCGTCCGGCGAGAGGAAGCCGACCACGAAGGCGAAGAGGCCGCCGGCCACGCCCGTGTAGAACGCCGACAGCCCGAACGCCGCGGTCTTGTACGCGGCCACCGGGACGCCGCTGGCCTGCGCGGCGATCTCGCTCTCGCGGATCGCCAGGAACGCACGGCCCGTGCGTGTGCGCACGACGTTGACGGCGGCAGCGACCATGAGCGCCGCCGTCACCGCCGTCAGATAGTAGCGGCCCGTATCGCCGAGGGCGCCGAACCCGCCGAGGTGCAGCGCCGGCACGCGCAGCCCGTCGGCGCCCTTCGTCAGCGTGTCGAGGTTGAGGATCGCCTCCGTGATCACGAAACCGAACGCCAGCGTGGCCATGCTCAGGTAGAGCCCGCCCAGGCGCAGGCAGGGCATCCCGAACGCGAGGCCGACGGCCGCGGTGAACGCGCCCGCGAGCAGCAGGGTGACGACGACGGGCACGGCCGGCGCGTGGATCGTGAGCAGGGCCGCCACGTAGGCGCCGATGGCCAGGAAGCCCGCATGGCCGAAGGAGAGCTGGTTCGTGTAGCCGGCCATCAAATTCAGGCCGATGGCGACGACGACGTTGACGAGCACGAGGCTGGCGAGGAACACGAAGTAGCGCGGCGCCACCCAGGGCCAGGCGGCGAGGGCGGCGAGCACGAGCACCGGCCAGGCGCGGCGGGCGGTCACACTTTTCTCCGTTCGACGCGCCCCACGAGGCCCGCGGGGCGCACGACGAGGACGGCCACGAGCACCACGAACGGCACGGAATATCGGATGCCCGACGGCAGATAGAGCGGCGCCAGGTTCTCGAGCACGCCGAGAAACATGCCGCCCACCACGGCGCCCGGCATCGAGCCGAAGCCGCCGATGACCGCCGCCGTGAAGCCGTTGATGACGATGAGCCCCATCTTGGAGGACAGGAACACGACGGGCGCGACCAGCACGCCGGCCACGGCGCCGACGACGCCCGCCAGCACCCACGACGTCGAGTACACGCGCTCCACGCTGATCCCCATGAGCCGCGCCGCACGCTGATTCTGCGCCACCGCGCGCATCGCACGGCCCAGCCGCGTGAACCGGAACAGCGCCCAGAGCGCCGCCATCAGCGCGAGCGAGCCACCGAGGATCCCGAGCGAGACGGGCGCCACGCGCACGGGCCCGACGACGACGGGTGCCGACGGGAAGAAGGACGGGAACGGGAACTCGTCGTGCGTCCACGCGAGTCCGGCGGCGGCGCGCAGGATCAGCGAGAGCCCCACCGTGATGATGAGGACGTCCCAGTGGGTGCCGGCGATCGCCCGCCGGATGATCGCGCGCTCCACGAGCCAGGCCATCGCGCCACCGGCGAGGACGGCCACGACGAGCGTGAGCACGAGCGGCAGGCCGAGCGCCCGCTGCGCCGCCCACGCGACGAACGTGGACATCATCAGCATCTCGCCCTGCGCGAAGTTCAGCGTCCGCGTGGCGTTGTAGATGATGACGAGCGAGAGCGCCATCAGCGCGTAGATCGCGCCGGTCGCCAGACCCGACACGACGACGTGAACGACGGTCGCCGCGCTCACGGCTCGAGCCCGTACACCGCCCGCGCGATGTCTTCCGAGATCAGGCCGTCGCGCAGCTCCGCGGCGACGATCTCGCGGGGCCGCTCGCGCGGCTCGCCGTAGCCACCGCCGCCTCCCGCCCACTGCCGGAAGATCGTGCCGCGCGGGATCGCGACGACGTCCTTGGCGCGCGGGACGAGCGTGCGCCCGTCGGGCGTGGCCAGCTCGAGGCGATTGGCGCTTCCCGCCCGCCCGCCGAACAGCCCGAACGCGCGCGCCTCGTCCTCGACGCCGTCGCCGAAGGTGACGCCGGTGACGTCGTCGCCCTCGACGACGAACTCCGTCACCACGCCGAGGCCTCCCCGCCAGCGACCGGCGCCGGCCGAGTCGGGAAGATATTCGTGGCGCAGGAGCCGGTGGGGCGTCTGGATCTCGAGCATCTCGTAGTCCTGGGCGAGGATGCCGCCCGCCGTGTTGATGAGGCCGATGTGGTCGTAGCCGTCGCAGCCGCGCACGGCGCCGGAGCCGCCCTTGAGCGCGAGGAAGAGGATGTCCACGTAGCGCCGGCGCCGGCGCGGATCCATGCCGGCGACGGTCATGCCGAGCATGCGGTTCCAGCCCGCGGACACGCGGTCGGGCACGGCGTCGGCGAGCGCGCGGAAGATCGCATCGGAGTGCGGGCCGGCCAGCGTGTTGCCGAACGTCGTGGCCGCGGGGAAGTCGGCGTTCAGCAGCGTGCCGCGCGGGATGTCCACGCGGATCGCTCGCAGGATGCCCTCGTTGTGCGGGATGTCGGGGTCCACCAGCATCAGCACGGTGAGCAGGACCGCCGAGTACGACGAGGCGAGCGGCGCGTTGACGAAGCCGACGGTCTGCGGCGCCGTGCCCGTGTAGTCGAGGCTCAGCTCGCCGCCGCGCGCGGTGATGGTCACGCGGATCGGATGCCGGCTGCCTTCGTGGTGGCCGTCGTCGAACACCATCGACTCGCCCGTGTAGACGCCGTCGGGGATGCGCGCGAGCTCGGCGCGCATGCGGCGCTCGGCGGCGTCGAACAGGTGCGCCAGGTGCGACTCGACGCGCTCGGCGCCGGAGCGCCGGTAGAGCTCCACCACCCCGCGCTCGCCCATCACGGTGCCGCCGATCTGCGCGCGGATGTCCTCTTCCACGATCGGCAGCCGCACGTTGGCGAAGACCATCCGCCACACGTCGCGCCGCAGCGTCCCGCGATCGACGACGCGCAGCGGCGGGATGCGCAGCGCCTCCTGCCAGACCTCGGTCGCGCGCGGGTTGTAGCCGCCGGCCTGCGCGCCCCCGATGTCGGCCTGGTGGCCCTTGGTGGCGGCCCACGCGACGAGCCGGCCGTCGACGAAGATCGGCCGGAACACCGCCACGTCGTTGTTCTGGTTGCCGCCGGAGAACACGTCGTTGTGCAGGAACACGTCGCCGGGGTGGACGTCGCCCTCGAAGGCGGCGATGACCGCGCGGCACGCGGGCTGGAGCGCGAAGGCCAGGATCGGGATGTACTCGCTCTGCGCCCAGATCTCGCCGTGCGGGCCGTAGAGCCCGGTGACGAAATCGCGGGCCTCGCTGAGGATCGGTGAGCGCGTCGTGCGCAGCAGCGTGAGTCCCATCTCCTCGGTGATCGCCTTCAGCCGGCGCTCGAGGACGGAGGCGAAGACGGGATCGATGGGGCTTGTAGGACTCATCGCCGCTCCACCAGGAACGAGCCGTGCCCATCGACGTCGAGGGTGAAGCCCGGCGCCACGACGACGGTCGTGGTCGACAGCTGGACGATCGCGGGCCCCGCGAGCCGCGCGCCGGCGCCGAGCACCTCGCCGTCGAAGACGTCGGTGTCGGCGAAGGCGGCCTCGTCCGCCACCCAGGCGCGACGGCGGCCGCGGCGCGCGGTCGCGGCTTCCCCGCGCGGAATTTCCGGCGGCGGCGACGTCGGGGTGAGGCCCAGCGCCACCGCGCGCACGTTGACCAGCTCCAGCGGCGTCTCGGGCAGCGCATACCCGTAGTGCCGGTCATGCGCCTCGTGGAAGCGCTTGCTCACGCCCGAGAGATCGGCGTCGTCCGCCTCCTCGCCCAGCCACTCGACCGTGAGCTCGTGGTACTGCCCGACGTACCGGACGTCACACGCGAGTCGGACCACCGCGCGCTCGCGCGTCACGCCCTCGGCGGCCAGCGTCGCGCGCGCGTCGGCCTCGAGCGCCGTGGCCACGCGGCGGAGCGCGGCGCGGTCGAGACGATCGAAGGCGTACGGATGGCTGCGCACGAAGTCGTGGCGGAGGTCGGAGCGCACGAGCCCGGCCGCGCAGAAGATCGAGGAGTCGCGGGGCACCAGCAGTCGCGTGAGGCCCAGCTCGCGCGCGATGCCGGCGGCATGGACGGGACCGGCGCCGCCGCCCACCACCAGCAGGAACTCCCGCGGGTCGTGGCCGCGCTCCACGCTCACGTGCCGGATGCCCGCCGCCATGTTGGCGTCGATCACCTCCACCATGCCGGCGGCCGTCCCCTCCACGCCGCGGCCGAGCGGCCCGGCGAGCGTGGCGACGGCGGCGCGCGCGGCAGCCTCGTCGAGCGGAAAGCGGCCGCCGAGGAAGCCCGCGGGTGAGAGATATCCGAGCACGAGGTCGGCGTCGGTGCACGTGGGCCGCGTGCCGCCGCGGCCGTAGCACGCGGGACCGGGGGCGGCGCCGGCGCTCTTCGGTCCCATCCGCAGCAGTCCGCCGTCGTCGAGCCAGCCGATGGAGCCGCCGCCGGCGCCGATCGTGTGGATCGCCAGCGCGGGCAGCCCGAAGGGATAGCGCGCGATGCGGCCCTCCGACGTCACAGCCGGCGCGCCGTCCTTGACCAGGCACACGTCGAACGACGTGCCGCCCATGTCCACCGTGAGGAAGTCGCGGGCGCCGTGCGGCGCCAGGTAGGCGAGCGCCGCCGTCGGCGCGGCGGCCGGACCGGACAGCAGCGTCGTCGCCGCGGCCGCGCGCGCCACGGCCGGTGACGCCACGCCGCCGTTGGACTGCATGACGAGCAGCACGCCGCGGAAGCCCGCGGCGCCGAGCCGCGCGATGAGGCGATCGAGATAGCGCGAGAGCACGGGCCCCACGGCGGCGTTGAGGACCGTGGTGCTCACGCGCTCCGTGAAGCGTACCTGCGGCAGCAGCGCCGAAGAGCGCGACAGGTACGCCGCCGGCAGCGCGGCCCGCGCGCGCGCCTCGGCCGCCTGCTCGTGCGCGGCATTCGCCCACGCGTGCATGAAGCAGATGGCCACGGCCTCCACGCCGGCGGCGCGCAAGGTGTCCAGCGCGGCGTCGAGGTCGGCGGGGTCCAGCGGCGTGAGGACGGCGCCGGTGGCGTCGACACGCTCGGTGACGGGCAGGCGGAGCCAGCGCTCGACGAGCGGCGGCGGCGCCGTGTAGCGATTGTCGTACTGCGCCTCGCGGATGCCACGCCGCATCGCGAGCGCGTCGCGGAAGCCGCGCGTGGTGAGCAAGCCCACGCGCGCGACCTCGCCGGTGAGGACGGCGTTGGTCGTGACCGTGGTGCCGTGCACGATGACCTCCACGTCGGCGAGGAACGCGTCGAGCGCGCGGCCCTCGCCCGCCGCCAGCTCGGCCAGCCCGGCGAGGAAGCCTTCCGAGGAATCGGCGGGCGTGGACGGCGTCTTCGCCGCGCGCGGCGGGGCGCCGTCGCGGGCGAGCACGAGGTCGGTGAACGTGCCGCCGACGTCGACCCCGAGGCGGTAGCCCATCACACCGGCTCGCGCGGCTGGCAGAGCTCGGTGACGAGGCCGGTCGTCGGCTCGGGCTCGAGAAACGCGATCCGCCCGTGCGCGCCCTCCAGCGGGAAGCCCGGCACGACGCGCAGCCCGCGGGCGCGCACATCGGCGAGCGCGGCATCGAGATCGTCCACGGCGAAGCAGACGTGGTGGACCCCGTCGCGGCGGGCGAGCACGGGGCCGAAGCGCTGCACGATGGGCCCGGTGTACTCCACCAGCTCGAGCCGGGTGCCCGCGACGTCGAGGAACGCGACCTTCACGCCGACGTCGCTCTGCCAGCGGTCGCCCACGCTCACGCCGAACACCCGCTGCCACTCGCGCAGGCTCTGCTCGAGGTCGTCGACCACGATGCCGATGTGCAGCACGCCGCGGAGCAGCGGGGACGCCTCGTCCCTCCCAACCTCGACAGTCTCGAAGCGGCAGCGCTCGGCGCCGACCGCCGCGCACGCCGTCTCCGCCACGGCGACCGGCGCCTCGAGCACCGTCGAGGCGAGCGTCTGCAGCACGCCGCGTGTGAGGTGGCAGACCGGCGCCCCGGCGCGGCCATAGACGCGCGCGAACGGCGAGTCGCCGACGGTGACGATGAGCTGCCTCGGCGTGAGCCGCTCGAGGGCGAAGTCGCCCCAGCCGATGTCGCGCCCGGCCTCGAGCAGTCGTCGCACGCGCGCTTGGGGCGGGCCTTCCAGGGCTGCGATGGCGCGGGCGCCGCCGGCGAGCCCGCCGGCCACGAGGCATTCGGCGGCGCGCGCGCCCAGCGCCGCCTCCACGGCCTTCTGCAGCGCGACGAGCGTCTCGGGCCGGATGAGCACGTAGCCGGGCGGCGGCGTCACGCGAGCCCCCGCACGGCCGGCAGCACGTCGCGCGCGAGCGTTTCGAGCATCCCGCGCGCGTCGCGCGACAGCACGAACACGTTCAGGTGACGAAGGCCGAGCGCCACCAGGTCTTTCAGCCGCCGCCGCCACAGCTCGGCGCCGCCGGCGACCGTGAAGCGATCGACCATCTCGTCGGTCACGTGCGAGAACGCGCCGTGCGCGCCGTCGAAGTGCCCGCCCGCGTACGCCGCGCGGATCCGCGCGGCGACGTCGGCCGGCACGCCGGCCAGCTCGGCGTAGACGGGCGCCGTCTGCGGAAACCAGGCGGCCATCGGCACGCATTCGCGGCGCGCCGCGTGCGCGTCCTCGCGGAGCGAGCCGGCCACGGTGCACGCGACGTCCAGCGACGCGGGATCGCGGCCGGCGCGGCGCGCGCCGTCGGCGACGCGCGCCAGCGCCCACTCGACGCACGGCGGGTGCACGCCGCTGAAGAAGAGGACGCCGTCGGCGACCTCGCCGCCGAGCTCGAGCATCCGCGCGCCGGACGCGGCGATGTAGATGGGCAGCGGCGACGGCAGCGTTATGGTGAGGCGCGCGCGCGCGAGCCGGATCGGGCCCTCGCGCGTCACGTCGCCGCCGGCGGTGAGCGCGCGCGCGATGGCGATCGTCTCGCGCACCGTCGCCACCGGCGCCGCGCGGTGGCCCAGCTCGGTCACGGGGCGGTCGCCGGCGCCGAGCGCCAGGCGCGCGCGGCCGCCCGACAATTCGTGCAGCGTGGCGACCGCGTTCACGGTGATCGCCGGATGGCGCGTATACGGGTGCGTGCAGTTGGGACCGAAGGCCAGCCGGCGCGACGTCGTCGCCACCAGCGCCAGGTACGCGTAGACGTCGCGCCCGTGGAGCGACGAGTCGCATACCCACAGCTCGTCGAAGCCGGCGTCGTCGACCAGCGCCACCAGCTCGCGGAACCGGTCGGGCGGCTCCGTGGCCATCAGGGTGACGCCGACACGCACGCTCACCGCGCGACCCTGCGCCACAGCGCGGACTGCCAGCCCTCGTGGAACAGCTCGCGGACGTCGCGCAGCGTCAGCTCGCCGAGGCCGAGGTGGTCGAGGTCGCGGCCGCGCCCGGCCAGTGGCCGGCGCAGCAGCGCGCTGAAGACGCCGAGCAGGCCGGAGGTGGCCGGCGAGGCGACGGAGACCGAGCGCGCCGCCGACTCGAAGAACGGCAGGCCGAGCTCCACGTCCTCGGTCACGTAGCGATGCTCGAACGTGAGCACCTCGTTCCAGAGCCCGCTCGCGACCAGCTTTCCCTTGGCGCCGGCGCCGTAGAGGCCCTCGGCGGCGCGCGCCTCGTCGTAGTACGTCGCCATCTCGTAGTGCGGCGCGGGGAAGCCCCAGCCCTTGCGGCTCGCCACGCGCTCGGCGTCCACCGCGTCGATGAGCCGGCGCGCGCTCTCCGTCGTGCCCGCTGCGTGAACGTCGAACTTCCCGCGGTCGATGGCGCCGGCGTTGACCAGCACGAGCGGCGGATGGATCACCGGCCCCGCGTTCGTGAGCGCGACGTCGATCGCGTCCACGCACGGTCGTGTCGCCGGGTAGAGCTCGCGCACGCGCGCGAGAGCGTCCTTCGCCCGGGACGCGGGGAAGACGCCGACGGGCAGGTTCGCGGCGCGCACCGGCGCCGCGACGGCCGCCGGCCCCGTCTTGCGCGCGAGATACGGCAGCGTCCCCGCTTCGGCCAGCGCCAGCGGCAGCGCCTTACCCGCGCGCGCGATCTCGCGCGCGATGACGAACGAGCCCAGCGTGGCCGCGCCGAGCAGGACGACTTGCTGCTCGGTGAGGGCGCCCGCGAGACGCCGGCCGAGGTCCTCGTGGGTCGACGCGGGCAGCGGTGCGATGACGACGTCGGCCTCGTGCACGGCCTCGCCGAGGTCCGCCGTGGCCTTGTCCAGGCGCGCTGCGCCCTGGCGCTGCTCCGCCGTCAGCGTGATGCCCCTGGACAGCGCGGCGAGATCTTCCGGGCGCCGGCGCCACAGCCGCACGCGGTGCCCGGCCAACGCCAGATCCGCTGCGGTCGCGAAGGCCCCGTGGCTGCCACCGAGAACGGCTAGATTCACGCGATGACCCCTTTCCTGCGGAGCGCGTCGATGCGCTCGCCCGGATACTTGAGCAGCGTGGCCAGCACCTCGTCGGTGTGCTGGCCGAGCCGCGGCGGCGGCGCCGGCGCGAAGCGCGTCGCGTCGTCGAGCTTGATCGGCGTGCCCAGCGTCGGCAGCCGGCCGTGACGCGGGTGCTCGACCTCCGCGACCATCCCGCGGTGACGCACCTGAGGATCGCTCAGCACGCGATCGACCGTCTGGATCGGCGTCGCCGGCACCCCCTCGGCGTGCAGACGCTCGAGCCACTCGGCCGTCGTCCGCTCGGCGAACGCGCGCTCGATCAGCGCCATCAGCGCCGCGCGGTTCGCGACGCGGTCGGCGTTGGCGGCGAAGCGCGGATCGGCCGTCCACTCCGCATGCGCGGCGGCGCGGCAGAAGGCCGGCCAGAAGCGCTCGAAGACGGCGACGATCAGGTGACCGTCGCGCGTGGCGAGCGTGCCGTACGGCACGACCGAGGCGTGCGCGGTGCCCATGGGGTGGGGCACGACGCCGTCGGTCCAGAAATACTGGGCGAGGTACGAGAGCAGCGAGACCTGGCAGTCGAGCAGCGAGAGGTCGACGTGCGCGCCCAGCCCCGTGCGCGCGCGCCGCAGCAGCGCGCCGGCGACGGAGAAGGCCCCGAACAGGCCGCCGGCGAGGTCGCCCATCGGCAGGCCCATGCGGACCGGGCCGCCGCCGGCCTCGCCGGTGATCGACATCGCGCCGCCCATCGCCTGCAGCGCCAGGTCGAACGCGGGCCAGTCGCGGTACGGCCCGTCCTGGCCGTACGCCGAGAGCGAGCACATCACCAGGCGCGGGTTCACCAGCGAGAGCGCGGCGTAGCCGAGGCCGAGGCGCTCCATCACGCCCGGCCGGAAGTTCTCCCACACGACGTCGGCCTGCGCGGCGAGATCGAGAAACACGTCGCGCCCCGCGGGCTTGCCGAGGTCGAGCACGAGCGACTTCTTGTTGCGGTTGATCGCCAGGAAGTACGCGCTCTCGCCGCCGGGCAGGAACGGCGGCCCCATCGCGCGCATCGGGTCGCCGCCGTCCGGCGCCTCGACCTTGAGGACCTCGGCGCCCATGTCGGCCAGCAGCATCGAGCCGTACGGGCCCGCGAGCATCCGCGAGAGGTCGAGCACGCGCACGCCCTCGAAGAGCCTCACCGGCGGCCGGCCTCCAGCGCGGCGCGCACGCGCACCGGCGTGATCGGCAGCTCGGTGAAACGGACCCCGATGGCGTCGTGCACGGCGTTGGCGACCGCGGCGGAGACCGGGATCACGCCGGATTCGCCGAGGCCCTTGGCGCCGAACGGGCCCTCGGCGTCGTGCGTCTCGATGAGGCGCACCACGAGCTCCGGCATGTCCTCCGCTCTCAGGATCGCGTAGTCCATGAAGGACGCGGTGAGCACCTGCCCGTTCTCGACGACGAGCCGCTCGGCCAGCGCGTACCCGAGGCCCATGTGGATCCCGCCGTGGATCTGACCCTCGGCGGCCAGCGGGTTCAGCGCGCGGCCGACGTCGTGGGCCGAGACGACGCGGCGGACGCGGATGGCGCCCGTGGCCTCCTCGACGTCGAGCACGACGGCCTGGGCGGCGAAGCCGTACGTCGCCGAGACGTTGCCGCGCAGGTCCTTGTCGAGCATCGTCGTGGGCGGATCGTAGAAGGCCTCGGCCACGAGCGTGCGGCCGCCGGGCGCATAGTGGCCAGCCCGCACCACGCGCTCGTAGGGCAGCCGCCGCTGCGGCTCCGCCGTCACGACGATCGCGCCGTCGCTCATGGCGAGGCGCTCCACGGGCTCCTCGAGCTGCTCGGCCGCCATGGCCAGGAGATCGCCGCGCAGCTTCTCGGCGGCCATCCGCGCCGCGTTGCCGGCGATGAA
>Ga0137394_10002608_pt1 | contig 13350 bp, 13 predicted proteins | sample czobulk116metaG_FD_108278 | JGI IMG/M metagenome (GOLD analysis project Ga0137394, IMG submission 108278) | Vadose zone soil microbial communities from Angelo Coast Range Reserve, California, USA - czobulk1.16 metaG | ecosystem: Environmental > Terrestrial > Soil > Vadose zone | place: USA...
CGAGCGCGGCGATCAGGACATTACCCGCGCTGATGCCGGGCCGGCCGATGCTCCAGAGCGCCGGGGGCAGCAGGGTCGCCACCATGCGCAGCGGCATGATCAGGGCGAGGATCTGCAGGAGCGGAGCGGCGGCTGGCCACTTCGCCCCGAGCAGGACGGCGACCGCCTCCGGCGGGGTGACAGCGAGCCGGATGAGGATCGGGTAGGGGACGACGGTGGTGGTGCGGGTGGGCTTGAGCAGGTAGAACCGCAGATCGTCCAGGCGGTCCTGCACCTGGGAGAAGGCGGGCAGGCCGATCGAGGCGATCAGGCTACCGGTCCGGTGCATCGGCATCGACACGAGGTCCTGGGCCACCGAGTAGAGGCCGAGGGTGGCGTCGGACCAGAGGCGGCCCCCGATCACCTTGTCGGCGTCGGTGAAGAGCTGCCAGCCGCCGCGCTCGAGCGTCACGATGCCGCCGAACGAGAGCGCGCGCCGGACCATCGCCAGCGAGAAGCTCGGCAGGCAGAGCGACGGGGCGACCACGTTGAGGGCAACGGTGGTGGTGGCGGTCGACACAAGGCGGCCCCACACCAGCGCCCACACGCCCCAGCCCGTCAAGGCGAGCGCGAGCGTGGTGAGGCCGCCGAGCCAGCTCGCGCCGAGGCTGATCAGGGACTGGCTGCGGAAATCGAGTCCCTGCTCGAGGCGGGCGCGCGGCAGCGTCTCGAACACGAGCAGCAGGAACTGCAGCGAGAGCACGCGCAGGATCGGAATCAGGGTCGGCTCGCTGAAGAACGCGGCCACGAGCGGAGCGGTGGTGATCAGGATCAGGGCGCAGAGCAGGTTGACCGCGATCACCACGCCGAACACCTGACGACGGAACTCCTCGCCCGGCGCCAGCCGCTGCACGAGGACCACGTCCAGGCCCAGGTCGTTCAGGAGGTAGAGGGCGGAGGGGAGGATGACCGCCATCGCCAGGACGCCGTAGTCCGACGGCGAAAGCAGGCGGATGACGAAGACCGTCATCGTCCAGGACACCACCTGGCCGACCAGTCGGGTGGCGGCCGACCAGCGTAGCGCGGACAGGACCTTTGCTCCGACCGGGTTGGTGGCGGGGGGACCCACCCATCCAGACTAACCGGCCGGAAATTTTTCGAACAAGCGAACCTTCGGGCCCCCGGGGCCGGCCGAGCCCGGTCCCCGGAGCGCTAGAACGCGGCCGACATGCCCCCGTCGAAATTGACCGCGGTGCCGGTGATATACGCCGCGCGGGCCGAGCAGAGGAAGGCCACCAGGTCCGCGAACTCCTCGGCCTCGCCGACCCGGCCGACCGGCACCCGCTTGGCCGCCTCGCGGTAGTAGGCCTCCATGTCGCCGCCCTTGGCCCGGCGCTCCCACTGGGCGCTCTTCACCAGCCCCAGGCAGACCGTGTTCACCAGGATGTGATCGGGCGCGTACTCGTTGGCGAGCGACTTGGTCAGGTTGATGCCGGCCGCGCGGGTCACGCTGGTGGGTAGCGAGCGGGCCACCGGGACCTTGCCGCCGACGGTGGTGACGTTGACGATCCGGCCGCCACCGCGCTTCTTCATCTGGGGGATGACGAGGCGGCAGAAGCGCACCGCGGCCATCAGCTTGACCTCGATGTCGGCCGCCCACGTGGCGTCGTCCACCTTCTCGAACGGCCCCGCGGACGAGGTGCCCGCGTTGTTGACGAGGATGTCCACGCCTCCGTGCGCGGCGAGCGTCGCATTCACCACCGCCTCCACGTCGGCGAGCCGGGTGACGTCGGCGGTCTGGGCCAGCACCTGCACGCCGGTCTGCTTCCGGATGGCCTCCGCCGCGCGCTCCAGCACGTCCTTGCGGCGCGCGCAGATCACCACGTGACAGCCCTCCTGGGCGAATCGCATGGCGGTGGCGCGCCCGAGCCCCTCGCTGCCTCCGGTGACGATGGCGACCCTACCGGTGAGACCGAGATCGAGCATGATGGGTCCTCCCGGTCGCGGATACTAGCCGCGCCATCGACCGCGGTCAAGGCGCGGCGCGCCCGTGGTATGCCCCCGTGGTATGCCCCCGTGATATGGTCAGCGCCATGCGCCGGGTCCTGGTCACCGGAATGAGCGGGCTCATCGGGACCGCGGTGCGCCGCCGGCTGGAGGGGCGCTTCACCCTCCGCGCGCTGAACCGTCGGCCGGTCGCGGGCGTGGAGTGCCACCAGGCCGACATCGGCGATCTCGCGGCGATCGCGCCCGCGTTCGACGGCGTGGACGCGGTGGTGCACCTGGCCGCGAACGTCGTCGCGAACCCGCCCGTCGACGCGATCGTGCGGGACAACGTGGTGGGCACCTACAACGTCTTCGAGGCGGCCCGCCGGGCGGGGGTGCGCCGCGTGATCTACGCCAGCAGCGGGGCCACCGTGAGCGACTGGGAGCGGGACGAGCCCTACGCGGCGCTGGTCGCGGGCCGCTACGACCAGGTGGCGGAGTGGCCGATCCTCACCCACGAGTCGCCCACGCGGCCCCACGGGCTCTACGGCTGCAGCAAGATCTGGGGCGAGGCCCTGGCCCGCCACTTCGCGGACACCACGCCGCTCTCGATGATCTGCCTGCGCATCGGGCGGGTGACCGCGGCGGACCGGCCGGTCGGGCCGCGCGAGCTCTCGGTGTGGTGCAGCCAGCGCGACATCGCCCAGATGGTCGAGCGCTGCCTGGTCGCGCCGGACAGCCTGCGCTTCGACGTGTTCTTCGTGTGCTCGGAGAACAAGTGGACGTACCGCGACATCGAGCACGGGCGGGCGGTGGTGGGCTTCGTGCCCGAGGACCGCGCCGAGGACCACCGCGGCCGCTCGTGAAGCTCGTCTCCTGGAACGTCAACGGGCTTCGCTCGGCGTGGAAGAAGGGGTTCCCCGGGTTCCTGACCGCCCAGGCCGCCGACCTCGTCTGCGTGCAGGAGACCAAGCTCCAGGCCGAGCAGGTGACCGACGAGATGCGGGCCCCCGGAGGTTACTCCAGCCACTGGGCCTTCGCGGAGCGTCCCGGCTACAGCGGGGTGGTCACCTACTCCCGAGCGGCCCCGCTCGCGGCGAGCATCGTCTGCGACCACCCGGTGCTGGACTGCGAGGGCCGCCTCGTGCACGTCGAGCTGCCCGACTTCCACCTGCTCAACGTCTACTTCCCGAACGGGGGAATGGGTCCGGAGCGCGTCCGGCACAAGCTCGCCTTCTACGAGGCGTTCCTCGCGTTCGCGGAGTCGCTCCGGAAGCGGGGCAAGGGGGTCGTGGTCTGCGGCGACGTGAATACCGCGCACACCGAGCTCGATCTCGCCCGCCCGCGGGAGCACGAGGCGACGTCGGGCTTCCTGCCCGCCGAGCGCGAGTGGGTGGCCCGCTTCATCGCGGCGGGCTACCACGACACCTTCCGCCTCTTCGTCGCGGACCCGGGGCACTACACCTGGTGGGATCTGAAGACGGGCGCGCGGGCGCGCAACGTGGGCTGGCGCATCGACTACTTCTTCGTCTCCGACGAGCTGCGGGGCCGGATCGCGGGCGCGAGCATCCTGCCCGGGATCCTGGGGTCGGATCACTGCCCGATCGTGCTCGAGCTGGCCTAGGACCCCTCCCCCGGCCCTCTCCCCAGAGGGGAGAGGGTGGTGGTATTCTCTCGGCCGTGATCCAGAGCGCCGATCTCGCGGTCGTCGGAGGCGGCATCGTCGGGCTCGCCACCGCGCTGGCCCTGACCGAGGCCCATCCGCGCCTCCGGCTGCTCCTGCTGGAGAAGGAGCCGCAGATCGCGGCCCACCAGACCGGCCACAACAGCGGCGTCATCCACTCCGGCATCTACTACAAGCCGGGCTCCCTCAAGGCGCGGACCTGCGTGGAGGGCGCGCGCCGGATGAAGCAGTTCTGCGACACCCACGGCATCAAGTGGGAGGGCTGCGGCAAGGTCATCGTGGCCACCGACGCGGCCGAGCTGCCGCGGCTGCAGAACATCTACGAGCGCGGCCAGGCCAACGGGCTCTCTGGCCTCAAGATGCTCTCGGCGGAGGAGGTGCGCGAGCTCGAGCCGAACTGTCGCGCGGTGCGCGCGATCCACGTGCCCGAGACCGGCATCGTCGACTACGTCCAGGTGGCCGGCAAGATGGCGGAGCTGATCCAGCAGCGCGGCGGTCGCATCCTGACCGGCGCCGGGGTGAGCGCGATCCGCCGGCAGGGGACCGGCCTCGTGCTCGAGACCGCGCAGGGCGCGGTCGAGGTGCGCCACCTGGTCAACTGTGGCGGGCTGCACTCCGACCGGGTGGCCGGGCTCACCGGGGCGACGCCCGAGGTGCGCATCATCCCGTTCCGCGGCGAGTACTACATGATCCGAGCGGAGCGGCGTTCGATCGTGCGCGGGCTGATCTACCCAGTGCCGGACCCCGAGTTCCCGTTCCTCGGCGTGCACTTCACCCGCACCATCCACGGCGACGTGGAGGCGGGACCGAACGCGGTGCTCGCCTTCGCGCGCGAGGGGTACTCCCTCGGCACGGTGCGGCCCGGCGAATTCCTCGGCACCCTGGGCTACGCCGGCTTCTGGCACATGGCGCGCAAGTACTGGCGCGTGGGCGCCTACGAGATGTATCGCTCGGCGAGCAAGGCCGCGTTCGTGCGCTCGCTGCAGAAGCTGGTGCCGGACATCCGGAGCGGCGACCTCGAGCGGGGCGGGGCGGGGGTGCGCGCGCAAGCGGTGGCGCCCGACGGGAGCCTGGTGGACGACTTCAAGATCAGCGTGACCCCCGGAGCGGTGCACGTGGTCAACGCTCCGTCCCCTGCCGCGACCGCCTCGCTCGCCATCGGCCGGCACGTCGCCGGGGTGGCCGCCGAGACGTTCGGACTCGGGGGCGGCCCGGGCGCGGCCTGAGCTACTTCTTCAGCCGGTCCTCGACCTCGCGGAGCCGGTCCTCCGCGGCCAGCAGCATCGTGGCCAGCTCGCGGATCAGCGCCAGGGCGAGCGCGGGATTCGCGCGCACGAGGTGATCGAGCCGGTTCGCGGGGATGACCATGAGGGTGACCGCGTCCGCGGCGATCGCGGTGGCGGAGCGGGGAGCGTTGCGGAAGAGGGCGATGTGGCCGAGCAGCTCACCCTTGGTCAGGGTCCTGAGAAGACGCTCCTCACCGCCGATCTTCTTTCGGATCTCCACCCGGCCCAGGTGGAGCATGAAGGCCTCGCCCTTGGCGTCGTCTCCCTCGCGGAAGATGACCGCGCCCGGCTCGAACGTCCTCGTCGGTACCTCCCCGATCTGGCGGCTCATGAACTCCTGTCTTCGGTGTAGAATGGCCCGCGGTGGGCCTATGATACTGCGTCTGGTGCTGTTCGTGGCGGCGGTGATCATGACCGCCGCCGGGCTGCCCGGCTTGGCGCTCGCCCAGAAGGCCCTCACGGTCCAGGAAGCCCTCCTCCGCGCCAAGCCGGCCGTCGTGCTGGTCGTGGCCGAGGTCTCTTCCGAGGTCACCCTCGACTGTGGGGCCGGGCCCGTGAAGATCACCCCACCCGTCTTCCGGGAAACCGGGACCGGCTGGTTCCTCGACGCCGACGGCTGGCTGATGACCAACGGCCACGTGGTCCAGCCCGCCTACGAGCCGCCCCGCTGGCTCGCCAACCAGCAGGCGCAGCGCGCGGTCACGACGGCGTGCCTGCCGCCGGTGCTCAAGAAGATGGGGATCCAGCCGGGCGATCGGCCCGAAGCCGAGGAGGCGGCCAAGCGTCGTCTGCTCGATACCGTGCTGCCCTCCGCCAAGGTCAACCTCAAGCCGGACGTCTTCGTCGTCACCGCCAAGGGCCGGTTCAAGGCCGAGGTGAAGAAGTACAGCCCGCCGGTGAACGAGATGTCGGGCCGCGATCTCGCCCTGCTCAAGGTCCCGGGCGAGAACTACCCGGTGCTCTCGCTGGCCGACTCCAAGGGAGCGCAGATCGGCGACCCGGTCCACATCATCGGCTTCCCGGGCGTGGTGCTCTCGCACGAGCTCTTGAACCAGTCCTCGATGGTCGAAGCGTCGATCACGAACGGCGCGGTGTCCGGCTTCAAGCAGGACAAGAACAACAACACCGTGATCCAGACCGATGCGCCGGCGGCGTGGGGCAACTCGGGCGGTCCGGTGGTGGATGACCGGGGCAACGTGATCGGCCTCCTCACGTTCGTGTCGCTGGCGCCGGGGCCCGAGGGCGGCATCGTGCAGGGCTTCAACTTCGTCATCCCGTCCGCCGCGGTCACCGACTTCGTGAAGGGTACCGCGGTGAAGGTCAACGCGGGCAGCAAGTTCAACGACGCCTGGTTCGCCGGCCTGAGCGCCCTGTTCAGCGAGGACGGCCCGACCGCGCTGCGGCGCTTCGAAGAAGCCGACCGGCTGCACCCGAACCTTCCGGACGCCCGCCGCGAGATCGCCGAGGCGCGCGACCTGGTGAAGAACCCGAAGCCCAAGCCCTTCCCGTGGTTCTGGGTGGCCATCGGGGTCACGTTCGTGAGCGCGGGCGGCTTCGGAGGGCAGTGGCTCCACCGCTGGAACAAGAATCGGTACCGCGTGCACCCCTCGGAGGTCGTGCGGCTGATCGAGGGCGGCAAGGCGCCCACCATCATCGACGCCCGGCGGACGGATCTCTACGAACAGCTGCCGCTCACGATCCGGGGCTCGGTGCGGGTGGCCCCCGAGAACCTCGCGGCCAGCATGGCCGGCCTGGACCTCGACCAGACGCGGCCGGTGGTCGCCTACTGTAGCTGACCCGACGAGGAGACCAGCGCCCGGGTGGCGCGCGAGCTGCGGAAGATGGGGTTCAAGGACGTGAAGATCCTGAAGGGCGGTCTCGGGGCCTGGACCAATGCGGGTCTGCCGATCGAGACCCGCTCCGATCTCTCGCAGGTGGGGGTCGAGCTGTACAAGGCCCTCGCCGGCGGCAACGTCTAGAACCCGAGCGCCCCGCCGTCCGCCCGCGGGTCCGACCCGCCGACCAGCCCGCCCTCCGGCGCGACCCAGATGCAGTGGGCGTGACCGAAGAGATCGTCCCACTCCTCCCCGATCGCGACCTCGTGCCCGCGGCTCTCGAGCTCGCGCGCCAGCTCGACCGGGTAGCGGCCCTCGAGGCTGAGGGCGCGCGTGGCGGTGCCCCAGGTGCGCCCGTAGAGCCAGCGCGGGGCCTCGACGGCGGCCTGAGGGCCGAGCCGGCGGAAGAGCCGCCGGGTGAGGATCGCGGCCTGGGTCTGCGGCTGGCCCTCGCCGCCCATCGTGCCGTAGACGAAGCGCGGGCGACCGCCTTCGAGATACATCGACGGGATCAGGGTGTGCATGGTGCGCTTGCCGGGCGCGAGCGCGTTGACGTGGCCCGGGTCCAGCGAGAAGAACGAGCCGCGATTCTGGAGCACGACCCCGGTGTCGCCCGCCATCACGCCCGAGCCGAACGTGAAGTAGAGCGACTGGATCAGGGAGACCGCGTTGCCTTCGCGGTCCGCGGTGACCAGCGCGATGGTGTCGCCGCCCGCGGGCGCGGCGGGCTGGGACGGGCGCACGTGCGCGGGTGAGATCAGCCGGGCGCGCGCCTGGAGGCGCTCGGCGCCGAGCAGCTCAGCGGCCGGCACGCACATGTGAGCCGGGTCGGTCAGATAGCGGTCGCGATCCTCGAACGCGAGCTTGGTGGCCTCCACGGCCAGGTGGACGTAGTCGGCTTCCGGCAGCGAGGCGACGTCGAACCGCTCCATCATGCCGAGCACCGCGAGCGCGGAGAGCCCCTGGGTGGGCGGGGGAACGCTCACCGCGTGTCCCTCGGCAAAGGGGATGCGCAGCGGCTCCATCCACTCGGATCGGTGCTCGGCCAGGTCCTCGAGCGCCAGCGGGCTGCCCGCCGCCGTGGCGGCGGCCACCAGGCGGCGCGCCACATCCCCGCGGTAAAATGCCTCCGCACCGCCATCGCGCACCGCCTCGAGGGTGCGGGCGAGGTCGCGCTGCACCAGCGGGCCGCGGCGCAGGGCATCCGGATGGTAGAGGGGCCAGAGCCACCGCCGGATCATCCCCGGCGCCCGGTCGGTGAACAGATCCGGCTCGCGCGGCGGCGGGATGCGCTGGCCGTCCGAGGCGGTGAAGCCCTCGCGCGCGTAGGCCACCGCGTCGGCGAGCAGGGCTTTCCAGTCGAGCGGGGAGCCCATCGCCTCACGGCTGTGGCGGTGGGCCTGCCACCAGCCCTCCACCACCGCGGGCACCGTGAGCGCCGCAGGTCCCCCGCGCGCGGGCAGGGCCTGAGTGACGCCGCGCGCGGCGTACCAGTCGATGGTGGCGGCCCGCGCGGCCCGGCCCACCCCACAGAGGGCGCGCAGGCTCTGGCGCCGCGCGTCGTGGATCAGCCACACGTTGTCGCCGCCCAGGCCGTTCATGTGCGGGTACACCACCGCGATGGTGGCGGCGGCCGCGATGGCCGCGTCCAACGCATTGCCCCCCGCGCGCAGCGCGGCCACACCGGACTGGGTCGCGAGCAGGTGCGGGGTCGCCACCATGCCGCGGGGAGCGCGGGCCTCGGGGAACCGGGTCGGGGTCATGGGAGCAGAGATCATACCCTCTCCGTGCGATGCGGGCCGAGCTGCCTCTGCGGGCGACTAGAGCCCGACCCGACGAGGATCCGATCCGAGGATACTGGCGATGAGCGTCTCAATCTCCTCGAGCGCCTTGCGGCGCGAGCGGGTCACGGGTCCGCGGCCCCCGCTGACAACAAGCCGGTGCCCGCGTGACAGGAGGCGTCAGGCGGCTTCGGCAGGAGGTGGAGGAGTCGCGCATGCCGAAGTCCGGAAATTTCGGGCGGCATCGGTAAAGGTGACCGGGCAACCCTTGGCCGATGTCGTCGGCCGCCGCCGGCAGAATCGGGGCTGATGGGCCCGCGACGCCCAGAAGCGCGCAGGGCACACGCCTTGCTGCGAGCTCCCTCTAGGAGGGATCGATGCCGGAGAAGGCGACGCAGCAACGAGTCGAAAAGGACAGGCGAGAAGGGAAGGCGCCGAGCACGCAGGCCGGCGAGTTCGTGCGCGAGGAGATCGAGCACGTCCGTGAAGGCAAGCACGGGGCCCGCTCGTCCCGGCAGGCCATCGCGATCGGGCTGTCGAAGGCTCGCCGCGCCGGGGTCGAGCTGCCGCCGCCGAGAGAAGGAACGGTTTCACGCCGCACCCGCCGGCAGGCGGTCCGCGACGCGCGGGCCGGTGCCCGCGCCGTCTCGAGCCGGCGGTCACGCGCGGCGCTTCGCGCGCTGACCCGGGAGGGTCGCGCGGCCGCCTCGCGGAACGCGTTCTCCCGTCAGGGCCGCACGGCCGCGGCGCGACGCACGAAGCAGTCACGGAGCGCCGCCGCGCGTCGCGCGGCCGCTACGCGAAAGCGTAGGAAAGCGTAGGAGGTGAGCATCGTGACGAACGTCGTCGACCGCGCGCTCGCGATCGCCTTCGCGGGCGCGGCCATCCAGCTGGCGGGAGAGGTGTGGCACGCGTACTCGCACCTGCAGTTCCGACCGAACCCGTTTCCGGAGCTGGCCGGCTTCGTCGGGCTGGCGGTGGCGATCGTCGCGGCCGTCGCCGCCGGCCGGACCGCGCGGGGGGCGATGACCGAGCGCCGGCTGGAGCGGAGCCCGCAGGGCCGCTGAGCCGGATTCGCATGGCCACCCGCTGGCGGTCGGTTGGGATCGTGGTGACGCCGGGATCCGGCGAGGGGCGCGCCCGCGGTGTGGCGCGGCGGCTCGCGCGGCTCCTGGGCCGGCGGGGCTCCACGGTGGAGATCCAGGCATTCGGAAGCCTTCCCGCGCTCGTGAAGTGGGCGCAGACGGCGGCGGCGGAGTTCTCGGTCATCTTCTGCATCGGCGGAGACGCCACCCAGAGCGCGGCCGCCGCGCTGGCCCGGCGCCACGGGATCCCGTTCGTGCCGGTCCCGACCGGATTCGGGAACCTGTTCGCCAGCGTGTTCGGACATCCGTCGTCGGCGCGTCGAGCCGCCCGATTGCTGGCGGACGGCGAGATCCGGATGGTGGACGTGGGTGTGGCCGGCGACGAGCTGTTCCTCTCCCACAAGAGCTACGGCTTCATCGATCAGGTCCAAGAGCGCGTGGAGGAGGATCGACGCCAGCCGCGGACGCGCACGCGCCGGCTCCTGGCCTACTACGGGATCGCGGCGCGGGCGGTGTGGACCACGCCGCTCGACCCGCTCGCGGTGGAGGTGGACGGTACGCGGGTGGCCGACGGAGCGGTGCTGGTCACGGTGGCGAACGTGGAGACGTATCGCGACTTCCTGCCCCTGACTCCCACCGCGTCGCCGATCGACGGGCGCTTCGACGTGTTCGTGATGTCGCGGACGTCCAAGCTCGGACTGGCCTGGCGGCTGTTCCTACTCAAGCTGCGCCTGCCCGGGCGCTGGAGGGGTGTGTCCCTGCATCGCGGGCGCCGCGTGGTGGTCGAGGGGGCCGCGGGCCGCGAGACGCTGCGGGTGCTGCGCCGGGCCCTGCCCCTGCTGCTGCCCCCCGGCGCGGTCGCGGCCCTCGCGCGGCGTCAGGCGGAGGTGGAGGAGGAGGTCCCGGTCGAGACGGTGGTCTGAACCTCGGCCCGCTTTGCGAGCCAGCCCATCGACACCAGAACCAGCAGGCCGACCCCGATCCACCCGATCTGACGCGCGCGGCGGACGAAGCTGAACGCGAGGCCGGCTCCGGCTCCGAGGCCCATGGCCTCGAAGGCGGCCGCGTTGGCGCTCTCGAATGCGCCGAGGCTCGCGGGGATCAGGAAGGTGGCGAACCGCACGCCCGCCCCGAGCGCCTCGATGACCGTCGCGGTCACGAGGTCGGCGGAGATCCCGAGAAAGAACAGGATGAGGTACGCCTCGACCGCGCCCAGCAGCCAGCCGCCGAGGTGGAATCCGGTCGACAGAGAGAGTCGCCGCCAGTCCCGGCGGTAGTAGTCGCGGAGGGCGGCGTCGAGCTGCTGGGCATAGTCGTCGCGCCGCACGACGCCGAACCACTCGAGCAGACGGCCGGCACGGCCCACCACCCCGACGACCTGGACCGCCACGAACCCGGCGACCGCCGCCACTTCCACCACGAGGAGCCAGAGCATGGCCGTGATGACACGCGAGTCGGTGGCGGGCATCGTCCAGGCGAGCGCGACGCCGATCAGGAGAAAGAGCGCCTGCGCGATGGTGATCGTGGTCTTGGCGATCACCACCGACGGCACGCTCTCCGCGTAGGCCACGTCGCGGCGGATCAGCCAGGCTTTCACCGCCTCGCCTCCGACCGATCCGACCGCGGTCACCAGGTTCAGCGCCTCGCCGGCCAGCCGGGCGCCGAACAGTCGACGGAACGGCGCGGCGTCGCCGGGGAACGCGAAGCGCCACCCGAGGGTGTCGACCGCCATGATCGCGGCATAGGGCAGGCAGACCAGCACGACCTGCCACCAGGTGAGTCGCGCGAGCGCCTCGAGAACGGGCGCCCATCCGATGTGATGGATCGACCACGCGATCACCGCCAGCCCCACGATCGACAGCCCGACCTTCACGAGCCGCATCTCAGCGAAAGCTTACAATGTCCGTGCCAGCGGGCCACCGGTTGCGTCGTGTGGCAAGCTGGAAGAGGGACGAACCATGATCCGGCGGAGCCTCTCGAATCAGGCCGTGGTGCTCCTGGGGGTGTCATCCCTCCTGCTGACCGCCTATCTCGTCCTGGCGGTCGACGCGGCGCACCATCAGCTCCTGCCGGGCGACCGCAGCGTGCGGGCCTGGGTGCAGCCGCTGCGGAGCGGCAGCCTCGACCTGCCGATGGAGATGGTCTCGTTCCTGGGCGAGCCGGGTGGGCTCATCGGGCTGATCCTGATCGCCTCCGTGGGGCTCTGGCGGGCCAACCGGCGCTGGGCCCTGCTCCTGCCGATCGTCATGGCGGGGACCGGAATACTCCAGCTCGCGGGCAAGTGGGCCGCGGCCCGTCCGCGGCCGAACGCGGCTCCGTGGGGCTTTCCGAGCGGGCACGTCCTGAGCCTGGTGGTGTTCTTCGGGATGCTCGCCTTCCTGCTCGTCACGCTCACGGAGCGGCGGCGCCGCTTCCGCCTCCTCGCCTGCGGCGCGTGCGGATCCGCGGTCGGTCTCGTCGCGGTGAGCCGCGTCTACCTCGACATGCACTGGCTCTCGGACGTGATGGGCGGCTTCGCGCTCGGCGCCGCCTATCTCCTGATCGCGATCTGGCTGAGCCAGCGGCTTCTCGGGCCGCATCCCGCCACCGTCGAGACGATCGACGCAGCTTCCCGGTAGGGACGGTCCGGTAAGAAGTTCCGGCGGGCTGGCGAACTGCGCGGGGGATCATCGCCGGAGCGAACGCTCGGAGCGATGGTCCCCCGCCGCGCGTCAGATCAGGAGCAGCCGGTGGTGGTTCCGCAGGTGATGCACTTGAGGCAGGTGCCGTTGCGCACCATGGTGAACTGGCCGCACTCGCCGCACGGGTCGCCCTCGTAGCCCTTGAGCCGGGCCATCTCGGACGCCGAGAGGCTCTTCATCGCGGCGCCCGGAGGGGCCACCGGCATGGGCGCGACTCCGCCGCTGCCGCCGCTCATGGGCACGATGGTCCGGACGGTGCTGGCCTGCGGGGCGGGGGGCACCGGTCGCGCGGCCGGGGGAGCGGGCGTGGCCGGTGGCACCGACACCGGGCCCTCGCCCGGCTTGCTGCCGATGGCGTCCGCGCGCAGATCCTCGTCGGGCACGTGGGAGAGGTCGGTGCGCCCGAGGTAGGTGATGGCCAGCTCGCGGAAGACGTAGTCGATCACCGAGGTCGACATCTTGATGCGGTCGTTGCCCTTCACCATGCCGTTGGGCTCGAAGCGGGTGAAGACGAAGGCGTCCACGAACTCGTCGAGCGGCACGCCGTGCTGCAGCCCGAGCGAGATCGCGATCGCGAAGCAGTTCATCAGGGAGCGGAAGGCCGCCCCTTCCTTGTGCATGTCGAGGAAGATCTCGCCGAGCGTTCCGTCCTCGTACTCCCCGGTGCGCAGGTAGACCTTGTGGCCGCCCACCACCGCCTTCTGGGTGTAGCCCTTCCGGCGGTCGGGGAGGCGGTGCCGCTCGCGCAGGTACTGGGTCACCACCCGCTCGGTCATCTTCTCGGCCACCGCCTCGACGTCCGCGGCCACCGAGCGCTCCTCCTCCTCGTCCGTCGTGGAGTTGAGCGGTTGCGAGAGCTTCGAGCCGTCCCGGTAGAGGGCCACCGCCTTGACCATGCCCCGCCAGGCCAGGTCGTACGCCCACTTCACGTCCTCGATGGTGGCGTCCTGGGGCATGTTGATGGTCTTGCTGATGGCCCCCGAGATGAAGGGCTGGGCCGCCGCCATCATCCGGATGTGCGCCTCGGTGGCGA
>Ga0137394_10002609_pt1 | contig 13346 bp, 14 predicted proteins | sample czobulk116metaG_FD_108278 | JGI IMG/M metagenome (GOLD analysis project Ga0137394, IMG submission 108278) | Vadose zone soil microbial communities from Angelo Coast Range Reserve, California, USA - czobulk1.16 metaG | ecosystem: Environmental > Terrestrial > Soil > Vadose zone | place: USA...
AAGGCGCCCTTCTTGTAGCCGAAGAACTCGCTTTCCATCAGGTTCTCCGGGATCGCGCCGCAGTTGACCGGAATGAAGGGCCGTTCGCGCCGCGCGCCATTCTCGTGGATCAGGCGCGCCGCGAGCTCCTTGCCGGTGCCCGATTCGCCCGAGATGTACACCGGCGCCTGGGTGCGGGCGAGCTTGGCGATCATCTCCCGCACCTGCACAAGCGGTGCGCTCTCGCCGAGGAGGCGCCCGTGCAGCCGCTGGTCGCGCGCCGGCGCCTCGCCACGGTCCGGAAGCGAAAGCGCCGCGCGCACCAGCGCGCGCAGCTGCTCGAGCCCGACCGGCTTGGAGACGTAGTCGAAGGCGCCCGCCTTGAGCGCCGCCACGGCGTTCTCGGCGCTGCCGTAGGCGGTGATCACCGCCACCGGAACGTCCGCAGCATGCCCGGAGATATGGCGCACCAGGTCGAGGCCTTCGCCGTCCTCCAGGCGCATGTCGGTGAGACAGAGGTCGAAGCGCTCCTGCTTGAGCCGCTCCTTCGCCTCGGCGATGGTGCCGACGGATGCCACGTCGAGCCCCATGCGTACCAGCGTGAGCTCGAGCAGCTCGCGGATGTCGGGCTCGTCGTCGACGACGAGGACGTGGGCGGCGGCGCGTTTCAAGCGGCGCGCGCCTCCCGGCACAGGATGCGGAAATGGGCCCCCGACGTGTCGTTCACATATTCCAGCGTCGCGCGATTGGCGGCGCAAAGCTCGCGCGCGAGGTAGAGCCCGAGCCCCGTGCCCTTGGCTTCGGTGGTGAAGAACGGCTCGAAGAGCTGCCCCTGGTGCGACGGCGGCACGCCGGGGCCGTTGTCGATCACGCTCAGCTCGACGCGACCGGCGTAGCCGCGCAGCGCGATGCGCACCGCGCCGTCCTCGGGGCCGGCGTAGCGCGCGGCGTTGCGCAGCAGATTCCACAGCACCTGGCGCAAGTGCTCGCGGTCGAACTCGATCCAGGCATCCGCGCCGGCGTCGACCGCGAAGCGGTCGGCGGTGGCCGACTCGTTGGCGACGAACTCGGCGAGGAACTCGCCCAGCCAGGGATGCAGCCGGATCGGCCCGGCCGAGATGCGGTCGCGCCGGTTGAGCTGCAGCACGTCGGACACCAGCCGCTCCAGGCGCCGCGTGTTGTCCTGGATGATGCGCGTGAGGCGCGCCGGATCCTCGCCGCGGCTCTGCTCGTCGAGCAGTTCCGAGGCGTGGCTGATCGCTGCCAGCGGGTTGCGGATTTCGTGGGCGATGTTCGCGGTCAGGCGCCCCAGCGCGGCGAGCTTTAACTGCTGCGCCTGCTCGCGCGCGCGCGTCGTGTCCTCGACGAACAGCACGCTGAAGCCCTCCTCGGTGCCCGTATCGAGCAGGCGCAGCCCGATGTCGCGGCCGCGCACCGCGAGGTCGGCGGCCGACCCCGCCGCCGCCGCGCCCGAGCGCCAGCTGCGCCAGCGTTCCGCAAACTCGGGCAGCAGCATCTCGATGTCGGCGCCCAGCAGCGGATCGGCGCGCAACAGGAGCTGCGCCTGCGGGTTGTGCTGCACCACGCGCCCGTCTCGGTCGAGCACCAGCACGCCATCGTGCATGTCCTGCAGCACGAGCTGATTGACGCGCGTCTGCGTGGCGAGCTCGCGGCCGCGCAGCATCGCGAGGCGCTCGTTCGCGGTAACGCGCTGGGCGAGCCAGCCGGTGATGCCGGTCGCGACGAAGCCACCGATCGCGAGCAGCCCCGGCTGCACGAAGCTGTTGACCGGCGCATCGTGGCCGAGCACCCAGTAGGCCTGCTCGAGCAGCAGCGCGATGGTGGCGAGCGCGGCATAGAGATAGCTCAGGCGCCGCGGCGCGACGATCGCCGCGCCGATGAGCGAGATCACCAGCATCACGCCCAGGCCGCTGCGCACCCCGCTGCTTGCGTTCATGAGCAGCGTGATCACGAAGACGTCGACGCAGGCGTGCAGCGAGAGCTGGACATTGAAGAGCTCGCGCAGCCTGCGCAGCGCCACGTGGAACAGGATTGCGAGGGCGAGATAGGCGGCGCAGGTGATGCGGAAGAGCTCGAGCGAGTGCGAGCCCAGATTGAGCGCGTCCTCGTAGACGAACGACAGCGAGAGGAACAGCGTCGCTACCGTGACCCGGTAGAGGTTGAAGTAGCCGAGCGAAATCCAGAACGACTCGGGCGTGCGCTCGGGCGGCGCGAGGAACAGCTCCGGGTAGCGCAGCGGCGCCCGCATCAGCGCGACCCGGGCCCGAGCCGGGCATGCTCTTCGGAGCAGTAGATCGCACCAGCCGACATGCGCGCTTCGGCGCGCGGCAGCAGCACGCCGCACTGGGCGCAGCGCACGAGCTCATCGCTCTTTTGCGCACTGGGCGCACCGGCCTGCGGCGCGGCGCGGCGCAGCGCGCGGCGCACGAGCCATGCGGCGAGCACGATGAGCAGGATGAGGATCAGGAGCCGTCCCACGGTCTGGCTATCATAGCCAAGATGAAAATCCTGGTCGCGGTGCCGGGAAATCTGCACACGGTGCGCATGAACCGCTTCGTGCCCGACGCGCTCGCGGCTCTCGGTCACGAGATTCGCGTCGTCGACTATTCGCCGACGCTGCTGGAAAAGCTGCGGCGCAAGCTCGCGCGCCGCGAGGCAGCCGAGGTGGTCGAAGCACGCCTCCTCGCCGCCGTCGAGGAGCAGCGTCCCGGGCTGTTCGTCACGCTCTACGGCGTGAACGTCAGCAAACGGGTGCTCGGCGAGTTGCGCGCGCATGGCGCGGTCACCGCCAACTGGTGGCTGAACGATCCGTTCCAGTGGCAGCGCGCGCTCGGCATCCTGCCCGGGTATGACTTCGCCTTCACCAACGCAAAGTATTCGGTCGACGCCTATGCGGCCGCCGGCCTGCGCCATGTCCGCTTCCTGCCGAGCGCCTGCGACGCAGCGGTGCATCGGCCGCTCGACGGCGTTGCGCGGGAATCTGCCGTCTCGTTCGCCGGCGACTGGTCGCCGCTGCGCGAGCGCCTGGTCGAGCGCCTGGCGGGCGAAGGGGTCGATCTGCGTGTCTACGGACCCTGGCGGCGCAAGCTCGGCCCGGACTCGCCGCTCCGCGCAAAGCTCGAGCACGGCTTTTTCTCGCCCGAGCGCATGGTGCAGATCTTCGCCGGCTGTGACGCGACGCTCAACGTCCATACCTGGCGCGAGCGCTTCGATTTCGGTCTCAACCCGCGCGTGTTCGAAGCCGGCGCCTGCGGCACGCCGCAGCTCGTGGACCACAAGCGCGAGCTGGACGAGCTCTTCACGCCGACGCAACGCGCGGCGATGCTGATCTACCGGAGCGACGACGAGCTCGTGAGCCTGGCGCGGTCGCTACCGGCGAGGGCCGCAGAGCTCAGGGCGGCAGCGCTCGCCGCCGCGCCGTCGTTCCAGCGCGAGCACTCGTACGGCGCGCGGGTTGCCGAGCTCCTGCGGGTCGTCGGCATTTGAATTGAAGGAGCGGATTGGTCGGGGTGACTGGATTTGAACCAGCGACACCTGCGTCCCGAACGCAGTACTCTACCAGGCTGAGCTACACCCCGAACTAGGAATGGCGCACTACGGAAAAGGACGCCAATTCTAGCAAAGATCGCTTGAATTCCGACTGCGGCAGCGGCTCGAGCGCCTCGGCGGCGGCCTGGACTTCGCGCTGCGCCGCGGCGCGCGCGTATTCGAGCGAGCCGCAGGCCCGGATCGCGCGCAGCACAGCGCCGAAGTCGTCTCGGCCTCCGGCGACGATCGCCCGGCGCACCACCGCCTGGTCAGGCGGCGAACCGGAGCGAAGCACGTGGATCAGCGGCAGCGTCGGCTTGCCCTCGGCGAGATCGTCGCCCAGGCTCTTGCCGATCGCCGCCTCGTCGCCCGAGTAGTCGAGCACGTCGTCGATCAGCTGGAACGCGGTGCCCACATGCGCACCGTAGCGCGCGAGACCGTTCTCGATCGCCGCCGAGCTGCGCGCGAGCACCGCTCCCAGGCGCGCCGCCGCCTCAAACAGCTTGGCGGTCTTGCGGCGGATCACCTCGAGATAGCGCGCTTCATCCACCTCCGGATCGTGGCTGCCCATCAGCTGCATCACTTCGCCGGCGGCGATGGTGTTGGTGGCATCCGCCAGTACGCGCATCACGCGCATGTCGTCGACCTCGACCATCATCTGGAAGGCGCGCGAATAGAGGAAGTCGCCCACCAGCACCGCGGCGGCGTTGCCGAACGCTGCGTTGGCGGTGCGCATGCCGCGGCGCAGCCGCGATTCATCGACCACATCATCGTGCAGGAGCGTCGCGGTATGGATGAATTCGACCACCGCGGCAAGCGCGAAGCGCGGCTCGCCGCGATAGCCGAGCGCGCCGCAGGCAAGGAGCAGCAGCGCCGGCCGCAGGCGCTTGCCGCCGGCGGCGACGATGTACTGCGCCACCTGGCGTACGAGCGCGACGTCGGACTCGAGTCTCGCGGCCACGAGCTCGTCGACGCGCCGCATGTCGTCCGCGACCGGCGCCAGCATGGACACGAAGCTCATGATTCCCTTATAATTCTCGGCTTTTCCGAGGCAAGACAGCCAATGTACGCAGTGATCAAGTCGGGCGGCAAGCAGTATCGCGTCGAATCCGGGGCGAAGCTCCGCGTCGAGGCGCTTGCCGCCGAGGTCGGCGCCAACGTCTCCTTCGAGCAGGTGCTGCTCGTCGGCGCGGGCGACGGCGTCAAGATCGGCGCGCCGTTCGTCTCGGGTGCGCTCGTGAAGGCTACGGTCGTGGGACACGGCCGCGACGAGAAGGTGCGCATCTTCAAGCTGCGTCGGCGCAAGCACTACCAGAAATCGCAGGGCCATCGGCAGTCGTACACCGAGGTCCGCATCGACGACATCGTCCAGGGTTAAACCAGAAGGCACAGAGGCAGATGGCACACAAGAAAGCAGGCGGCAGCTCGCGCAACGGGCGCGATTCGCAGTCGAAGCGCCTCGGCGTGAAGGTGTATGGCGGCGAGCGCGTCAACGCGGGACAGATCCTCGTGCGCCAGCGCGGCACGCGCGTGCATCCGGGCGCCAACGTCGGCATCGGGCGCGACCACACGCTTTACGCGCGCGTCAGCGGACAAGTGCAATACGCAGTGCGCGGCGAGGACAACAACAACACCGTGAGCGTCGTGAAGGAAAACGCTCCGGCGTAGCCGGTCCCGACACAATGAAAGCCCTATCGAGGCCGGTAGGGCTTTTTTATTTCTAGCCCATGAAATTCATCGACGAAGCCAAGATCGAGGTGCACGCCGGCAACGGTGGCAACGGCGCCGCGACCTTCCGCCGGGAGAAATACATCCGCTATGGAGGACCCAACGGCGGCGACGGCGGCCGCGGCGGCAGCGTCTGGGCCCGCGCCGATCGCAACATCAACACGCTCATCGACTACCGCTTCGCGCGCATTCACCGCGCCGAGCACGGCAGGCGCGGCGCCGGCTCGGACTGCAACGGAAGAGGCGGCGCCGATGTCGAGCTGCGCGTGCCGGTCGGCACCTTGGTGCGCGACGAGGAGACCGGGCACCTGGTGGCCGACCTCGCGAAGGATGGCGAGCGCGCGCTGCTCGCTCGCGGCGGACAGGGCGGGCTTGGCAATGTGCACTTCAAGTCGAGCGTCAACCGGGCCCCGCGGCAGTTCACCCGCGGCGAGCCCGGCGAGAGCCGGCGCCTTGCGCTCGAGCTGCGCGTGCTCGCCGACGTCGGCCTCCTCGGCCTGCCGAACGCCGGCAAGTCGAGCTTGATCCGCGCGGTATCAAGCGCGCGGCCGAAGGTGGCGGACTACCCCTTCACCACGCTGAATCCCTCGCTCGGCGTGGTGCGCGTCGGGCACTCGAGCTTCGTGGTTGCCGATATTCCCGGCCTGATCGAAGGCGCTGCCGAAGGCGCCGGCCTCGGCCACCAGTTCCTGCGCCATCTCGCGCGCACGCGCCTCCTCTTGCACCTGATCGATCTCGCGGACGAGCAGCCGGCGCAGGCCGCCCGCGCAATCGCCGCCGAGCTGAAGAAATACGACGCCGCGCTCTACCGCAAGCCGCGCTGGCTGATCTTCAATAAGATCGATGCCGTGAACGACGCCCCGGCCCGCGCGGCGAAGATCGTGCGCGAATTGCGCTGGAAGCGCGCTTGGTTCGCGATCTCGGCGCTGAGTGGCGAAGGCTGCGAGGCGCTTTCCAAGGCCATCGCGAAGGAGCTCGCGTCGCATGAGCCCGCTCGGCAACGCTAAGACGCTGGTCGTCAAGGTCGGCTCCTCGCTGGTAACGGCCGAGGGACGCGGCCTCGACGCCGCCGCCATCGCGCTGTGGGCGGAGCAGATCGCGCGCCTCTTGCGCGAAGGCCGCCGAGTCATCCTCGTCTCGAGTGGCGCGATCGCCGAAGGCATGCAGCGCCTGGGCTGGACGCGCCGGCCGCAGGCCATGCACGAGCTGCAGGCCGCCGCAGCGATAGGCCAGATGGGGTTGGTGCAGTGCTACGAGAGCTGCTTTCGCAGCCACGGCCTGCACACGGCGCAGGTGCTCCTCACGCACGCCGACCTCGCCGACCGGCAGCGCTATCTCAACGCGCGCTCGACGCTGCGCACGCTGCTCGCCCTCGGCGCGATCCCGGTGATCAACGAGAACGACACGGTGGTCACCGATGAGATCAAGTTCGGCGACAACGACACGCTAGGTGCGCTGGTTACGAACCTGGTGGAGGCTGACGCGCTCATCATCCTCACCGACCAGGCGGGGCTGTTCGATGCGGATCCGCGCACGAGCGCCAGCGCGCGCCTGGTGGAAGAGGCGGACGCTCTGGATGCGCGGCTCGAAGCGATGGCAGGCGGCACCGGTAGCGCGCTCGCCAAGGGCGGCATGCTGACCAAAGTGCAGGCCGCGCGCCGCGCGGCGCGCAGCGGCGCGCACACCGTCATCGCCGATGGGCGCGAGCGCGAGGTGCTGGTGCGCCTCGCGTCCGGCGAGCGCATCGGCAGCTTGCTCACGGCGAAAACCGTGCCGCTTGCGGCGCGCAAGCAGTGGCTCGCCGACCACCTTGCCGTGGCCGCGAGGTTAAAACTAGATGCGGGAGCCGCGCGCGCCCTCCAGCGCGACGGCAAGAGCCTGCTGCCGATCGGCGTGGTCGAGGTCGCGGGCGAATTCGAGCGCGGCGCGGTCGTCGCGTGCCTCGATCCCGATGGACGCGAAGTCGCCCGCGGGCTGGTGAACTACTCGGCGACGGAGACCCGGCGCATCATGCGCAAGCCCTCGAGCGCGATCGCGTCGATCCTCGGCTACATGGACGAGCCGGAGCTCATCCACCGCGACAATCTGGTGCTGCTCTAGGCCGACTTCTGCGGCTGGCCCGCGACCTCGGCGTGCACCTTCGCCATGTCGAGCGCCTTCGCCTGAGTGATGACCTGCTCGAGCGCATTGCCGGGCAGCGCCCCCGCTTGCTGGAACAGGATCACCTTTTCGCGGAACACCACGAGCGTCGGGATCGAGCGGATGCCGAAGGAGCCGGCGAGCTCCTGCTGCTCATCGGTGTTCACCTTGCCGAACACCACGTCGGGATGCGACTCGGCGGCTTTCTCGTAGACCGGCGCGAAGCCCTTGCACGGGCCGCACCACGGCGCCCAGAAGTCGATGATCACCATGGCGTTGTCGTTGACGGTCTGTTCGAAGTTTTCCTGAGTGAGCTCGACGGTGGCCACGGCGGTCCTTCCAAAAAAAGGGGGCAGTGTACTCTAGACCATCATGTACACCGGGCGGTTCGCGCCTTCGCCCACGGGGCCGCTGCACATGGGCTCGCTGATTGCAGCGGCTGCGAGCTGGCTCGACGCGCGCGCCGCCGGCGGACGGTGGCTGCTGCGCATCGAAGACCTCGACCGGCCGCGCTCGGTTTCCGGCGCGGCCGATGAAATCCTGCGCGCACTCGAGCGCCTGGGGCTCGGCTGGGACGGCGAGGTCCTCTACCAGAGCCGCCGCGACGCGCTCTATCGCGAAGCGCTCGACAAGCTGCGCCCGCACACCTATTGGTGCAGTTGCACGCGGCGCGAGATCGCGGACTCGTCGCTCGGGCTCGCGACTGACGGTGCGCACATCTATCCCGGCACTTGCCGTACGCGCAGAGCGCCGGACGGACGCGCGCTGCGTATCCGCACCGAGAGGAGCGAGATTCGTTTCCACGACCGCCTGCAAGGCGCGCAGTCGCAGGTGCTCGAGCGCGACATCGGCGACTTCGTGCTCTATCGCGCCGACGGCCTCTATGCCTACCAGCTCGCCGTTGTGGTGGACGATGCCGCGCAACGGGTTACCGACGTAGTGCGCGGCGCGGATCTGCTCGATTCGACGCCGCGTCAGATTTACCTGCAGCGCCTCCTCGGCGTGCCGATACCGCGCTATCTGCACGTGCCGGTGGCCGTCAACGCGGCGGGCGAGAAGCTCTCCAAGCAAACCGGCGCCGCGCCAATCGAGCTCTCCTTCCAGACCGTGCGAACGGCCTTGCGCTTTCTAGGTCAGCCCGATGCGGAAGATCTGCGCCAAGCCGTGCGCAACTGGAACCCGGCGCTCATTTCGCCGCACCGCGCCTTGGCGTTACAACCGTAGCGAGAGACGCAAGCACCAGTCCGAGAGCGGCGAATTCCGCGGCGCTAGGTTGCTCGCCCAGAACTACCATCCCGCCGAGCACCGCGACCACGGGAATGACCAGCATGCTGAGCGAGAACACGGTGACCGAGACCGAAGTGGCGAGCTTGATCCACGCCCAGTGCGCGAAGGCAAAGGCGATCAGGACGTTGTACGCGGTGCCGAAAAACGCAGCTGTCCCCATATGCGTCAGGGCGCGCGGATCCTCGAGCAGCGCGGCACCGATGAAGATCGGCACGCCGCCGAGCAGCATGATCCACGCGGTATAAGGGCCCGGCGGCATCGCGATCGGATATTTCTTCTGCAGCACGGCGCCAAGCGCCCAGCTCGCCGCGGCACCGAGCACGAGCAGCGTGCCGAGCGGCGCGGCACCGATGGCCGCGTAGCCTTCGCCGATCAGCAGCGCGAGACCGGCGAGACCGAGCACCAACCCGATCGCCTTGCCGGTGGTGAGGCGCTCGCCGAGCAGCCAGACCGAGAGCGGAATGGCGAGCGCGGGCATCGTGTAGGCGAGGATCGAGGCGCGCCCCGAGGGAATCATGGTCAGGCCAAACGCCACCAGGATGTTCCAGCCGGTAATGTTGAAAAACGCGAGGACCAAGAGGCGCAGCCATTGCCCGCGCGGCAGCGGAATAGGCTGACCGCCAAGACGCAGCACGAGAAAGAGCACCCCGGAGCCCAAGCCCAGGCACAGCGAACGAAAGATCCAGGGCGGCACGTCGGCGAGCGCGAGCTTCATCGCCGCCCAGTTGAATCCCCAGGCGAGCGTCAGCGCGGCAAGGAGCCACCACAGCCGTGGGGGAAGATGATCCGCCTCCGCGCTCAAGCGCTCACGCGGATCGGAAACGCCTTCATCCCGCGCAGCACCATTGAATCCATCCATTCCAGGCGTTCCTGCGCCGGCTCGATGTGGCGCCAGCGCGCCAGTACCGCCGGCAGCGCGATTTGGCCTTCAAGCCGTGCCAGCGGGAACCCGAGGCAGATATGCGCGCCATAGCCAAACGTGAGATGCGGCACGCCGTGGCGCTCGACATCCACCCGATCGGGCTCCGGATACGCACGCGGATCGCGGTTCGCGGCATTCATCATGAGGAATACCCGGTCGCCCGTCTTGAATTCCCGGCCGTGAAAGGCCTGTGGCTGCTGCACGATGCGCACCTGCGCGCCGATCGGGCCGTCGTATCGCAAGAGCTCCTCGACCGCCGCCGGCGCGAGGCCGGGGTCGCGCCGGAACTTCTCGAGCTCGGCCGGAAAGCAAAGCAACGCGCCCAGGCCGTTGGCGATGTGGTGCGTCGTCGTCTCGTGGCCGGCGAAGAGCAGCAGGACGCACGTGGCCACGAGCTCATCCTCGGACAACCGATCGCCCTCGTCCTCGAGATGCACTAGCTCGGAAAGCAGGTCGCGCTGCGGCGCGGCGCGGCGCGCGGCGACCAGCGCACGGAAGAGATCGGCCATCTCGTGCGTCGCTGCCTCCGCACGTTCGTATTTGGTGGGCGTCGCGCGCGCGCTGCCGATGAAGAGCGCCATCTCGTCCGATAGGTGCTTGAGGCGCTCGAGCTCGCCGCGCGGCACGCCGAGCATGTCCATGATGACCAGCGCGGGCAGCGGGCCGGCGAACTCCGCGATGAAGTCGAAGCTCGCGCGCGCGCCGACGCGTTCGAGCAGCCAATGGGTGAGCGCTTCCACGTTGGGACGCAGCGCATGAATCGAGCGCACGTGAAACACACGGCTCGCAAGTCGCCGCAGGCGCGTGTGCTCCGGCGGATCGCGAAACACCATCCACAGCGTGAGGATGCGAATCAGCTCGGCCATGCGCGCCGCTTCTGCCGAGGGCAGCGTCGCGAAGAACGGCCGGAGCCTGTCGGACGACATCCGGCTATCGAGGCATACGCGCTTCACGTCGTCGTAGCGCGTGAGCACCCAGGCCTTGAGCTGAGGGCTCCAATGCGCTGGGTCCTCGTCCCGCAGCCGCCGGTAGACGGCGAAAGGATCTGCGAGAACAGCCGGGTCGGTGGGCCGGTACTCGAGGGACATCGGCGCAGTGTAAGGGAGCCCTAACTTTCGCCCTCGCTAGCAGCCGGCCGCCGACGGCAAGCAAGGGCGAAGGGAGTAGTGGATTGTGCGATACACCAATCCGTTCTGCTGCTACGCACAATGTGCTTGACTTTCGACGTGATGAGCCTAAAATCGCAATTGCTGCATTGCACAAAAGACCGAATTTCTTACCGACCAGGAGCTACAAATGTACGTAACCCCGGAACAGATCCAAGCTGCCCAGAAAGGCAACGTAGAAACGCTCCTCGCCGTAGCGAATGCCCAGTTCGCCGCGTTCGAGAAGCTGGCGAACATCAACGCAAGCGCGGTCAAGAGCGCCTTTGAAGACTCGATCGCCAACACCCGCGCGCTGCTCGGCGCGAAGGACGTCCAGGAATTCGTGACGCTGCAGAATTCCTTCGCCCAGCCCGCCATCGAGAAGGCCATTGCCTACTCCAAGAGCCTGTACGAAGTCGCGAGCGAAGCCAACTCCGAGTTCACCCGCGTCGCCGAGCGCCGTGTCGCCGAGTGGAACGAGAACTTCGTGAGCCTGCTCGACAAGGTCTCGAAGAACGCGCCGGCCGGCTCTGACGTCGCCGTCGCCGCGGTCAAGTCGATGCTCGCTGCCGCGAACTCGGCCTACGACAACATGAACAAGGTCGCGAAGCAGGCGAGCGAGATCGCCGAAGCCAACGTCGCGGCCGCGACCGAGACGGTGAAGGGCCTGGCGAAAGCAAAAAAAGTCGCCTAAGCGCCAAAACGGGCCATCACGCCCGATCTAGCGCCAAGCCGATCAAGGCCACCGCGAAAACGGCGGTCCGCAAAAGCAAGAAAAAGAAATCGAAGAAGTAGTCGAGAAAGCCCCGGGGTCTCCCCGGGGCTTTTTCATTTGTACGGGAAGCCCGCCGCGCGCACTTGGCCGCGCAAGGCATCCATAGCCGCGCCGACCTGCGCCGGGTCCCCGCGCACTCCCAACTCGACGTGGATGCGTGAGCCGTCCGCGCCCATCGACGGCAGACTGAATACCTTCACGCCTTTGAAGTCGCGCTCCACCGCTTGCATCGCGGGGATGAGCTGGCTCTCGCCCGCCTGGAACACCAGCATCGAGGCCTCGGTCCATTTCTGCGAGTCGAAGCGATCGCGGTAGCGCGTCTCGAGCACCCACTCGACCATCGGCCAGGCCATTTGCGGGAAGCCCGGCACGAAGTGGTGGTCGCCGACCGAGAAGCCGGGGATCCGATTGACCGGGTTCGGGATGATCGCGGCGCCCTGCGGAAACTCCCCCATCTGCAGCCGCTGCGGCGTCACTTCCTGACCTGCGAAGCGCGCGCGGATCTCGCGCTCGGCCTCGGGATGCAGCGCGAGCGGGACTCCGAGCGCGGATGCCGCGCACTGCCGGGTGTGATCGTCCGGCGTGGCGCCTATGCCCCCGAAGCTGAAGGCGACGTCGGGCGAGGCAAAACTGCGCGCGAGCGCCTCGGTGAGGCGTGCCGGATCGTCGCCGAGGTAATGCGCCCAGCCCAATCGCAGCCCGCGCCGCGCGAGCGCGCCGATCAGGAAAGCAAGGTGCTTGTCCTCGCGCTTTCCGACGAGCAGCTCATCGCCGATGATGAACGCGCCGAACACCCCGCGATTCTAGGCGGCTTTCTTCGCCCAGCGTTCGAGCTCTTCCAAACCGCCGATGTGCTCGCCGTTGACGAAGACCTGCGGCACGGTGCCGCGCCCGGTGATCGCGCCCACGACGCGCGAGCGGTCGCTGTGGTCGAGCCGTACCTCGCCGTATTGATAGCCGAGGTCCTTGAGCAGCTTCTTCGCCCTCGCGCAATAGCCGCAGCCTTCGCGCGTTAGGAGCGCGACCTGGTCGGGCTTCTTCGCCTTCGGGTTGATGTACTTCAGCATCGTGTCGGCGTCGGACACTTCGAAGGGATCGCCGGGCTTTTCGGGCTCGATGAACATCTTCTCGATCACACCGTCCTTGACGAGCATTGAATAGCGCCAGGAGCGCTTGCCGAAGCCGAGCTCGGTCTTGTCGACCAGCATGCCCATCTTCTCGGCGAACTCGCCGTTGCCGTCGGGCAGCAGCCGCAGGTTGGCGCATTCCTGCGTGCGCGCCCATTCGTTCATCACGAACGCGTCGTTGACCGAGATGCAGACGATGCGCTCGACGCCATTCGCGAAGAACGCCGGCGCGAGCTCGTTGTAGCGCGGCACGTGGGTTGACGAGCAGGTCGGCGTGAAGGCGCCGGGCAGCGAGAAGACCACCACCGTCTTGCCCTTGAACACGTCATCGGTGGTGACAGGCTTCCAGTCGCTTTCGTTGCGGGCGCGGAACGTAACTTGCGGGACGCGCTGTCCTTCGCGGTTCGGAAACACGGTCTGGCTCCAGTGCAAAGAGGGAGTGACCGAGTGTAGGAAGCGGCGTCCCCGCGATCCAATGATTTCTTTGGATGCCGCCGATAGGCACGCGTTATGTCGAACTGCGCGCCGCGGCGAGCGCGCCGAGCAGGTAATGAATGAACGCCAGTCCGAAGAGCACCGGCGCGAAGAAGCCGAGCAGCGGCACGTAGGCGACGAGCGCGAGCAGCAGGCCCATGACGTAGAGCGCGCCGCGCCGCCGGGCGAAGATGCGCTTCATCTCCTGCGGATCGGCGTGC
>Ga0137394_10002614_pt1 | contig 13338 bp, 7 predicted proteins | sample czobulk116metaG_FD_108278 | JGI IMG/M metagenome (GOLD analysis project Ga0137394, IMG submission 108278) | Vadose zone soil microbial communities from Angelo Coast Range Reserve, California, USA - czobulk1.16 metaG | ecosystem: Environmental > Terrestrial > Soil > Vadose zone | place: USA...
ATTCACCGCCAGGTCCTCGCGCACGCCGAGCGGCGTGTACAGCATCGTCACGCGCTCCCCCTGGATCTTCTCCACTTGATAAGCGCCGTCCAGCGTGTCGCCTTCGCGCACGGTAAGCACCACGTCCCCGCGGGCAAGGATGATCTGCGTCACGCCATCGTGCATCACGCGCCCCGCGACCCGGTAGGGCATCGGCGGCGCCACCGGGGCCTCGACAGGCGCCTGCACAGCCGCCACCTGCCGGGGCGGTTCCCACGACTGGGAGGAGAACAGCGGACTCGCCGGCTTGCCGATCGTGTCACGCCTGGGCAGCGCGTCGAGCCGGCCCTCGGCGCGCGGCGCCTGTGTGCGCTCGCCGGCCTTTGCATCGCGCTCGGCGCTTACCGTGGCCTTCTGCGGCAGCGGCCACCAAGCCGCGACCGCGGCTGCGGCAGCACCGAAGACTAGCCAACCGAGAAGTCGTTTCTTGGGCACCGAATGATCCCTGTTCCGACGCCCAGTGTAGCTCAGCCAGGTTACATAGCGGGTGGTGAAAATGCCACCAGCGATACCGCATTTCAGACCACCCGCCCTCCTCCGCGCCGCGGCACTCGGCCCCACCGAGGGCAGGGTCTACCCACGCCGGAGGTCGAAGAACTTCGGGTTGTGCACGTTCCGTTACGGTACGAAAACAAAGCCTCCTATACTGCCGACGGCGCTCCCGACACGACCGGCGGCGCCGACTAATCCCCGACTCATGGGAGGAGGACTCCAAATGCGCAGGCTCATCAGGGCTTTTCTCGTTGCAGTAGCGGCACTTCCGGCATCGGCTCTCGCAATTACGGGTAATTACGTGAAGGACAACGAGCACCCGTTCGTCGGCCTGGTGGTGTTCTACGATGCGGCCGGCCAGTTCATCTGGCGCTGCAGCGGCTCGCTTATCAGCCCGACCAAGCTCCTGACCGCCGGGCACTGCGCCGACACGGCCGAAGGCGCCGCCTCGGCACGCGTCTATTTCCAGCAGTACGCGGGTGTCCACTACGATCCGGTGACTCAGCACGATCCGGTGACGGGCTATCCGGATACCTGCGCGTCCGGCACGCTCGGCACGCTTTGCGCCACCTCGAGCAGGATTTACAACTACGGCTTCGCCAACTTCGCCGGCTACCCGAACACGCACGACGTCGGCCTGGTGGTCCTCGACCAGCCGATCTCGCTGCCGGAGTACGGCCAGCTGCCGCAAGCCGGCGTGCTCAACACGCTCGGCACCGTACGCGGCAAGAAGGACACGGTGTTCACCTCGAGCGGTTATGGCCTGAGCCTGAGCGTGCAGGAGCACTCGGCGCTCTCGAACATCTCCTTCCGCGAGCGGCTGATGGCGCAGTCGACGCTAGTCAACCTGACGAGCGCGAATACCGACGGGTTCAATCTGCAGCTGCAGGGCAACGGCAACGGCCGCGGCGGCACGTGCTCGGGCGACTCCGGCGGGCCGGTGTTCCTCGGCGGCTCCACGTCCAACCTGATCGTCGCGGTCACCTCGTTCGGCATGAACGCGCTCTGCCGCGGCACCGACTTCAGCTACCGCATCGACCAGCAGGACGTGCTGAATTGGATCAATAGCCACTAGGCGGAAAACGGGCCGGCGGGGTCGCCGGCCCGCTTGCCTTACTCGACGTTCTCAGAAGCCGGTGCAGCCCGCGGAAACCTGGCCCAGGAAGTTGCCCGAAATCGATAGCAAGGGGTTTGCGCCCGGGCTGATAGTGCTCGATTCGCCGTCGGTACACTGAAGGCCAACGCCCGCGTTCCCAGAAATCGTGCTCGGCGGGAAGTTGGCCAGGAGAGCCGAACCCAAGCCCAGCCGGATTCCGTCGCCTGCATTGTTGCCGGCGGCAACGTTGTCCCGGATGGTCGAGCCCAATAGCTGAAGCTGGGCGCGCATGGTCAGGATCACGCCCAGCCCATTGTTTTCCTCGATGACAGCGTCACGCACGACGATCGAGGAACCAAGGAACGCCGATATGCCGCCGGGAGAGGCAGCGCTGCCGTTTCGACTTATCGTATTGACAGTGGTAAGGCCAGCGGCCGGGTCTCCGATAACGGCGGTTGAACCTACTGAAACGGCGATCCCAGGGCCGGGATTTCGGCTGATCGTGTTGCCGCCCGCAATGCTCACCGTCGCGGACATCAACGCAGAAACGCCCGATCGGCCTGAGGAGGCGGGGTTGGTGCCATTTTCCGTGATCGTGTTCATCGCTACGATAGCCGAACCACCTTGGCTGATTGTCACTCCGTTGCCGGCGTTCTGACTGATCGTGTTACCGGCCGCGGCGAGGCGATCCGTGATGCCAATGCGTGAAGTTCCTCCATTGACGACCAGTACGCCGTTACGGTTGTTCGTAATGGTCGAGTTGACGATCGTCGCCTGCGCGCCATCCACGGCGATGCCATCACGCGTGTTGGACTGAACAGTGCACCCGTCCACAGTGCCGCTCGAACCGTTGGCGTAGGAGATGCCAGTGCGTCCGGTGGATTGAACGACGCAGTTGCGCACCGTTAAATTTGCAGCGCCGACGCCCGTGATGCCGTTACGGCCGCCGCTGACAGTAAGTCCGTCGATCGTGACGCGGTTGCCGGTGACATTGACAGTGTTGACGTCAACATCCGGGCCGTGGATACCGCCCCCAGCGGGATCGGCCACGAGCGTCACATTGTCTCGACTTACGCTCAGCGATTCGGTGCACGTGCCGCGAACCACAATCCGGTCGGCTCCGGATGCAAGCCCCTCGGAGATCGTCTGAAGAGCCGCGCAATCGACCGTGACGGTGCCACCGCCGCCACCTCCGCGCAATTGGTTGATCTGGTTCTGCAGTTGCGCGTCCGTGGCAGCGCGAATAGCTGTCTCGTCGTTGATGCTATTCTGAAGTCTGGTATCGGCGGCGCTGCGGGCAACGGCCTCCGCATTGATGTTGCCTTGGAGCGCGGCATCCGCTGCCTGGCGCGCGTTAATCTCGCCAGGCAGACCCTGCGCTATAGCACTCCCGCCCCCGAAAGTTATTGCGGCGATAAAAAGCCTGAGCTTACGTGCCTCCATGATCGTCACCTCTCACGTGTAGTCGTTAGCAGAACTTCAACGGCGCGCAGGCGCACGCGTTCTATGCGCGTGTAAGGCGCGGCGCAAGAGCAAGGCGTTAATGTCGACGGCATATTCTCCTCCCGTGCAGATAGCGCCGACAGGCCTCACCACCCTGCGCGGTTTGTCGGCGGGGGTCAATAGTCAAGGCGCGGAAGCTCGATGTAAATCCCATGACTTCGGTAGGTGCTCGCTTCGACCGCATGGCCGCGCTACAACGGTGCTCCAATCATCGAAAATCGGAGGTTTTGTGAGGAAGAGATTAGCGGCCGTGCACCCGCGCTGCTTCCTTAATTCCCAACGGTCGCGCCACGATCCCCCCGTCGTAGAGGACGTTGCCGTTGACGATTGTGAGGACGGAGCCGACGGTCTCAGGGTGCCCGGAATGAAAAAGGCGGCCCGCTGGCCGCCTTTTTTCTTGCCTTGGTGAGCCGAGCTCTAGTCGCGGCGATTGGCACGCACCTGGCCGCGGATTTCGCCTCCCGGCGAAAGACTGGTGTGCACATTGACGTAGGCGGCGCCGGCGCGGATGGCGGCAATCACCTCATCGAGCTCGCCGGTCGCGATCTGCTGTGTGGCGACGTTCTGAACGTTCTCCGGCCGCCACGTTCCGGCGAAATGCCCGTTCGGTGAAGTACACACCTGCGTGCCCGCCGGTCCCGGATTGGTCGCCGAGCCGCAGATCCACAGGACGATACCGCCATTCACGCTGCGCTGGCCGACGTGCATGTGCGACTGCGTGACGGTACCCTGCATGCCCGTATAGGTGATCTCGTAATCAATGGCATCGCCTGTGCGGCCAATGTCGGCCTCGAATGTGCCGTTCGCTTCGGTAGATACGACAGGCACTTCCTGAAGACCGCTGAGGCGAGCGCGTACTTTGTCATCGGCGCTCGCGGCGCCAGCGGCGAACAACGCGGCCAGGGCTGTCGCGATAGCAAGCTTCTTCATGGTGTTCCTCCTCTGAGCTGCACCTTGTGCGGTGCCTTCCGCAAACACGGGAACCAGGGCGGTATTCCAAACCGGGAGAAAAACGCCCGTCCGCCGCTATCGGGCGTTCCCGTCCGGCAGGGGGTTCAGTTCCCTCAGCGATCGAAATCCACGACAACAAGATAAAAAAGGGCGGCGCGATGGCCGCCCTTTTTTGCAGCTGCTAACTCACGGCGCCGATGGATTGCATTTGCCCCCGTCACCCGGCTGGTTGCAGACATTGCTGTCCATGGCTTGCTGCACGAGCACGGCCCAGTCGTCGGGGAAGCCCGGCGGGATCGTGCCGGTGCACTTCGCGCCCATCGCCGCTGCCTGCGGCCCCGCGAGGAGATACCCGCCGCACGCTGCGTTGTCCGCAGCCTTCTTCACCGCGGCGACATAGCCCGCATGCGAGTTCTGGTAGCGCTCTTCGAGCGATGGCCGCGGGTCGCCTGTGGCGATGCGCTGCATCTTCGTCTTCGCGAAAGGCACCATGCCGCCGACGTAGTTGCACACCTGCCCGGCGTGGAATCCCGAAGAGGTGATGTTCCAGCCGAGGTACGTGCCGAGCGGCGCGTCGCGAAGTACGGTCGGCACGCCGCCGAGTTCGTTGCCGTCGCTGTCCACCTTCGGCACCATCGTCGCCACCACGCCGAGGATCGGCGGCGGCACGTTGGTCGGATTGCCCGAGGCATTGAAGTGGTCGTACTCGGGCCCCCAGTCATAGTCGAGGATCGGGAAGGCGAAATTTTCGCGCTGGAAGATCGAATCCGGAATTCCCGGCACGCCACTCGGGAAGCCCATCGCCGCCTTGGTCGACTCGACGAGCGTCCTCTCCGCCTTCGCTCCACCCATCAGCGGCCACTTGCTCGGCGGCGGCTCGGTGCCGTTCAGCACCCATTCGCGCAGCGCGACGCGCATCCGGCTGACGAGCGCCGTCGCCGGCACCGGGTTCGCGCGCAGCGTTCCGGTGCCCCAGTTGTTGCCCGGGCAGCTTGCGCCCTGCGGATTGGTTGCTTCGTTGAAGCCGCCGCCACCGCCGCCGTGCGTCGAGCTCGGCAGGTAGTAACGGCGCACATTGTCGGGCACTGGGATGTCGTTCTTCGGATCGGTCCCGACCCAGGAAGGCGTCATCTTGAGCGCGAACACCTCCGCGCCGCCGAAAGTCTCGATGATCTTCGGACAAGTGCCGCTACGGCTGCAGCGGTCGAGAATGCCGCCCGGATGGATGTTGCGCGCGCGGTCCGGGAAGCTGTGCCACCACTGCGGGCCCTCGCTGCCCATCTGGTAGAGCTCGAGCACGCCGTCGGGCATGCCCCAGCGCGAGTTGTTCGCCACGCGGCGTCCCGCGATCAGCGGCCAGGCGCCGTCGTGCACGATGCGCCCCGACTCGTCCTCGTTCATGCCGAGGAAGATCAAATGCCGCGTGAAATTCCCTGACTGCGACGAGCCGCGGATGATGGCCTTGTTGATCTTGCCGGCGAGCGTCTTCAGGCGGCCGTTCGGATCTCCGACCGCGCCGAGCTCGGCCACGGACGCGTATCTGAAGAACGAGCCGACATCGCGGAACGCCGCAGTTCCGGCGCCCAGAACGTAGGGATCCTTCGCGTTGTACACGAGCTGGTAGAGCTTGGCCGGATCGTAGCCGTTCTTCAGGCACAGGTTGACCGGCAAGGTCGTGGGCGGCGTTGCCGTGGCGAACGTTTGGCCCGCAGCACAGAACTTCCAGTCGGTATTCGGGATCACCTCGCCGACAGTGATTTTGCCGTCCACTGTCTCTTTGGTATGCGTGGTCAGCGTTGCCCGCGACTGGTCAGCGGCGGGGAAGTACGGGATGGGATTCCCCATCACGTTGAGCGGCTGGCCGTTCTTGCCGCTACGATTGACGATGCGGCCCATGATCATTCCGGTCGTACCCGTGAGCACCGGGGTCTTCACCCATTCGTTCGTGCTCGGCGTTACCGGCGTCGGGGAGCTGGCGTTTGCCGGCACCACGGTGGCGCCGGCGTTATCGCCCTGCCAGCCGCTCGAGACGCCGACGTCGAACTGCGCGCGCAGGTCGCTCGAGATCGTGATCCTGCCGCCGCGGTTCGGCACGTCGTGCCATAGAAGGCCGCTCGTCCTCGACATGTCGATCGGCTTCACGACGAAGAAGGTGGCGATGTACTGCGCCTTGCCGTTGACGCGCGGCGCGGCCGCGATGTCGGTGATGAGCGAATTGTGGTCGTCCATCGGGTCGAGCTCGCCGAACGCGCGTCCCGTGATCGCTTCGTAATTCGGATCCGTCTGCGTGCACACCCCGGCAATGCGCTGAGTGCACAGCGGGCTCTCGATGTTATCGACGATGATGCTGCTCACTCGAGCGTCCGACAGCGGCGCCCAGGCGAGTGCGACCGCTGCCGCTATAGCGCCTGCGGCCGAAGTTCTGAACAGCTTGGATAACGTGTGGGTCATGCTGTGATCTCCGATTATGGTTGCGCGGTCAACGCAGGACCGCGCTGGCCTCGGCCTCGTTGACGAAGTTCCGCACGTCTTCCTCAACGAGGAAGCCGTCTTGCTGCAGCTTGCGCCCGGCCTTGGCGACCGCCTTGACGTAGCCGTCGTGGTCCTTGTACCGCTCCTCGAGCGAGCGGCGCGGGTCGCCGCTGGCGAGGCGCTCGGCCTTGGTGCGCGTGAACGGGATGTTCTGGCCGTCGGACTCGCAGCCGTCGGGGCCGCCAAAGTCGTCGCGGCGCAGCGCCCAGCCGCTGGTGGTGGCCGTCGGCGCCGCCACGCCCGGCATGCGTACGCCGGCGATCTCGTTGCCGTCCTCGTCCACCTTCGAGACGAAGATCGGATACGCAGGGCGTCCGGCCACGGAAGGCGGGTAGTGGTCGATGATGCCCTGGTCGAGCCTGCCGCCGAAGTCGAGCAGATAGCGCGTGGTGATGACGCCGGTATAGAGCACGCCCGGAATGCTCGGCCAGCCGAGGTCCGCCTGCGGCACCACCCCGACCTGGGAGCCGGGCCGCGGCACCGCCCAGACGCGGTGCCCGCCGTGCGGGATCGCGCTCTTGGGCGGTTCCGTTCCGTCGCTCACCCAACGGTCGATCGCGAGCAGCAGCGCGCGATGCGCGGGATAAGGGCTGACGCCGTTGGTGAACTCGCGGCAGACGCCCCTGTCGGTGACGTCGCCGACGCCATGCGACTGCCCCGACATCAGGTAGTAGCGCACGTCGTCGGGCTCCTTGAGATCCTTGCCCTCCATGTCGCTGTGCAACAGCGCTCCCGCCTTGACCCAGTATTCGTTCGATGTATTCACCTCGAAGCGCTTCGGGCAGGTGTTGCTGGCCGCGCAGCGCTCGTCGCGCCCCGCAGTCTTGCCACTTAGCGGATCCGTGAGTGTCTGGTGCGCGAACGGGAATATGCCTTCCGGATACAAGTGGTTTTGCCGGTTGCGCTCGGTTCTGCCGGTCTGACCATAGCGGTAGTTGATCTGGTCGCCGCTGCCGCCGCCGGTATGGCTCAGGATGCCGTCGAGCACGCGCTGCCCTTGCAGGTCCTCGTTAAAGCCGAACAGCACGAAGTCGTTCAGCGTACGCGAGGGCTGCGAGATGGAGTAGCTGTAGGTGTGCTGCACGTGGCCGGCGAGCGGGTTGCCTTCGGCAGCGCTGGCATGGCGCAGGAAGCTCACCCAGTCGCGCGTGGCGGCGAGACCCACGCCTGACACCACCGGGTTCTTGGCGGTGTAGCTGAACTCATGGATCGCGCTTTGCGCGAAGCGGGTTCCGAGCGGCAGCAGCCGGATCGCGGTGCCGGCAGTCGAGGTGTATTCCCACTCGCTGTCGGCCATCACCCTCGGTGTGTCGCCAAGGTGCGCGCGCACTGTAAGCCGCGCCGCCGCCTTGTCGAGCGTGTTTGCCGGGAATGTAAGCGTCGCGGTCGTGGTGGTCGAGTTGTCGAACACCAGGTACTCGTAGGACGGGCCCGGCAGGCCGGTGAGCGCAGGCACCGTGATCTTCATGTTCGCGGCGCCGCTGGCACCGAAGTCCCAGCCGTTGCCCGCGACCGAGAAGCCGTGGCGCATGACGTAGCCATCGCCGGCATCGGCCGCAGTCACCGGGTCGCTCGTCACGGTGCCGTTGTTCAGCCGGCCAAGGCGCATCTGGCCGCGGTTATTGAAGTCGAGCATCAGGCGCTGGTTGCCTTTGGCCTGGTCAGCGGGCCGCAGGACGAACACGTCCATCGAATAGCTCACCATGCCGTTCGCATTGCGCGGGGCGAGCGCGATGTCGGTGATCACCTTGTTGCGCGGATCGTTCGGGTCGAGCTCGCCGGTGGCGGTGCCGCGCAGCTTCTCGTAGCGTCCGACAGTACCGAAGCTCGCGCCGCCGAAGGCATACCCGTTGGCGGGAAACACGCTCGGCGCCTGAGAGCGTGCCTCGATCCACGTGACGGAAGTAATGCGCGCTTCGGCCAACTGCGCGCCGAGCGACGAAGCCGCGAGTGCGGCTAGTGCGATTCCGATTTTCACGCAAAACCCTCCCCAGTTGTTTAACGCAGCACGTCGCTGGCTTCCGCCGCATCGATGTAGCGCTGCACGTCGGCGGGCAGCAGCATGCGCCGCTGTTCGAGCTTGCGCGCTTCTTTCGCGACCGCTTTTACATAGCCGTCGTGGTCTTTGTACCGTTCCTCGAGCGACGGCCTCGGGTCGTTCGCTGCCAGGCGCTCGGCCTTCGTGGTATGGAACGGAATCCACTGGCCCGAGGATTCGCAGCCGTCCCACGGTCCGCCGCCGAAACCCGCGGCACGCAGCCCCCAGCCCGTGGTCGTCGCGATCGGCGCCGCGACGTCCGGCAGCCGGATGCCGGCGACCTCATTGCCGTCGGCATCGACCTTGGAGACGTAGGAGGGATAGACCGGCCCAGAGAAATCGGGCGGGTTGATGTCCATGATGCCGTCATCGAAGCGCGGCCCGAAGTTGAAGAGATGGCGCACGGTGATGAGGCCGGAATAGGTGACGCCGGGAATGCTCGGCCAGCCGAGCTCCCCTTGCGGCACGTAGCCGACGCCGTCGGAAAGGCGAATGGAGAACGCGCGCATCCCAGGCCCGGGCACTTCGCTCTTCGGCGGCTGGACGTCGGCGGTCACCCATTCATCGAGCGCGGTGAAAATCGCGCGCAAGACGGGGCTCGGGTTCGTGCTATTGCGGAACTGCTGGCACGAGCCGGCGCTGCGCGGCGGCGAGCCGGCCACCGTGTGCTCGACGCCCGACAGCAGATAGAAGCGCACGTTCTCCGGATCGCGCGGCAGGTCCTTGCCGGTTGGGAAGCTGTGCAGCAGCGACCCGGTCTTGACCCAGTACTCGTTCGCGGAGTTGCTCTCCATGACCTTCGGGCAAGTGCCGGTGGCGTTACACCGCACGCCGCGTCCCGCGGTCTTGCCGGTGAAGGGATCGGTGAGCGCGGGCCAGGCGAACGGGAACGGTGCCTCCGGATATCGATGGTTCTGCCGGTTTCTCTCGGTGCGCCCGTTCTGAGCGAAGCGGTAGTTGATGCCGACACCGCTGCCGCCGCCCAACCAGTTGAGGATGCCGTCGAACACGCGCCGGCCGTCCTCATCCTCGTTGAAGCCGAGGGTGTTGAAGTCGTTGAGATAGCGCGCTGGCTGCGAGATGGTGAACGCCTCGACGTAGTGGGCGTGGCCGCGCAGCGGATTGGCCGCGTCGTTCGACTTGAGGAACGAGACAAAGTCGCGCGTCGCGGCCAGGCCGAGGCCAGCGACCAGCGGATCCTTCGCGATATAGGTGAATTCGTAAATCGCGCTCTGCTGGAAGGCGCCGCTGGTCAACTTGATCGCGGTGCCCGCACTCGAGGTGTAGTCCCACCCCGAAGCGGGAATCTCCACGGGCGTGTCACGCAAATGTTGCTTGAAGGTCAGCCGCGCGTGCGGCTTGTCGAGGCTTGCGGCGGGATAAGCCAGCGCGCTCGACATCGTGGTGGCGCTGTCGAACACGATGTACTCGTACGAAGGCCCGGTGATGGTGGCGCCACCGTTGGTCGCCACCGGCACCGTGATCGTCAGACGGTCGCCGCCCGCCGGAGCCGACGTGTCCCAGCCGCTCCAGGCGATGCTATAGCCCTGCTTCATGAGGAAGGCATCGCCGGCATGCGCCGCAGTGGTCGGGTTATTGCCGCCGCTCGAGCCGTTGAGGTCGCCGAACAGCTTATTGCCGCGGTTGTTTACCTCGAAGAACACCTTGTGGTTGCCTTTGGCGAGGTCCACGGGCCGCAGAATGTAGATGTCCATCGAGTACCGCACCTTGCCGTTCGGCAAGCGGGGCGCGAGCTCCATGTCGGTGATGACGGCGTTGCGCGGGTCGGCGGGATCGACCTCGCCGTACGCCGTGCCGCGGAGCTTCTCGTACGCGCCCACTGCCCCGAAGGTGCGCGCGATACCGGTGGCCGGATCCTTGAAAGTCGGCGACTCGACGCTGGTGATTTCGATGCGGGTGATGCGCGCCTCGGCGAGCGAAGCGGCAAGCGCCGCGCTCACGGCGAGCGCGAGCAGCGCGGGTGTCCTCATGTTGTCCCCTCCTCCTGGCGACCGATTATCGGCACGTCCAATCGCGCGGATTGATGATAGATACGCATCAGTTCAGAACAAGAGTGAATGGATGGGCTGCCGCGCCGGTGTACTGTGACCGCAAGAAAATCCTTGAGGGGAAGGAGTCCCGATGCTGCGCGTTCCTGCAGTGGTCGTCTGCGCCGTTCTGCTTGGCCTGTCCGTTGCGGCGCTTGCCGCCCCGAAGCCGCCGAAGAGCAATTTCGAAATCCGCACGCTGTCGAACCGGGCCGACCTCATCAGCGGCGGCGATGCCCTGGTCGAAGTAAGCGTGCCGGACAAGCTGCAGCTGAAGCAGGTGAGGCTGTTGCTCAACGGGCGCGACGTGACGGCCGCTTTCAGGGCCGACGCCGCGGGGACCACGCTGCGCGGCGTGCTGACGGGGCTCGTGGATGGGGAGAACGACTTCATCGCCGACTCGAACGGCCGCGGCTTCGGCCGCCCGCGCGCGCAGCTGACGATCACCAACCATCCGATCGGCGGTCCGGTGCTGCTCGGCTCGCAAACCCAGCCCTGGATCTGCGCCACCCCCACGCCGTTGGCGGCCTCGGGCAACACCCCGGCGTCGAACGCGAGCGGCCTCTCGACCTTTGCCACCGATGCGCAGTGCAACATCGCCACGGAGTACAAACTCTTCTACCGCAGCACGGCGAACGCGGTGTGCGGCGGGTTGCCTGATCCGAGCCCGCCGCCGGCGGTTCCCCCGACCACTCCCCCGTGCTTCAAGCCGTACACCGTCGGTAGCTCGCCTGCCGACTTGGCGACGACAACCACGACCCACGGGATGACGGTGCCTTACATCGTCCGCGTCGAGCGCGGCACGATCAACCGCGGCATCTACGACATCGCGGTGCTGTTCGACCCGTCGAAGCCCTGGACCGCGCTCGAGCCCCAGCCGCAGTGGAATGGCAAGGTGGTCTATACCTTCGGCCCCTCGACCGGCCAGCCGCGGCTGCAGTTCCGCAGCGAGCAGAATTGGGCCGACGACGCGGCATTGTCGCGCGGCTTCATGGTGGTCGACAACAGCCTCACCGACTCGCTCTACAACTCGAACCGCGTGCTCAACGCCGAGACTCTGATGATGATGAAGGAGCACATCGTCGACAGCTACGGCGAGATCGCCTTCACCATGGGCAACGGCTGCTCCGGCGGCTCGATCCAGCAGAACACCGCCGCCTCGATCTACCCCGGGCTGCTCGACGGCATCCAGCCGAGCTGCGACTACCCGGACTCCATCACGACGGGGCTGGAGGTGACCGACTGCGTGCTGCTCGTGAACTTCTACGTCAGCCCCGAGTGGACCGCGCTGGTGGCCGGCCTGAGCCAGGCAACGATCAACCGCAAGAAAGCGAAGATCAACGGCCACCTGAGTCAGCTCGGCTGCCAGTCGTGGAACAACGCGTTCGGGTTCAATGGAAAGCCCGGCAACTATGTGCCTTTCATCGTTGTGGATCAGACCACCGGCGCCATGGATTTTCGCGGCGCGCCGCGCAACAACTGCCTGCTGCCCGCGGCCCTCGTCTACGACCCGGTGAACAACCCGAACGGCACGCGCTGCGGCGACGCCGACCTCTCCACTGCAGTCTGGGGCACGACCATCAATGAAAACGCGCCGAACAGCGTGCGGGCGCGCCAGACCCTCGACAACGTCGGCATCCAGTACGGTCTCGGCGCGCTGCTGACGGGTGAAATCACGGCGGAGGAGTTCGTCACGGTGAACGAGAAGATCGGCGGCTTCGACGCCGATGTGAACCGCCGGCCGCAGCGCACGACCGCCGACCGCCAGGCGCTGGACATCGCCTACCGCGCCGGCATCGTGTCGAGCGGGGCGCACCTCGGCCAGCTCGCGATCATCGACTCGCGCGGCTGGGACGAGCAGGGCATCCACTACATCTTCCGCAGCTTCGCCGAGCGCGCGCGGATCGAGGCGGACAACGCCGGCAACCACGGCAACCAGGTGATGTGGCGCTACGGCACCGGGCTGCTGCCGGGCACGGCGGCGCAGGCTGCCGCGGTAACGCTGAGATCGCTCACTACGATGGACCGGTGGCTGACCAATCTCACCGCCAGCGCGCCCAAGGAGACGCTCAATTCAGCGCGCGGCCAAGCGCAGGTGATTTCCGGCAAACCGGCGGACGCGGTCGACTTCTGCTTCCTCTCCACTGACCCCACGTTCACGACCCCGGTGACCGACATCGCGGCGTGCAATGCGGATGCGCCGCAGGCCGACGGCCTAGGCCGGATGGCAAAGCGCGCGTCACCGCGGCAGGTGGCGGGCGGCCCGCTGGTGGAGAACATCCTCAAGTGCCAGCTGAAGCCGCTCATCTCCGCCGACTACGCGCCGATTGCCTTTTCGTCCGGCCAACTCGCGCGGCTGCACGACGCTTTTCCGGGCGGCGTCTGTGACTGGAGGCTGCCGGGTATCGGCCAGCAACCCGCAGTCTCACCGCTTACGTTCACCGAGGGGCCAGGCGGACAGCCGCTGCCGCCGGCGCCCGTTTCCGAGCCTCTCCTGGAGCACCTGTAACGCAGCGGTAACTTGCTGCAGCGCACCCTTCGCCGCGCGCGTTTCCGACGCGCGGCGAATCGTTTCGACAAGCGGCTCGCCGGGGGCTCCCGAGCACGCGTGCAGTTGCTAAGATTCTGACAGTCTCTTA
>Ga0137394_10002615_pt1 | contig 13336 bp, 16 predicted proteins | sample czobulk116metaG_FD_108278 | JGI IMG/M metagenome (GOLD analysis project Ga0137394, IMG submission 108278) | Vadose zone soil microbial communities from Angelo Coast Range Reserve, California, USA - czobulk1.16 metaG | ecosystem: Environmental > Terrestrial > Soil > Vadose zone | place: USA...
GCCATACCCGCTCATTAAGTTAATACTGTACTTTTTCTTCCATACCTTGTGTGACTTTTGTGCATCGGTGAGTCAATTTCAGGAAAGAATCACTTCTGCATTAAACAGTGCCGAGTTGTTGTTTTGAGACTCGTCATTGTTCCACGTCGCGTGTCATTCCGGGACAAAAAAGGACTCGGAGCACATAGTCGGTGCACCAATGACAAGGGCTAATTAGGGAGGAGAAGCATGTACTGCCTAAGACCGATGAGATTGTCGTGGTACGCTCTTGCTACCTCGACCCACTTTCAATCCCAAAACACAGGCTCCAGTCCAGTCCACCTAGCGGCGGGACTAGACGGGGCCGAATCGTCTTCAAACGTCAACATGTTCCATTCGGGTGAGTCTCAAATCACATTCCTTTCTTCGCCTACTCATCTACATCCAGAAGGTCATCCTGTTTCTCTGTCTATGCTCTTTTGAAACCTCCTCAGGCGACGGTCTCGTCCTCCATGGCACCCCTCATAGGCCTCATCCTTCAGTTCGCCCCGCATAAATCAATCTCACACTACAACCGCTCCTATATCCGATCAGCATCTAACCCTCGACACCGCCCACTGGATGCTCACATCAATATAACTTCGGCACTTCGTCTGGTGCGCCATCCGCCAGAGCACATAACCTCGACATGGCCCGCACGAATATCACTCTGCAGACGCAGTGAGGTCAAAAAAAAAAGGAAAGTTGGCGAGGAACAAGCTACCGAGGTCAATGAAGGCGCCGGCAGCGGCGGAACTGCGTGAGCTGACCATTTTTGCCCGGGCGGACTCCTCCGTCGTCGGGCAGCGAGTCTGATATGGCACGAGCACCGATCTGGCAGTAGTCTTGCGTGCCGAGTTTGTCAACGTGACTACTGTAGGAAGACCATAGTGCCATACTATCGCCGCTCAGGCACGCCTTGCGCTGGTGCTGGTGCAAACTAATCATCTTTCCTGCCGGCGCCTCCCACTGCCTGCCTCCGACACCCGGCTGCCATCGTCGCCCGTGATCTTCAGGTGTCGAATACTCTGCGAAGACAGCTGTCACTGACTCACTAGCAAACCCAGTCCGTCGCATAAGCGCTGCCCATTAGCGCAGCATGTCGCAAGAGCAAGGCGAGCCTACGCCTTCGTGTGCCCATTACTAGCTGCCTTCACGCTCGTGTGGGAAGCTCTGGCACGCGCAGCGTGCACAGGAAGAGCCACATTAAGAAAGTTAGAGATCCCTGCAGACCCGGAAGTATTTTTTTGGGGAGATGGAAGTCATCCAATAGCAGATGATACTGGCCGCACTCACTGGTGATGGTGAAGTAGGAAGTGATGACCGTGACAATGGTTGTGGTGATGGGACTATCGGCAAGGACCCTCTGCCAGACAGTCAGGTGCGTGCAAGCGTATTCTCCGCTCGTACTACACTGCTGATCGATGGTAATTGTTGCTGCCCACGGGGCCCCGCTCGTCCGTCTCTATCCTTTCCTCCGCTCCGGAGGCATGAGCTCTTTCATACAGAAAGCCAACGCCGTGACGTCGCAGCCCATATACCATCATTTGCCTCTAGACAAAGATCCCTTGCACTAATACGGGTCTACTCTGACATGTATAATGAGCGTCGCCTGATACTCTTATGTGATGGAACGCTCCCTAACTTCTGTTGTTTGACCGGACTCTCCCTTCGTCAAAGTTGATGAGTAAGATTAGGAAGTTTGTCGCATCCTTTGGGTTCTTCTAATCATATCTCACTTCACTTCTCACAGAGGGCATGTTCTTCGCCCAATTACAAGGTCCTTCACGAGAACGTTCCCTCCTGCGCAGGCGTTCAACGAGATCGTCCACATCCACAATCCTCCTTCCTGCTCATCGGTACCAAGTGGTTGGCCCTTTGCATGCACTCATTGGTCCAAGTAGTACAAGTACAAAACGTTGCGTTCAAGTAGTTTGTTCGTATGAACACTGTCCCATATTGCTGGCATATGATATATCCATCCTTACGAATATTGATAAGATCCAGTTAGGGCCCCTCGGCAGCGGGGAAGTCAGCTGCCCCCATTCGTGGCCAATCAGAAGTCGTGACTCCACACTACACGTTCTTCGGGCTCTGTCATCGCGTTGCTGGCCGGGGATTCGGAATCAAACCGCTCATTCAGAACGGCCAGTCGCGAGCGGAACTCGTCTGCTCCGATGTACGCACCACACATGCGGCGCTGTCCCGTGAAGGAAGAGCGGCCGTGAAGTACACGGTGGTTATCAATCGCTGCACGAGCGGGTCAGCAGTGCCATTTTGACATCTGCAGCGGAAAGAAGGGGTGCCAGAAAGGGCTCTCGCGCGGGAGGGGAAATGAAAGATGCGACAAGTTTCATACCAATGACGGTTCCCGGAGAGAGCTGAACCCAATACTCCGAGTCCTGGGAAGTAATGAGTTTGTCCCACGTACGCATAGCCTCGTACAGACGCGGGATGTCCTCGTGCGTTACGTCTCGGAGCCCGCTCCTGTCGTCGTTATTCCATCGTACCGCCCTCAAGTTTCCCGCCACGTCGTGTTCTAGTGGCGTGTGGGCAGCGCGGTACAGGATCCACGATTCGCCCGCAGCGTGGGCAGGTATCGGGACCGTGGACAAGAGGCGGTACGCGTCTGGGTGGAGATCATGCAGGATGGAGGCGATGTAGAACCCGTCGACGAGGAGGGTGGCACCGCCGGTGCCATCAGTGTGTTCGAGCAAGTGGAAGAGTTGGAGTCCGCAGGGGTTCGTCTGCGTGATACACGCTTGCATGAGAGACAAAGAGGGACCGAATGTGGGACGGGACAGCACGTACAAAGTAAGTGGTGTCTGTGTGGGCGGGCAATGCAATGTTTGTGTACGCCGTGTCGCCCCGAGCTAGGTCGGCAGTAAAATCCCAGAACTTTCCATCTGACTCGCACACCCCTACGTTAGTAAGGAGAAAGTGAGGACGACCCTTCGTGATATCTCACAATGGGTTTCTCGAATGAACCCGATGCGCTTCGCCAGTGCTTCAGTGGCCTCTGGAGTGGCCGGCGACCCGGAAACAAAGCAAAAGCCGAAAGTGTGCTAGGAGTTGAAAACTCATAAATCAGAGCAAAGAAAGGCGCAGACCGAGTGGACTACTCACGATCCTTGATAGCCACTTGTACAGCCCATATTCATTAGTTACGACTTCATCATAGGTAACTGATGGTGGATCTTTCGCGATCTTTGATCCCCATAAAACCTTTCTGGTCAGCGTGAGAGATCGAAGAGAATAGATCTAGTGATAAATAATGAATAGATACTCGATGGATTCCCGATTCATTGAGGGTGAACGGTTACTTCGTCGAAGCCAGGACCACGGATAAGTCGAAATGTGTCGACCACTTGACGCTGGCCCTAGTGAATATTAATGGATGGTCCTGAATTGACATAACTGATCATACTGACAGACCACTTCAAGACCAGCTGGCGTAGACCGTATGGAGATAGGTTCCAGGTCAGGGGGGATCTAGACACATGTTGATAAATAGGTGATGATGGATGAGAGGGAAGGAGATTACGTCGAAAGTATTGATCAGTCTCTGCTTTGTGACGGAATGAAAACATTCAGGGCATCTGCAGTGATCACGGAGCCATATGTGATGGCTAACGAAAAGCGTCCGCACAAAAGCTTAATTGAAGATGTGATGAAATGGTCAGACTTACAATTTTGATCGGGTGCTTCCGTCCCATTGAATGAATACTTCGCGCTCGTTCGCGGTGCTGGTCGGCAAGTCGCCGAGGTTGCTTGAATAATTACGCTGATCTGAGGACGGGTTCTTGAAGAGCGCCAATGGCGCATAACTCTGAACGCGTGTGGAGGGAGAGAACCTAATTTGAGGTGACATGATCTGGACAGCACACGAAATTTATCGTTCGAACTGAGATATCTGAACCCGGCTACGCACCAATGTCGTATGGGAAGTAGTTTTGGCATTTAAATACAGTTTCTGTAAGCGCAAAAAATTTCGCAGTGGTCGCATGGTCACCGCGTCCAGCTGAGGGGGGGAATTGGCGGGATGAACGGCCCGAAGCTTACCGTGGCATAGCGGAGTTGCCCGGGCCGCTCTACGAACCCATCCTCAGACTCGAGTTCCTTCCACCCAGACGGATCCATGTACCATTTTCACATTAATTTTGGATCATCTTTTGCATGTTCTCTCAGTCACCATAACGACAAGTGCAGTGTCGGCCATTCGGATTCGAGTCACACGCCCATGGGGCGTAATGAAGCCCCGTTGACAGTTGGTTTCCCTCATGTTGCAATCTGGAAGGGTCTCGTTTGGAGATGGAAGGTCATCCGACCTCAGACGACGTTTGCGATGGTGATGGGAGTGTCGCTGAGGGGCCTCTCTGTGAGACAGTTCATGACCACGTACCGTGCGAGCACATACTCGTACTCGAGGTTAGTGTCTCAAGGCGGGCACTGGGCGCTCCAATCACACAACGAGGATTGCCTGTCTCGAAGAAGCCCAACCCTTCTCACGTTGTTATCTGAAAGGTCTTCCCTGTTCGAACAATCTGACCCAATCGACGAGCTGCGCAGCTGCGCTACTAGAAAGCCAAGGAAGCCCTGATACGTGTACGCATAGTTCCATAAATGTCAGGTGAGCTATTCCGTTGCGCATGGAAAGCGCCCACGTACGAGGGTATTGGTGACTATCCCCGCAAGAACCACATCTTCCCTCTCCTCTCTTCAAATCCCTTCGCGTCCGTCAGCCATTGCACGTCGGCACCGCTCTTGTGTGTTCACTCCACCTCCCTGATCGCTCTCACTGCACACTTGCCTCGCGTCCTTCCTCACCCCCGCTCTGCCTTTGTTCCCGTTCGGTCGGTCCTCACCACCTCTCCTGTCATCCCCTCCGCTCCGACGCATCGCCGCACACGGCCACGCACACCCCAATCCCTTTGTCTCCAGTCCCCGCGATCTCACCCTCGACGCGATCTTGCCTCCGTTCATAGCGCTGGATTGTGTGCAGTTCCGGTATCTTCGACTGTCTTTTGTTCTCTGTGGTTGGAAATTTTACTATACTACATTAGGTTTAATTCTTCTAGATCAGCGGGCGTTAGAGCCCCAACTCTCTGCCTATGTCTCCCTTTCCCTTTGTTCCCTCGCTGCCCGGTATTTTCATGTACTTACCCATAGCTTTGATGTTCTCGGGCAGCCACTTTAGAGTACAGCCTGTTCACCATATATGTAAAGACTCTGCTTCTTTCTCTCTCGCCCACTTCTTTATTTCTCAAGCTCCGACGCTGATCCAGCGCCACTGAGGCCCATCCGTGTCTATCTCGACAACGAACATCCCCTCGCTTCTCCTTTGTGTCATCTCACCTCGCTTATTTCCCTTTTCAGACCTCTCCTCTACCTTGTACTCGCGTGGCTTGTCCAGATTAGCCGTCGCCTGCTCATCTCTCCCTCCTGTCAATGCACCCTGGTCTGCCTTACGTTCTTACATGCGTAGGCTTTCTGTCTCGCTTCAGCATTATTGGGGGGAGGAGCTTAGCGCTTAACAGTCACTCCACCAAGGTCTCCGATGGTGGAAACATGGCCGCATGTTCAGATGTGTGTCAGAACCATGCGCGGGAGTCGGGTTTACCTTATCGATGAAGTACTACACTATCTTCAACGAAGATGTATATCACAACCTGCATGGTGTGACAATAAATGTGAATTGAACAATGTCCTTTTACTAATGCTATCTGGTAAGGTCAATCTGTTGTGGGTCGCTGGACCTGTGGTATATCGTTGGCTGCTGCGTTAGCGCCGTGGTGGCCGAATATATTACGTTTCACGTTTCACCTAGCTCGCACCACGAACTACCAACGAAAGCAGGTGTGAATCAAAGGTTAGGCTCAATGAGGAGCTGTGCGAGCTCCTCATGACCCCGTTCGGACGCCACATGCAGCGCTGTCGACCCCTCATTGTTATGGGCTGTCACGTCGGCACCGTGCTCGACGAGGAGCTGCGCGAGCTTCACATGACCCTCTTCCGACGCCCGATGCAGCGGAGTCCACCCATCCCCATCCTGGATTGCCGCGTCAGCACCTTGCTGCATGAGGAGTTGTGCAAGCTCTACATGACCCCTTCGCGACGTCCAATGCAGCGGAGTCTGCCCACGTTTGTCCTGAGCTCCCGCGTCGGCACCGTGCTGGATGAGGAGCCTTGCGAGCCCCACATGACCCTTTTCCGACGCCCGATGCAATGGTGTCCACCCCTGCTTGTCCTGAACCGTGGCGTCGGCACCGTGCTCAAAGAGGAGCCGCGCGAGCCCCACATGCCCCCATAAGGATACCCCATGCAGTGGTGTCCACCCTTTCTTGTCCTGGGATGTCACGGCGGCGCCATGCTGGATGAGGAGCCGTGCAAGCTCCACACGGCCTCCAAAGGACACTAGGTGCAGCGGTGTCAACAACCGCTTATCCTGCATTGCGGCGTTGGCGCCGTGCTGGACAAGGAGCCGTACGAGCTCCACATGACCCCTTTCCGACGCCCAATGTAGCGGTGTCCGCCCCTTCTTTTCCTGTGCTGAGAAGTCGGCACCATGCTCGATGAGGAGCTGTGAGAGCTCCACATGGCCCCCATAGGACGCCCGATGCAGCGAGGTCCAACCATCATTGTCTCGGCCTGCTATCTCGGCGCCATGTTCAACGAGGAGCCGTGCGAGCTCCACATGGCCCCGGTAGGACACCCGATGCAGCGAGGTCCAACCATCCTTGTCTTGGCATGTTGTCTTGGCGCCATGTTCAACGAGGAGCCGTGCGAGTTCAAAATGGCCGCCATAAGATGCCCGATGCAGCGGAGTCCAACCCTGCTTGTCCTCGGCCATCACATCAGCGCCCTGATCGACGAGAATCCGTGCAACTTCCACATGTCCCTCTCTTGAAGCCAGATGCAAAGGAGTTGATTTTCCATTGAAGCTCCGAGAATTCACATCCTGTGAGCTCTCAATGGCCAAGACCTCCACAATGTCCCGCAGGCGGCAAAAGGTGGCGTAATGTAAGGGTGATCCACGAGGTGACGACGGCCTTTCGGCTGATTTGTTTCGTTCCCTGGAGGGCACTGTTGGGTCACATATCCAGAGCCAAATCGATAGATGTGGTTTGCTCCCGTCAAAAATCTGCTTCATCCCTTCGTTTGCATTTTGCCACACACCCTGAAAACGGGCATGCTCAAACCAGTGTTCGGCAGCGTATTCAGCGAGAGCAAATTTCCCCAGGCTGTCTCGGGCGATGTTTTTGTCCAGGTGCAATAAGATACCCAGACATGCTTGGGTGACGAAGGTATGAGTGGGTATCATAGAAATATGGAAACGGTGGGAAATGGTGTTATGTTTTTCGGCGAATCGAGCAGACATCAAGAACTCTTTGACTGAGAGGTGTGAAAATTGTATGACCAGGGAATCATTGACGTTGACAAGGGCAAGTAACGTGGAGCATATGGACAGCACCGCTTCTACTGGATCTTCGACGCGCCAATCTTCGTGAAATTTCGGTATGGGTCCGGCATTGAAATCAAACGCCAGCAATTCTGCCAGTTCCTCGACTCGGAGTGGACGGGAAACTACAGCGACACATAGGAGGAGACGTCGGGCAAATTCCCAGTTCGCGTCGTTAATCTCTCGCAACGTTCGTTCATACGTCCCATCGAGCGTGTCGGGCAATTCGTCCAGGGCATGCCGAATACATCCAGGGAGGCATCTGCCGAGATAGTCCAGTTGGCAATACGCCCACCTGAACCTATCAAATAGATACGGATGAGTGTCGCGAAGAAATAAGGAATGAATGCCTTACATGCCATCCACTCTTTTTATCAGCGTATCAATCACAAACTGCTTCTGCTCCGGTTTCCATCTTCGCATGTTTTTGTTTGTGGTTACAACCGATTTGATAAAGTTATCGATGTCCTCCTTTTGTCCGGTCTCATCATGTAAGGAAACAGAATGGGTAGCTAATGGCTGAAGAACTGGCTTGATGTCGGTCTCGGGTCGGCTGGTGACGCATACACGCAGGTTCGGCAGTTGTGAGTCGATAAGGTCCTCCAAAAGCGTTAAAACCTCCGCTCGAGGGGATGACAGCGCAGCTGTGTTTGGACATTCGTCCAAAGCATCTACGATCAGGAAAACTGGAGCTTGTCCTGGGAGACTCAACAAGACCTTTAAACACTGGACAAGCTCGTTGTTGCCGAGGCTTTGTGCACCATCTTGGTGTGCTGCAACGAAAGTGGAAATGGTGTCGTAGTACGAATCGGACTGATTGCAAAGCTGGAATAGCACCGATGAGAGAAGCCCACGGAGGTCCTTCTTCTGATCCTCTCTAAAGTCACAGTAATATATGGCGAGTGATGCCAGCCCCGATTTTCGCATGGTCTCGATCTCCTCGATAATTGTAGAACTGGCCAACATCATAAAGTTCTGAGGACGAAGATATCAATGGGTTAACGTACCAAAGGACACTTTTCCCAGCACCCGCTACGACAGAAAACTAATCAATCCCTGCGACACAGAAAGTGCCGGGAGGCAACTTACGTTTCCCATGGATCCATAGAAGAGTACTAGGTCCGGACGCTTTCCATTCCGAGAGCTTGTTGCTGTTAACGAACCATGCCCCGGTCTCGCCGTATCGCGATTCCTGGGCGACGTGATAATTCTTCCATGGATCGGGAGGTGAGAGCCAACGAAATATATCTTGCCGCAACTTGTCACCTGTCAGACAATCCCGATGGTTCCAGGCAGCAACGGCAACTTCAAGGAATAACTAACGTTTTAACTTGTTCACGTCGCCCACAACTTGATGAAGAATTTCTAGCTCTCAGTCAGACACGGAACTCGCTCGCTGTCGCGTATAAACGTACCTAGCTCTTCTCGGACACCAGCAATAGATGCTTTGCCGTCTAGAGATGTATTGAACAGACAGTGGATAATAAGCCCAGTGCATTTGCTCACCGTCGATGAACTCCCTCATATTCTGGACTAGACCATAGACAACTCCGAGGATTTGAGCTGCCGTAGTCCGAACCTCATCTTGCGTGAGTCGGTCCAGTCTCTGCAGGGCCGCCTCGATGTCCTTCGCCCCGAAAAACTTCTTCACAAATTTGACTGTGTCGCGCTGAGAAAGGTATCACATCAGCGAGAAGGCACTCACTCGATCGTCGTTGCTTGAGTTCTTTGGTTACCGAAGCGAGCATGGAGAGGAGCTCCACCAATATTTTTACCACTATTTCGACCATTGCGGGAGTAAGAGGAACCCGTGTATATATATCGAGCCGTTTGACGAATTGTTCGATTGTTTCGAGCAAATTGAGTGCGTCACCGCTGGATATCACGCCATTGGCCGCCTGGTTCATTTGGATGTCACAATGACATCTATATGTGAACTAGAGAATGGCACATACATCAAGCAGGATAGCGAGACCAGCCTGTATTGCTGTCGTAGGTGGGAATAATGTCTGAAGAAAAACGCTCAGCAATGTGAAACATGCCATCAACACTTTCCGACGTACCAGGCCGACGGCGTCAGCGAAGGAGGTGGCATTAGAAAGTAGTGATAAAACCGATACGGTGATCTTGATTGATCTCGTGATTCCACCATTGGCATGGAAATCACTGAATGCCTGTGCTTGGCCTTGCAGAAGAGCAGTAATTTCCTCGACCGAGCCGCAACTCTGGAGTTTCACGGCGAGTGGATGCTGGGCCAATGAGACACCGGTCTTTTTCTCGTAAGCCTGCAAGGCAGACTCGAAAAGCGCTTGAAAACGAGCAGATCCTGACTGGTCGGCCATCTCACGAGTAGTGAATTGGGGTCTTTAGAAAAAAAAAGAAAGGGGGGTTTGATTCGCGCCAAGGGCTTGGTTGTTTAGACTGTAGAGAGGTTGGACGAGTGCTGATGTTGCTGTTCAGTTTCGGCCGTTTGCGGAAATCTGCTCGGCCGATCTTTGCGGTAAACGTAAACGAAAGAAAAAGTTGACCTCTCATCGACCTCCTTCTCGTCTTGCCCATCCCTCTAGCCCTCCAGTCCCTTCATGGCTTCCTTCGCATCTCGCTCCTCGCAAGCCCTTCGTGCTGCTTCCCGCCGTGTCCCTCGCGCGGTCCAACCTGTCAAGGCAGCCAGCTACTCGCTGCTCGCGACGCGCTCAAGTGGCGTAGCTAGCGCCCCACGTCGGACAACAACGTCCTTCGAGGTTCGTTCCTTTCTCCTCATAAAATTTCTCATCGCGCAGTGACAGTCTCTGACCTGGTCCTCTCCCTTTTTTTTTTCTTTTTTTGTGGCAGTCTGTCCGCGGTGTGAAAACACTCGACTTTGCGGGCACCCCAGAGGTCGTATACGAGCGCAGCGACTGGCCGCTCGCCAAGCTGCAGGACTACTTCAAAAACGACACACTCGCCCTCATCGGCTACGGCTCCCAGGGCCACGGCCAGGGCCTCAACGCGCGCGACAACGGCCTGAACGTGATCATCGGCGTGCGCGAGAACGGCGAGAGCTGGAAACAGGCCCTCGAGGACGGCTGGGTGCCCGGCGAGACGCTCTTCCCGATTGAAGAGGCCATCAAGCGCGGCACCATCGTCATGAACCTCCTCTCGGACGCCGCACAGTCCGCGACGTGGCCCAAGCTCGCGCCGCTCATCACCAAGGGCAAGACGCTCTACTTTTCTCACGGCTTCTCCGTCGTGTACAAGGAGGACACCAAGGTCATACCTCCGTCGGATGTAGACGTCATCCTTGTCGCGCCCAAGGGCTCAGGCCGCACTGTCCGCACGCTCTTCAAGGAGGGCCGCGGAATCAACTCGTCCGTCGCCGTCTGGCAGGACGTCTCGGGCAAGGCTATAGAGAAGGCCACCGCCCTTGGCGTCGCCGTCGGCTCGGGCTACATGTACGAGACGACATTTGAGAAGGAGGTCTACTCTGATCTGTATGGCGAGCGTGGTGTGGTGAGTCTCGCCAGATGCCCTTTCGTGCTGATTTTTTTAAATCCTCAATTCTCCCTTGCCAGTTAATGGGCGGTATTCGTGAGTTTGGCGCATACTTTGAGGTCTTTTGACCTGGGTGTCTCATTTCACTTTTCACAGAGGGCATGTTCCTCGCCCAATATAAGGTTCTCCGCGAAAATGGCCACTCGCCCTCGGAGGCGTTCAACGAGACCGTCGAGGAGGCGACACAATCCCTCTTCCCGCTCATCGGCGACAAGGGGTTGGTTATTTCTCCTTTCGCTCACCCACCCACCGAACTGATACCTCCCCCACCCCTTCTCCTAGGATGGATTACATGTACAACGCGTGTTCGACGACCGCGCGGCGCGGTGCCCTCGACTGGGCGCCCATCTTCGAAGCGGCGAACAGGCCCGTCTTTGAGAAGCTCTACAAGAGCGTGCGCGATGGCACCGAGACCCGCAAGGCGCTCGAGTTCAACGGACGCAGCACCTACCGTGAGGACCTTGCGCGCGAGCTCAAGGAGATTGACGATCAAGAGATCTGGCGCGCCGGAAAGACGGTGCGCTCGTTGCGCCCGGACTACAAGTCCTGAAGTCGGAGGGATTTGGCGACCTTGAGTGTCGACGCATGCAGTCTGCGAAGATATCTTGGCCCCACATCAACGGATGGGATGGCAGGCGAAAGTGCTTAAAAAGCACCCATTTAGGGAGCGCATCTATCAACAATGCCATGTATTACACATTTGAGATGTTACACGAAGTCCTTCATTTACTCTCTGATGGATGGATCCAACACACGATGACGTGGGCGTGCAGTCTGTTGCAAATAGCCTCTATTTTACTCCGCCTTGTCCTTGGTTTCTGCCTCGCGAGCACCTGAGCCCCATACCAACTCCTCGGCCTCACTTTTCCCGCCGATCAAGCTGAGCAGTGCCCCCCAAACAGGCGTCAACATTGGGACGAACATCGAGACGCGCGAACGGTATGCAGTGTAGCCTCGCGGGTATTTGCTCTCCGAGATGGACTCGGTGAAGCCCGTCGAAGAGAGGAATAAAAGGCAGAGCGCGAGCGAGGGCGAGAGGGGTACTAGGGCGCGGAGCGCGTCGGCGACCGTGGTTTGGTGTGCGGGGACCAGCGGTAGTGCATCGGACAAGGAGAGAAGAGGGATAAGATTGAAGACGCCCTTTGTTGGTCGTAAGAGATAAGTTCAGGGATAAGAGGGTTTTGTCAGTATAACGGCCAAGCACACTAAGGGAGGGGGCAGGGGCACAACACACACCCAAAACGACTGCTCGGCGAAAAAGTTCGGGTGCCGACTCCAGGCCCACAGACCGCGCGTGCAGAAACCCCGCGCGGCGTCGTCCTTGGTCCACGCGAGGCGCGCCCCGGGCCAGTGTGCGCGGGCGTCGTACGTCCCGTGCTTCCAGGCGTGGAAGGCGAATTGCTGGTTGTCTGCCGTGAACTCCCACGCGAGGAGCGCGAGCGCGGTCAGGGCCAGGACGCCGTCTGTGAGACCCAGGGGGCTCGGGTGGGTCGCGGCGATCAACGTAGGAGTGGCGATTAGAAGTAGGAGGAGGTTTTGGATAGCGGCTGTTGGACGTCACGGTTTGACGAAGGCAGGGACGTCAAGAGGGGGGAAGCGTGTTTACACGGTTAAGGTAGACGCACCGATAAAGGTAAGGTTTACGATTTGGAATAGCCAGGGTGGGAGTTTGGCGCGAAGGACGGCCCATCGGTAGTCCTCGTCGTCGCTATGAAAACGTGTCAGCATATGACGAGCTGGCAGGCCAGAGAATGCACAGTCGAAAAAGACCACGTCTCCAGGTATTATAGGATAACCTGAACATCCAGAGAACCTTTGAAATAATTCAGTAAGTGTGTTTGGGTTCAAGGGGTTTAAGACGCGTACGGTAAGACCGAGCATGAGCAACGCGCGTGGGCTAAAGTGGCGCGCAAAATGGCCAGTTTCATCCGGAACAAATAACGCGAGGGACCTCCAGGTTGCGCTGTTGTGAGGCCAGAGGGGGAGGAGAGCCCAGTAGGCAGTGTAGATTGTCGGCATGACCGTCCAGACACGGTCGACTTGGGAGACGTTACCCGTAATGATGGAGAGGAGATAGGTCGTAAGGGTAGTTGCAGCGCATAGTCTGAGGGGACAGACGAGTAGAGAATTGAAGTCCTGGTGGTTGGAGAGTGGAAGAGGTGACATGGTCGTGGTCCCCAGTCAAGCTTTGGAAAGCGGGAGAGCAGCTTTTGAAATTTAGCGGTCGTGAAACTCGATTACGTCATTTTTCAATAAAGTTCAGAATGTGTGCATCGGAGCGGTACTTCAAAATATCGATTGTTTTTTTTTTCTGTCAACTTGTCCTCA
>Ga0137394_10002616_pt1 | contig 13336 bp, 8 predicted proteins | sample czobulk116metaG_FD_108278 | JGI IMG/M metagenome (GOLD analysis project Ga0137394, IMG submission 108278) | Vadose zone soil microbial communities from Angelo Coast Range Reserve, California, USA - czobulk1.16 metaG | ecosystem: Environmental > Terrestrial > Soil > Vadose zone | place: USA...
AAAGGGCATCGGTTCTCGACGACCTCGGACACCGAGATCCTCGTGCACCTGTACGAGGAGCACCGCGAGAAATGTGTCGAACGACTTCGCGGCATGTTCGCCTTCGCCATCTGGGATCGGGAGCGGCAGGCGCTGTTCCTCGGCCGCGACCGGCTGGGTATCAAGCCTCTCTACTACGCGGAGACCCCGCAGGGATTCATCTTCGCGTCCGAGCTGAAGGCGATCGCGAGCCATCCGTGGGTCCCGCGACGCGTGAGCACGGCCGGACTGACGGCCTATCTGCAATACGGCTATGTCCCTGAGCCGCTCAGCATCCTCGAGGACGTCAGGAAGCTCGCGCCCGGGCACACCCTGACGGTGAAGGACGGCCAGGTCGGCTCACCACGCCGATACTGGGAGTCCACGAGCCTCTTTCGGGCCGCGAATGGTCCTCGCCGCGATGACGCTGAGGCGGCCGAGGCACTGTGGGCGCGCCTCGAGAGCGCGGTCCACTCGCATCTCGTCAGCGATGTCCCGGTCGGCGCGTTCCTGAGCGGCGGCGTTGACTCGAGCGCGGTCGTCGCGATCATGGCGCGGGCCGCCGGCGCGCGCGTCAAGACCTTCTCGGTCGGGTTCCGCGAAGCAGGCTACAACGAGCTGCCCTACGCGCGCCGGGTGGCGCAGTGGCTCGGGACGGAGCACCACGAGCTGCTGGTGGAGCCGCAAGATCTCGAGGTGCTCGATGAAGTGCTGGCCGCCGTGGACGAGCCGTTCGCCGACGTGTCGGCGATCCCCACCTACCTGGTGTCCAGGCTCGCCCGGCGGCACGTCAAGGTCGTGCTGTCGGGGGACGGTGGTGACGAGCTGTTCGCGGGCTATGACCGCTATGTCGTCGACCACCGGCGACGCCACCTGGGCCTCCTCGGCGACGCCGGGCTCGGCGGGGCGCTGCGCGTCCTCAGTGCGGCTCTTCCGGAAGGGGCGCCCGGGAAGAATTACCTCTACAACATGTCGCTGCCGCGACTGGAGCGATACCTCGACTCCATCTCGCTGTTCCCGGGCCGCGCGATCGGAGATCTTCTCGAGCCGGCGGTGGTCCGTCACCGTGAATCGTGCTTCACGACCGCCCTGACCGCCGGGAACGGCCTGGACCCGCTCTCTCGGATCCAGGATCTCGACATCAACACCTACCTCCCCGGAGACATCCTGACCAAGGTCGATCGGATGAGCATGGCGAACTCGCTCGAGGCTCGTGTGCCGCTGCTCGACCATCCGCTGGTCGAGTTCGCCTGCCGTCTCCCGGCCCGCCTCCGCCTGCGATCCGGGCAGACGAAGCACCTCCTGAAATGCGCCCTGCGGGGGCGGGTGCCGGCCGAGGTCCTGACGCGCCCCAAGCACGGATTTGGCGTGCCGTTGGAGGTCTGGTTGACGCAACGCCTCCCCCGGTTCTTCCAGGATCATCTCGGAGACGGCCGCCGGCTTGCCAGTGCTGGGATCAGGCCCGCATCGGTTCGGAGGCTCATAGACGCGTTCGCGCGGTGGCATCGGACCGAGCACTGTTACCGGCTCTGGGCACTGGTAGTACTGGACCGAGCGCTTGGCCGGCTGGCTGAGATCGGCGCCGCATGATCATGACGCGTCCCGGAATTCTCCTCATCGGCGACTCGCTGAACGTCGGCGGAACCGAGGGCCAGTTCGTCGAGATCGCCTGCGGGCTGGATCGATCCCGATGGGATGTTCATCTCACGTGTAACCGCGCCGTCGGGCCGCTGAGAGCCAGGATCGAGGCGACCGGGCAGAGCGTCTGGAGCTGCGGGCCGGGGTCGTTCAAGTCCCCGCGCTTTGCCCTGGCCCTCTGGCGGCTCGCCCGCTATCTTCGTACTCACCGGATCCGGGTCGTTCACGCCTTCGATTTCTACAGCGACATCCTTGGCGTCATCGCCGCGCGCCTGGCGGGAGTTCCGACGGTCATCGCCAGTCAGCGCGAGCTCGGCGATCTGCGGACTCCACTGGAGCGTCGCTTCTATCGCCTGGCCATGCGTCTGGCCGACTACGTCGTGGTCAACGCCCAGGTGGTCGCCGAACGGCTCACGCGCGCGCGCGCCGTCGCCCCCCGGCGGATCGTGGTGATTCCGAACGGCGTGGACACGGTCCGCTTCTCGCCCGCGCCGAGCCGACCCCGACGCCGGGCCGGGCACGTGACCGCGGGCACACTGGCGAACCTGCGACCGGAAAAGGGACTCGAGCATCTGGTGCGGGCGATGGCGCTCGTTCGCGATCGCGGCGCCGGCGAGCAGCTCGCGATCTGGGGCGATGGGCCGCTTCGCGCCGACGTCGAGCGGCTGATCGGTGAGGTCGGCCTGAGCGCGAGCGCCCGGCTCCATGGCGCGACCATCGAGCCGGAGGCGGCGTTCAGGACGATGGACATCTTCGTGCTGCCCTCCCTCAGCGAGGCGTGCTCGAACGTGCTCCTGGAAGCGATGGCGAGCGGACTTCCCGTGGTGACGACGCGGGTGGGCGGCAACCCCGCAGTGGTCGACGACGAGGTGACCGGGCTGCTGGTGCCGCCCGGCGACCCGGCCGCGCTGGCCAAGGCGATCATCCGGTTCGCGGAAGACCCTGGACTGGCCGAGCGCATGGGCGCCGGCGCGCGCGAGGCGGCCTGCTCGCGCTTCGGTCTCGACCGGATGCTGTCCCGGGTCCAGGCGCTCTACGAGCGGGCGCTCGAGTAAGAACATGTGTGGCATCGCCGGTAAATTCAACCTCGACGATCGGCCGATCGACCTGGGCCTGCTCACGCGAATGGCCGAGCGCCTGTCGCACCGCGGGCCGGACGACGCTGGATATCACGTGACCGGGCCGATCGGCCTGGCGAGCCGGCGCCTGTCGATCATCGATCTCGCCACCGGCCGGCAGCCCATCTCCAATGAAGACGGCACGGTATGGGTTGTCCTGAACGGCGAGATCTACAACTTCGTCGAATTGCGCGCCACGCTCGAGCGCCGGGGGCACTGCTTTCGGACACGGACCGACACCGAGGTGATCGTGCACCTCTATGAAGACGAGGGCCCCGGGCTCCTCGAACACCTGCGCGGGATGTTCGCCTTCGCCCTCTGGGATGTGCGCCGGCGGCAGCTCTTGTTGGCCCGCGATCGGTTGGGGGAGAAGCCACTTTTCTACGCTCATCGCCCCGGACGCGCGCTCCTCTTCGCTTCGGAGCTGAAATCGCTGCTGGTGGACCCGGAGATTCAGCCGAGCCTCAACGTCGCCGCCGTGGATCAATATTTGAGCCTTCTCTATATTCCGGCGCCGGCGACGATCTTCAGCGAGATCAAGAAGCTCCCCGCCGGACACTACCTGACCTGCACCGAAGCGGGCATCGAGGTCCACGAATACTGGGACGTGCCGCTCCCACCCGAGGGCGAGGAAGACCGGCTCGACGAGGAGTCGCTTCGCGCCCAGCTGCGCGAGGCCGTCCGCATCCAGCTTCGCAGTGACGTGCCGCTCGGGGCGTTTCTGAGCGGCGGGATCGACTCGACGACCGTCGTGGCCGCCATGAGCGACGATCTCGGACCCGAGGTCGTGACCTGCTCGGTGGGCTTTCCCGAGGAAGGCTACAACGAGCTTGCCCACGCGCAGACCGTGGCCGAGTGCCTCGGCAGCCGCCACCAGTCGCGCGTCGTCGGGCCACCCGCTCGCGAGCTGATCGAACGGCTGTCCTGGCACTTCGACGAGCCGTTCGGCGATTCCTCCGCCGTGCCAACGTGGGAGGTATCGGGCCTGGCGAGGGAGCGCGTGAAGGTGGCGCTGTCCGGCGACGGCGGCGACGAGCTATTCGGCGGCTACCATCGTCACGCGACTGAAAAGTGGGAGCACGCTCTCCGACGCTGCGGGCGCGCGGCGGCCTGGACGATGGGCCGGGTCGCCGCGAGCCTGCCGGCGGGGCTCAGGGGGCGCAACGCGCTCACGCGCCTGGCCGGCCCACCCGATCAAGCCTGTGCCGTGAAATTCCAGTTCGGCAGAGGCGCGCCGCAGCTGAAAGCGCGGATTTACGCGGCGGGATTCCGGGATGCGATCGCCACGATCGATCCGCTCGCCCCGTTCAAGCAGGCGTACGCGCGCGCCGGGAAGGTCGACCCCCTGAATCGCATTCTCTACGTCGACCTCAAGACCTACCTCGCGGATGACATCCTCGTGAAGGTTGATCGGATGAGCATGGCCCATGGGCTCGAGGTACGGGCGCCGTTCCTGGATCACCGCCTCGTGGAGATGGTCGCGCGTCTGCCGGGCCGGACGAAAGTCTCGAGGCTGGCCACGAAGCCGCTGCTCCGCGCCGGCCTCGACGGGCGCGTCCCGCGCACGGCTTGGGACCGGCCGAAGCACGGGTTTACAGCGCCGATTGGCCTCTGGCTGCGCAACGGGCTTCGGGACTGTGTCGAGGAGCGGCTCTTCTCGCCATCGAGCCTGGGGCGCGATCTCTTCGACCCGAAGAGCCTGCGCCAGCTCTGGGAGGATCACCTCACCGGCCGCGGAGAGCACGCGCACGAGATCTGGATGCTGCTCATGCTCGAGACATGGTACGGGCTGCACGCGCGAGCCCGGGCGGCGGCATGAAGCATCGAATCGCCTTCGTTGCCCCGACCCTGGAGATCCTGGGAGGCCAAGGCGTCCAGGCCTCCACGTTGGCCGACGCGTTCCGTAAGGACGGCTGGGCCCTCGACTTCATTCCGATCAACCCCGGCTTTCCCCGGGGGTTTCGGTGGCTCCGCCGGGTCCCGTACGTGCGGACTCTGCTGAACGAGGCGCTCTACCTGATGCGCCTCGCTGGTCTGCGCCGGGCCGACGTCGTTCACGTGTTCTCTGCCTCGTACTGGTCGTTCCTGCTCGCCCCGGCCCCGGCCATCCTGGCCGCGCGCTGCCTGGGGAAACCCGTCGTGCTGAACTATCGGAGCGGCGAGGCCGACGATCACCTGGCGCACTGGGGCGTGCTGGTGCACGCGTTATTGGGCCTCGTCGACGAAATCGTCGTCCCGTCCGAATACCTCAGGGCGATCTTCAAGCGATACGGCTATCGGGCCCGCGTGATCCCCAACGTCGTGGACCTCTCGCGCTTCCGCTATCGTGAGCGCCGCGCTCCCGGACCCCGGCTGGTCTCGACCCGGAACCTGGAGCCTTACTACCGGGTGGACAACACCCTGGAAGCCTTCGCGCTGCTCAGGGCCCGGTACCCCGAGGCGACGCTGACGCTCGCGGGGTCCGGCAGCGAGGAGCGGCGGCTCCGCGAGCTCGCCGCTTCCCTCGGCACGGGAGGGATCCGGTTCGTGGGGCGGGTCGAGCCGACGGCGATGCCCGGCCTCCTCGACACGGCCGACATCTTCGTCAATTCCTCTGTCGTCGACAATCAGCCCGTCTCCGTCCTGGAATCGTTCGCGTCCGGACTTCCGGTCGTGTCGACCGGCACCGGCGACATCGCCGCGATGGTCCGCGACGGCGAGACCGGGCTCATCGTCTCTCCGGACGATCCGGCGGCGCTCGTCAAGGCCGTGACCGGCCTGCTCGACGATCCGGAGCGCGCGGTGCGCATCGCCCGTCATGCGAGGGCCGAGGTCGAAAAATACACGTGGGCGCGCGTCAAAGAGCTCTGGGCGAGCGTGTACTCGGAGCGCGCCGCATGAAGCTGCGGCGGCTGCTGAGCATGACGGTCTCCGAGGTCGCGTATCGCGGGCGAAAGGAGATCTCGAAATGGTCTGACCGGCTCGGGATAGCCGGGGGGATAGACCGTGTTTCCGACGCGCTCGTCGGGAAGCCAGCCGCGATGCTGGTCGAGGACTTCGGCCGCGTCGCCCCCGCCCGCTTTTTCGAGGGCGTCGTGGATGACGTCACGCCGCACCGCATCGCTCAGCACATGCGCGAGAGCTACGACGAGACCGTGACGGTGGCCGACGCAGTCTGTCAGCTTCGCTTCGATCTTCCGGGCCACCGGGGCCTGACGTTCGGCGACCCCGTCGACTGGCACCTGGACCCGATCGCCGGGCGCCGGGCGCCGGGCGTGCACTGGAGCAGGCTCAACCCCCTCGACGCAACGAGCGTGGGCGACAGCAAGGTCACCTGGGAGCTGAACCGCCATCAGTGGCTCGTTCGTCTCGGAGCGGCGTACCGGCTGACGGGAGACGAACGATACGCGCAGACCTTCGCCGAGCATGTCGGGGCGTGGATGCGGGCCAACCCGCCCGGAGTGGGCATCAACTGGACGAGCAGCCTGGAGGCCGCCCTCCGACTCATCTCCTGGTGTTGGGCCGTGTTCTTGTTCCAAGGATCGAAGGCGCTGTCGCAGGAGCTCTTCGAGGAGATGCTCGGAGGCATCCGGGTCCACGCGTCGCGCGTGGAGAAATACCTCTCGTACTACTTCGCGCCGAACACGCACCTCACCGGGGAGGCGCTGGGCCTGTTCTACGCCGGGACCGTGTTCCCCGAGCTGCGCCCGGCTCGGCGGTGGCGCGATCTGGGCGCGCGGATCTTGATTGAGCAGCTCGAACGGCAGGTGTCACCGGACGGCGTCTACTTCGAGCAGTCCACGTGCTATCAGCGATACACGGTCGAGACCTACCTCCATTTCATGATTCTTGCCGCGCGGAACGACGTGGCCATCCCCCCCGCGGTGGGAGAGCGGGTCCAGCGGTTGGTCGACGTCCTCGTCGCCCTCCGCCGCCCCGACGGCTCGATGCCGTCGATCGGGGATGCCGACGGCGGCTGGCTGCTCCCGCTCGCGACCCGGGAGCCGGACGATTTTCGGGGGGTATTCTCGACGGCGGCGGCCCTGTTCGGCCGCTCCGACTACGCGTGGGCGGCTGGAGGCCTGGCGCCGGAGACCGCGTGGTTGCTTGGAGCGGACGGGGTGCAGGCGTTCGAGGACCTCCGTCCCGCGCCGCCGGCCGCGCCCGCCTCGCGCCTCTTCCCCGACGGCGGCCTCATCGTGATGCGGAGCGGATGGAACGACGATGCTCATCAGCTCATTTTCGACGTTGGGCCTCTGGGCTGTCCGTTCAGCGCGGGGCACGGCCACGCCGACCTCCTCAGTATCCAGTGCTCCGTTTTCGGACGCCCCTGCCTCGTCGATGCGGGGACCTATGGCTACACCGCCGAGCCGCGATGGCGCGACTTCTTCCGCGGCACGGCGGCCCACAGCACCGTCATGGTGGACGGCCTCGGGCAGGCGGTCCCCGTCGGGCCGTTCAAGTGGGATGCCCGACCCCGGGCGCGGTTGCACCACTGGGAGTCCACAGAGGGCTTCGACGCCGCCGAGGCGTCTCACGATGCCTACCGCCGGCTCGCCGATCCAGTGGTCCACCGGCGGCGGGTGCTCTTCGTCAAGCCCGGGTACTGGGTGGTCGTCGACGTCCTCGCCGGAAGCGCCGAACACGCGGTCGAGCTGCGGTTCCAGTTCGCGCCGATCGAGGTGACGGTGGGTCCGGACCTCTGGGCGCGCGCGCGTGTGTCCGAGGGCCGCGGACTTCTCATCAAACCCTTTGCGAGCGCCTCGCTCAAAGGCGAGGTGCACGAGGGGGACCTGGTACGGATCCAGGGCTGGGTCTCGCCGGACTACGGCCGGCGTCGGCCTGCGCCGGCGTTGACCTATTCGACGGTGACGCGCCTGCCGCTACGCATCATGACGCTCCTGCTGCCCACGGAGCACCTGCTCGCGTCCCCCCCGACCGTCACTCCGATTCTGGACAAATCCAATGGTCTCCTCGGGGTCGTCCTCGGCGACCCGGCGAGCGCTCGCGACACGAACTGAGTCCGTTCCATCCGGAACGGCTTCGAGGTACCAGGGATGCGAAGCGGGATCATCGGTGGAGCGCTCGGCTATCGGTTGCTTCGGTGGCTGTGGCACCTGACGGGGCACAAGGATTGGTGCAGCGGCGCCAACTACCGGGGTTGCAGCAAGGTCGAGGCACTGTTCGGCCCCGGGATCTGGAGCAGGCTCCGCGGCAAGGTCGTCATCGACTTTGGATGTGGAAATGGCGCCGAGGCGATCGACGTCGCGCAGCGCGGGGCGAAAACAGTCATCGGCATCGACATCCGACCGAAAATCCTGGAGGCCGCCCGCTCGGACGCGGCGGCCGCGGGCGTCCTCGATCGCTGCGTCTTTTCGACCCACACGGACGAGCGAGCCGACGTGGTCCTGTCGATCGATTCGCTGGAGCACTACGATGACCCCGAACAGGCCCTGGTGCTGATGCGGCGACTTGTCAATGACGATGGGCGAGTCTTGATCGCGTTCGGACCACCCTGGTTTCACCCGATCGGTGGCCACATGTTCTCGGTGTTCCCCTGGGCCCATCTCATTTTCACGGAGTCCGCCCTCATCCGGTGGCGGTCGGATCTCCGGTCCGACGGCGCCACCCGGTTCTCGGAGGTCGAGGGCGGGCTCAACGGGATGACGGTGAAACGCGCCCGCGAGCTGATCGAGAAGAGCGCATTCACGATCGAGCGCTTCGAGCCGGTGCCGATCAGGCGAGTGCGACGGTTCTCGCGCTGGCTGCCGCGTGAATTCTTCACGGCGGTTGTTCTCTGCGAGTTGGCCCCGGCCTGCGTCGCCGGGCCGCGCCGGGACGCGCAAGAATTCGTCGGGTCGGCCGCGCCGGGGGAGCCCGCGATCACCGCAGGCTCGCCCCGCAACGACTGAGGGTTCGGCTATGTGTGGCATCGTCGGAATCGTCAACCTAGATCCCCGCGAGCCCGTGGACGAGGCGCTGCTCAAGCGCATGCGGGATGTGCTCCGCCATCGGGGGCCCGACGGCGAGGGCCTGTGGACGGAAGGACCGGTGGGGCTCGGACACCGGCGCCTCGCCATCGTCGACGTCGCCGGTGGCCAGCAGCCCCTGCCCAACGAGGACCAATCGTGCTGGCTCGTCTACAACGGCGAAATCTACAACCACGCCGCCCTCCGTCCCGGTCTCGAGGCGCGTGGCCACCGGTACCGCACCCGCAGCGATACCGAGACGATCGTCCATCTCTACGAGGAGGAGCAGGAGCACTGCGTCGAGAGTCTTCGAGGCATGTTTGCCTTTGCCCTGTGGGACCGCGCCCGTAAGCGGCTGCTCCTCGCCCGCGATCGGCTGGGCATCAAGCCCCTCTACTATGCCGTCACTCAACGGGAGCTTCTCTTCGCGTCGGAGATCAAGGCGATCCTGGCGGCCGAGAGCATCCGCCCTGCGCTCAACGACGCCATCCTCCCGGAATTTCTGGCCGCGCGCTTCGTCGCCGGCGAGGAGACCTTCTTCCGGGGGGTGCGGAAGCTCCTCCCGGGCACGACGCTCACATGGTCGGCCGGCGAAGGAGTCCGGACGCGCCGCTACTGGCGCCTGGCCGTCGAGGAGGATGACTCCGAAGCCGGGCTCCAGGCGCGCGCGGGCGAGCTGCGTGCCCGTCTCGAGGCGGCGGTGCAGAGTCACCTGATGAGCGACGTGCCACTGGGGCTCTTTCTTTCCGGTGGCCTCGACTCGAGCGGACTGGCCGCGCTCATGGCACCGATGGTGAAGGCGCCGATCCGCACCTTCGCCGTCGGGTTTGCCGAGCGCGAGGCCAACGAGCTCGCCTACGCCCGGCTCGCGGCGCGCGCGGTGGGAGCCGAGCATCACGAGGTGGTCGTGTCGCCCGGCGAGTTCTTCCAGGCGCTGCCCCGGATGATCTGGCACGAGGACGAGCCGATCGCCTGGCACTCGAGCGTCCCGCTGTACTTCGTCTCCCGTCTGGCGCGCGAGCACGTCAAGGTCGTGCTCACCGGTGAAGGGGCCGACGAGCTCTTCCTCGGTTACAACCGCTACCGGTGGACGGCCTGGAACGACCGTGTCGGGGCGGTCTACGGCGCAGTCGTGCCTCGGACGATCCGCGAGAAGGTGAGCGCGCTCACGGGCCGGCTACCCCGGGCGGTGCGCCGCTACGCCGGGAGGACCTTCCTCTCGGTGCCCCCGGGGCCGCGAGCGCTCTTCTTCGACAACTTCGCCGTGTTCACGGAGCGCCAGCAGCAGGAGCTGCTCGCCACCCCGGGACTCCTCGCCACTCGCGACCCTTACGGCGAAGGCCTTCGCGCCTATGAGGGGGCCGCCGGTGGCGCCCTCGATCGGATGAGCCAGGCCGAGATCCAGACGTGCCTGGTCGAGCTCCTGATGAAGCAGGACCAGATGAGCATGGCGGCCTCGCTGGAGAGTCGGGTGCCCTTCCTGGATCACGAGTTCGTCGAGCATGCGGTTCGCATCCCGGCGCATTTCAAGCTGCGCGGGTGGCGGACGAAAGCGGTGCTGCGGGAGGCGCTCTCGGGGCGGGTGCCGCGGCCGATCCTCACGCGGAGCAAGATGGGCTTCCCGGTCCCCGTCGGAACGTGGCTCCGCGGGACATTCTGGCCGCTCGTCGAGGAGTTCGTCCTCGGCCCACGGGCTCTCGCACGCGGTCTGTTCCAGCCCGAGCCGCTCCGGCGGCTGGCGCACGAGCACCGGCAGGGCGCCTGGCGTCACGGCGACCGGCTCTGGCTTCTCATCAACCTCGAGATCTGGCAGCGGATCTTCATCGACGGCGAGGATCCGGCCGACATCGGGAGCGCGGCATGAGACAGATGCGGATCCTCTGGCTGAAGGTGGGCGGCCTGTGGCCGCCGCATACCGGCGGGCGCCTGCGAACCTTGCACATCATCTCGGAGCTGGCGCGGACCCATCGCGTGACGGTGATGACCACACACGGTCCCGCCGACGATCCGGACGGGCTCTCCGCCCGGCTCGAGCACTGCGAGCGCGTCACGTCGTTCTTCCATGCGGCGCCCAAGCACACGAGCGCGGGCTTCGTCCGGGCGCTGGCCGGATCGTGGCTCTCGCCGCTGCCGGTCGACCTCTGGAAATGGCAGGTTCCGGCCCTGCGTGAGGCCGCCGAGCGGATGGTTTCGGCCGGGCAGGTCGATCTGTGCGTGGGCGACTTCCTGTACACGACGCCGAACGTTCCGTTTGGGGGCCCGGTGCCGGTGGTCTTCTTCGACCACAACGTCGAGCACGTCATCTGGCAGCGCCTGAGCCGGGTCGAGCCGCGTCCCTGGAAACGCGCGCTGCTCGAGGTGGAGTGGCGCAAGGTGCGGCGCGCCGAGGCCCGCGCGTGTGCGCGCGCGCGTCTCACGGTCGCGGTGTCGGAGTGCGACCGCGCGCTGCTCGCCAAGCTCGCGCCCGGCGCCGCCATCTGCTCGATTCCGACCGGCGTGGACACGGCCTTCTTCGTTCCGAACGGCGTGCGGCCCGGGTCCGCGTCGCTCGTCTTCGTCGGGTCAATGGATTGGTACCCCAACGAGGATGGCATCCTGCACTTCATCGAGGCCACGCTCCCCGGCGTCCGGCGGCGCGTCCCGGCGGCGTCGTTGACCGTTGTCGGCCGCGATCCGTCGCCCAGGCTGCGCCGTGCGGCGGCGGACGCCGGCGTACGAGTGACCGGTACCGTCGAGGACGTACGACCGTACCTGTCCGAGGCCGACGTGGTCGTCGTGCCGCTGCGAGTCGGCGGGGGCACGCGCCTCAAGATCTTCGAAGCGCTGGCCATGGGTAAGCCGGTGGTCGCGACCGGGGTCGGGGCCGAAGGCCTTCCGCTCGTGTCCGGGACGCATTACCTCCGACGCGATGTGCCCGATGAGTTCGCGTCCGCCGTCGCGTCGCTCCTCGAGGATCCCGGCCGACGCCGGGAGCTGGGCGGGGCCGGCCGCCGTCTGGTCGAGGAGAAGTTCGCCTGGCCGCAGGTCGCGCGCGAGTTCGCGGCGCGGCTCGAGGCGGCCGTCTCCGAAAGGTTGGTGGCTTCATGACACTTATGGGAATCGACGGACTCTTCGCGGTGATCACGCTGGGCTCGCTCACCCTGCTGGCGTACGCCTACGGCGGGTATCCCGTTCTGCTATGGCTCCTCAGCAAGGTCACGCGCGCCCGTCCCGGTCGAGCCGGTGAGCCGACCGAGTGGCCCAGCGTCAGCGTCATCGTCTCGGCCTATAACGAGGAGCAGGTCATCGCCGATCGCGTGCGCAACCTCCTCGAGCTCGACTACCCGACCGACAAGCTCGAGGTCGTGATCGGATCCGACGGATCCACGGACCGCACGGCCACGATCGTCCGTGGCTGCGGGGGCCGCGCGACGCGCTTCGTCGATTTCGCCGAGCGCCGGGGGAAGGCCAGCGTCGTCAACGATCTCGTGGCGCAGGCTCGCGGTGACGTGGTGGTCCTCACGGACGCGAACACCTTCTTCGAGCCCGGTGCCGTGCGCGCGCTGGTCACGGCGCTGTGGCGCCATCCAACGGCCTGCGCGGTCGTCGGACGTCTCGAGCTGCGCTCGTCGGCGGCCGGCGGAAACCTCGACGGCGCGTACTGGCGCTACGAGACGTGGCTCAAGAGCCTCGAGTCGCACTTCGGCGCCGTGCTCGGGGCCAACGGGGCCATCTACGCCGTCCGCCGTGCGCATTATCGGCCGCTGCCGGCGTGCACCGTCTCCGTGGACGACCTCCTCATTCCGATGTTCATGCGACTGCACGGCGGCGGCGAGATCTTCTTCGTGCCCGAGGCTCGGGCGTACGAGACGTCGCCGACGCAGGTCCGCCACGAGTTTCGCCGGCGCGTGCGCATCGGGGCCGGCGATCTTCAAGCCCTGCTGTGGACATGGCGGCTCCTGCTGCCCGCCAAGGGCATGGTGGCGTTCTCGTACTTCTCGCACAAAGCGCTGAGGTGGCTCGGGCCCTGGCTCATGCTGGCCGGCTTCGCCGCCAACGTCTTCCTCCTCGATCGCCCCGTCTTCAGGTGGCTCTTTCTCGCTCAGCTGGCGTTCTACGGTCTCGGCGTCCTCGCCCCAGTCGTCCGGATCGCGGCGTCCGCCGCGCGGTATTTCATCACCCTCAACGTCGGCCTGGGTGTGGGCTTCGTACGCCTCGTCCTGGGCCTGCAGCGACCGTTCTGGAGCACGGAGCCGCGGAGCGACGCGCCGGGTCAGGCGAAGACATCGACCGAGCTCTCGGAGTATCCGACGCGCGCGCGGGCCCGCGAGGCTTCCGGCGCCGCCGCCAAATCGCGGCGGAGCGCTGCGTAACCGGGATGGGAGGTATGCGATGAACACCACGGACTTGATCACCGGGTCGCAGACGTCCTCACGGCCGTGGAGCGTGGGGAGCGACGGAGCGGCGGTCGCGCTGTCCAAGCCCCTCGTGTCCGTCGTGGTCCCCGCCTTCAACGAGGCGGCCATCGTGGAGAAGAACCTGGCCGCCCTCTGCCAGTACATGGAATCGCTCGAGGACGAGTACCGCTGGGAGATTGTCGTCGTCAACGACGGAAGCGCTGACGGCACGGGCCGA
>Ga0137394_10002617_pt1 | contig 13335 bp, 16 predicted proteins | sample czobulk116metaG_FD_108278 | JGI IMG/M metagenome (GOLD analysis project Ga0137394, IMG submission 108278) | Vadose zone soil microbial communities from Angelo Coast Range Reserve, California, USA - czobulk1.16 metaG | ecosystem: Environmental > Terrestrial > Soil > Vadose zone | place: USA...
CACGCTGGACTTTTTCGCCATCGAACAGTTCTCCTTGAGCTTTCAAATTATGAACTCGCAAGCAATGCATCTCCATCCCTCTGTAAGTGCGCGTCACGCGAGCGCAGAGCTTGCAGCGGTAACCAAAAGGCCCTCCTTGCGTCGGAGAGTAAAGCGCTTCGATCATACAAACACCAGCACTCCCAGTATCTTCCTTCTCTCCCGCCCTAAGCACCACTGCTTCCCTTTCGGGCAGCCGCGCTTCGTGCCTTTCGTGATGCCTTTTCGTCTTCGCCACGCGCGCATGTAAGCGTTTGCGACGGGGCGGGACTTGGAAGAGCGGGGCACGGCTAATCGCACCAATTCCATCTATGAATTTGTTTTTCGAAGCAATCGAATGCGATTGTCGTTCCTCCGTTATGGTGGCCGAAAACAACAACATACCCTTTCGGTGGCGATCCTTCCAACACATGAATCTCAGTACGATAGTGAGCATTGCCATAGGAATCCGGCGCGTTCCCGACGAGCCATTTGCGGCTTTCGGATTTCTTGCTGTATGATTTTTCCACCGTCGCGCGAGCTTTTACTATAGATGTATCTTTATTGTATTCCACCTTTCCTCCTTAATTCGTACGCGTATCCGCGTAACGTCGAAGACGTGACCTTCACGCCGTTATCCTTGAAACGTTGTTGTGCGTCTTCGTAGCTCAGTCCCGGTTCTGCTTCGAGCCATGCAGAGTACAGTGCCATGTTTGCGGCCTTCGCTTCTTGCTTCGCTTTATTATTCCCGCGCAAGTCTGGTTGCTCGTCGCTCAAAGCGCCGCAATCATCCGGAGATTTCAGTAATGCAAAATCGCCATCTTTATCTATATACGGACGCCCGATGAGTTGAAACGCGCCACACGGCTGGAAGTCTCGCGGCTTGAGGTTCTCGACGTGAATCGTATTCGTTGCGCGGTCGATCTGCTTGATGCCCCACGCCGTCGCTAGGATCGCACCCAGCTCGCCGCTACCGCGTATCATGTTTTCGAGCGTCATCGTTTGTTCTTTACCGAACGCTTTCGCGGAGTGAAACAGCGGTAAGACGCTTCGTGCGCCAGCTCTAAGCAGCGCCAGCAAATCTTCGCTCAAACCGCGAGCTACTTCGCTCGCACTAGACTCATCGGCATCGCCAACAAACCTAACGCCAGTATCGATGACGACGTGCGCTCCTCGCGCCGCGTAGAGGACGGCTTTATCGTCGAGCGCCGGTGTCGGACCTTTCGACAGCGTGCGCGTCAAGAGCCGGTCGTTCGCGATCTCGGAATACACGCCTAATAGTTTAAGCCTGTGCTTGAACGGTGTGATCGATGATTCCGGTATGAGGTACACGACGCGCTCCGCTCGTTGCGTTACGGGGAACAACCCCCAAAGCTTGCCTGGCGCGAACAGTAGCGCTTTGATGATCGAAAGCGCGACGAACGTCTTACCATGCCCGCTCAAGCCAGCGATCGCCGTGATCGCTTCGTTCTGCAAGAATCCCTCGACGGCGAACGAGAGCGGCGGCGCATGCTCGAAGTCATCGAAGCTATGAAACATCAGCCGCCAGTTATCGGGAGGTTTATCTGGGCTCCATTCAGCTGCGTTCGTAACAAATAGCACGAACGCTTCGCGGGGAGGATTCCACTCCGAAAGGTCTTTGTATTTCTCGGGCACGCGCAACAGTTTTATGCTCGCAGCACGAAGATGAAGCGAGCGCGCGACTTTCTCGGCGTGTTTTCCACCAGGCTCGTCATTGTCCGGTATGATCACGCAGTTCTTGCCGCGCAGTAATTCGCTGTATTCATCGCGCCACTTCTCGGCCCCGCCAGGATTGCATGTAGCCGCGAAACCTAGCGCGCGCGCTGTGTCCACGTCTTTTTCTCCTTCGAGTATCACGATGTCATTGGCATTAAGTAGCTCTGGCAAGCGATATGGAACGCGCCGTACACCGTCGATGTTCCTAATCCATCCGCCTTGACCGTCCGGCTTGCGCTGCTTGAACTCTTTTCCTTCGTAGCGCACAACTTGAAATAATAGCGTCCCGCCTTCATCAACATAATCGTAAGCGGAGATTTCTTTCGCCGCCGATGCAAGCGCCGCGAACACTGCTTCTTGCGAGCAGCCCGCGTGACAGTGCGCGAGAATCTTTCCATCCTTAACGGAGATTGATAGCGATGGATTTTTGTCCGCATGAACAGGGCATAACGCCTTCCAACTGGAGCCGTTCTTCTCGACGCGCTCCAGCTTCGCGAGCACTTCTTCGAGGCTAATTAGCTTTTTCGCCATTGAACGCGCGCCCTTGCTCTTGCATGTACGCTTCGAGTGACGCTCGCTCAATGAGTATGATGATCGGTGCTGCGCGCATCTTCGCGCGCCGCGATTTGATCCTTCCTGCGTTTATGAGATTGTAAAGATGGACTCGCGTATAGTGGCTGAACATAATCGCTTCCGTGACCGTAAGTTCTGCGGGGAGCACTTTCTCACCTCGGAAAAGCGTTGCGTAGTATATAACGTAAAACAACGAAAGCGAGAACTATTTTCGTCGTTGTTTCCAAGAAACGTTTTGACGAGCGTTTTGACGTTTCGACGAAATCAAAAACGAGCGTTTTGACGAGCGTTTTGACGGAAAAACAGCGTTATAAGTTCTTTAGAATCAACGGCGTTTTGACGGTTTCCCTAGTAAAGCTTAAAACGAGCGTTTTAACGGGAGTAGAAATTGCGTTTTGACGGACGCAACGACGGCTAGCGCTACGCTACGATGTAGCGCGCTAGCTCGTCACGAATCGTTGCGCGGTCGAGGAAGTACTAGACAAGAGTTGCGTCCTTAGCGCTTACTCTCGTCTCTAGCGTGACTCAACGACGTACGTTCGGTGACATAGTGACTCCTCTAACGGCGGGCATCTTCAGACCCCCACGGCTTGGGATGCCTGCCTTCTTATGAAATCAGATCGCTACGAAATCTTCGCCCGCGAGTACGTCATTGACATGAACGGGACTCGCGCTGCGATTGCTGCTGGCTATAGTGAAGCGACAGCAGCGGAGCAAGCATCTCGTTTGTTAACAAAAGTTAAGATTCGCGAACAAGTTGACAAACTTCTTTCGAAACGCGCTTCTCGCCTAGATGTTAAAGCAGATAAAGTTATAGAAGAGTTATCACGCTTGGCGTTCACGAACATGAACGATTTCATTCGCGTGCAGGATGGCGATGCCTATGTCGATTTGTCTGCGATGACGCGTGACCAAGCGGCGGCGATTCAAGAAGTGACGGTTGATGAATACACCGAGGGGCGCGGCGAAGATAAGCGCGACATCAAGCGTGTGAAGATCAAGCTTCACGATAAGCGCGGGAGCCTTGAGCTGCTCGGTAAGAATCTGAAGATGTTTACGGACAAAGTTGAGCATAGCGGAACGATTGAACTTGCCGGCGCGGTAGAGAAAGCGAGAGCGCGTGCTAACGGCTGAACATCAAATGATTGCCGATGATCTTGGTGCACTTTCGAACGATCCGTATCGTGCCGTGATGTATGGCTTTCCTTGGGGCGAGCGCGAGTTGGAAAGCTCTATTGGTCCGCGCAAGTGGCAAGCTGAAGTGCTACGTGAGATCGGCACACACTTAACGAACCCAGATACGCGTGACCGTCCATGCAAGATCATCGTGTCAAGTGGTCATGACATCGGCAAGACTGCGCTCATTGCGATGGTTACGTGGTGGGCGCTAAGCACGTTCGAAGATTCGCGTGTCAAGATCACTGCGAACACAGGTACGCAGTTGAGCACGAAGACATCGCCGGAGCTGGCGAAATGGTTCAGGCTTGCGATCAACACAGAATGGTTTGCTAAGACTGTCACGTCGGTCAAAGTCCAGGATGCAAAGCATGAAGAAACGTGGCGCGCCGACTTAGAAACTTGGAGCGCCGACAACCCCGCCGCATTCGCCGGTCTTCATAACTTGCGCAAGCGCATCGTCTTCATCATGGATGAGGGCAGTGAGATTCCACAAATCATCTACGAGACGATGGAAGCTGTTGGGCTCGACGAGCAGACGCAAATCATCATTCTCGTGTGCGGCAACGCGACGATCAACACGGGCCCGTTCGTCGAGCGCGCGTTCGGAGCGAAACGAAACAGGTGGAAGGTTCACGTTATCGACAGCCGTGATGTGGAAGGCACGAACAAGGCGGAGCTTGACGAATGGCTGAAAGACTACGGCGAAGACAGCGACTTCTTTAGAGTGCGCGCGCGAGGTTTGCCGCCTGCTGCCGCGAGTGCGCAGTACATCGATCAAAAGTTGATTGACGATGCGCAGCGGAGGCAAGTGATCATCGCGGAAGACGAGCCGCTCGTTGCGGGAGTGGATTTCGCGTGGGGAGGAAGCGATGACAATGTTATTAGATTCAGACGCGGATTTGATGCAAGAAGTGTTGCGCCTATTCGCGTTAAAGGAGAATTTACGCGCGACCCAGCTGTGCTTACGGGCAAGCTCGCAGATGTTCTCACCAAAGATTACGACGGTAAGAGACTTGCGATGCTTTTTCTCGATAGTGCAGGCATTGCTGCCCCAGTGGAAAATAGACTCAGGCTTCTCGGCCACGAAAACTTGATGACCGTGAACTTCGGCGCGCATTCGCCGCACACGAAGTACGCTTACATGCGCGATTACATGTGGGGCGAGATGAAAGAGTGGCTGCGCGACGGTGCGATCGACAGCGACGCTGGCCTGGCTGCGGATTTGGCAGGGCCGTGTCTCGTGAGTGACAAGCAGCAACGCGTCAAGCTCGAAGCTAAAGAGCTGATGGCAAAGCGCGGACTGGATTCTCCTGATGACGCAGACGCGCTGGCTTTGACGTTCGCGATGCCGGTTGCGCCCATTGACATCGAGCGCGATAACTACGAGCCGGAAAGAGTAGCGGGAGGGTGGCAAAGTGTATGAAGCTCACCCAAGAATATGCTAGCGATTTTCGAACATTCAAAGAAGCGAATGAATTGAAAATTCATTTATCTCGATGGGCGCGCGAAAACGGTTTTGTTCCCGTTGCTTATGTACTTCGCGAAAGTAGTCGGCCCGGTAATCTAGGGGCCGTTGTTGTTTGGTGTTCCTGTGAGTATCATCCATGAAACTCCATCTTACGCTCACGACTGACAAAGGCGAGTTCGTTACGCAAGTCGTGATCGACACGCCGGAGACGGACTTGGACTTGACAGCGGAGGAGTTCAGCTTCCGAAACATGGTGTTCAATAAAGCGATTGCGTCGTTGCAGAGCGAAGCGAGATTGGCGGCGGCGTTGAAACGCTTTGGCGGCGTGATGCAGTATGGGGGAGTGTGCTAACGTGCCCAAATTCTTAGAACGAAAATTGAAGCGCGAGTACGGCGAGAACAGCCACATCCCGTACGCGATCATGAACAGCATCGGCGCGATGAAGGGTTCGAAAGAAACTTCGAAAGGCAAAGAGATGGAGCGCAAGCACACGCGCGACATGTCGCACAGAACGAGCAGCGCGAAGCGAAGGTCAAGTTGATGAGCGCTGATTTCATGACAGGATTCGCAAAGCTTAAGCCTGAAAGCATGGGCAACTATTCAGGCTATGCTGTCGGACGAAATGATTTTGAAATCGACGAAGAAGCTCTCAAGCATTGGCGCGCACAAGACTTGTGTAACTGGCAACCGATGAACGACGGTGTGTTGATCGAGCGGCTCGAACCGATGATCAAAGTACGCGGCGGGATTTATCTCACCGATGACACGAATGGTAATGGGCCATTGCTACGGAAGGGGAAAGTCTTGGCATGCGGGCCTGGGAAATGGGTTGAAGGGACGTGGTGGTGCTTTTGGGATTTGGAATGGCAAACTGACGATGGCGGAATGAAAGCTTGGCGCGCGCGGTGGGAATGGCTTGACAGTTATCGTGAGCCACTCGACGTGAAGCCTGGTATGACCGTGCTATTCAATGCGCGCTGGAACGATTTCGCACATGGTGAGCTTCGCGGAACTGGCAGCGACAAAAGTGGGCCGCTGGAGCGTCCGTTGCCGGTTGGTTATGATGAGAAGATTCATTTGGTGCAAGAGGCGGATATCGCGGGGATAATCTCGTGACTGTCAAGACTTGGCCGCGAGATGGCGTTGTTCTCGTCTTTTGTAAAGGCGGAAAGTATTGGGCCGGTGTCGTGAACGAAGATTTGGAGAACGCACAAGATGTTCTCGATGATATGAAGCAGCAAGCAGCCGCGAAGCAGCGCAAAGAACTACTCGCAGTTTGCGGCAAGCAAGTCGATAGAAAGCTGGTCGTGCAATGAAAAAGAAATCCAAAGACTGCGAACTGCTTTCTTTTAAAGCCTGCGTCGTCGAAGTCGAAGCGTACAAGAGCGTCATCGAAGGCAAAACGCTCTATCATGCCGTGCTCGACTCGCTGAAAGATGAGCCGCAGCGGCAAGCGCAGTTCTTTGGCTTGAGCGAAGATGTTTTCACGATTGGTGATGTACACGTCGTGACGTTCTCGCGGCCTGTTGCGAAGTCGAAGCGCAAAGTGGCGAAGAGCATCGACAAGAAGAAACAACTTGAGCAGATCGCGGAGCTGGAACGGATGATCAACTAGCATGGCTAATAAATTTATGCTCTGGGAGACAGCTAAGAATGAATTGGCAGGATTGTATGTCCAAGCTCGCAGACTGATGGGTTTTGACAGCCCTATGAACGTGTGGCGCAAGCAGTTTTCTTCTGGTTGGCTGCCGTCAACTTTGGTTAACGAACTTCGTTGTGATATGGCTTTTCTATCTGGTGAATCTTGGGGACCGAAAATCGGCACCACTTTGAATATTCGCAGGCCGCAGCGCTTCGAGGTTAATCGCATTGCCTGAACGCTCTTACTCTCGCAAGAAGCGTAACGTCATGCGCATCGCAGATTACGTCGAGCTGCAACCGCAAGACATGAAAGATTTCATGAAGCTTGCGCGCGAGCGTTTCAAGATCGCCGTCGATGCGGAATCCAGCGAGCGTGAGAAGCGGCTCGATGATCTAAAGTTCGCCACCGGCGATCAATGGCCGCAAGAGACGAAGCGCATACGCGATGCTTCGAATCGGCCATGCTTGACGATCAACCGCTACCCGGCGGTGAAAGGTCAGATCGTCAACGAGCAGCGCGCGCAGCGTCCGCAGATCATCGTCAAGCCAGTAGGTGGCGGAGCGGACGAGGACGACGCTGAGATGCTCGAAGGTTTGTTGCGGCACATTCAAGTGAACAGTGATGCGGAGATCGCATTCGATACTGCATTTGAGCACATGGTGCTTGGCGGCAAAGGCTACGTGGAAGTATGCAAAGACTTTTTGCCAGGCCGCACGTTCGATCAGGAACTTTACATCAAGCGGGTGAAAAATCCGTTCACGATTTATTGCGATCCGTCGAGCATAGAGCCTGACGAATCGGACGCGAACTGGAAATTCAAGATTTGCGATTATCCGCGCGACGAGTATCTCGCTGAGTTCAAAGAAAGCACGCTCGCGAGCGCTGCTGATTTCATGTCGATCGGAGACAACTTCCCGAACTGGGGAACGACGAAGACGATCCGCGTTGCTGAGTATTGGTACAAAAAGTGGGAGCCGACGAAGCTTTACAAGATGGCCGACGGCACGGTGATGACCGAGAAAGAATACGATTTGCGAAACGCCGGCGTTCCGAAGGAGCAACGTACGCCGCCGCTTGAAGAACGTGATTGGAAGAAATGCACGATCTGCTGCGCACTGATCAACGCCGTCGAGATTCTCGACAAAGATGAGAAAGGAAACTACTCGTATACGTTCCCCGGCAAGGTTGGTTTCATCCCGCTCGTGCCGCTGATCGGAGAGGATTTCGATGTCAATGGAGAAAGAAAGATTTACGGCATCGTTCGTAATTCTAAAGACTCTCAGAGAGCAATTAACTATTTTAGAAGCTACGCTGCTGAGACTATCGCTCTCGCACCGAAAGCGCCGTGGGTTGGTTGGAAAGGGCAGTTCAAAGACCCGAAGTGGAAAACGGCGAACGTTATAAATTACACTTGCCTTGAAGCGGATGTCATCACGACTGCCGGGCAGCCGGCTCCGAGTCTGCCAGTACGTAACCAATTCGAGCCGCCGATACAAGCGATTCAGCAAATGTCGATGGCCGTTGATCAGGATTTCAAAGCGACGACTGGCATCTATGAGCCTTCGCTTGGGCAGACGCGCAGCGATCAGAGCGGAAAAGCAATCGAGCGGCTGCAGGGGCAGAGCACGCTCACGAATCTGAATTGGACTGACAATTTAAGCCGTACGGAGCGAGCCGTTGGTCGCGTTTGTCTTGATGCAGCGCCATACGTTTACGATTCGCCGCGCATCCAACGTATCATCAACCCCGATGGCAGCGTCGATCATGTCATCTTGCACAGTGGGCGCGAGAATGCTGCGAACGAACTAAAGTCGCCGGAGATTCAAGACGTGTACGATCTCTCGACTGGCGTTTACGATGTCGTCGTCGATGTAGGTCCGTCGTACAAGACACGCCGCGAAGAAGCATTCGCGATGCAGCTTCAGCTTGCAGAAGCGGACAAGACGGGCACGATCATGAAAGTTGCCGGCGACATTATCATCGCGAACAGCGATATGCCAGGTAACCGCGAGATTGCGGCGCGTGTAAAGAAAACAATTCCTCCGAACGTGCTTGCCGATGAAGCGGCTACGGATCCAAAGATCGCTCTTCAGCAAGCAGTGAGCACGATCCAGCAGCTTGAAGCGCAGAACCATCAGTTGATGCAGCAGAACTCGACGATGATGCAAACGATTAAAGAAGAAAAGATTAGCGCCGACAAAGACATTCAAGTCGCGCAGATACGGGCGAGTGCGCAGATCGAAGCCGCAGCATTATCAGCTAAGTTAGATTTAGCGCGTATGGAATTTGAAAAATCGATGGCGATTTACAAGAGCGCGCATGATGCTGCTCATGAACAAGCGATGGCTGCTGTTCAGCAAAAGCATGAGCAAGATTTGGCGGCGCAAACGGCGGCTGCTCAGTCAGCAGCGCCGGCCAGCACGAACGGCGGAGGGGGGATGCAATAATGTCAGTCTCAGTTCTAAGTGCGGCAGGAACATACAATCTCAAACAAGGTACAGGCGTCGTCAGAGGCTTGAGTTGCCCCGTAGCGGGCACGTTCACGCTGCAAATCAAAGACGGCCCAGATTCGGCTGGAAATACTCGCGCGCTTTATGGCGCTACACCAGGAGCGGTGACGACGGGGCTGGTGCTTTTCGACCCGATAGTTTTTACGAACGGACTTCAAGTTGTCATCGGTGGAGCGGGCGGCGAGATTGACGTGGATTGGGTATAACAAATGGCGACAGCGACACAACCAGCTTTGAAAGAATTGCTTTCTGATCCGGCGAAGTTTCCCGATTCGACGGAGTACATGGATACTGCCGGCAAGAAGACTACGCTTGGAGAACTTCGTAAAGGCGTTGTTTCGATCGAGACTCCCGCATCTCCGAACGAAGCAACGGACAAGCGCGTCTCTGAGATTCTCGAAGCTGGAAAGAAGAAGAAGCTACGTCCTGCCGAGGCGCGCATCGGCGAGTTGACAGCGAAAGCTGCGAAACTCGAACAAGACCGTTTGAACGACAAGAAAGAATTCGAGACGAAACTTGCGGAGCAGAATGAAAAGAACATCAAAGCAGAGCTTGATCGCCGCACGGCGGAAGCGGCGGCGAACGACAAGCGACCCGTGCGCGAGGAGTTTCCCGGCGATGCGAACGGCACGACGACGTTCACGGCGAAGATGGCTGAGTGGGTCATTCGACAGCAAGATAAGATCGTTGCGAAGCCTGCGGTAGCTGCCGCAACCGTTACGCCTGTCGCCGATCCTGTGCGAGAAGCGGAGTTGAAGAAAGATTACGATGGCTTTCTCGAAGCTGGCCACGAGTTTATCAAGCGCAACGTGGATTTCAATGACGTGCTACAGAAAGCCACAGAACGCGGCTTGACGATTCAGAACGCGGCGATGATGGCGATCATCCGGCTAAAAGCTCCGCAAGTCGCGTATTATCTCGCGAAGGTCGAGAACGATGCTGCGGCGCGCAGCTTCATGAAACTCGACGATGTGGGGCAGATCATGGAAGTCGGGCGCATCGCCGAGCGGTTGACCGCACGGCCCGAAGATTTCGTGTCGAACGCAGGTCCTGCCGGGAGGCGGCTCACTGGAGGCGCTACTGGCGGAGTGGCGGAGACCGATCCAGACAAGATGGATACGGATGACTATTTGCTGAAGCGTAGGGCGGACATCAAGGCGGGAATACGGCGAGGGCCGAGGCGATGAATTTTAATTTGAAGGTAATGCAAGATACTATTGATTCCGATTGTCTCCATACTCTTATTTTTAAGAAGAGCAATGGTGATGACAAAGCTACTTTAATTTTAAAAACTTACTCGAACGAGTTTCAAATCGGGAAGATTTTTACTTTCGAGATTTTAGGGGATTTGAATGTTAAACCTCAGCGTAGCGGTCTGGAAAAGTGGTTTAAAAAGATTTGGAATTATGTGATTAATAATCCTGACAGTTGGAATGTAGATAAGTATTTGCAAAAACGTAAAGCTGATATTCGAGCGGGGATCAGGACTCGCTAGAAAAGTTTTGGTCTTCCGGCCAACACTACCGGATGTTCGGTCGCCACAGCGTATCTGCGGCGTGCAGTGCATATAGAAGTAGTAGGTGAAATTCCTACCTGAGACTGAAAATCTTAAGGAGGAATTTCTTTGGCAAACCAATTATTGACGATTGGCATGGTCACGATGGAAGGCCTGCCAGTCTTAGAGAACCAGCTTAAATTCGCAAAACATGTCAGAAGGGACTACGACCGAGACTTCGGCGAAGAAGGGGCGCAGATCGGCGACACGCTCGCGATCCGCAAGCCTCCTCGTTTCGTCGGACGCTCAGGTCAGGGTTTCAACGCAGAAGATGCGACTGAAACTTCCGTCCAGCTGACACTCACAACCACGTTCGGCGTCGATACGTTCTTCACTTCGAAAGACTTCGCGCTGAACATCGAAAACTTCACAGAACGCTTCCTCGATCCAGCGATGGCGCGCATCGCGAACAAGATCGACAGTGACGGTTTGCTGCAATACGCAAACGTCGCGAACTTCGTCGGCGTGCCTGGAACCGTTCCGAACGCATTGCTGACTTATCTTCAAGCGATGCAGAAGCTGAACGACAATGCTGCTGCGCTCGAACCGCGAGCGATCATCATCTCGCAAGCGATGGAGCCGCAAATCGTCGATGCGCTGAAAGGTTTGCTCGAACCCGGCGGACGCATCGCTGAGCAGTACGAGAGCGGCTACATGCGCGAAGCAATCGGCGCTGTTTGGGAGATGGATCAGAACGTCGCAAACAACACTGTCGGCGCACTCGGTGGTTCACCGACCGTGAACGCCGGCGGACAGAGCGGTGCGAACCTCGTCACGAACAACTGGACGGCTGCTGCCGCGAAGCGCTTGCTGAAAGGCAACTGCTTCACGATCGGCAGCGGCGTGACGGGTGTTTATGCTGTAAACCCGCAAGAGAAGACGCAGATCAACTCGTTGCAATCGTTCACTGTCACTGCTGATGCAAGCAGCGATGGTGCGGGCAACTTGACGATTCCGATCTTCCCGGCAATCGTGCTGAGTGGCCCGTTTCAGAACGTCAACGCTGCTCCTTCGGCTGGCGCGACGATCAACGTTAACGGCGCTGCGAACACGGTCAGCCCGCAGGGACTCTGTTTTCACAAGGGTAGCTTCGCGCTCGGGATGGCAGATTTGCCAATCATTCGGTCAGCGGAGATGTGCGAGCGCAAAGCAAGCGATCAGCTTGGCTTGAGCGTTCGTTACCTCAAGGCGTATGACTACAACCAAGACCGCCTGCCGGGGCGCTTCGACGCGCTCTACGGTTGGGTGACTCTGTATGGCGAAACTGCCTGCCGAGTGATGAGCTAAAGGAGACGATGACCAATGGCTATCAACGCAACCACACTAAGTGCAGCAGTGGCAGTTACAGACACGAGCGTGCTTCTTGCCAGCTTGACTGGCGTGACAGCTCCGAACTACCAAGTCGGAGACCCGACGAGAGGAATTTCTGGCGGCGTGACGTATCTGTTTGTCGAACAGGAATTAATGAAAGTCACCGGCCTCATCGGCACGGTCGGAGCAACAGTTGTTCGCGGCGAGCTTGGCACGGTAGCTTCGGCGCACGGCGCTTCGGCTCCCGTGATCGCAGGACTGCCAGCGGACTTCCCGAAGTTTCAACCTGCGCTGCAATCAGCAGTGCCAGCGTATCCGATACCGTTTCAAGGTTTCTCGGCTCCTGTTGCTAACGCTGCAACTATCGTCGCGACTGGACCGTACTTCCATGTTACTGGGGCTGGTGCAGTTGTGAACATCACTGCTCCTCCAGGCTATCAGGAGGGCGGCGAAATCACGATTGTGTTTGATGCTGCGGCGACTTGGACGGCGGCTGGTAACATTTCAACTGCCAGTACGGCTACACAGACCGGTATTGCTACAACGTTTATATTCGACAACGGAAGCGGAAAGTGGCATCCGTCGCATTTGTAAAACAATTTTGCCCCTGGCGGCGGAGGGCGAAGTAGATAACCGCCGCTAAAATCTTACGAAGGAGTAAGTGAGAAAAATGCCGAACAACAGTCCGAATCCGCTGTTTTACGATGGCGTCATCAGCGGAGATGTACGAAACATCATCAATGGAACTTTTCGTCAGCAGCTCATTGCTAATACTACGGTTGTGCAGAACACGAACCCGACGTCAGCGACGAACATGATGACGGCAATTTTGCAAGCCAACACTTTAGCGGCAGTCGGTGATGGGATTGAAATCTGGGCAGCAGGAACAGTGAACTTAACGACCACGACTTCAGCGGCGACATTTGCTATCGTACTTGGCGGCGTGACTATCGCAACGTTCACGACTGGAAACTTTGCTGTTGGCGCGCTTAATTTGGCTTGGAACTTACAAATCAATTCTACCGTTGTCACTGTGGCAGTAGGTGGGAACGTGACGCTCGAAACACATGGAACGGTTAATGCATCGCTGACGACTGCTGCAGGTGCAACGACTAGTTACAATGACATCAACGTCGCTGTGAGTTCTGCCATAGTCGGTGGTTCTACGCTAACGCTTGCAATTACTGGATTTCTCGCGGCAGGCAACGCTGCCAGTTTCATTAATCAACGCCAGTTGCAGGTTTGGTTGGACAGCTAGAAAAAGGAGGGCATTCAAATGCCACAAGTTCATTATCGGCCAGCGGCTGCGAACGATCGGGTCATCGCCGTAGTTGAGACCGA
>Ga0137394_10002618_pt1 | contig 13334 bp, 9 predicted proteins | sample czobulk116metaG_FD_108278 | JGI IMG/M metagenome (GOLD analysis project Ga0137394, IMG submission 108278) | Vadose zone soil microbial communities from Angelo Coast Range Reserve, California, USA - czobulk1.16 metaG | ecosystem: Environmental > Terrestrial > Soil > Vadose zone | place: USA...
AAATTCCCGCACCAGCTTGTGCTGATTGGGCGTGACGCGCGCGCCGAAGATGCAAAGGGAAGGGTCGCTATTGCCCCGCTCGTCGTCGCCGAGAACCTGATCGTAAGTGCGATTCTCTTTGATGACATACACCACGTGCTTGAACACGCTTGGTTCGCCGATTCGTTCCGGAACAGGGCGCGGTGCTCGCCCTGGTCGGGCTGGTAACTTTGCCACTGTCATCTGCTCGCGGCGTAAATTCTGCCAAACGGTGGCGGAGAGAGCCGGCAATTCGCGCTCCTTCGGCACCGAGAACAGGGACAACGATCCGGTATATTGATACGAGTTGAAGCCGATTCCTCCGCTCTCCTTGTCAAATTGTTTTCCGGCGGGAAGTCCTTTAATATTGGCGACGTAGAGACTGCCACGCTTGCGATCGAAAGTGACTGCGCCCGGAAACCAACCGACCGGGATCAGCCCTGCCAGCCTGGATCGGCCGGGTTTGAAATCGATGACCGCAATTGCGTTCTGCGTTCCGTTGGCGACATAGAGCCTGTTCCCGCGACGGTCAAATGTTAAGGCGTTGGGTGAGGCGCCGAACAGTTCAGCAGGGCTTGGCTTCACCCAGATGGTTTCGATCACTTTGTCGGTTCCCGTGTCGATCACGCTGAGGTTATCGCTGGCCGCGTTGGCACAGACCAGATAGCGGCTGTTGGGGTGGAGGGCCAAGGCTGATGAGTGCAATCCGGTGATGATCTCGGCTATTAATTTCCCGTCGGTCAAGCGAATGACTGAAACGGAGCCTTCATTGGCGATGTAGCGAATGGGATCAACTTTGACCTCCGTTCCACGCCCGGCGGGTCCGGTAAGGTCACTGGGCTTCGGTCGTCGCCCGCCCCAATTGCTCACATATGCTTTCTGGCCGACCAGCACGACGTCATATGGCGCCACTCCAACATCGAACAGCCGCAGCAGATCCCCGGTGGCGGCGTCAAATTCGCCGAGGCGATTTGAAAGATTCAGCGCCACATAGAGTCGTCGACCGTCCCGCGAAAGCGCCAGTCCCGCCGGAATCTCGTTCGTTCGGCGCGGGGCATTTGCGTGTGGCATTGGAATCGAAAACAGTCCGGTGACCTGGCCGTCGCGTGCGACATTGAAGACCTTGACGCTGCCGTTGATGTTCGCCAGATATAAGCGGGAACCGTCCGGTGCGAAGACAAGCCCCGTAAAGCTGAGCTGGCCATGTTTGTCCGGCTGAAGGATGTTTGCGGAAGCAACTTCTGGAGGAGGCTCGTTGATCTTCTCTGAAGGCAGCGGAGCGCGTTGGCGAATCTGTCCGGTGGCCGGATCAACGACTACAAGCCGGCTCGATTTTCCGGATGTGGCGAGGAGTTGCCCGTTTGGGCTGAGCGCGATCGCCTGCGGCCGCATCCCAGGCAGCTCCACTTGAGAGCCGTAGGGCGTGAGCACCTGGTTGACCGGAGTTATCGTACGATTTGTTCCGGTGCGCCCGACGAGTTCGCTCGTTTCAAACACGGAATCCGTTTGCGCCTGGACCGAGCACGCGAAAACACTCAGCCAAACAAAAACAAGGAGGATCGGCTGCAGATTCAGTACATTTGTTTCCCGATAGTTTCCGGATGTGTGAGTCACGCCCAAGATTGGCGATTTGGAAGCTGTGTCACAACCGAAAATGCAGAAACGACGTCAATGCAATCGGAGAAACTCAAACAAACCTTGCTCATGCCAGCATCTCCTTGATTAGTTCGCCGCTGTTGATGGTAGGCCGTTCATCTCGTCCGTTGTGCAGGTAAGTCAGTTTCTCGTGATCCAGGCCGAGCAGATGAAGGATAGTCGCATGGATATCATGCACATGAGAACGGTTCTTCACCGCACGCAGGCCGATTTCATCCGTCTCGCCCACGACGGCGCCGCCTCTGATGCCTCCGCCTGCCATCCACATGGTGAAGCCCCACGGGTTATGATCGCGGCCGTCGCCCTTCTCGTTGAAGGGCGTGCGTCCAAATTCTCCGCCCCAAATGACGAGTGTGCTGTCCAGCAGGCCGCGTGATTTCAAGTCGGCCAGCAAGCCGGCAATCGGTTTGTCGGTCTGCTTGCAATATTTAGAATGATTCCCTTCCAAATCGTTATGCGCGTCCCACAAATTGCCGCTACCTGAATAGCATTGGACAAAACGAACGCCCCGTTCGACCAGGCGCCGCGCCAGCAACAGGTTCGTTCCGTACTTATGCGTCTCTTTTTCTCCGATGCCGTAAAGTTTCTTCGTGGCTTCTGATTCTTTGGCCAGGTCGACTGCTTCCGGGGCCGCGGTCTGCATTCGAAATGCCAGCTCATACGAGCGCAGGCGCGCGGCCAACTCCGCATCACCTGGTTTATCGGCGGCAAAATGCTGATTTAGCTTGCCGAGCAGATCGAGTTTCGCTCGCTGTTGTTTGTCGGTGACGCCTGGCGGCGGATTGAGATGGTAAATCGGGGTGTCTTCGTTTCGGAATTGGATCCCCTGGTAGACCGTCGGCAAAAATCCAGAACTCCAGTTCTTCGGCCCGCCATTGACCTCACCGGCGTCGGTCATGATGACAAACGTCGGCAAGCTTTCATTGGCGGTCCCAAGTCCGTAAGTGGTCCACGCGCCCATGGCCGGGCGGCCAGCCAGGATATCGCCAGTGTTCATTTGGCACACCGAGCCGACATGATTCAATCCGTCCGCCCAGCAGGAACGCAGGATGCACATATCATCCACATGCTGCGCGAGTGTCGGGTACCAATCGGAAACCCATGTGCCGCTCCGACCGTACTGCTTGAATGTGCGCTTCGACGGCATGATGGTGTTGGAGGCGGTGCCCATGGCTGTGAGGGGCCGCCCAAAGGACTCAGGCATCGGTTTGCCCGCGAGCTTTTCGAGCTCGGGCTTCGGATCGAACAGGTCGAGATGGCTCGGGCCGCCTTCCATGAACAGCCAGATCACCGACTTGGCCCTGGGTGAAAAATGTGGTTTCTTCGGCGCAAATGGATCGAGCACCACGCCGCTTTCGCCGCGGGCGACTCCATCCATTCCGAGCAGGTAACTGAACGCCAACGCGCCGAATCCACACCCCGCCTTGTAAAGGAACTCGCGCCGCGAGGTTACCGGAACGATGTGCGGTTGAAAACGCATGGCAGACTTGCTTAGTTCAGATATACAAACTCATTCGCGTTCATCAACGTATGGCAGAGGTCAACCAACGCGGCTGCTTCCGGATCATTCGCAGCTTTTCCCAGACCCAATGGATTCGGCGGATCGTCATCACCTGGCGAACGGTCCATCAGCAGGCGGCGTTGTTCGTTGAGGAATTTCGTGATCGTTTCGCGCTCGCGCGCGTCAGGCGCCCGGCCAAACGCGAGCCGATAAGCCGTGTTGATTTGTTTCGTTTGATCGCGCCCGGCGGCTTCGATTACGCGCCCGGCGAAATGCTGCGCCCACTCCAGAGTCATCTTGCTGTTGAAGAGATGCAACGCCTGGATCGGGCTCGTCGTCACATTGCGTCTTGCGCAACTCTCATGCGGATCGGGCATATCCAGGCTTTCAAACAACGGGTAACGGGTGTTGCGCCGCACGAAAACATAGACGCTGCGCCGATTCCGCTCGGCTTCGCTCGCATTGACTTTCCATCCGCCACGAGGCGCGGGCATGCCTGTGGGCAATTCAGGAAAGATGCTCGGGCCGCCCATTTTCGGGTTGAGCAACCCGGCCACACTCAAAGCGGAGTCACGAATCGCTTCTCCTTCCAGGCGGTGGATCGGAAAACGCCAGAGGAGCTTATTGTCAGGGTCGATCCGAGTCGGCGTCTCACCTGCAGCCGAAGACTGCTGATATGTGCTGGAGGTCATTATCAAGCGATGCAGCTTTTTCAGACTCCAGCCATTGCTGATAAACTCGCTCGTAAGCCAATCGAGCAGGGCAGGGTGGGTAGGACGCTCTCCCTTCAATCCCAGATCGCTGGGTGTGGCCACGATTCCTCGCCCGAAATGGTAATGCCACACACGATTGACCATCACCCGCGCCGTTAGAGGATTGTTCGCCTCCGTCAAAATATTTGCCAGCGCCGTGCGCCTTCCGCTGCTCTGTCCGCGGGGCACGATCTTCGCAGCGTTAGGATCGAGAAGCGTTAAAAAGCCCGGCGGTACCTCCTCTTTCGGCTTTTCAAACGATCCGCGGCTCAGCACGAAGGTTGCCGGCGCATCGCAACCAAGGTCGATCATCGCGGTGCCAATCGGAAGTTTTCCCGGATTGAGGTCCGCGAATTTCGCGAGCTCCTCCTTTAACTCCAGCCACCGCTTCTTTTCTTCGCCTTTGAACTTTCCAGCAATGGCCGCATCGTCCGCAATATACTCGTGCGAACGCGGGTCGAGGTATTGGCGCGCTTTCCAGGCCATTTGCCTCTCGAACGGATTTCGTTCCTGCTCCGGCTTATTGAGAATCGCCTGGATCTCCGCGGGGTATTTGTCGAAATAATCTTTTTCGATGGCTCTTCTCTTCGTACGTTCCATCTCCTCCAATTGCGACTGTATCTCTCGCGTTTTCTCTTCCCAAACTGCCTTCCGTTCGCGGTAACGTTGCACCTCTTCCTTCGAAACCAAATCGATGTCATCCCGCGCAGCCGTATTGGCGAAGAACGCCTGCAGGCGATAATAGTCCGCCTGCAGGATCGGTTCATATTTGTGATCGTGGCAACGGGCGCAGCCGTAAGTCATGCCCGTGAACACCGCTCCCACCGTATCGGTGATATCGTTGAGAATCTCCTGCCGCCGCTGCATCAGGTTGCGCGCGTTGCTTTCGTCCGGGTAATGACGGTTGAATGCCGTTGCGATCAACGCATCCGGATCATCCGGCCACAACTCATCACCCGCAATCTGCTCGCTGACAAATCGGTCATACGGTTTGTCATCGTTGAGCGAGCGAATTACATAATCGCGATACCGCCATGCGTTTGGCCGCGTTTCATCGCTCTTGAACCCTTCGCTCTCCGCGTATCGCGCCAGGTCCAGCCAATGCCGCGCCCATCGTTCTCCATACTGTGGAGAATCCAAGAGTTTCTCGACCACTCGCGCAAATGCCTGTGGCGATTCATCTGCCACAAAGCGGTCGATTTCCTCTGGCGTCGGGGGAATTCCAATCAGGTCAAGGTAGGCTCGTCGCAACAAAGTCGATTTACCGGCTATTGCACCGGGTTCAATTTTCTTGGCCTCCAGTTGCGCGAGCACAAAGCTGTCAATCGGATTGCGGGCCCAATGGCGATGTTGAGGCCGGGGAACGGCTGGACGATTAACCTTCTGGAACGCCCAGTGGCCGCGGTCTTCCGCGTCGAAGCTGTCTTTAGGCGCTGCGCACAGAAGAGTCCCTCCGCGGGCGAAGAGCATCGCCGCACAGAAGGCAATCGAGCATCTCGTCATACGTATTCGGCGCCGGTTATGGCATTAGGACTTGCGTGCGCCGATTTGACTCTAGCATCGGGCTTCGAGGGCGAAATGTAAACGCCAATGTAGGTAGGACAATTCCGTAGTTTTAAAGAGCCTTATGCTTTCAACCGGTACGCCCTGATTGCATTATCACCAAAAATCTTCGCCTCCGCCTTGGCTGCGTGCTTCTGAACGTAGTCATGCGTCAGCCGATAAACTTGTTCGTAGCTGCCCGATAACAAACAGACCGGCCAGTCTGAGCCATAGAGTAACCGGTCTGTCCCGAAAGCTTCGAAAACTATCTCCAGGAAAGGCGCAAAGTCTGATTGCTTCCAGGCGCCCCATTTCGCTTCGGTAACCATTCCTGAGACTTTGCAAAAGACGTTCGGGCTTTTGGCCAGTTCGCGCATTTGATCGGCCCAGGGTGATTTGATTTGATCCTTGATGGTTGGTTTTGCGATGTGGTCCAGGACGAAAGTTTGGTTCGGAAACCGTTGCGCCAATTCGATGGCTGCCGGAAGCTGCTTCGGATAAATCAAAATGTCGTAAACCAAACCAAACTGTTTCAGAGTTCCAATTCCGCGCAGAAAATCCTTCTGCAGGACAAACCGGTCATCCGGTTCATCCTGCACGACATGGCGCACACCGACAAAGCGCCGATGCTTCGAAAGTTCAATCAACTGTTCTTCCACGCGATCCGAGCGCAGGTCGACCCAGCCCACCACTCCTTTGATCAGCGGGTAATGGTCTGCCAAATTAAGAAGCCATCGCGATTCCTCGACACTTTGTCTGGCCTGCACGGCAACTGACCCATCGACCTTCACCGGTCGCAACTCCCGTTCCAATGCGTCCGGCAAAAAATCCCGTCGAATCCGGCTCTTCTCATTAATCCACGGATACTCCCTGGCGCTATAATTCCAGAAATGCTGATGGCTATCGATTCTCATTCGATCGAAATTCCGTCAGGTTTTGGAGTGCGGCAGTCCTCTGCCGCTTTGGTATCGGACTGGCATACGTATCTATATCGCTTGCGAAGCCAATGGAAAGCGGCAGAGGACTGCCGCACTCCAAAACCTGCGGAAGCTTTCATTCGAGGTGCATCACCGCTTTGATCACCCCCGTCTCCGGCTTGGTATACGAGGGAAAGCGCCCGATCAACTCGTCAAAACTCGACCGATGCGTAATCCAGGGTCGCGTATCGATTTTGCCGCCCTCAATCAGCTTGATGATCCGTCCAAAATCCTGCGGTAGAGCGTTGCGGCTAGCCAGCAACGTTAATTCCCGCCGATGCATCAGCGGATGCCCAAAGCTCAGCTCGGCTGTCGTGATTCCGACGTAAACCAATCGCCCTGTGAACCCAACGTAGTTAAGCGCGTGCGACATCGATTTGTTGCTGCCTGTGGCATCAATCACGACCGTGGGTAATGCGCCCTCGGTTAGCTCTTTCAAAGTCTGGATTTCTGATCCATCTCCTTGCGGGAGCACCGTGTGTTTAATGCCCATTCGCTCCTTGCAAAAATCCAGCCGTTGCTGATTCAGGTCGAGGACGATTGTTTTGGCGCCACTCAGCTTCACGAATTCCAACGTGGAAAGACCTATCGGACCCGCCCCGATCACCAAAACACTTTCGTTCGCCTGGGGGGCGCCGCGATAAACAGCGTGGCAACCGATGGCCAGGGTTTCGACCAGCGCCAATTGATCCCAACTCAGCTTGGTCGAAACATGCAGTTTTCGCGCCGGGACAATGAACAGCGGTCGCATTCCTCCATCCGTGTGCACTCCCAGCACCTGCAGGTTCTCACAACAATTGCTGTTTCCTTTGCGGCAGGCAGGACAGTTCTGGCAATTGATGTACGGCTCAATCGAACAACGGTCACCCGCCTTCACATTGGACACTCCTGCGCCGACAGAGACCACTTCGACTCCCAGTTCATGTCCTGGAATTCGCGGGTAGCTGTAGAAGGGCATCTTTCCCAAATACCCGCTCAAATCGGTCCCGCAAATGCCGACCCGATGTACGCGGACCAGAACTTCGCCGGCTGCAGGTTCTTTGGGCTCGGCAATATCAATCGTGCGAAAATGCTCTGGTTTCTCCAACTGAATCGCCTTCATCTGCTTTCAGTATTCAGAAGTTCTGCGCCGCATTGCAATCCGCGAATCATTCTGTCTCAACTCCAGCATGGCCGAGCGGCAACTTAGATTATTTGCCCATCCCAAACCGCTTCTTGATCGCCTGGGGCGCGATTTTTTTCGCGCGGTGCCCAAACGGCCCGGCGTATATGTTATGACTGGAACGTCCGGTCAAATTCTTTACATTGGCCAATCTGGAAATCTGCGCGCTCGGCTGGGAACCTACAAGAACGCTCACCCGGACCACCTTTCACGGCGAACGCTTCGGCTCATTCATTCAGTGAGCAGCATTACATGGGAAGAATGCGCCACCGACCCTACTGGCTGTCGTCTCCCTTGGGACTGGGGTGGATACCCCATGCCTTTTTCTGTTTCTCCTGTCATTATCGGCGTTTGGCTAGCAAGCACTGTATTACAACTGGCAGCATCATCGGGTGGGGCATTTCGAGCAGGTGATTTGCCGCTTGAACCTGTAGCAAACCCAGCGCCGCATGCACGAAATTGTCATCGTCGAAGACTCTGAATCGGACGCGCAAGTCCTGGAACGCACCCTGTCCACTGCAGGGGTCACCAATCCCGTCCGTTACTTCCGTAACGGTACTGAAGCGCTGTTTTTTCTTCAGGAGGCGGAACGAAACGCGGCCCAGGGTTTGCCCACGACTCCGGCGGTGCTTTTCCTGGATCTGAAACTTCCAGGCGCCAGCGGGTTGGAGATTCTTGCCGCGGTTCGCAACCGAGCGGCGTTCGCCGGGACGCTGCGCATCGTTCTCACGCAGTTTGGCGACTTTCACAGTATAAAAAAAGCGTACGTTCAGGGCGCTGATTCCTTTCTGAGCAAACCGATCAAACAGGAGGAACTCGCCGAACTCATAGTGGTGTTTCCGCGGTACTGGCTTCTCTCAAGCAGTGTCCCGCCTGTGTGATTGCGCTAAACGTTTTGTCCGTAAGATTCCACTGCCCCTACAATGCGGAATGTCCGTATTTTTTTGAATCGTGCCCGTTGACCTTCTTTGCCAAAATCCGGTGATTGCGATGGCAAAGTGATCGCAAACCAACGTTGAACCACACTCTTGTCATATGGGCTATACAGGAAAGCTCGGGCGAATCACAGTCTCGGCGCCCACGCCGATAATTGTGCGTTTCGCCGACGGCCAGGTGCTGGAGTTTCAGACAGCCGGGGACGCCTCCGGGTTTCTCGACTTTTACAATCGCAGCCCGTCGGCTCGAGAGCAAAACCCGGCCAGGATCTACTTGATCCGGGAGGATAAATGGGAGGAACAATCGTGAGGTTCACGCCCACTCACTCGCAGCCGCAACCGTCAGGCCGGTGTATAGATTCGTTCAGGCGTTGTTGCGTGGCCAGCCGGGTTCAAAAAACTCTCGATCGACTTCGCCGTTAACGCCGCATCCGCTTTGACCATGTAATGATCGGCTCCCATCGAGAGCGTCCTGGCGATATCTTCCGGCAGAAATGAACTGCTCAGCACGATGACTTTCAATATCGGCCCGGTCCGTTCTCTTAGCCAGTTGAGGACTTCAAAGCCGTTGACTCGCGGCATTTTTAGATCCAGGAGCATCAGATCCGGCAGAGGAAAGCGTTGGCGGTCGGCATACAGCCCGCTGCCACACAGGTAATCGATCGCTTTCTGCCCGTCTTCCGCGCAGCCGATTACCTCACAGCAAAGGCTTTTATGCAGCGCTCTCTTGAGCAAAAAACGATCGTCATCCGAATCATCGACGATCAGCACCTTATATTTCTTTGCTGGCATTCAGGGAGAACGGAAAGTTCTAAGAATTAACCTTCAGCGGCTGGGCCTTTGCTGCTTTGCCGTCGATCGACCAGTACCCCGGAAACGTTTGGACGAGTTCGCGCATATCTGCCGCTTTCAGAGGTTTGCTTAAGAAAGAGTGAGCTCCCAGGGCGTACCCACGTTTGATACTCGCCAGGTCCTCAATCTGGCTCAGCACGATCTCTCTTGAGACCCCCGATGAGCGCGCTCTATCCATAACGACAAACCAAGCGAGAGGTTTCGCCGGAAGATTTTTTCAACAAAGGCATAAGATCAATTCCCAGGCGAGTAGGACACAGCTCGCATTGTGTCCCCATAACACGTGTCGTGATAGTAGGCCTGGACCCCATGCGTGGACGCCCTCTCGTGGCTGTTCGCTCAGGCCGCATTATTTCGCCATCACCATTGATCTGGTTAATGGCTTCGTCATTCCTTTCGTCATTGGGCGCTTAGTCATTCGTCATTCGGACTTGACCGCTCTACCCCAAATAGACAATCAGCGCGCGGTTCGATTGGGCCACTCGAGTGAGGAATTCTTTGAGTTGCGTCAGGTAGTCGGTCACGTAGCCAATGCATTCCTCTTTCGGTTCGCTGTCCCATATCTGGGGATAAATGTCCTTCGCTGCAAATTCTGCAGGATCGGCGTTGGCGTACAATTCGTCCCCATTCACCGGGTCCAGAGCGCGGACGATTTCTTTGACTTCACCAGAAGTGAACCCGTGCGGTGGACCGTATCCCAGGTCCTCTTTGATTTCGCGCCCACCATGGAGCATGAAGGCGAGCGGACCGTCTCCTTCCCAATCGCTTCCGGTCAACAGGAAATGGATTCCTTGCCAGGCCTTATCCACGTCGAACTCCTCCGGCTTTTCACTCGGTATCCACGAATCAGATTGCGCCTTGGGAGTTGCGTTCGCACCGAAAAGTTTTGAGAGCAAAGAAGGTTTGCTTTCGATCTGCGGGGTGAGAGTCGGCGCAGTCCAAAGATTTCTGAGCCGCTTCGGATTCTCGATAATGGCGTTGAGGTCTTCATCCTTCAATGCGTAGAAACAGCCGATCATGCTCATACGTTTTCTCCTGGTTTGGACGGAAGCTTACGCTGACGATCTGAGCGCCGCAAGCGATTAGAAACGCTCAAGCGAGCCGGACAATCGAAATTGCAACGGTTCGGTCGAATTGTCATTATGGGCACAATGCCGATCTACAGATCTGTTGCGCTCTTTATTGCGCTGTCGACCGCTTGGGTTGCTGCGCACTCCCGCTGTGTCGCGGAAGAGCGTAGTTCGGCCCTTGACCGAACCTTTTTCGAAAACCGAATTCGTCCGCTGCTGGCGGAGAACTGCTATAAATGCCATAGCGCCACGAGCGAAAAGTTGAAGGGCGGTTTGATGCTCGATTCGCGCGAGCGGCTGTTGAAGGGAGGCGAATCTGGAACGGTCCTGGTTCCAGGAGACCCCGAAAAAAGTCTGCTGATCAAAGCGGTTCGCTACACGGATAAGGATCTGCAAATGCCGCCCAAAAATAAGAAGCTTTCTGACCGTCAGATTGCCGACCTCACAGCATGGGTGAAAGTGGGAGCGCCCTGGCCTGCGGAAGAGAATACAAAGAGTGCTGGAACGAGAGCGGGCACATTTGAAATCACGGACAAAGATCGCGCCTATTGGGCCTTGCAGCCGATCAAGCGGCCGACGTTGCCACCGGTCAAACAGAAGACCTGGGTAACCAATCCAATCGATGCCTTCGTGCTGGCGCCGCTGGAAGCGAAAGGCTTGCCTCCAAATCCTCCTGCAAGCAAACGCGAACTTCTGCGCCGGGTTTATTTCGACCTGATCGGTTTGCCGCCCACGCCTGAGGAGGTCGCGGCATTTGAAAAAGATCGCTCAGCGGAAGCCTACGAAAGGGTTATCGATCATCTGCTCTCATTGCCCCAATACGGCGAGCGTTGGGGCAGGCATTGGCTGGATGTGGCGCGTTTCGCACAAAGCAACGGTTACGAGCGCGATGGCGAAAAACCGCTGGCCTGGCGCTACCGCGATTATGTGATCAAGGCCTTCAACCAGGACAAGCCGTATGATCGATTCGTCAAGGAACAAATTACCGGAGATGAATTGCCGGGCATTACACCCGATTCGATCGTGGCCACCGGATTTCAACGGCTTGGCGTCTGGGACGATGAGCCGGATGACAAGCGGATGGCCGAATTTGATGAGCTGGACGATATAGTCTCGACCACCAGCGCCGCGTTCCTGGGTCTGACGATGGGCTGCGCACGGTGCCACGATCACAAATTCGATCCGATTTCCCAGCGAGATTATTATTCGTTTCTATCGTTTTTTCGGAACATCCGTCCCTACGAGAACGCGAAATACACCAGCGATTCGGCGAACTACGTCCCCTTCGCTGCGCCTGATGAGGTGAAGGCCTGGCAAAGGCAGCGCGACGCGCGAGTGAAGAAGCTCGAACGGGAAATGGAGGCCACGCCGGTCGACGCGGACAAAAAGAAACTCGGAGAACAAATAAAGAAAGCCAAAGAAGACCTCGGGCCCTTTGAGTGGGCGCTGGCTGTCCGTGAACGAAACGCCAAACCGATTGCCACACATGTTCTGATTCGTGGAAACCCCGCGTCTCCTGGGCCCGAAGTCGAGCTTGCGGTTCTCACGGTCCTTGGGGGCGAAAAGTTGACCGCGCGCGAGTCGGGCGACGAATCAACTGGCCGACGACTGGCATTGGCTGAATGGATTGCCAGTTCTCACAATCCCCTAACGCCGCGCGTAATGGTCAACCGGCTTTGGCAGCACCATTTTGGCAAAGGGATCGTGAAGACGACTACCGATTTTGGCCGCGCAGGCACGCCCCCGACTGATCCCGCTCTGCTGGATTGGCTCGCAGTCGAGTTCATTAACTCTGGCTGGTCGGTGAAGAAGATGCATAAGTTGATTCTGCTTTCGAATGCGTATCGTATGTCATCGCAAGCCAGGAATCCAAAGGCCCTGGAGGCGGATCCTGGGAACGATCTGCTCTGGCGCCAAAATTTGCGCCGGCTCGAGGCGGAGGTGATCCGCGACTCCATTCTTGGCATTAGCGGCCAATTGAATCTGAAGATGGGCGGGCGTGGCTTCTTTCCGCATCTCGCCGGGGAAGTGCTCGCCGGGGCCTCACGTCCGGGACTGGACTGGCTGAATTCCAGCGTCGAGGAAAGATCGCGACGCAGCGTCTATACCTACATCCGCCGGACCATGCTGGTGCCTACCCTTGATGCCTTTGACTACAGCAACACTGCCTCTCCGCTGGGCGAACGTCCGGTCACCACGGTCGCGCCACAAGCCTTGATGCTCTTGAACGACGATTTCATGGAACAGCAGGCAGCGACTTTTGCAACTCGACTTACTCGCGAGGCGGGCAACAAGCCCCAGGAACAAATTCAGCGGGGTTATCAGTTGGCCGCTGCTCGCGAGCCCACGTCACGGGAGATGCGCGTTGCGTCTGCTTTTCTGCAGCGGCAAACCACGGCTTTCAAGAGAATCCCTTCGCGTCTGACTTTTCGGCCCGATGTGCCGAATTCACTTTCAGTCGAATACATTAACCAATTGAAGCCCTCCGAATTCCTGGTCGGACCGCAGCAAGGCTGGAGCTATTACCGCGGCCGCTGGTCGGCCGCTTACGAAGGAATTCGCACGGTCGACCGACAACGTGCTCCCTTCGCATTGTGGGACGGTCAGCGGTTCGAGAACGGGGTCATTGCTGGGAAGTTGGTGCTCGATCGCGCCTCTGAATTTGCTTCGATCCTTTTTCGTGCGGGCGCAGATAAGGACGAACTCCGTGGTTACGAGTTAATTGTGGATCCGCGCCAGCAACGATTAATCTTACGGCGTCACCAGGCAAATACCACCGACCTTGCCACCATCGCAGCCACGCTCCCTGTCGGTCAATCGATCCCGCTCAAAATCGACCTCGCTGGGGCTCGCATTCGAGTGTGGCTTA
>Ga0137394_10002619_pt1 | contig 13332 bp, 11 predicted proteins | sample czobulk116metaG_FD_108278 | JGI IMG/M metagenome (GOLD analysis project Ga0137394, IMG submission 108278) | Vadose zone soil microbial communities from Angelo Coast Range Reserve, California, USA - czobulk1.16 metaG | ecosystem: Environmental > Terrestrial > Soil > Vadose zone | place: USA...
AAAACGATGCCGTTACGGAACTCGTGCTGAAACCCGGCCACATACTCGTCCGTGTATTCCATGCGCGTACCGGGAGCGAACGGTTCACCACCGCTGAGTCCAACGTTCACGGCGTTGCCGATTCCGCCCGAGGCCGAGTTGAGAAGGGTAGCGGAGCTGGGTTGGAACAAGTTTGCGTAGTCAGGGTTTCCGTTCGAATCTGTCTTGACGCAAGAGGCTCCAGCAGGTGTGCCCGCCGGACAACCCGCCGTCGTCGAAGCAGGCTGCCAGTACGCACCAAGCACATCGTCTTCGGCGCTCAACGCTCGAACCGCAGCGTCGAGCGGCAAAATGAAGGCATACCGTCCATAGTTGGCATAGAACTTGGTCTTTCGGTTGCCTTTCGGATCAACAACGAAACCGAAACGTGGAGACCACATGTCATTGAAAACCTTTGAGAGTTGGTTGCCAACGAGGCGTTGCTGTTCCCAACGCAGTCCAAGGTTCACAGTGAAGTGTTTGCCCAAGGCCCAGGAATCATTTACATAAGCGGCATGGTACCTTCCGCTGCTCTTTGTCACTCCACCGTCAAAACGGCCGCGGGACTGAGAGAAAACGACCTGTACCGGAGCTAAGAATTTGCCTGGATTGTTGGGATCCTGGAAAGCCATATACGGGCAAAGGGTACACCCTGAGCTGTTAGGAACAATCTGACTTCCCGTGACAGGGTCGACGAGCGGCACAAGCACTAGCGACGCGTTAGTCATCTTGCCGGCGACCGTCGGATCGGTCGCGGTCCCATAGCCGGGATCTCCCCCAGAAGCATTTGTGGCTGGGATGGCAAATTTTCCTCCGGAATACGACGTGGTGTCGTCGTAGACAGGAAACTGCCAGGTGTATCCAATGCTAAACGTGTGTTGACCGAGGAAGTGGTACGTCTTTGAAGTGTCGAACGCGAGGCCGCGAGTGTTGGAGTCATAGGGCTCGAGGAAGCCAAATCCTTGAGCATTAAATGTGCCGAGCAGATTCGAGTTCGTTTCATCAACGATCTGGGTTACGTCCGCCAGTGGTTTCTCGCTGAAGTGGTTCCAGTTCCAAGTGAATGCGCCGTCAATCAGCCAGGTGGAGGTGAGCGCGCCATCGTAGCGCACCGCCCAGTTGCGTGTGCCATAGTCCCACTTGGAATTTACCGTTTTGTCCGAGGCGTTCAAGGTGGCCCAAGGCACATTGTTGGTATGAGACGGGTCGCCGAAAACCGAGGATTCCACGGTCTGCCTGTCGTTAATCTTAAAGGTCAGTTTGCCGGCATAGTCGTAGGAGGTCTTGGTGCGCTGCAATTGACCATTGTAAGCAGTGAAAAGGCCCGACCCGACGGCTGGCGCGACGTACTGATTGCTGACACTGGGATTGAAGTTTCCGAAATAGAAAAGGTGATCGCGCAATTTTCCGATAGGAACGTATCCGCCGAGTTCGGCATCGCCCTCGTAGTTGGCATTGCCAAGGTATCGGCCGAACTTGTTCACCGTGCCGAATTGGGGATCGTCGGCATTGAGCGGCGTTGTCTGCATGCCCAGGGGATGGAAGTACCCGCCGATTTCGCCATGGGTCTTGGTGCTGCCGGACTTGGTAACGATCTGGACGATACCACCGCTCGCGTGCCCATATTGCGGTTCAAATCCACCGGTCTTGATCTGCACTTCCTTGACGAAAGACTGGTTGATGCCGCTGCCAAGCGCGCCGTAGGACCGCGCCCAAACACCCAAGCCTCCGAAGGCCGGGTCATTGATCGAAACGCCGTCCGCGATGTAAGAGTTCTCGAGCCCGCTCGAGCCGGAGATGGAAGGATTGTTGCCGCCGGTCTGAATGCCGTCAACCGCGCCCGGGCTTAGATAGAAGAGGTTAGCAACGCCCCGCTGCACAGGAATATTTTCAAAGAAAGTATCAGAAATATCTGCAGTGACTGCCGATGTGGAGGTGTCCACGGTCACCGTGGCTGCGCTCACTTCCACAACCTCGGAAACCTGGCCAGTTTCGAGGATGACTTCGATGCTGGTGGTCTTGTTGATCTGAACCTCTGCGCTCTTCACGCTGGCGAGCTTGAAGCCCGCTTTCTGCACCTTGACGGAGTAAATGCCTGGGATCAGCGTGGAGAACAAAAAAGACCCCTGGTCGGTCGTGGACTGTGTGAGGCTGCCGATCGGACCGGTAATTGTGACCTGGGCTCCCGGCACCGAAGCCTTTGTCGCATCATAAACGATGCCGCTCAGATTGCCGCGGGCCGCGCCCTGGTCCTGAGCAGCGACGGACAGCGTGAAAATCAGGCTAAATGCCAAAGCAGAACTGATTACGAGCCACTTATTCTTCATAGAGCTCGAACTCCCTTCATCAGAATTCGCAATTTATTTAGAACTCAGTTTGGCTTGCAGAATGGAATAGACATAGCGAGAAGGAGTCCACCCCACTCCCCGCGTTCCCCGGACATACTCTCACAAACTATGCATAGAAACTGCCAAATTCAGAGATATTTTATCCAATTCTAAGGTTCGGAAATTCAGCAGCTTAGAGAGAACTGAGCTAAAAATGATAGAGAGCGGGGCTGAATAATTCCTGATTCCTGGATAAGTATGCAGAAATATGGATTGTCGCCGGATTGGGTATCTGCGCACCGAAGGCTAATACACTCTCTTCAAGGCTTGCTTGGAGCCGCAACCAAGAGTGATTTGCCTTTTTGTGCCAGATCTGCTGCCTTGCTCGGGTTTCCAATTACGGTGTAGAACTCTGCCAGCGCCAGATAAAGCGGACCCTCATCTGGCCGCGAGGGGAGTGCATTCTCGATGACGGAAATGGCCTGATGAGCGTTGCCCTTCTTCTCGAGACTGGTCGCAATACGTAGCAGGGTCTCTGAGTCCGTCGTTTCGGTAACTCCGGCGTCGGAGAAAAGACTGACAACCGCAGCGAAATCCTTCTTTGAGAAATAAGCGTCCACCAGCCGCGCGCGGGCAACGTCATTCGAATGGTCCAGTTGCAAGGAACGCCGGAACCAGACGCGGGCCTCGTCAAATTGACCGAGAGTCCAATAGCAGAGCCCACGTTGCTGGTCGAGGATTCCTTTTTGAGCGTCCTCGGCAATTCCAGGTTCGAACACATCCCAAGGCTCAGGTCCAGCGGGGGCGTCCAGAATCCTGAAATTCATGGTCCCGAAACCGGTGTGCTTGGTCTCCGGATTACTTACGGTGACGTTCAAAATGTAGGTGCCGCTCGACTGCTGATCGAGCGAGAGTTTTTTTCCGGTCACCAAAGAACCGGCGGCATCGAATTGCTCCCGGTTGATTTCGTCTCTGACCTTGGTGGCACTGCCGGGGGCGGCGGGGCGGCCGAAAGCGTATTCCACTTCAAATTTCTTGCCAAGGCTTTCTCGCGGATCTGACGGTGGGGTCCAAATCTGGTAGACGACTTGAAGGTCGGCGCCTTGAACAATAGTTGGGGTGCTGCTCGGCAAGGGAGTGAACTGCACGCCGCCGATGGTGAAGGGCAATAGATCGCCGAGTCCGGGGTCCGACGGTTCCGCGGAAAGGAATGAGAGCACGCCGGGTACAACCAGCGAGTCTTTTGCGGGGGCCGGGATGGAGATTTCCCGCGCCGTGTGAAAGGCCGATTTCTTGGACCAGTCCGTGAACTGGAAATCGAGATGATATTTTCCTGGCGGGAGAGGGAGTGTCCCCTCGTAACCGAACACCTTGTCTTTGATGGTATCGAGGCGCTTTTTGTCAATGGAATCGGCGACGGATTTTTGTTGCGTGAAGATGAGCTTGTTCTCGGAGCTGAAAACGCGGACGCGGACTTCCACGGAGTAGGAATAGTGTCCGTCCTTCTCTTCCGTCATGGTGAGGTCGCTGGGACTATGGAGTCTCAGAGCATAGTCAAGGCGAGTGAGTCCGCGGGAATCGCGAGCGGGAAAAGTAACAATATCGAGATTCCGGCCCTCCAGGACGAGACGGGAGGTCACTGATTCGCGGTTGGCTCGGCGCCGCATGATGTCATCCCGGTTCGCGGGCATATTGGCCAGGTTCTTGATACTGTTCAGCAAAATATCGGATTGCAGGCTGACGATTCCCGTCGTCTCATCCACGGGTTCGTCGGGCAAGAGCGTCAGCGCGATCCGGGCGACTTCGGGCCCCGCGGAATTGCCAATCATGCGGAGCGCCGCCGAGCGCGAATTGATGCCTTCCACGCCGGTTGTCAGCTTGTCGGGGCCATCGGTGTAAGGGCTGTAGAAGCGGTAATCGCCGCTGCCTTCGCGCTGATAAAACATAACGTAGAAAAACGGCGGTAAAGCTGGGTTGGCGCCGCTGTAAAACCAGATTTCGATGGGATAGAGATTGGCGGAGTTGCGGAAGACCTGCTTTTGTTGCGGAGGGCCAAGTGTTATGTAGGTGTGGCCGCGATCGGTGCGCCAGCCCTCCATTCCTGAGCCGATGCCAAAGCGCGCATCGGCAAAAGCAATGCGCTGGTAAAATTCATCTTTGTAGGAATTGGCCGGCGAGCCGGGAGAAGGGTTGCGAATCTCCCAGAAGGTTTCTATGAATTTGTCACGAGCGTCGTTGGTCGTGAGCTTCAGAAAGTCGTCGCGTTCGCCTTTGGTGATGATGTAAACAACGTCGTGCTCCAGCCAGTCGCGATAATTCTTCTCCAGTTTTTGTCTTTTCTGGCTCCAAGCGGTTCCGCTGAAGGCGAAGAGCACGGCCGCGATAAGCACCATGGTCCTGCGGGCGAAACCGTGGATGTCGCCGGGACCGCGCATCACGTTCTTAGGAAGCCTGATCGAGTGAAGGCGAACCATCCGAGAGTCCTTGACTCCAATTCTTGCCGCGCCGGCCTAGGAAAGAGGAATCGACCAATTGCTAGCCCGGATGGCGAATGCGTTCGGCGAGAGATCGGGCGCGTTGCCGCGCGATGTCCACAAAGCGGGAATCCCCCGCGATTTGATCGAGCATCGGCAGCACCCGCTGCGGCTCCGGGAGAAGGCTGCGGTTGAGATCGGATTCGAGTTGCAGCAAGGCGTCGTTGATTCCCAGTCGGTCGTATCTCATGCGCCTGGTAAGCAAGTCCACGTGTTCCTGCTGTCGCGCCAGGCCTTCAAATATTTGCAGGAGTTGTGCCGCCGCCGAATTCAGAGTGTAGTTAAATCTTGCTTCGTGAACTTCAGCGCCGGACTCCCAGCGAAAAGTTTTCTCGCCGAGGTTGGCGATCTTGCGGTGAACATCCAAGTCTTGTCCCTGGAAATGTTTGAGTTGTGCCGCAAGATCGAACATCTTGGTGCGCCATGCCGGACTCACTTGGAAGGGCAGCGCGCCGGGATCTTCATCGAGCTGGCGGATTTCATACGCAGCAGCGTCGGAATCTTGGCGCACGCTAATCTCGATGAATTCGGGTGAGCTTCCCTTGAAAACACGCCGAAAGGTCAGCTTGGCACCGGACGCAGCGGGAACCGGGAGCGCCGCCGAGGCGGTCATAAGGGCCACAGCGATCAGTAAAAAGAAGCGGAGCAGGGAAGAAGTCTTCATCGCGTCGATAAGATGCGCGGCAGCACGCCGCGCGTTGCGCCACTTGGTCGAATTTCGTTTCGCAAGCCGCTAGAACCTGCTGCGGCACGCAGGGCCCGTGGTTTCGACGAGGCGTTCGAATCGGGCAATCCAAATCGCTGCCGTGCTTGTTCCGTTTGCAAATGGCAGAGTGCCACCGCCAGAGCGTCCGCGGCGTCCGACGGCTCCGGCGTCTCCGAGAGGGAGAGCAAGGCGCGCACCATCGTCTGCATCTGACGCTTGTCGGCGTGGCCGTGGCCGGCAACGGAAGCTTTCACTTCGCGAGGAGCGTAGCTGGAGACCGCCACACCGTGCTGCGCAGCGGCCAGCAGGATTACCCCGCGCACTTCGGCGAGCTGCAGCGCCGTGCGCATGTTGAGGGCGGTAAAAACGCTCTCGATGGCAAGCACGTCCGGAGAATACTGCCGAAGCAACGCGCACACTCGGGCATGCACGTCCTGAAGTACCGCGCCTGCACATTCCTTCTGGCGCTTGGTCGTCACTTTCAGAACGCCGTAGAGAAGCATGCGGCAGCGTCGTCCATCGCTTTCGACAATCCCGTAGCCGGTCGGTCCTGCCGCTGCAGGATCCATCCCCAGAACGCGCATGCATCCATTCTTTTCGCTCTGCCTGCCCGATAACATCGTCCCGGTCATCGCCTCAAGTCTACGGCCTTCGGCGCGTCCCTGCCAGCGCTTTGTCTGGGTGCATGCCAGGCAAGGGCGTCTTCGCCAAACGAGAACGGCCAGCCCGGGTCGCGGACTGGCCGTAAAACAATCTGCAGAATGAATTAGTTCGCGCCGACAGCGGCCTGAATTTCCGATTCGTCGATGTCGAAGTTGGCGTAAACGTGTTGCACGTCGTCGTGTTCTTCGAGGGCCTCGACGAGTCGTACCATCTGCGTGGCCTGCGGGCCGGTCAGCTTGATATAGTTCTGCGGGACCATGCCGATTTCCGCGGACCCCGGCGTGATTCCAGCCTTGGTCAACACATCCTTCACCTTCTCGAGCGCATCCGGCGGAGTCACGATGTACCAGGCGGAGCCATCGTCCTTCAGATCTTCAGCGCCTGCTTCCAGCACCAGGTCCAACAGCTTGTCCTCGCTGGCCGCTTCCTTTGGAACAGAGATTTCGCCCTTGCGGCTGAACATCCATCCGACCGCGCCCGCTTCCGCCATGTTGCCGCCGTTCTTGCTCATCAGGTGCCGGAATTCACCCACAACGCGGTTGCGATTCGTGGTGACCACCTCAATGAGCATGCCCACGCCGCCCGGGCCGTAGCCTTCAAAGGTCGCTTCTTCATACTGTTCGCCTTCGAGCTGGCCCGTGCCGCGCAAGATCGCGCGCTCGACGTTTTCACCGGGCATGTTCGCGCCCTTAGCCGCCAGAATCGCAGTTCGCAGGCGCGGGTTGGAGTTCGGATCGCCTCCGCCGATGCGCGCCGCGATGGAAATCTCGCGGATGATTCGCGTGAAAACGCGGCCACGCTTCGCGTCGGTGGCACCCTTCTTGTGTTTAATCGTGGCCCATTTTGAATGCCCGGACATGACACATCCTCGTTTGTTTCACGTGACCGCGGCGTAGCCGGGGTCACGCGATGGAAGAAGTTTTGCGCCGCAGAGCGGTTTCAGGGAGTACCGGCCGATTCGCGGCCGCATTTGAGACTGGCCGCGTCACTGCCGGACTTCGCGCGAACCGAGCTACGATCGCCAAGAATAACAGCACCAATGCGGAGACTTACGGTGGACCGCAAACCCCTGCGGACCCACGGTAGTTTAGCACAGCCGCCCATGTCGGGAAACGGGTTATACGCGACAGCGCGGCATCTCGTTGAATCTGACACACTTCCGCATGGTCGCCGCGTGTCGCGCAAAAAAACCCAAGGGCTCGCCATGAATCGCCGCCGGTAGGGCGTCCTCGCTGTACGATGGTCATTCCTCGAAGCAGGTGCCCAATCGCGTCTCCGGCGCGGAATTCTTCTTTGGCTTATTCAACCGAGGACTGTCGAAGCTGATCCGCGGCGGAGACTTCGATCGAGTGCTCTGTTTCATCGGCTACATTCGCGCCACCCTTTTGGATCACCCTGCTGGCGGCAGAACCGGCAAAAGGCCCTTTTTTCTTTGGGACGGACACGACAACCTTGGGCCCGCGCGACGGTCCGGCCTGGACCGCCTTGCGCGTCGCTCCCAGCGTAAATGTAAGCGATTCTTTGGGGATGTCGGTCACAAAAGGTTTGATCATCCAACCAAGCCCAGTAGGAATGTCTCGCGTCAGTGAAGCCACTTCGCATTGGACGTAGACGCCGCCGTCGCGCTCCGCCATGTGCCACCACGTTTCCATCCGCCACAGGAATCCGCCGTCCTGGCCCGGCGCTTTTTCGCGTTCCTCGCTCTTCCCGGCATTTTCGACTTCCGCGATGCGCACCGCCGAGCTGCGGCTGTGAGCTTTTCCCGGCCCATCCTGGAAGTACTGCACGTCATGCTCGGTGTTTAAAACCACGGTGATTATTTTGTGCCGCCGGAAACGCAGGAAGACCCGGAAATGATCTCCCTCTCGCGACTCGATTCTCGATCGTTCGACGTCCGGCGCGTAGTACACGGCGTGGTGGTCATAATCCTCCAGCACTGCCAGCACGTCCTCGAGTTTCGCTCCCGCTAGGAACACCACGCCGGTCCAATGATGAATCATTCCGCCCGGACATGGAATTGGCTTGCCGTTGTCGAGAATTTCGAGCTTTCGCATCTTGATTTCGCCGCGCTTCAGGGCGGCGTACGCCTCTGTGCGTTGTTCCTCGGGGAGCCCGTCGGCCCATAGGAACTTCGTACCGTCTTTCAGCCCGGCTTCATGGCGCGCCTCGGCCAGCCGTACATAACGGTCAAACGCTGCCTGTGTTTCCGCTTTCAATTTCGGGCCTGCAGGTTGACCGGCCGGCGCGGCAGTCACAGGCTTCAGGCCGGGCGTCACTGACAACAGCAGGAACAAGCCGACCTGCGCCGCAATGTGGGTTATGTCTTTCATCTGTCGCGCAAACACTTCAGCTTCCATTCCTGTGGCTATTGCTAACCCATTCATTTGATGACGGCTTACAAAAACATATCTGTACGCGGCTGCTGTAGGATGCAAGGCGGATACCGTCCGGTGTAAATGAAAAGGAGGACCTGGATCCAGGCCCTCCTTTCAATACCTATCTTCTGAACTGCATTAGAAGCAAGAAAAAAAGTGGCGGGTTGGGTAGCTCGCACACGGCCCCTTGCGGAGCCGCTGTCCCCGCGCGGCCCCCAACCCGTTCTTAGGAGGCTACGCACCCTGATTGTCGACCTCAATGGGACAGGAGAGCCACTCGACGGGGTACTCGGGTCGTAGTACAGAGAACCCCTATTACCCTCCCCGAATCGCGGGCCATTCCAGCTAAGTCGTGTAAATAGAATGAGATCCATCCATATCGGCAACCGAACTCCCACCTGCCCGCCCGAATAGTACTACTCCCGACCGGCCTCCTGTCGAGCCTCTTTCACTGTTTTTCAGCCAGGCGCCACATACCAGCGAGCGTAAGTAGCCAGGCCCAGCAAGAGCACAATCCACCAAGCAAAGAGAATGCTTCTCATCCAGAGCTTGTAGCGCGTCATGCGGAATTTTTCGGGAAGCAGATCTGTGCCGGCCGCCAGAAGAATGTAGAGACCTGCAATTTCTACAATGCTGCCGAGCGCCGCGTGTATCGTGGCGATGAGGTAGAACGGCTTTCCGATCCTGCCGGAGAGCTTAGGGAATACCTGACGGTGGAACGCCGGAAACATCATCAGCGCAATCAGGATGAAATTGAAGGCCACAACGGCTGACTGGCATGCTGCATGTAAGCGAAACCGGCCCGCGCGCGCCAACCATGCCCCGGCGAGCAACCCCGCTCCCATACCCAACTCAAGAAGAAGGGTTATGTCAGCGGCACGCGGAGCCGCCGTTCCCAGAAAGCCAATTCCTTGCACACGCGCTCCGCAATCCTCTTTGAGATGGGCTCGGGAATTTGTGGGAAGCAAAGCCGTTCGTATCTGAACGGCTCTACCTCGGCGATCCTCTAGCTGGGAACATTCACACCGCTGAGGAATCCACCCAGGTGAGCTGTGAGAATCACAAGTGTGACCGCGGCCGCCTCGATCGGCAGACGGTAACCGGGCAGAAGTCCTCGATGCTGGCGTTGTGCCCGAACATGGACGAGACAAACCACCCAGATCAGCACACTCGAAACGCAGCCAAGCACCAGATGCATCAACAGGACGCCCTTGAGCCGCTGCCCTTCGAGTTGCCACTGCCAGGCCAGAATTCCGCTGATCAGCACTGGCGCCGTGACCACTGCCGCCGCCAGCAAATTGCAGTACGCCGCAGCGGCCAGAAACTGCCGTTTTGTCCACTGTGCCAGAAAATCGAAGGTCACTCCTGCGATGAATAGGGCAATGGGAAAATGAATCAGCACCACGTGTTGCGCGTGTTTCGCTAGGAGAGCCGATTTGACGTCGAAAGGATGCAAGATTTCTCCTCGCTCACTGCACGATGACTTTGCCGGTCATCTTCGGGTGAATCGAGCAGAAGTAGGGATAAGTTCCCGCTTTGCTGAAAGTGAAGGAAAACTTCTCGTCCGTATCGAGCACCTTGGATTTGAAAACGCCGTCCGTGCTGACTACCGTATGTGGAATGTCGTCGCGATTGGTCCAGACAATTGTGGTGCCGACCGGAACGGTCAGTGTCGCCGGCCCGAAGCTGAAATTATCGATCTTTACTTCAGTGGTTTCCGCTTTCTGCTGAGCGGTCGCGGATAGGCTCATTCGCAGAGGAGCGAGTATTCCTGCTCCGAACACCAGTGCTGCCGTCAGAACTGCAATAGACACACTTCTACCCATGTTTTTTCTCCTTCTCGATGTATTTACAAATTAAATTGGTTTCTTAATTTGGACCAATTCTTCGTTTACCCGAGGGTCGAATCGACGACTGCCAGCGCGTGCTGTCCCTGAACGTAGTTCACATCGGTGATTCCCAAAACACTCTTCAGTTGTTCCGCCGGCACTTTCATCGGCCCCGGCGAATCCGCCTTGCCCGGCTGCGGTTGCGGAAATGCAGTTGAGCAAGCGGTGTGAAACGTAACATTGCCCTCGACCTTCTGCATGACCTGATGGATGTGTCCGTTCAGCACCGTTACCGAACCGAACTTCTTCAAGTAAGAAAGCGCCTGCGCGCTATCCTCAGTGCCCCAACCCCACTCCGGATAGACCGACCAGAGCGGAATGTGGGCGAAAACCACTATGGGAGTGCTGTGCTTCAGGTGCTTGACGTCGTCTTCCAGCCATTCCAGTTGCTCATGGCCGAGCGTTCCAAGTCCCCCGGCTTTCAAGTTCATCACGTTCACCAGCCCGATAAAGTGCGCGCCCTTCTTGTCAAAACTGTACCAGCCGTTGCCCTTGCTCCCTTTTCCGTACCGCTCGAGGAACTGCTTCCCGTCGTCGTTCAGCACGTCGTGCTCACCGGGGACATAGAAAACATCTTTGGGCTTCGCGTCTTTCAAAATCTGGTCGACGATATCGAATTCCTCGGGCTTCGATAGGTGGCTGATGTCGCCGGTATGCAGCATGAATTCCGGTGCGGCTGAAAGGGCGTTTATCTTGTCTACAGCAGCTTTCAGCGTGCCTGCAACGTCCGGATTCGCCGGCTTATTAAAGCCCATGTGGCTGTCGCTGATCTGCACAAAACTGAGTTCGCCGAGAGCTTCTTTGCCGCTCAGTTCCGGCAACCGGCTGAGGCTGTACGATTTCAGTACTCCGCCGCTCATTACGCAAAGGGCTCCGGTACCCGCCCAGGCCATGCATTTCAGGAATCCGCGCCGGTCAATCCCGTCATGATTGTGATCGTACAGAATCTCGTCTTTCACCTTACCGGTCATTGCTTCCTCCTCGACATTTGAAGACACCCATAGTAGTAACTAGTTGTTATCGCCCTTACTCGCCAATTGGCTTGGGAGGGCGGCGCGGGTGAGAGAGTCCAGGGAGCCCGCGCCGCATATGGGACGTGTTTCGCTTGTCCAGACTACGGGAGGCCGCCAATTATTCCCGATGGCGATGCTTACTAACCTCTTGCTTTTGGAGTCACACTCTAAGGGGAATTGGGAATAAAATGGGCATGCAGGTGGTTCCGTCTATGAGTGGCTCTGACCAGGGGAAAGGCTCGGACGTGTTGGATGTGCAGGACCGGGCGCGCTTCGAGCAGCTCGTTCTGCCGCACCTCGATGCCGCCTTCAATCTGGCGCGCTGGCTTTTGAGAAGTCGCGCCGATTCAGAAGACGTTGCCCAGGAGGCTATGCTCCGCGCCTTCCGCTTTTTCCGTGGTTTCCACGGTGGCGACGCGCGCGCCTGGCTTTTGCAGATTGTGCGTAATGCGTGTTACACCTGGTTGGAGAAGAATCGCCCTGTGGAACTCATGACGGAATTCGACGAAGAATTGCATCCCCAGCCCAGCGCCTCTCCCGAGGCTCTGGCCATTGAGGGGAATAACCGCGAGCGCCTCACGCGCGCTCTCGAAACCTTGCCGCCACGCTTCCGCGAAGTTCTCGTCCTGCGGGAACTCGAAGGCTGCTCCTATAAGGAGATTGCTTCCATCACTGCCATTCCCATCGGTACGGTCATGTCCGCGCTGGCTCGCGCCCGCCAGCGTCTCCAGCGCGCCCTTACGCCTGCCCCTGCACAGGAGGCTTCCCGTGAACTGTGATTTGACACGCACGGTCCTCCACGGCTATCTGGACGGTGAGCTGGATGCCACTCGTGCCGCGGAATTCGAGCTCCACCTCGAGGGCTGCCGCGAATGCACGACTTCTCTGGGGTCTGAGGAATCGCTGCGCTCTTCTCTCGGGCGCAGCGGCCTTTACGAAAACGCTCCGGCAGGTCTTCGTTCGAAGGTTCGAGCCGGTCTCAATACCATGACCGCTCCTCCGGCAGTCGTCCGGATTCCCGCATGGCAATGGCTTAGTGTTGCCGCGACCATTGTGGTTGTTGCTTCCGTGTCCTGGTTCGCGTGGCTGCGTCCGGGCAGCGATAGCTCGGCTACAACGCCATTCACCGTGGCCGAAATCATTGACGCTCACGTTCGCTCGCTGCAACCTGGACATCTTACCGACGTGGCCTCCACAGACCAGCACACCGTAAAGCCCTGGTTCAACGGCAAACTGGCGTTTGTTCCGCCGGTGAAGGATTTTGCGGATGAAGGATTTGCGCTTGTCGGTGGACGGCTTGACGTTCTTGGCGGCCAGAATGTCGCCGCGCTGGTCTATTCGCGCCGCAAGCACATCATTAACGTTTTTGTTCTGCCTACCAAGGAGCCAGACACGCCAATTCATCCGCCCGGACTCCGGCAAGGGTATCAGTGGCGTCACTGGCGGCGGCAGGGCATGGAATACTGCGCGGTCTCGGACGTTTCTGATTCCGATCTCTACGAACTTGCCCAGCTCATCTACCAATAGGGAATTTGCATCTCTCTTTCCAGGGAATGTTTCTGCGCCGCAACCGTCCCGGATTCTCCTCCGGGCGCAACAACTGACTTGCACTACGCACCAGTCGCGAATTACCAATCACTGTTTGGAATTGCTCTTTACGTAGGCCTTTGGAATTTGCTTTGCGTAGACCAGATACAACGTCAGGTCTTTTGTCTGCCCCGCGTGCAACGTAACGTTCTTCTCCCACTCTGAAAAAACACCTTTTCCAGAAGCCCGGAGATCGTAGTTGTCCGCTCTCAGCTTGGTG
>Ga0137394_10002621_pt1 | contig 13326 bp, 9 predicted proteins | sample czobulk116metaG_FD_108278 | JGI IMG/M metagenome (GOLD analysis project Ga0137394, IMG submission 108278) | Vadose zone soil microbial communities from Angelo Coast Range Reserve, California, USA - czobulk1.16 metaG | ecosystem: Environmental > Terrestrial > Soil > Vadose zone | place: USA...
CAACCCGTGAGTTCTTTGTCGGCCTCCCTTGAAAACTGAAGAATCTATCCGAAAGCCGTGTTCGGCCAGTACCGATGCCGCAGTTCTCGCCGGCTGAAAGAGCCAGTTGCCGGCCCGAAAGGATATTGGAGAAAACGCGCGGTGCTGAACGGCATACCGAAGATACTCGGTGCCTTGCCGTACGATTTCTCGAATACGCTCGCGTGTGAGAGTGCAGAGGTTATATTCGCTATAGTCAAGCCGCCACGCCCCATTCTCATATTGGGCCCTATACCACTGGGGATGCAGATGAAGAGCGATTTCGAAGCCTTCCCGGGACATCTCGGAGATTTGTTTCCGCACGGCATCGATTGCCTTGTCCGTCCCTTTAGCTTCGATCATTTCGAGTTCCGCGGCTTCAACAAAAACCACCAGAGGAACGTTCCATTTTCGAAAAAGCGCGATCAGCCGTTTCGTCGGTTGGTAAACCAGTTCATCGAGTGAGCCACGGCCGTTTCCGTAGATCTCGTAGTCGATTGTAAAGATGCACTCAATCACGCGCGGGGATCTTCTTCTGTTTAATTTGGATCGCCCTAGCAGCCCGTGGCAGAAGTGGGTCAGACACCTGTGCACTCATTTTCAAAATTCGGGGTCTGACCCAAAGAACTGATAAAGCAAGGGTCTGACCCCATGGAAAATGGGTGCACAGGTGTCTGACCCAGAATCATCTCCTTCTGCCACGGGCTCCTAGGCGACACTCATGTTGTCTGTAAGTTTATGGCGCTCCTGGTCGACAACGTCTCCAGAGCTTCTCAGCCTCGCGGCGAGATTGTAAAGGGAGTAACGGAAGTCGTGGAACGGATATTTCCACATGTAGCCCTGCACCAAGGTCCCACCAAAGCGCTTTTTGAAATTCATAATGCCCTCAATTTTCGAACCTTTCTCCGGGCTGATTCGAGCGCCTACAAAATCGTAATATTGAACGCCGAGTCTCTTAAAGTACAGGATCGCCTCCCATTGAAGGAGGTTCTGTGCGCCAGGCACCGTCTTATCAATACTGCCGCCGTGCATATAGTAGGCGCTATGCTCGCTGAAGTGCATCACGGCAGCACCCTGGGTCTCGTCACCAAGTTTCGCCACGAAAACTACAGCGTTACCCTCCAAACTCGTGACCTGACGCTTGAACCCTTCAAAGTCATTCCTCAGGTATTGACGAGCTTTGCCAAGAGTGCCTCTTGCGGATCTTATAAAGGATGCGCGGGTTAGACGGTAAGCCGTCGGGAGATGCTCGAAACCAGTGTGGATTGTGACTCCCCGTTTCTGCGCTGATCGTATCGAATTTCGATGCTTGGAATGCACGTTGTCCCACAAGTTTTCTTCCGACTGGGCAAGGCTGAGAACATAACTTCCGAACGGGGCCGCGCATGCACCTTCAGGAAAGGTTCGAAAAACAGTGTTAAACGTAGCGGGCATAACGAGGTCGGCACGTATCGATCGGAAGTACTGCATTGCGCAATTCAAGAAGACACGCTCCTCATCAATGGTCAAATCTGGTTGGATGAGAATCGTTTCGACAGGAAATCGGACTAGACGGAATATCGACCTGCGTATCAGCGAATACGGCAAAACGCATAGGACGTTGCCGTGTTTATCCATCCCTCCAATCCATCCGTATTCATTACTGATTGTCTTCAGGAACGCTTCCGAGGCGTAAATGGAAAGACCCTGATGCCAATCGATCTCAATCGGAGCTGCCTTTACGATTTTTGAATTCATCATTTTGTTATACCGGCGGGTTCTCTTGAGAATGCGCCACTGCTATGCCGCGAAGCTTCTACCCATCCTGCGTTCACGCAATGGGCGATGCGCTGGACTTCCCTTGACTTCAGAGTGGAATAGTTAGGGATTAGAAGCACTCTCTTGGAAAGCTGTTCAGCCACGGGACAATCGCCTTCATAACCGTAATTGTTAGCAGCAATGTCCACAACGTCGTCGAGATACTTTATGGTGTCGATTTGCCGGCGGATCAGATAGGTGGCAATAAAATCTCGATGATCCGATGAAGCGAATGTAATAGGAAAACAGTAGCGGTTGCTAAATGTCCCAGGCTTTTCCGCACACAGCATGCCGGGCTCAAGCTTTAGACTCTTTGCATAGAAATCGGCGTTGGCTCTTTGCCTCTCAATTGCTGAGTCGAGCAGCGGAAGCCGTCTTCTGATCGTGGCGAGATCGGCACGATGGATTCGGGTCAAGCTAATCCCAGACTTCTCCGGCAAATTCATCTTGTGGTTAAGGACTCTCCACAACCGATAACCCACGAGGCCATATAGAGGCTTGCTGCGAAGAAGAGATTTGACGTAGGTTTTTGCAACATGCACATATTCTTCTGCAGCGTCCAGAGCGCGCATCTCGCGAACATACTGAGCGGCCAGTGAGTACATTTCCGCGTCAGGAGAAAACAAAACTCCCCCTTCCCCGGCAGAAAGGTATTTGCCTGATCGGAAGCTGAAGAAAGCCAGAGCCCCAAAGGAACCTACCATGCGATCGTCCAGTTTGCTCCCAATAGCTTGTGCGCAGTCTTCAATAATCGGTATGCCATCCACCACGACTTGCACGCTGCGGATGTCGCACACGTTTCCGAATGTGTGAATGGCGATAACAGCGTCGAGTTCAGAACGCTTCGCCGACAGGTCGTCCAAAGATATGCAAAACGTTTTGCGCTCAATATCGATAAAGCGCACCCTGCAGCCAGCCGCAGTGATCGCCTTAAAGACGACGGGACAACAGTAGAGCGGTACGCCGACCCGAGCTCCACGAGGCAATCCGAGCGCTTTGAGGGCTGCTACTAGTCCTGCCCTGCCCGATCTAACTGGAATGCAGTTGCCGAGCCCGTTGATACTGAGTGTTTCTTCATCGTCCTACCGAATATGACGACTGGCTAACCCATGGAAGAGATCGCCAAATGTGTATTCCCACAGGTCCCTGGGAATCAGTCCCGACATGCGCATCCCCACAGGCAGGCCCTCCGAAACCATAAAGATCGCTCACGGATTCCCGCGAAGCGTAGAAAGGAATTCCCAGTGATCTTACTTGCGCTGACTTGTAACGTACTGAAGTGCATCTCTGAATCCGGCACATAGCTTGTCAATATTGCCGTTCTCCTCGATTTCTTTCCTGGCCGCAACGGAAAACTGTTCACGAAGGGGCTTGTTGTCCAGGAGCAGTTGAAGTTTACGAGCCATCTCGTATCTATCGCCTCTCGGCACGATAAAGCCATTAACGCCGTCCTTCAGATACATAATCTCCGCAGACTCGTCGCCGACCTCGGTCACAAAAGGGAGACCACAGTGAAACGCATCGACGATGCTCAGGCCAACCGCGCCGGGCAGGCAATAAATGTCCATCGCGGATAGAAGATCAAATTTTCTGTCACCGTATAGGGCGCCCAGCTTGTAGATGTTATCTGCCTTGAACTTATCCAGAATCCCGTCGGGGTCCGGCCCGACAAGGACCAAACCTACGTCAGGCCGATTCATGTAAGAAACTGCGTCGACGAGACAGTCCAGCCTCTTTCTTTTCTGTATCCGACCGACACAGACAATATTCTTTCTCGTATGAATGCCGTATTCTGCAAGAACCTTTTCCTTTTCGTAAGGGCGAACACCTGAATACTTCAAGCAAAGAGTGTTGTTGGCAATAAAAGCCTTCCGGTGAAAACCTTTAGGGACATATTTCAAAAGATGATCTGCGTAAAGAATAATGGCATCGGACATTGCCTGCTCGACAGCGTACGCGAGGTTCTTGATTCGGGCGTCCGTCGCAGCCAGGTCACAGCCTTGCCCCCAATAAATCATCTTTCGGCCCAGAATTCCTTTGGCGAGAAAGTATGTGGGAAACAAGTAGCGGTGTCTCAATTCCATGTAATCGATGATGACATCAAATTTTTGCCTGCAGATAAGCCGCGCAATGCTCCAGAAGGACAGACGCATTTCCAAGAATTGAAAATCGACGCTGTGTGGATTGCCGGGCTGAATTCCGTCGGAGAGCACTAACAGATCGAAGCCATCCCGCTTAAGATAGCTGCTTAGATAGTTGTATATGGGAATTCGGTAATGCGGGATTTTATCCGCATGGATTAATAGAACGCGAAACATTCAATAATCTAATCGTTGGTCACTTTCCAGCTATAGCCAGTGTTGTTTCGGGGGTAGGTCGCGACTCGCATAAGAGTGTGGCCATGGCAAGAGCCATCCACGCCTGGGACCAGCGCATGTATGAGGTCCTGATGGTGCAGGAACGCAGCACGCGGTAGTAAAAGAAACCGCGTTCATCCCACAGGTTGTTCATTGCCCATTCAAATACCGATTTGGCCAAGACGCTGCTTGTTCGATCCAAGTCGCTGAATTGCACGAGCGTGATGATGCTCTGCGCAACGGAATGCACATCGATGGGGTACGTCCGATCGTGAAAGTACCTGGCCGCCCCGTCCTTACGAAAGAAATGATTGCGGTAGAACGTGAAACCGCGATGCGTGCTTTCTTCAAACTCGGTGGTATTCAAAGACTTGCTCATTGACCGCAAGGCAGAAAGATTGAAACCTGTATGGAAATTGTCGATCCAACTCTGAGTGGCCGACTCGCCGTATGGCCACGATCCGTCGGGCCGCTGTTTGCTTACCGAGTAGCGCGCCACGCGGAGTGCAGGAACCAGAAATTTCCTATCACCGGTATGACGGTATATGCGACAGAGCAGTGCGGCGGCCAGGAGGTTTGCGTTGTGCGTTTTTGAGTTGAGCGATGGAAGCGGATAACTGAAGCCCGCGGCGGAACCGTCTGAAGTCCAGTAAAGTTCGTTTAGTATATATTCCGCGGCGCTCGTCGCCATCTGCCGAAATTCCAGACCACCCCGCTGTTCGAATACGTCCAGAAGAGCGTCGGCAACAAACGTGGTGCACACCAGGTTGGGATATCCCCGCGGAACGAGGATCGTTCGTGTCTGCCACGGAAAGCTGTAGCCCCAACACCAATAATCACCGTCGCTTGAACGAAGAGCGACAATCGCCTGAAGTATCTTCTGGATACTGAGTTCCTCATCGGGCACCAGGCCTCTCCCGGACAGCTTCAGTAGTGCTCCAAGAAATAGGGCCAGCGCTTTTGGATTCTTCTGCTCTGGAATAAGCAACAGGCGGCGCAGATTCACAGGGAACCGTTTCATCGCTTGAATGAAACCCATTCTGCAAATCCTGCTCGCGGCGAAAGGCGACTTGGCAAACAGACGACTATTCAGCGCATCATACGGATCGACGCCTGCCCAATCACGCTGGCGACAGTAGTCGAGCAAACGAATAAGGGGATCCTTCACCATGTCCATTTCAGGTCTCGTCATGTCCTCTTTCAACGTACCCATCAAACCAGCCGCTGCACGCCTACGTCTACCTCGAAGCAAGCGACGGAACGCGCTTGGAACGACTCTGCAGTATCTCTCGTAAGAGAGCCGAAACTTGATACAACGGTTTACAGCTCCGATGCAGGATGATGACGGCCCCGATGTACAAACCGGCGAACAGAACCGTGATCCTGACAATACGGATCATTGCCCCAACGAAGTCGAGCGGCAGGTCAGAAGATGGAAACCCTCCGACGAGCAGGGCGGTGGCACCGCCCGCCAGGACGGATGACAGAACGAACTTCCAGACGGCGGAGATCAAGGGCATGATACCAAACTGGATCGGTTTTCCTGCATACCACATGGCGGGCACCGTGAGAATCAGCAGGGACAAGCTCCAGCTCATCGCGACCCCTGCCGGACCCCAGGGGAGCGCGATGACGAACAGGAGTCCGGTCACCAGGAATTCGATAATGGCCCATCGGAGCCAGCGCCCTGGCCGGCCGATCGAAAGATGGATCCAGCCGTGGATACCGTAAATGAACATGATTCCAAAGCCCGGTCCGAATAACGCGAAGATCTCCCCCGCGGGCCCCCACCCCGGACCTAACAGGACGCGAATTAAGTCCTTGCCCACGAAAGTGAGCGCTCCACCGACACCCATCCCCAAGAATGCCCAAACCGAGATCGCGCTCAACAGGTGGCGTTTGTACTGCTGGGAATCATGGACTACTCGGCTCAAGGCGGACACTGCGACATTAGTGAAAGATTGCAGGATTCCTGACAGGGCGAACATATCATACGCCTTTTTGTAGAAGCCGAGAGACTGGGCGTTAAAACGCCACCCGATTAAGAGGTTATCTACGTTTCGCGCGAAATAGTTGAAGCTGAATCGCCCGTACACGTTCACGGCGAAGCGGATCATAGACCCGGTCCCAACCACTCTCCGGGGGTGGCCGGGCCTCCATCGGCAGAGGCTCCATGCCCCGAGGCACTCGGAGACTGGCTGTGCAACCGCACCCACTACTAGAGCCCAGTAATGCCACCCAGCCCAGGCAAGAGCAATTGAAACGACCACCGAGACAATGCGAGCAAAAATCTGGTTCGCATACACGACAGGAAAGCGCATGGCTCTCATCAGGAGGGCCAGGTGCAGAACCGAAATACTGGTGATGAGGATCGTCAGAGACAAGCCGACAGCAACCGGCGCGACGCGGGGATTACCGTAGAACCAGGCCAGAAGAGAACCAGCGGATGCAAACGCTATTGTCAGCACGAGACCGGTTCCCACGTTGATCCAAAATAGGTTGCTTGCCAGAAAATGGTCGAAATCCTTTCGCTGCAGAACGGCCTCTGTATATCCGTTACCGCCGATATTCATGACAAGCAGGCTGAACGTAGTGACCATGGTCACTAACCCGAAATCCGCGGGCGTTAGAAGCCGTGCCAGAATAAGCGTAGAAACGATCTGAACCGCCAACCCAACGACCTGCGCGAGCGTCGTGGCTCCGGCGCCGCGCATGGCAAGTCTGCGGACTTCCTGGGCCTCGGCATTCAGGATAAACGCGCCACTTGCATCGAAGGGTCTAAAACGGATGCCGGCTTCGTCTCTCTGTTTTTCTAATGGTTCGATTGCGGAAATACCCATCATCTCTGAGGTCGTGTCATCGCAACACCGGCCATTAACGGCCGTGAAGTTGTTGATGAAGGTACGCCGAGTACCGGCGCCCGAAGAGCCGATTCAACTGAGAGCGGGCCGAGACGTGTTGGCCCAGACGCTGTCACACTCGCGCTTCGGGCGCTCTCCAGCAACCGGTCCTCCGGGGTTGACTTCGTCATCAAGAGGAAAGCAATCCAAGAGATACTTTCGGTTCGAAACGCCGCCTCTGTATAACTCGCCACTATGACGGTCAAGAAAAATGCCAGCCGGAATACACCTGACCCTGGATTCATGCGGTATAGCGTTATGATCTTTCGGTAGCCCCTCACAATCATGATCGTCAGTAAGACCACGCCGATCCACCCCAGAGAAATGTAAATCTCAATATAGCCGTTGTGTGCCTCGTTCAAACCCAGTTGATAACGATCCATTGCCGCCAGGCGCCTTCCGAGCCAGAAGCTCTCGAAACCTGTCCCCAATATCGGGTTATCGACCAAGGACATAACCCGTGCCCAGATGTCAGTCCGACCTGTGAGGGTCGAGTCCCTGCCCATTCCCTCCAGAGCGCTCCCGCCGACTCCCAGGAATAACGCCGCGAAAGGAACGGCCACCAATAGCAGCATGACCATATGCACGAGCCATGGCTTTCGAACGACGACGCCCATTTGGGCGCCCACGAGGAGGGCTGTTGCCAGCAAGAAAACCGACTGCGCAGTAACCGAATTCGCCAGCCAAAACAGATATAACACCATGGCGATTGCCGCGCCATAAGCGATCAGATGACGCATCCGATCCGCGCGCAGGCGATCTCGGTACGCAGTAATGAAATGCCAGACGAATGTGACTCCGTAAACCTGGCAAATTCCTCCGAGGCTATTCTTATGGGTGGTAACGCCAACGTATGACACAATCCAAGTCCAGCGATTGTAAGCTCGCCCAATTGCGGGGTAATACTTAATCAGCAGGATCGAGTGGGGTATCAGAAGAAACCCGGCCCACACGAACAGCCGCCTCATGGCAGCGTCACGGTCACGTTCACTCAGAACCACCATAACCATCAACAAGCACCCGGCTGCCTTGAACCATCGTCGGATCGTTACGTCGGGGAAATCGGACCAAAGCGCAGTGAGGGCGGCGTACAGGAGAAACAAAACGATTGGAAGGTTCATCCCCATGAGCACCCCCAACCGTTTTCTTTTGATGAGAACGATTAGGGCGAGGGTCATGAGCACTATCAGCACGGTCCGATCAAGCGGCGTACCTTCAATGTAACTATTGGACCGGTCGGCGCTACGCGTCGCCGAGCTCAACAATGAACTAGCGAGCGGTCTGCCGGTTTGAGCTATCGCCACCCATTCTGTGACCGATCTGGAACTGGTCAACCAGAGCCAAACAAGCGGCAAGCACAAGGCCTTCGAGACCCGCGCCTCAGGGTCTCGGGTAAGCCAAAAGAGACCGATGATTACAGCAACGAAGCTGTAGGTGGCAATTTGTGGCGTCATTCAAGCAAGTTTGCAGGGGCAACCCTGACTTCGTCCGGCGCCGGAAGCCTTATACCCTCTTTTCGGTCTATCATCGCATCAACCCGCGCCACCGTCTCCAGGCAACCGTCATTAAACTTACGCGCAAACAGGAGTTCCCCCGGTCCATAGACGTCGTCGCGACAGACTCGATCTTGTGCCCCGAAGAAGGCTAAATGTTCTTGACTAATTACCGCTGGGTGGCCGTTCGCCGGACCGGGCCAAAGGGCGTAAACCAAGTTTCGACGCATTCGGGCCCGAAACTCCGAATTACCGAGAATTGTATGTAAAACTGCCTCGTCCGGTGCAAACGTCTTCCGAAAATACCTCTCCAGACCTGGGTGGGCGGATATAAAGTCAAGAACATACTGGCATGCCTCCCGCGTCAAGGCCCAGGCACCATCGCCGGAATAGGGCGCCAGGCCGCCAAGGTGCTTTTTATGATCACGCTGGCCAAGGCCGATCTTAGCCAGGATTCGGAAAGCGAAGCGACGCACGGGCTTGTTGGATGGGTACCTGATAACATCGAATCTCGAAAGTGGTTTTCCCGGTCCAGGAACCTCGACGATATCCATGTACTCCAGGCCTCGGTTCGCCTCCAAGAATCTGCGAATGTATCCGCCCGTTCTCAGGGGGTAACAGCTCCCGGTGATCAGAACGCAGTAATCGTAGCCGTCCGGGCTTTCGAGTGCGTCGCGGATCAAAGACACGATCGCATCGACCTGCGAATACTCTCCCCAGTACACAGGGATTCGCTTTTCCGAGAACCGCACATTCCGGCCGCGGACTGACGAGAACCGTTCGAATGGCGTTTTCAGATCCAAATGAATAAAGAATGCACATTCATCATCGCCAAACGAGAGGGTCCGTATCGTCCTCTGGAGGAGCTGTGGGTTCTCATGCGTCATTATCAAGTAAGCAATTCTCATCGAGACATTTTTCCGCTTGGGTGAGTGGAGCCGGAAAGACTTGCACTTCCATCCGCATCCCGAAAGGATGTTGCTCTCCGTTGAGCTACGGCCCCAAGAGATCTACTGTTGGGTTTACAAGTTTTTCTGCGAGACGAGAAGCCTCAAAGGGAACAAGGCCTTTACAGTGAGTGGGAGAGCCGGCGGAAGGATTTGAACCTCCATCTGCCGAAAACGAATCGGCCGCTCTGCTTTTAAGCTACACCGGCAAACTCTTAACTATACGCTCCTGAACGTCGCTATGTCCGGGCATTTACCAGATGCCACACCAGCATCCGTCATCAGACACTCGTGGTTGGATTCGAATTCTGCGACTCGATCCGCAATTGCAAACTGCGCAGTGTCCTACGGATATTCGCGGCCAACGTGATAACGCTGTGAGGCAGAATTCCAATCATGCCGCGATGAACCTTTAGCTTCATGACGACCGTGCCGAACGGCGTCAAGGGAATATAGAATCGCGGCAGCATTATCTCCTGAAAACCGTTTCGGATCTTAAACTGCCGCAAAGGACTGTCGCCCTTATTTCCGTAATTGAATAGTCCGTATGTGAGATAGGAAACGCCTCGAGAACCGCAGATTTCCATGGCTTTGGCTATCAGGGCATTCGCCGGCCGTTTATCATAGTGGCTCGCTTTGGTAGCCAGGTTCAATATCGATGAAACTTCGCCCCTATGAACCAGCTTCAAGTAGCCGATCATCTCATCCCCGAAATAAGCACAAAGGAAATCGCTTCGATCAATGAACGATGCATGATCTTTTTTTACTTGTTCAAAACTCTTACCGTAATGGTAGTTCCGAACTCCCTGTCTCACCGAAGAAGCATCATTTATGCTCGCAATTCCCCGAATCAGATCGTCATCAAAAGGTCTCACCACAATGCCGACCCCGCGCTTTTCTGCTCTCCTCACATTTTTGCGGGCTTCTTGTGGCAGGCCTTCCCACCAATCATTGAACGAGGTGATTCGAACTGCGGCTATGCTCTCTAATTCGCAGCAATAATCATATTTTGGAGGCGTTCCAGGGATCTTCTGCGTGAAGGTGAAAATATCTGCGCGAACGCCGTGCCGTCGCTCTGCCTTCAATCTTTGGATACAAATATCGGGATTCTCAAGTTCCGTTTCCAGCCAAGCCTCACTGCGGACCGTGGCTTTCTTGATCCATCGGCCGGTAATAACTATTGTCTTGTCACCGACTGTTAGCGACGGAACTTGGATCCACTTTCCAAAAACGCTTACCTCGCTCACGTTATCTGCCATTTACACCTGCCCACTGGACGAATCCGGTTGCGTAAAACCAACTCTTGCCAAACCTGAAATCCTTCTGAAAAGCTGATACGAAAATGCGTATACGACGAAGCCGACAGCCGTGCCGAACGTGTTAGCGACCAAGTCCGTCAGGGAAGAACTCCTGTCCGGTAGGTATACCTGAACAAGTTCGATCGTCAAGCTGATTAACGCGCCGATCAGTATGGTTTGCACCACGCAGCGTCGAAGCGAATATCGCCCCATGTTTCTGAACAAGGCGAACAAAAGCAAACCCAGAGGAACGAAACCGGCGACATTTTTCGCGATGTCATGCCAGTTCGGAAAGTGCTCGTCCCAGGGTGGAACCAAGATCTCTTTCTTGAGCGCGCCGAAATATGGCGGAATTACAATGTCGTTCTGACGGCCCATACTGTCTCGCAACCGATCGCCGGTTCGATCATCAAACGGATATAACGCACGGATTCCCTCTTCGCGAGCTAGCGCGGAAGAGCTTCCAGTCTTCCAGTAGCGGTAATGCCCGGACACTTCCCGGGGGTTGAGAGCGTGATCGTAAACGGCCAGACCAAACAGGTTCCCCTTCCAGCGGTTATTCGCTGTGTCAGAATCGCCAAGAACAATGCGACCCGAAAGACTATCCGAGTTCAAAAACTGATGAGACGACGAATCCCTCAACTGTCCATCTAAATACAGCGCTGTACCCGCCACGGAAGATGTGATCGTCAGGACTCGAGCCTGATTGATCGGTAATCCATCTGTCACGCCCAACTTCCTCGAGGGGGCTGAAGCTTCGACGCTGTTCTTGGCCTGGAGAAGCAACAACGAATTCCATTGGCCTATGAAGAACTTCTCCTCGTCCCTCCGCCCATAAAACGAAAGAATATGCGCAACATTATGGGGTTCAGACAAGGCTTCCGCCCAGATTTCCAAGGTCACTGCATCTTCGCGAGAAGGCCGCGAATTTCCGTTTTCGACAGTAAGAAATTTAGGGCTAAAGAGAATCCCACCACCACCCAAAGAAATGCCTGTTTGATCTGGTAACCACTTCACATTGTTTTCTGGGAAAAACCGGAATGGCCACAGACCGACGGCCAACAGTCCCAGGCAAATGGCCAGGTTTGCAATAACCAGTGAGCGATTCATCTCTAGTCGAGCAACCGACGATGCAGCAGTTCCAAGGTAAGTAGCCTATGGATAGCAGTGGTGTAGTTGCGGTCACCCTTGAGGTGGGCTCTTACGATGGCTTCGACTTGTTTCCGCTCGAGGTACGGGCGTGAGAGCGTCCGCAAGTCAAGCAGCATTTCCCGGACATAGCTGGAGAGAGCGTCCCGGTACCAGACCCTGTAATGGGAGTATTTGTGCCTGCCGAGGAAAAGGCGTTCCAGGTGGAACGTCGAAAAAAGATGGTCGATCTGGGCCACCCACTGGCGCATACCATAGTCGTACTCATATTCGGCCCTGAACGTCAACTCGAGTAGCACTCGCGAGAGAGCCGCGGATGGACCTCCCTTGCCTCCCAGACCGCGGTCGGACCGAATCTGGCTGAGACCCGCGTTCCCGTCGGCAATCAAACGGAGACAGTCTTCGTTATCTGCAAACACAGAGCTCCTCACCACTGAAGGATCTGGTGCACGAAACGCGGTCCGCACCAGGTCGTTGTCGAGATACGGGGACCGCGGGGAGATTTGGGATTGTTCCAGCGCGAGAAGCCCCCAGTGGTGCCACGGCACCTGTCGAAACGCGATAAACGAAACCGGATGTACCTGACGTAGCCTGTCGTACGTCTTCCTCGCCTCACGAATGTGGGGGAGCAGAGTCGGATGGAACAGCCCAAGGTGGGACTCAGAAGGCTTGAACGCCACCATACGGCGGAGCACTTCGCTTCCGTAGTTTCCTGTGATCTTCACCGGAGCGATCTTCGCAACTTGCTCGTGCGTGTAGAGAACAGCAGAGCGGCTTACATCCGCGCATCCATCGGTGAGGTACACTGTCCTTTCTGCGTAGTCGGCAAAGCGTGAAAGGAACGCCTGCCCTACCTGGATCACCTCGTGGGATTGTCCGCAGAACTGGGCCACCTTTCGCGAGACGACGACATCGCGACTCTCGCGATAACTTCCCCCAAATGTATAGGAACGAAGCGAGCCGAGCGGCGCTTTCCACCAAGCCAGGATCATCCGCGTGTCGAGTCCGCCAGTAAGTGAAATCCCGAGCTGTTCCCGTCCGTTAAAGTAACGAGGAAGGTTGCGGGAGAAAACGTCTCTGAGTTCCCTATAGTAGGATTCCGGGTCGAGGGAGCCCTGGTTCTCCCAATCTGCCGGCTGGAAGTACTGGGTCTTTAGCTCGATGGAACCGCTCCGGCACATCCAGGCAGACGCCGGCGGCAGCACCTCGATACCTGAAAATAATGTGCGGTTCTCCAGCACGCAGCCGCATGAGATATACTCTCCCAGCCCTCGGGGATCCACACGCCGCAATTCGGGGCGGACTGCCAGGATCGCTTTGGCCTCAGCAGCAAAATAGAGACCCTCCTTCGACTCGTGATAGTACAC
>Ga0137394_10002623_pt1 | contig 13325 bp, 9 predicted proteins | sample czobulk116metaG_FD_108278 | JGI IMG/M metagenome (GOLD analysis project Ga0137394, IMG submission 108278) | Vadose zone soil microbial communities from Angelo Coast Range Reserve, California, USA - czobulk1.16 metaG | ecosystem: Environmental > Terrestrial > Soil > Vadose zone | place: USA...
AAGCCAACACGAACAGGTACTCGTGGCAGACACTCCTCTTCAGGTCACCGGCCGCCAGACAAAACAGGAAGAAGCCGTCTCCGTGGCTGAAGTATTGGGGGATGCGGCCAAACGAGCGGTGGCTGCCGTTCAGGACTACGCATTGCTCTCCGGGCACGCCGTGGCGAACATCTTCACAAGTCCGCACTACTTTCAGGACACCCTTGAACAGATGGATTTTATCGGCGCCGGTTCACTGCCGATTATTTTATTGTCGGGGTTCTTTATCGGTGCGGTCATGGTGTTGCAGACGGGGTCACAATTTATCCGATTTGGACAGACATCGCTGACCGGGGACGTCGTCGCGATTGCACTGGTGCGCGAGCTGGGGCCAGCATTTACAGGTTTGCTGGTGACGGGCCGGTGTGCAACGGGGATCGCATCGGAGCTCGGGTCGATGCTGGTGACGGAACAAGTGGACGCCATGCGCGCGATGGGGACAGATCCCAGCCGCAAGCTGGTCGCGCCGCGCCTGCTGGCCGCACTGCTCATGCTTCCGTTGTTGACGGCGCTTATGGATTTCATCGGGCTGCTGGGAGGGTGCGCCGCGTCGGTGTTTTCATTGCGTTTAAGTGCAATTGAATTTTGGCGGCGCGCGATTGATGCGCTGGATTTCGCGGACCTGATGCAAGGATTTACCAAGCCCGTGGTGTTCGGTTTCATCCTGGCGACGATCGGGTGTTACAAAGGACTGACGGTGCGTGGGGGCACGCAGGGCGTGGGGCGCGCTACGACGTCCGCGGCAGTGGTGGGATCGGTGCTGATCATTGTGGCGGACGCGTTTTTGACGAAACTTTCGCTGTATCTCTCCGACAAAATCTTCTGATGCAAGAGCCCGGCGTTCGAATGACCGGGACGTTTCCTTTCCGTCGCGCAGCGGATTTGCCGCTATAATCACAAACTAGCTTCATGAGCACACCGACAAAAGAGGGGGCGGGGTTCGAACCGGCCGTCACGTTTGAAGACGTGTGGATGGGGTTCGACGAGGGACCAGTCCTCCGTGGAGTGACGTTCCAGGTGCAGGAGCGGGAGACGCTGATCCTGCTGGGTGAAACCGGAACGGGAAAAACTCTGACGTTGAAGATGGCCGCGGGATTGCTGGCGCCGAACAACGGAAGCGTCATCGTGCTGGGGAATGAAGTCTCCGAGATGAAAGAGAGCGAGTTACTGGCGTTTCGGCGGAAAATTGGATTTGTGTTTCAGGAAGGGGCGCTGTTTGATTCGATGCCGGTCGCGGAGAACGTGGCTTACAGGTTGCGCGAAGACGGCGTTGCCGAGGAAGAGATTGAGCCGCGCGTGCGGGAAGTGTTGCAGTTCGTGGAGCTGGAGCACACGCTCGAGCAGTTGCCCTCGGAATTGTCCGGGGGCATGAAGCGCCGCGTGTCGATTGCCAGGGCGCTGATCAACCACCCGCCGATCGTGCTGTACGATTCACCGACGGCGGGACTCGACCCGATAACGGCACAGACCATCATTACGCTGATCCTGCGTCTGCGCGACGTGTATGGAGTAACAGCGCTGCTGGCCACGCACCGCTTGCAGGACGGATTTGCGCTGGCGAATTTTCATTTCGATCCGGAAACCAAACGGGTGGTTGCCAACGCGGAGAATGGGAACGCAGCGGCGGCCTTGAATGCGGCCAGAACGCGGTTCCTGGTCTACCGGGACGGGGGAATTTATTTTGAAGGCGAACCTGGAGAAATTGCAAACTCCGAAGACCCCTATCTCAGGCGATTTCTGGTTTGATTATAAAGTAGTCTGATTCACGGTAGCGAGGGAGGGAAGCAGCGATGGCGTATCGAAAACAACTCACGTGGACGGAATTGCGCGTTGGCCTCTTCGTGCTCGTTGGCCTCTTCGTGCTGGCGGCGGGAATTTTCTATGTGACGGGAGTGAAAATTCTGGGGCCGAAGTACCGGTTGAAAACCTATCTGCCGGAAGTATCACTTTTGACGAATGGTGCGCCGGTGCGCCTGGACGGAGTAGAAATTGGAAATGTGGAATCGATCCGGCTGTTGCCGCGGACGCCGGGCAAGCCGCTGGAAAAGAACAAGAATATTGAAGTGGTGATGCGCGTGGAAAGGCGCTATCAGGAGGACATCCTGACGGATTCCACCGCGAGCCTGGTCACAGAAGGGCTTTTGGGCAATCGATATGTGTACATCACTCGAGGCCTTACGGGAACTCCTATCGGAGACGCCGGAGTGATTTCCGGGACGGAAGAGAAGGCCATGAAAGAAGTGGTGGAGAGGAGCGCCGAGGTCCTGGGAAACCTCAATGCGCTTTCGGACGACGTGCGGCAACTGATCGAGGGCGTGCAGGAAGGCAAGGGCTCGCTGGGGAAATTGTTGACGGACGAGCAGGCCTACAATCACTTGAACAGCCTGCTCGCGAAGGGCGAGGTGATGCTGGCGAACATTCAAGCGGGCCAAGGCACGCTGGGGAAACTGGTAGCATCGGACGAGATGTACACGAAGGTGGACGAAGGTTTGGATAACGTGAATGTGATCCTGGCCGACGTGCGGGCGCAAAAGGGGACGATCGGAAAGTTAATGTATGACCCGACGCTCTACGATCAGGCCAAGCAGGCCATTACGAACGGCAATGCGATTATCGGGGACGTGCGCGCCGGAAAGGGGACATTCGGCAAGCTGGCCACGGACGATACTCTTTACAACAAGTTGCGCGATACGAGTTCGAATCTGGCGACTGCATCGGGAAAGCTGAATGACAACACTACCACGGTGGGCAAATTCTTCTCCGATCCGAAGTTGTACGACAATTTGACGAATTTGACCGGGGATATGCGGCTGTTGATCGGAGATTTCCGGAAGAATCCAAAGAAATTCCTGCACATCAAGATCACTCTCTTCTAAATGAGGGGCGGGGCGCTTTGCCGGAACTGGCGGCGTGTGTTGTAATGCCTCTGTAACAATGAAGGAATACTGTCCCAGGCAGACGAGCTCTTCTCAAATAAGATGACCGAAACACAAGACGTCGTCCAAAAGGCGCCGCGGACCGAGCCGGCGAAATCCACCCTTCCGCAACCGGGCCGGCCGATTCCCAGCCGCGCGTATCCGGGCGCACTGATTGTGGTGGAAGGGACGGACGGGTCCGGCAAGAGCACGCAGCTTTATTTGCTCAAGCGGTGGCTGGAAATCGGCGGATACCGGTTGCATTTCACGGAATGGAATTCGTCGCCGCTGGTGAAATCCGCGACGCGCCGCGGGAAGCAGCGGCGGTTGCTGACGCCGACAACCTTTTCGCTCCTGCACGCCGCGGATTTTGCGGACCGCTGCGAGCGGCAGATCATGCCCTTGCTTCAGGGCGACTACCTGGTCCTTGCCGATCGCTACATTTACACGGCATTTGCGCGCGATGCGGCGCGGGGTTGCCCGGCGCGATGGCTGCGAAATTTGTACCGGTTTGCGCCGATTCCGGACATTACATTTTATTTCCGGGCGCCTCTGGACGTGGCGGTGCATCGCATCCTGAGCGGGCGTCCGAAACTGAAATACTACGAAGCGGGCATGGACCTGGGAATGTCGTACGACCGAGCGGAGAGTTTCCGGTTGTTCCAGGCGCGGATCCTGGAGGAGTACGACAGGATGGTGGACTCCGACAATTTCGTGGTGCTGGACGGCACGCTTCCCGTGAATAAGCTGCAAAAACAGATGCGCGAAATCGTGGCTTCCAAGATCGATCTCAAGCGCTTCGCTCCACGCGCCCAGGAATCGGAGTGACCATGCCGGACCAGGAAAAAGAGAAAACACCCGCGGCGGTTCCCCCTGCGGAAACACCCGCGGCCACGCCCCCGGCGGCTCCGGCCAAGACGGCTGTGGTAACCGAAGAAGCTTCGTCGCAATATTTTTTTGGCGAGCCACTGGTCGGATTTGATCCCAGCGAAATTACCGGCAGCCTGGTCGTTATTGAAGGAATGGATGGCTCGGGACGGTCGACGCAGATTGCCCTGCTGCAGGAGTGGCTGGAATCGGAAGGCTTTGCGGTGCAGACGAGCGGGCTGCGGCGTTCGAATCTGGTGGGACGAGACATTGATGAGCTTCTGGCCAAGAACGCGGCGACGCGGCTGACGCTGGCGCTGATGTACGCCACGGACTTTTTCGACCAGGTGGAACACCGCATTCTGCCGGCGCTGCGTTCCGGCACTATCGTGCTGGCGGATCGATTCATCTTTACGCTGATCGCGCGCGGCGTGGTGCGCGGAATCAATCGCGAATACATGAGCGGGCTGTACGCGATGGCCTTGCGGCCGCACCTGACATTCTGGCTGAACGTGCGGCCGGAGACGGCCTTCGGCCGCGAATTCAAGAAAGCGCAAGCGATCAGCTATTGGGAAGCCGGACGGGACATGTCGCTTTCGCACGACCTCTACTGGTCATTCATCCGCTATCAGACGATGATCAAGCGGGAATTCGAAGTCATGGCCAAGAAGCATAATTTCCTCGAGCTGGACGGCGAAGCCAGCGTGCCCGCGGTGAACAAGCAACTGCGCCAGCGCATCGGCGAGCAATTAGGAATTCGCGCGACGAAGTACACTCCCTCCGCCGCGCTTGCCCATCTCTGGCGGTAGATCCTGGAATGTCCGAGCCGGTTCATATCGCCGCTATCGATGCCGGTTCCAACGCGGTGCGCTTGTCCGTGGCGCGCGCCTATTCCGCGCTGGATATCGAACCCATCCACGTGGAACGTTACCCGCTGCGCCTGGGAGAGAGCGTTTTCGTGCGGCACCGCTTTAGCGAAGAGATTTTCAAGAAAGCGGCGAAAGCCTTCCGGCATTTCCGCGAATTGATGGATGAATTCGGCGTCACGCGATATCGCGCGGTAGCCACGAGCGCCACGCGCGAAGCGCGAAACCGTAAGGCGTTTGTGCGTGGCATCAAACAGAAATCGGGGATCAGGCTGGAAGTAATCAGCGCGGCGGAGGAATCGCGCCTTGGCAGGGAAGCGGTGCTGGCCGCGCTGGGACCGGAAGCGCCGCCCCGATGTATCGCGGATCTAGGCGGCGGAAGCCTGGAAATCAGCATCCTGCGGGACCACACCGTCGAGCAGGGCGCGCAATTGCCGGTGGGCACGGTGCGATTGATGACCACGCTGGAACTTCCGGGGGTGATTCGTCCGGCGGAGGCGGAGCAGGTGCGCAGGTATGTGCGTGCCCTGTTGGAGTCGAAATTGGCGCCGCGGCCGAATCTGGGAGAGAGTATCGCGGTGGCGCTGGGGGGAAACGCGGAAACGCTGGCGAACGTCGCGCCGGGGCCGCGCCAGCACGGGCTGCAGACGATGGAGCTATCGCTTTTGCGCGCGCGCCTTCCGGACATTCTCAGGCGAGACGTGCGCGAGCGCATGAAAGCTTACGCGGTGCGGCGCGACCGTGCCGATGTGATGGCCGTCGCTGCCATCACGTTTCTTACGCTGGGTCGTTACTTGAACTTGCGCACCTTTGCGCTCCCCGGCGTTGGCGTGCGCGAAGGGTTGCTGCAAGAGATTGCGCGGGAAGCGTTCTCGCGCAAGGAGCCTCACCGCTATAACGCCGCAGCTCGCCAGTTGCTCGTAGGCACACGCAGTTTTGCGCGGCGGCTTGGATACGAACAGCAGCACGCGGAACACGTGCGCGAACTGAGTATTCTGCTGTTCGATCAGTTGCAGGCGGTGCATCATTTACCGGCGCATTCGCGTGTGCTGCTGGAGGCCGGAGCGCTCTTGCACGATACCGGGCACATGATCAGCCACCGCGCGCATCACAAGCACGGAGAGTATCTGGCGCTGAATGGGGATATACCGGGGCTGGAAAGCCGCGACCGCGCCATCGCGGCAGCACTGGTTCGCTATCACAATCGAAAGTCGGAGCCCGCGGGGCATCACACCGCTTATTCTTCGCTGAACAACGCGGACAAGCGCGTCGCACGGAGACTTGCGGCGATACTGCGAATCGCCGAGGCTCTCGATCATTCACACCGGCAGCGCGTGATGAAGATCCGCGCTTCCTTTCAGCGCGGCGCGGTGGGTTTGCAGGTGCACGCGCGCGGCGATGCTGCGGAAGACTTGCGGGACGCCAATCGCAGCGCGGAGCTGTTTGAAAAGGAATTCCACGTGAGGCTTTATTTCCGGCAGTCGCCGGTGAGTTGACAGTTCACAGTTGAAAGCTGACCGTCAGAGAAAAAAGATCGGGCGGATTTGTGAATGGCTGCCCGCCGCGTTTCTAAATGTCCGTTAGAGAGGGAATCATGCAGCTCTATATTGTTCGCCACGGGATCGCGATTGACCGTGAGGATCCAAAGTGCCCTCCCGACCCGGAACGATATCTGACCGAAGAAGGCGTCGAGAAGACCAAACAAGTGGCGAAAGGTGTAGCGGCGCTCAGGGTGACGGCGGATCTGTTTCTGACGAGCCCTTACGTGCGTGCGGCGCAGACGGCGGAAGTTTTTTCGAGTGCACTGGAATATGCCAAGCAGAAAATTCGGCGGACGGACTTGCTGTTGCCGGGAGCTGAGCCATCGCTACTTTTTCGGGAACTTGCGAAGGACAAGCAGGCGTCCACGGTCTTTCTTTTTGGGCATGCACCGCAACTCGATGACGTCATCGCCACGGCGCTCGGTTCGAAAAAACACCTGACGGCGTTGAAAAAAGCAGGTGTGGCTCTCGTGGAGTTGAAACGCCTCTCGCCGCCGATTGGCGAACTGGTGTGGCTGGCGACTCCTAAATTGCTGCGGCGCGCGGGGAAATAACCTGACAATTCAGCCGCGCACCGCGCCGCCGCGGTGAGTTCGCTCAATCGGAAGCGATGACCGAGAATTCCGGAACTTGACGGAGCGCCAGGGCCACGATTTTCTCCGGTTTCGCTACCGCCTTCAAGATCAAGGGCGTGCGCAGATACTCTTCCAACAGATGCTTGCCTGCAGCAAGGCGAGCGGCAGTCTGGACATTATCCGCGAGGCCAGGAACGCGAAGGACAATGGCATCCGTGGATTTTTCGGCGCGGAGCCCGGCGCCGCTGGCCACACCGCACTTGCGGAGCGCGCGTGCCAACCGCAAAATGCCGGCCAGGGCGCGGACGCTGTTTTGCTGTTCCGCCGAAAGCTTGGAAAAAGAACCGTTCTTCGCCCGAGGTTCGGCGCCGCGATGGTAACGGACCGCAAGAGCGAGGAGTTCCCAATCTTCGTTGCTCCATGCGGGTGGGATGGTGAGACCAAGAAGGAACTTGCGCGCGGCTCTTTGAGGAGACTTGCCGGCGTCCGCATCGCCAACCCCGTGCAAGCGAGCCGCAGCAAGTAAAATCCGGCGAAGAGAGGCATCGCTGAACGCGGGAGCGGGGTCCGCGCGCTTCAAAGCGTCGAAAAGGGCTACGGCGATGCGGGAGGTTTGCGAAGTGCGGCGCACGTGGGGATCAACGGCGCGGGCGGTGGCTCGCAAGCGGGCCAGAGCGGCGGCTTCGACGCGGCCATTCGTCGGGAGCCCGGAACGCCAGACGTTCCAAAGGCTGGTTTTGCCGAGAGTGAGCTGGCGATAGGTTTCGATGCGTTCGTGCCGCTCGCGCTCGATGACTTCCTGCCAGAGTTTGAGGGAGTCTTCGGTTTCGTGGAAGTCCGATTTTCTGACGACCTCGGCGAGGACGTCGAGATCGTGAACTTCGCCAAGCATGTCCTGGAGGCGCTTGAGATTGTCGCTCCAGTGTGCGTAGTGCTCGGGGAGCAGGCCTTCGACCGTGTAGCGCAAGCGCTTCAGTCCAATGCGCAAGGCATGCCAGGGTTTGGATTTTTCCGTGCGCAGTGCTTTCGCGTGAAGCTCCCTGGCGGTTTCGAATCGTTCGAGCGCGAGGCATTCGGCGGCGAGACTCCCAACCGGCACAAGGCGAGAGTGTTGGCGCAGAGTGCGCTCCAGGCGCCTCCAGGACTTTTGGTCGAATTTGTCCGCCACGCGGAGAGCGTTCTCTCGCAGACTTGGTTCGTTCGATTCGAACGCAGTTTGCAGATGCGCGCGGACGGGGTCGGTTTCGGGGGCGAGCCTTTTTACCCACTCGTCCATTACTTGAGCATCGCGAAGCGCGCCGAGTCCGCGGAAGAGTTTGCGCGCGAGCTTGCGCATGGCCGGCCAGGCGGGATCGGGGTCCACCTCCTCCATCACTGCCGCGACGGACCGGCAGCGGCGGATTGCCACACGAAGATCGTGCACGGCATCCGTGTCGGGAGACGAGCGGACGTTTTCCATTTCCCTGATGACGCGGTCCATCCAAAAGGAAAGGCCGCGGTGCTCCGGGCGGGAACCGGAGGAAAGTGTTGCGACGGTAGCCATGCACAGCCTCGGAAATCCGCTCGGTTGTCTCCGTTGTGCGGAAACCCCTGCCGAACGGGTCCCATAGAGTAGCCCTTGGGCCTGGCTGAGTCCAGCCGGGGGCTGTGGAAATAATCCGGGGGCATGCCAGCCAGGATGATCGCGTTGACCGCGGCTCTTGGTGGGTGAAAAATCCGGTGCCAGCCGCTTCTAATGCTTTCCTACTATTGATGGCCGTCTACTTGAAAGTTAGAGTCTCGGGCACCCGGGAGTGAGAATCAAACTCGTGTATCTCGAACCGTTTGTTTGCCGTGCCCGGAAGTCCACGCTTTGTTCCGCGTGAGGTTTTTCTGGAGAGACAGACCGTATGAGGCGACCCTGCGTACTTCTATTTCTTCTGGGGCTCGCGGTGCCCGGATTTGGCCAGAGCAACTACGCCGTTCTCACGGGCAACGTCACCGATTCGCAGCATCTCCCTGTTGCGGGAGCGGCGATCGAACTCACGGCGGCGAGCACAGGAGCAATCCGCCGCGTCGTCACCAACCAACAAGGACGCTTCGAGGCGCCAGCACTTCTGCCGGATGATTACGAACTGAATGTCGAAGCGTCCGGCTTAGCCACGGCAAAGCAGTCTTTGCGGCTCGAGGTGGGCCAGAAACTGGCCGTGGATATCACGCTGAGAGTTGGTTCCGTCACACAGGGAGTCAAAGTCACTGCCGGCAGCGAAGTCTTGCAAACGACCGACGCCAGCGTTGGAGAAGTCGTCGAGCCCACATCCATTCGAGAACTGCCCCTCAATGGGCGCATGTTGATTGACCTGGTGCTCACCGTGCCCGGTGCTCACCTCGGTTTTGGCGCGCAGACGGGATCCACGAATCCTCTCTATTGGCGCCCGGGGCAACGCTCCGCCGTGGTGATCGGCGGCAGCCGCCCCAACGCGAACTTTTTCTTGCTTGACGGCGCCACGAATACCGATCCCACCTTCAATACGCAGAACCTGAGCCCTTCTCCCGATGCGGTCAAGGAATTTCAAGTGGAAACGAGCAGCTACACCGCCGATATGGGTGGCGCAGGCGGCGGCCAAATCAATATCGTCACTCATTCCGGCTCCAGCCAATACCACGGAACGATTTACGAATTTCTCCGCAACGGCGCAATGGATGCCAGCACCTTCGCCTCCATGGGCAACAATCACCTGGTGCAAAATAATTTTGGCGCCTCGTTCGGGGGCCCGTTCATCGGAAAGAAAACTTTTTTCTTCGTCAACTATGAAGGCTTGCGCCTAGCGCAGGCAGACGCCCAGATTTTGACGGTTCCCACACAAGACGAAATCAAGGGTGATTTCAGCATGAGCAATGTCAAAATCTACGACCCAACCACCGCTGTCAAGAATCCAAATTACAACCCGAGTCTGCCGACCGGGCCCTCGAATTTCCCGTATACTCGCTCTCAGTTTTCCAACAATCAAATTCCATCGGGCAGGATCAATCCTCTTCTGGAAAGCTTCCTGCTGCAATATGTACCTCAGCCGAACATGATGATGGCAGGCGCTGCGGATTCCAACAATTACCTCGATGTTCGCACCGAAAACCACATTCAGGACCAGGGCACGTTTCGCGTGGACCATAATTTCTCGAGCGGCGACACCCTTCTGGCTCGCTACTCTGCTGGCGGTGAAAATGGCTTCTCCCCGAGCAGCGGCATGACCTCCACGACGGAAAACCTGCCCGGCTTTGGCGTGAACTTCAACAATCTGTCCCAGCAGGCCGTGGGGTCGTGGAACCACATTTTTGCGAGCAACAGAGTGAATACCATCTCGCTTGCGCTTTCGCGTCTTTCGATGGACCGCACTTCGCAGAATGACGGAACCAACGATATCGTTAGCGCGCTGGGCATTCAGGGTATCGGATTCGGAGGCAAGAATGCCTGGGGTTCCCCGTGGTTTGCCGTCCAGGGATACACGGGAATCGGAGACACCTTTGCTGCAACGCCTATGCATGCCTGGGACACGACAATCGAAATTCGAGATACCTATGCGTGGCAACGCGGTCGCCACGGCATCAAATTCGGCGGCGAATTCCACCGTTATATCTGGCCGATGTGGGGATTCTTCCAGAATCGTGGCTACTACCAGTACACCACCGGATACACCACCGAATTTGGTTTCAATGACGGCAGCGGCTCCGGACTGGCCAGCATGTTGCTTAGCCTGCCCGCCGTGAAGCAACGCCAGGCTGGCATACCGCAAATGGATTTGCGCGCGTGGGGAACTGCGGCGTTTGCCGAAGATAGTTGGCAGGTGACGTCCACGACGACTCTCAACCTCGGCCTCCGCTATGAATACACCAGCCCTCTCTACGACAAGGGCAACACGAACACAAACTTGATTTTCCAGAACGGCGTTCCTTCCGTTTTCATCGGCGGCCAGTGGGGTTATCCGAGAGGGCTGATGTACGCGAACAAACACAACTTCGCCCCGCGTCTTGGAATCGCCAAGAATCTTCCGAACATGGGCCTCGTATTCCATGCGGCCTACGGAGTCTTTTTCACTCCAGTGGATTTGAACACGTGGTGCAACCAGCGGCACAATGTCCCGTATGTTTTTCCCGAAACGCAGCAGGCCGACAACTTCACGCCGCCGGCCGCGCTCTTCAACACCGGCATGAACTTCGGCACTCCTGTACTTGGCACGGGCACTCTAACGCCCACTACGGTGAGCTTCACAGCCTTTGATTCGCACGCTCCGGCGCAGTATGTGCAGCAATGGAACGGCTCTGTGCAAAAGAGCTTCGGGCAAAACACTTCTCTGGAAGTCGGCTACATCGGTTCGCGCGGTTTCCACTTGCAACGCGCGCACTTGATCAACAACACTCTTCCCGGACCGGGTCCTCTCGGCCCGCGACGCCCCTTCAAGACGCTCACTTTTGTGCCGGGCACGGTGTTGACGCCGAGCAGCACCACCGCCGTAGTGCAAAGTCAAACTTTCCCGGTCAGCACCATCAATTTGCTGGAAAACACGGCGCAGAGTTGGTACGACGCGGGCTACGTGAATGTGCGCCGCCGTTATTCGCACGGGCTTAGCTTTCTGGCCAACTATACCTTCGCCAAGAATCTGACCAACGCACCGGACTTTCGTTCTCCGATGGACGAAGCGTCCATCCCACAAAACAATAGGGATCTGAACGCGGAAAAAGGCCCGGGCTGTGACGTCCGCCACCGTTTCGCCCTGAGCAGCGTTTACGACATTCCCGCTTTCCGGAGGCAGGAATGGCTTCGCCTGTTGACCCAAGACTGGCATTTGTCAACCATCTACCAGGTCCAATCGGGAATGCCCTTTACGATCTCCGTCTTCGGAGATACGGCGAACTCCGGGACCGTGCTGGGCGAGAATCCGATCCGGGCCAACGTTACAGGCCAGCCCGTATCCGGCCCCGGCACGCACACCGCCGCGGAGTGGTTTAATCCCGCCGCATTCGCTGCGCCCCCGGCGTTTACGTACGGCAATGCAGGCCGGAACTCCGTGTATGGCGCACCCATGCAAACCCTGGACTTCGCGCTGGCGCGCGCCTTCCGCATCAGCGAGAGAACCAATTTCCAGTTTCGGGCCGAAGCATTCAACGCGCTCAATAAAGTGAACCTGGGCACGCCGAACCGCTTCGTGAACACCCCGCAGTTCGGAACGATCACCATGGCGATGACGCCGGGACGCGAATTGCAGTTGAGCGCCAGGCTTTCGTTTTAAGATCTCAGAAATAAGGCTACCCGTCGCGCGATAATCGACTACTGTCCTTTAACGCGTGGGCAGAATTGCCTCGCGGCGGTAGTGGGCAGTGGCGAGAGATGCGGTATCGGTTACGATTGAACCAACGATAGCCTTGCCAAAGCATCCAATTAAAACCGGGTAGGCGAAAGATGCATAGAATGGCCATGCCCACCAGATTCTCCGTGCTACGAAGAGATATGCATCGGCCCCAGATTCCAACTTGCCATCCTGGGTCAATACAAGGATGTCATCCAGCAAGTTCTGTTGCGACCTTTTTAAGCTGCCGTCTTCCCCTGCCGATTGCAAGTCTTTGAGAGAAAAACCCCGTCGCTCAATTACCCTTTCCCAGAAGTGAACCCAACGAAAGCAGAACCCGCAGCCACCATCGTAGAGTACCCAACCCACGCGAGGGAGCATCGTTTTCGATTCCTGGTCCAACTTCCTCATGGGAGTTTGTTGCCTTTGAAAACAGTGACCTGGGAGCCATCGGCAATGAATGCGGAGCTTGGATGACCTTGAAGAACATGGCTCAGTTCGACGCCGTACAACGAGCTTGCATCACCTTCAAATCCTGCCGCAGTGCTCACCCACACTTGCCAAGGTTCATGAGAAACGTGATATTCGACTGAGCCTCCGCTTCGTTGAGTGGAATAGCCCCAGTAGTGCTCGGTAATAAATTGTTCCAGACTTCCCCCTTGCGGAAGCTCGGGAGTGCCTATCGCTTGTGCAGTCAGCTGGCACCACTGATTCTTGACCTGCCATTGATAACTTAGCCGTCTTTTTCGAACCCTCCGCGCAAATGTGGTGCTTCATCGGCAGGCATACATAGTGCTCACCATATATAAGGCGAGCTGTCGTCGCGACCGCCTGCTTGGGTACAATTTCCGCGATGAACACTACGCCCTTTCGGTTCTCATCGCCCTCCTTGCGACGGACGTAGAAGCGGAGGTTTACCTCATCGAAATCAGAATGAAGCGGGACGGCGAAGGACCCAAAGAGTTTGGTGCGGCAAAACCGAAAGCCCACGAGGCTAACGTATGTTTTTCCAAGGAACGAATCGAGCACTGTGCCGCTGGGGACATACTTGTCTAATAAACGGGGATCAACTTCGTAGTTCAACATCACGAGGTCTCGCCATTCAGCCGTAAGAAAAACTTTTCTTGTCGGAGACATTTGGGTTTGTTCAAGCGCAGCCCTAGAAGACCCAAATTATCAGGACCTTGACCAGCGGCGCGAT
>Ga0137394_10002624_pt1 | contig 13322 bp, 9 predicted proteins | sample czobulk116metaG_FD_108278 | JGI IMG/M metagenome (GOLD analysis project Ga0137394, IMG submission 108278) | Vadose zone soil microbial communities from Angelo Coast Range Reserve, California, USA - czobulk1.16 metaG | ecosystem: Environmental > Terrestrial > Soil > Vadose zone | place: USA...
GCCGATGGCATCAGGGAATTGGCGGAATTGTGCGCCGACACCGCCCTCATATATTAAAATAATGATTTAATTTAAGAGTATTATTCCAGTTGATGGCGACTCGGTTTGTAACCTTTCGTTACAGTGCCTCGGTGCTCGCAATCCTGTCACCAACAGCCTAATTCATTCGATCTAAACAGCTTACGTCCAAGGTCCGCTTGGTGGGGGACGTGCTCCTTTAAGCGCTGCCAATAGTGTCCTCTACCTGCAGTTCCGACCGGGGGGCCGGAATGAAACAGCATTTGAGCCGCTCGCAACGAGGTTTCTCCATGCTGGAGACTCTTGTTGCCGTTGCCATCATCTCCGTTGTTTTAGCTATGGCGGTTCTTAACTACAGCAGCATACTGCCGAATTTCAAAGCCAACTCGGCTATGGACCAGTTGCTCTATCAGTTGCGCTCAGCGCGCGAGCGGGCGATAGCCCATCGCCGCGAAGTCCAGGTGCAATTCGTGGGAGCAAACCAGTTAACGATTACAGAAATCTGGCTCGTGGGTACTGCGCCTCCACCGACGACTGTGACTTTCGAAGGCGGCGCGCAATACGTGGTGTTCGGCGCAATTCCCGATATTCCCGCTCCCTATAATTTTGGAAACACATCCGCAGTCAACTTCAGTGGAGTGTCCGGTGGCCCGCCCATCATGAAATTTTCCACGAGTGGCGCCTTCCTTGATGGCGGAAACACGTTGGTGAACGGGACGGTATTCATGGGCATTCCGGGCAGGCCGTCGACCGCCCGTGCCATCTCAGTACTTGGAGCCACCGGGCGAGTGCGGGAATACCACTGGGACGGCAGCCAATGGCAGGAATAGGGGAGGATGCGCATGTCGCGAAGTAAACGCAGTCGCTGCCCACAAGCAGGCTTCACGCTCCTCGAAGCGATGATTGCCATCGTGATCCTATCCTTTGGCATCTTGTCTCTGGCCGCTGTTTATGCGCAGGGCATTCAGGTGGCGAGCATGACCCAGCTGGATTACATCGCCGAAAAGAAAGCCGAAGAGGCCGTGGAGACGATTTTCGCCGCGCGTGACTCCAAACTGCTTACCTGGACAAACATTCGCAACGTAACCGGATTGGGCGGACCAAACGACGGCGTTTTTCTTGTCGGTCCGCAACCACTTCTCGCCGCGGGACCCGATGGACTCTACGGCACTGGGGACGACGACACGGCCAACCCTGACGTCGTGATCCTGGGGCCCGGCCGCGACAAAATTCTGGGGACCGCGGATGACGTGGTGATGTCCCTGAGCAATATGACTCGCACCATCACGATCGCGGATGTCCCCGGCGAATCTGGCCTGCGGCAGATCACCATCACTCTCACTTATACCGTCGGTGCGATGTCCCGGCAGTACACGCTTGTCAGTTTTATCGCGCAGTTCTCTTGATCGCGAGTTGAGGAACAGCTGATGAAGAAAAGAAACGGTTTCACGTTTGTGGAGTTACTCGTAGGAATGGCAGTTACCATGGTTGCGTTAGCGGCCGCCGTCTTGTTGTTCCGCGATTCCACCAAAGCCAACAGCAATGTCACGCAAAGCTCGGACATGAGTGATAACCTGCGCGCGGGACTCAATCTCATCGTTCAGGATCTCATTCAGACCGGAACGGGCATTCCCGTTGGCGGAATTTCCATCCCAAACACGGTTGACAAGAATGGCTGCAACGTCGGCGCGCCAGTCAACCGTCCTCCCGCCGTGCTGAATCTCACCTTCCAGGGGCCGAACTCTGCCAACAAGGGATGCAACGTGATTCTCCCGGCCGTCGAGCCTGGCAACGGCTTGGGTCCTACAGTCAAGAGCCCCGACGGAACTACCGGTCCGGCAACGGACGTTATTACGATCATGTATGCCGACAACACCCTCGCGCTTGATCAGAAGCCAATCACCGGCCCCGCCTGTCCGACAGGATCAATCTTGCCGGACGGGTCTTCCATCACTTTTGATGCAGCTCCAGGTTGCGTGACCATCGGTGCCGCAGGCATTCCCGTCAATGCCGGAGACCTGCTCATGATCTACAACGCGAACAATCCGAATGGCGTCCTCCAGACGGTCAGCGCCGTCAATGGCCAAACTCTAATTTTCAACGCCGGCGATGCCTTCAACCTTAACGGGCGCACGGCCACAGAATCCTCCGGAACAATCCTGACCCTCCAGAACCTCACGGCGGGAGCACCCAATGGCACTTATCCGCCGACATCCTGCACGCGCATTTGGATGATCACCTACTATCTGGATGCCACTACGGACCGCAGGCATCCTACTCTCATGCGAGCGGTGAATTTCAACAACCCGCAACCGGTTGCCGAGACCCTCGAGAATCTTCAGTTTTCTTACAATTTTGCGGATGGCACTACGCCGGCACCGGTAAACCAGTTCACAGTACCGACACTTCCGGCTCCCAGTGGCGACAATGAAAATCAGATCCGTTCCGTGAATGTTTATCTCGGCGCACGTTCCACCAGCACGACGGCAGCAACCGGCAGATACGCCCGCACAAACCTGGCCACGCAAGTCGCGCTGCGCAGCATGGCCTATTTCAATACCTATTAGGTAAGGAGGCGCTTCTCGATGAGACCGCCGAAAACACTAACACGAACCCAAGTAGGCATTGCGCTTATCACGACGCTTCTTCTGCTCCTGTTGATGTCCGCTATGGTGGTGGGTTTCATGCTACTTGTGACTGAAGGTCAAAGACTTTCAGGAATGAACAACGAGCAGAGCAGAGCCTTCTACGGCGCCGAATCGGGCATGGAAAAACTCACTGCGGACCTGGGCGCGCTCTTCGTCACCACCTATGCCCCGACCGGACCGCAAGTTGATGACCTGGCCACCAGGCCCCCGGTTCTGCCTTCAAGCAGCGGAGTTTCCTACCTTGATGTACTCGGGAAGAGCACCTATTCGATTACCTACCCCAAGGACGGCAACCAGAATCCCCTGGCTCAGTTCGCTCAAATCACTTCGGGCTCCAGCCCCTATCAGGGCATGTCCGCGCTGGAGACGACCTATACGCTGACCGTTGCGGCGCGCACGGTCACGGGCGGCGAAGCAAAACTACAGCGGACCACGCAAACTGTCGGCATCCCGCTCTTCCAGTTCGGTATTTTCTCAGAAACGGATCTTAGTTTCTTCCCCGGCCCGAACTTCAATTTCGGCGGTCGTGTACATACCAACGGCAATCTGTTCTTAAACAGCGGCGGCCCAGCGGGCGCAACACCCACGCAAACCTATCCGCCAACCATCCAATTGTGGCTGGCCAATCCCGTCACGGCTCACAAGAATATCCTCCGCGACTGTCTGTCGAACAACAATCCCGAGTCCCCCGCTGGAAGGCACCCCGGCAGCGTTGAGATCACCAAAGGCGGCGGTTCGTTCCAAGCTCTAGGATTCGGCCAAGGAAGTCTGCTGGGTTGCTTGGGTTCTGGAACGGCGAACGGGAGTTGGAGGAGCATCTCCGGTTCTTATAACGGTAATCTCCGCAGCGGCGTCCCAAAACTGAACTTGTCCATCGCACTGCTTGGCAATGGCTCATCTCAGCCAATCGACCTGATTCGCCGGCCCGTGCAGAACGAAGACGCCACAAATCCGCGCGTGCTCGGCGAGCGCTACTTCTCCGAGGCCAGCCTGCGCATTTTGATTTCTGACAATGCTGCCGACATTACCAGCTTGCCCTGCGTCAGCGCGGGTGCCCCATTCAACCTGGCAGACCTCGCGCTGCCCGTCGCGAATTGGCCGGTGACGGCGACGGCCCTGAAAAACGCCATGACTGCTGCCGGCACAACTCTTTTGCCGCTCGCGGCCTCAGGCGCCGCAGGCACAACGGTTGCAGCTGGCTACAATCCCAATGACGGCTACTGGCAGGTCGGCCCCACTGGCACAGCCACGCCTCCCACCTACGGTACGCCAATCATCACCGGCTACATCAAGATTGACGCACAGAAGCCTTATGGCAATCCGTGTGGCAGCTACACGGACGTCACCACGGAGATTTTGAGTCTCGGCTACGCCGGGCGCAACCTGAACCCCGTGTCGCTCGCGCCTCCCCAGTTGCCGGGACTGCCAGGAGGGCAAATCGCTCCTTCCGCCTGTCTTGATCCGCATCCCAACGCGGTGATTCGACTCGAGCGTGTTCGCGACAATCCCTCAAATTACGCGACCGCCACGGGCCCCTGTGGTGTGACAGCTGCTGCTGCCCCGGCGCTACCTTCAGACTACTGGCCCAACGCACTTTATGACACGCGCGAAGGGTACAACCGCCAAACCGCGCCGCTCGTTCCCTTCAACTCCCAAGTCACTCTCGGCGGCATCATGAATTACATCGAGCTGGACGTTAGCAACCTCGCGAAGTGGTTCAGTGGAACCCTCGGTGCTTCCGGTCCCAGCACCCAGGATCCAGCCGTCGCACCAAATAACTTCGTGGTCTACGTCTCCGACCGTCGCGGGAACTATCTCCCTACCGGGACGGCAATCGGCACCTGGCCGCCGCTCTCACCGTCCGGGAACGAGACGGGGGAATATGGTTACTTTGACCTGGTCAATTCGGCTGACATCAAGGGCTGCCCGGATAACGCGCTTGAGCCTCCCATCGGTGCCGGGGAACCTTCGGCTGAGGATCCCGGTGCCACCGGTATCCTTGCCACCTACGGAGAAAACACATTCCCGAACAATCTTAAAGACAGCACCGGAGTCGTGACGGCAAGCACCCTCTTCTCGAATTTACCGAACGCCGCCGTGTCACTTGATCCACTCTGCCCCGCGGGCGGGTCAGGTGGCATAAATCCGTGGCCCAGGTCCTTCCTGAAGCAGGCTAACGAGGGCCGCGAAAATCCCAATGCTCTTTTCCGCCGGGCTGTTAAGCTCGTGAATGGCAGCCTAATCAGCTTGCCCGCATGCTCCGTCGGTATCTCCTGTGGTCTGACGATCACAGCCGAAAACCCTGTTTACATCCAGGGGGACTACAACGCCAATTCCGCGGGAAGCGGATTCGCAGCCGGTAATCCCAGCGTGGCGGCGGCGGTCATCGCCGATGCGATTACCGTTCTCTCGGTCAACTGGAGCGATGTCAATTCCTTCTCCTCCCCGTTCAGCGCTGGCGGACGTACGGGCGCAACTACCTACGTCCGAGCGGGCATTGTCGGCGGAAAACAAATATCGTTCAACAAGCCGGGCTGGGACACCGGGGCTGTCGATGGCAGCCAAGACTTCGGCACTGACGGTGGCGTCCACAATTTCATGCGTTTCCTTGAAAAGTGGAATGGCACACTGTTCTATGAGGGCTCCCTCGTCAGCTTGTACTACAGCCGGCAGGCGGTCGGTCTGTTCAATTCCGGTGGCAACAACTACAGTCCGCCAACCCGCGGCTACCAGTTCGATACCAACTTCCTGAATCCTGCGCTCTTGCCGCCGCGGACGCCGATGTTCCGTGACATCAATACGACAGGATTCACGCAACTCCTGTTGCCGAGTCAGTGATTTGGAGGCTGCCGCGCATAGCGGCGTTACGGCCCTCGGGCGAGTTAAGGACGGCGAACGCGATTTGATACGCCGGATTTAGCTTGGTGAGAACATTGAACGATACCTCGTCGGCGTTCGATCAGAAGGCATCGCCAATACCGTCTTTGATGGGATGACCACGTACCAGTCGGTCATGTACTGAGGGGAGAGAATCAGACTATGTCAAAGTCCAGTTCAAGTTCCGGGGGAGCTTCGTCTTCCAAATCACTGCTATTCATGATGATTGCCATGACTTGCGGGTTCTGCGTTCTCCTTGGCGGCGGCTTGCTGATGGCCTCGCGTGTTATCTCTGCCCTCGGGCTCCGCTCCTCCACGGATAAGAAGACCGTGAACACGCCGCTTGGCGAATTCCGCATGGAAAAGGCCAAGGAGGTCGGCCCAGGGTTGCCGGTTTATCCGGCAGCGACTCTCGTACTTCCCGGCGCGGCGGCCGCGCAACTTCCTGCCAACGACGATCAGCCCCAGGTCATCGCCAGCACGTACCACACAAACTCTTCGCGAGAATACGTGGTTACTTGGTATCTCGGACACTTGAGCCCCGAATTCACGCGCCAAGACAGCGGCCCCAAGAAATTACCTGAGGTCCTCCAGCACTCACACATTGCCGATGACGACCTCGTATTTGTCGGCGAACGCGGCGATCAGGTTCGCGTTGTCGACCTGGCGACCGATCAGATGGGCACCAAGATCACTCTAATGCGCTCCTACACTAAACCGCCCGTTCAAGCGGCTACACAGCCGCCAACGCAATAACGATCGTTGCTTGACAACACGTTCTACGAACTTCCAACGTTCTCCTAGGCTGTCCTGCCTGTTGCCCCTGCAGGCAGAACAACATCCGCGCTGGAACGAATTGGGTTGCTACGCGCTAACTGCATAGAACGCTTATATTTCTTCGCTTAGCGGTGAATTACAGGAGTGATATCCTCTTCGTGTAACTTGCCACAAGGAATGCTCCCGAAAGCGAATTTGGGCCTCTACTCGCCGTGTTTGAAACTCTCCTCGCGGCAACCGTTCGCTTTCCTGGTAAGGTGCACCCGTGCAGACGTGCCCATTCTTTCCTGCTCCATCCGTGTTACGGCGTTTGTTTCCCCTGCCGCTTGCGATGTTGTTTGCTGTCTTCGCTGCAACCGTCGGGGAAAGCTTCCTGGCTCTCCCGGCTGAGGCGTCCCCTGCGCTGCTGCAAGCCGCGGGAAGCGGCGATCTGGCTGGAGTCGCCGTCAAATTCACCGTACCGAGAGTGCCTAACGGTAAGGTCTATGTTGGCACCCAACGGAACTCGATGTCTGCGGTTTATTGCCCAACTGAGGCCGACCCTGGGAGTCGAACGGCCCGACCATCCTGCGTCATTCCGGGCCGCCGCCTCATCTAGTGAAACTACGTGCTGGAACGGACACGGTTTCCTGCGTCAAGAATGCCCATGCAAGAAAAAAGTGCGACCATAGCCTGAACCTTTTTGCAGAGGGCCACCGAACAATGCCACGAATCCAGACCGCCGAAGATCGCCGACTTGAAGAAGCTCGCACGCGCAAGAAACATTGGAAGCGCTGGGGACCTTATCTTTCCGAACGGCAGTGGGGAACGGTTCGCGAGGATTACAGCCCCGGCGGTACAGCCTGGGAATTTTTTCCACATGATCACGCGCGTTCGCGAGCCTACCGCTGGGGAGAAGACGGGATCGGCGGGATCAGCGACCGTCACCAGATGATCTGTTTCGGGCTGGCTTTGTGGAATGGGCGCGACGCCATTCTGAAGGAACGGCTCTTCGGCTTAACCGGGAATCAGGGCAATCACGGCGAGGATGTGAAGGAGTATTACTTCTACCTCGATTCCACGCCGACCCACAGTTACATGCGCATGCTGTACAAATACCCGCAAGCCGCATTCCCGTACGAAACCCTCCTCGAAGAGAGCCAGCGACGCGGGCGTGAGCAGCCGGAATTCGAATTGCTCGACACCGGAGTTTTTTCCGGGAACCGTTATTTCGACCTTTTTGTTGAGTACGCCAAGGCTGAGGTCGAGGACATTCTCATTCGAATCACCGCGGTCAATCGCGGGCCGGAAGCCGCCGCACTGCAAATCCTGCCGCAAGTCTGGTTTCGAAACACATGGTCTTGGGGAAAGGATCTTCGCCGCCCGGTCGCATGCCAAGCCACGTGCGTTCCCGGAAGCGCATGCGTCGAATTACAGCACTGGCAATACGGAAAGCGCTGGTTGCTGTGCGCCGGTCAACCGGAGCTGATTTTCACGGAAAACGAGACCAACAGCGCGCGTCTATTCGGCGGAAGAAACCGTTCGCCCTATGTCAAAGACGCCTTCCACGAATATGTGATTCACGGCAACAAGTCGGCTGTCAACCCTGACCAAATGGGAACGAAACTCGCCGCGTCGTATTCGCTGCAGCTTGATCCTGGCCAGTCCGTAACGCTCAAGCTGCGGCTCACTGATCTCGAGCCGCTCGGCGGAATGGATACGGGCCCAGGCAAGGTCGGGGGATTTGTGTCTCCCGGAACGCAGGAGCGCGCCGATGGCGTTCCCGGCACGAACGATTTTGGCGCGGGATTTGACGGTGTATTCGCCATTCGCCAAAAAGAAGCGGAGGAGTTTTACGCCACTCGCATTCCAAGAGAACTCTCTGACGATGCGAAAACCGTTATGCGGCAATCGTTTTCAGGAATGCTCTGGTCCAAACAATTTTATCACTATGACGTGCGCGCCTGGCTTGAAGGCGATCCCGCCGGCCCCAAGCCGCCGGACGAGCGCTGGAACGGCCGCAACAAGGATTGGACTCATCTTTACAACGACGACATTATTTCCATGCCGGACAAATGGGAGTATCCGTGGTACGCCGCATGGGATCTGGCGTTTCATTGCATCCCGCTCGCGCTCGTCGACCCCGATTTTGCCAAGGAGCAGCTCATCCTCCTTTTGCGCGAATGGTACATGCACCCCAATGGTCAACTGCCTGCTTACGAGTGGGCTTTCGGCGACGTGAATCCGCCCGTGCACGCCTGGGCCGCTTGGCGCGTCTACAAGATTGAACGGCGCGTGCGCGGAGTCGCCGATCGCGGATTCCTCGAAAAGGTTTTTCACAAGTTACTTCTGAATTTTACGTGGTGGGTGAACCGCAAGGATCCCGACGGAGCGAATATTTTCCAAGGCGGATTCCTCGGCCTTGACAACATCGGAGTGTTTGACCGTTCCGCTCCTCTCCCGACCGGCGGCCACCTCGAACAGTCCGATGGCACCAGCTGGATGGGCATGTACTGCCTGAATATGCTGGCGATCGCCCTGGAACTGGCCAAGGAAGATCCCGCTTATGAAGATGTCGCCAGCAAATTCTTCGAGCATTTTGTTTACATTGCCCGCGCCATGAACGATTTTGGCCTTGGCGGGCAATCACTTTGGGATGACGCTGACGGTTTTTTTTACGACGTATTGAAGCTCCCCAATGGCGAAGAACACTTCATGAAAATCCGTTCGATGGTCGGACTGATTCCCCTTTTTGCAGTCGAGACCCTTGAGCCCGAAATCGTCGATCGACTCCCCGGCTTCAAGCGCCGCATGCAATGGTTCATTGACAATCACTCGGACGTCCCAGAACACATCGAAATGACGCAACGTTCCGCCCGTGGCGTGCGCCGGCTTCTCTCCCTCGTCAATCGCAAACAGCTCAAGCGCGTGCTCAACCGCATGCTGGACGAAACGGAATTTCTCTCTCCCTATGGCGTACGCGCTCTTTCGCGCTTCCATAAAGACCATCCTTATGAAGTTCATGTGAACGGAAATACGAACCGCGTTGACTACGAGCCCGCCGAATCCACGACTGGGCTCTTCGGTGGAAATTCCAACTGGCGCGGGCCTATCTGGTTTCCCGTCAACTATCTGCTGGTGGAATCTCTCCAGAAATATCACCACTACTACGGCGAGGATTTTAAAGTGGAGTGCCCCACGCGTTCCGGCTCCGAATCTGATCTGTGGCAGGTCGCCGCCGAGATTTCCCGGCGGCTGATCCACATTTTCCTGCGTGATTCGAACGGCCGCCGGCCCGTGGCAGGCGCGGCCGAGCTTTTTCAGAGCGATCCGCACTGGCGCGACCTCGTCCTTTTCTATGAGTATTTTCACGGGGACAATGGCACGGGAATTGGAGCAAGCCATCAAACCGGCTGGACTGGTCTCGTTGCCAAGCTCATCGAACAGAGCGGTGAGTAACATTTCCCAGATCATGATTCGGGAGGCGTGCCAATGGGTGCGAAATTCGATGGGAAAGTCGTACTGGTAGCGGGCGGCACTGGCGGATTGGGACGCGCCGTGGCGCTGGCATTCCTTGAAGAAGGCGCCAAGGTCGCGGTTACCTATCGCGGGCAGGAGGAGTTCGACGCCTTGAAGGGCGCGGCAGCGACAAATGGATCGAATTTGGAAGGGCACATGGTCGATGTTACGGATGAAGTTGCCGCGCGCCAGCTTGTCGAGAAAATCTTGGCAAAGCATCGGGCGCTAGACGCCATGGTCAACACCGTGGGTGGTTATGCGGGCGGCACGAAATTATGGGAACTCGAGACTAAAGTCTTCGATCAGATGCTGGCTCTCAATCTGCGCGCCGGTTATGCGCTGGCGCGTGCGGCGGTAAGAGCGATGTTGAAGGCAGGCCGCGGGTCTATCGTAAACGTCGCCGCAAAAGCCGCATTTGATCACGCAGCGGGGGCGGCCGCCTACGCGGCATCAAAATCCGCCGCCGTGGCGCTGCTCGATTCACTGGCCGCCGACCTCAAAGGGAGCGGCGTTCGCGTGAATACGATTCTCCCCAGCATCATCGATACAGCAGCGAACCGCAAGGCCATGCCTGCGGCAGACTTCTCGAAGTGGCCTAAGCCCGAGGACATCGCTCGTGTCATCCTGTTCTTGTGCAGCGACGACGCCCGGGTTATTCACGGCGCCGCCATCCCGGTCTATGGAGATAGTTGAAACCTTCATTCCAGAAATGAAGCTGAAAGTGAGCCGCCCGACTCAGCTCGAGCAGGGCAATCCTAAGCGGCATAGGAGCTGCGTTGTCAGAACAAGCGGAGATTCAGTTTGGCCGCGAAATTTGCGGCGACCTCGAGGCCGCCGAATCGCGTGAATGGCTCGTGACGAACGGAATTGGCGGATACGCTTCCGGAACAATCGCGGGAAGTCAGACGCGCCGGTACCATGGACTCTTGGTAGCTGCGTTACACCCGCCCGTGGGGCGGACACAACTAGTCTCGGCTATCGACGAAATCGTCCACTACGCCGGAGCCGATTTTTCCCTTGCCACCCATCGTTGGGCCGGCGGCGCTGTCGAACCACAAGGTTTTCTGCTCCTGGAAGATTTTCATCTGGAAGGCACGACGCCCGTGTGGACTTACGCGCTGGCCGATGCGCTTCTGGAAAAGCGCATCTGGATGCGCCAGGGTGAGAACACCACCTTCATTCAGTACTCCCTCGTGAGGGGCGACAATGCCATCGAAATGGAATTGAAAGCACTCGTAAATTATCGCGACTTCCACTCCTTGACCCACGGCGGCGATTGGAACATGCATATCTCCGCTGTAGAGCAAGGCGTAAAAGTAATCCCATTTGAGGGCGCGACTCCTTTTTACCTGAAGAGTCCTACGGCGACATGCGAACTGCGCCACGAATGGTATCTTGGTTGCTACTTCAAGGAAGAAACCCGGCGGGGTCTGAGCGACCGCGAAGACCGTCTTTTTGCCGCCCTGTTCCACGCAAAACTGGAACCCGGTTCCAGCGTCACTTTGGTTGTTTCAACAGAATCGGCCGCCTCGCTCGATGAAGAAACCGCCCGGGCGGAGCGCCCGAATCACGATGTAAATCTGTTCCAGGAATGGCAGTCAAGAAACGAAGCCCTTGCTGAACAGGCGCCTTCCTGGCTCTGGCAGCTCGTTCTCGCCGCCGACCAATTCATCGTAAGGCGCAGCCTTCCGGAAGAGCCGGATGGCCGCAGCATCATCGCCGGTTATCACTGGTTTGGCGACTGGGGCCGCGACACGATGATTGCGCTTCCAGGGTTGACGCTCTCAACGGGCCGCGCGGGTTTAGCGAAGCGCATCCTGCTTGCGTTTTCCCGCTACGTGGACGGCGGGATGCTTCCCAACAATTTCCCTGACGCCGGAGGCAAGCCGGAATACAACACCGTGGATGCGGCGCTCTGGTATTTCGAGTCCATCCGCCAGTATGTCGAGGCGACGCAAGATACCGTCACGCTGCAAAAGCTTTTTCCGGTACTCACAGGCATGATTGATGCGCACATCGCCGGTACTCGTTACAACATCCAGGCTGATCCGGCAGACGGACTTCTTTACGCAGGTGGCCCCGGCGTTCAACTCACTTGGATGGACGCAAAAGTCGGTGACTGGGTGGTGACTCCGCGCACTGGAAAACCTGTAGAGATCAACGCGCTGTGGATCAACGCGCTCGAAACCATGGCGCGGTTTGCCCTGCTGCTGGCGAAACCGGGCGATGCATTCGAGAAACTCGCGATCAAAGCGAAGAAAAGTTTTCAGAGGTTCTGGAACGTGGACCGCAATTGCTGTTTCGACGTCATCGATTCACCTGGGATGGGAAATGACGCTGCCGTGCGGCCAAATCAGGTTTTCGCTGTCTCCTTGCCGGTCAGCCCGCTCACGCACGAGCAACAAAAAGCAGTTGTCGATATTTGCGCGTGGCACCTCTTGACATCGCATGGATTGCGCAGCCTCGCGCCTGGCGAATCCGGATACACGGGGCATTACGGCGGCAGCCCCCGCGATCGCGACGCCGCCTATCACCAGGGTACGGTCTGGGGTTGGCTGCTTGGTCCTTTTGCGCTCGCGCACCATCGTGTCTACCAGAACTCCGCAGCGGCTTTGCGTTTTCTCGAACCGCTCGGCCGTCAGATCTACGCAAGTGGTCTCGGCACGTTAAGCGAAATCTTTGACGGCGATGCCCCCTTCACGCCACGCGGATCGATCGCCCAGGCCTGGACCGTCGCGGAAGTCTTGCGCGTTTGGACGGAAATAGCGGCCGGAAAAGAACCAGGAGTGAGTTAAAAGTATTTGATCTCGGTGAATTCGGTCAGCTATCCGCGGGTTGGCAATTCATACAGCTCGATGAGTACCTTGCCCCCATCCGGAGATGCCATCAGAAAAAAATTGACCCGTGTGCCGTCTGCGCCGGCTCGAGTTTCAGGATAGACAGGAGAGACTCGAAATTTTTCTTTCAGGACTTGCGTAGCCCGGTCTACATTGGCGCAGCGATACTCTACCTGCTGGACCCCTTCTCCAAACTTGGCCAGGTACTTTGCAATAGCCCCAGAGCCGCCCGGCTCGCGCGTCGTCAGAATATCCAGCGAGACCTCTTTGCCAAAATGTAGTTCGAATTCTTCTGCATCCTGGTCAGGGGGAACCTGCGCGAGCCTGGGAGTCTCGTTGGCGACTCGGATTCGCCCAAACGTATCGCGTTGCACCGCAAGTCCGACCGTTATGACCGGGTCAGGCCCAAGCAGTAGGGCGGAGAGTTCGCTTTCTCCCCACCAGGCAGAAACGGCAGACCCTCCGGTCGCACGGCCGAGACGATAAACCTCTTCCGCCGCAGCGAGCCTTACCGACGACTCAGCGGACGATAGGTTCGTGATAGCTGTACCAAGAGGGCTGGACATGGAGACGCCAAGGATTGTAGCTTGAGGGCCAAGCCAATAGAAGCTGTACCTGGGCAAGCGCTACCCAAAGTTGCAACGAAATAGAAGCCCGCATCATCTGA
>Ga0137394_10002627_pt1 | contig 13317 bp, 13 predicted proteins | sample czobulk116metaG_FD_108278 | JGI IMG/M metagenome (GOLD analysis project Ga0137394, IMG submission 108278) | Vadose zone soil microbial communities from Angelo Coast Range Reserve, California, USA - czobulk1.16 metaG | ecosystem: Environmental > Terrestrial > Soil > Vadose zone | place: USA...
CGGGCAGCAGCAACAGCAGCGAGTTTGTGCTCTCCGGGATTACCTTCCCGAAAACCATTGCAGCGGGCCAGTCGGCCTCCTTCACCGTTACGTTCACGCCTAATGCGAGTGGTGAAGCGAGCGCCAGCCTCACCTTCTCAAGCAACGCATCGAACTCGCCCACTGTCGAATCGCTCACCGGTACTGGCCAAGCGCCTCAGCCGCACAGCGTGGATCTGACCTGGAATGCCGCCAATCGCCGGGCGTGGTCGGATACAACGTCTACCGCCGCGCGCCGACAGGCTCGTATGGGTCGCCAATTAACGGTTCGCTAAACGCCGGCACCGCCTATACCGACACCACCGTCACCGCCGGCCAGACCTATTTCTACGTTGCCAAAGCGGTGGATGGACTCGGTCTGGAAAGTGGCCCCTCGAACGAAATCCAGGCGGTGATTCCAACACCGTAGGCTCCGGTGCCTTCCCCCGTGACCTCCGTGCTCCCGTGGTTCAAGCTGGGCTCTTGTCAGCTGATGACCCCAGGTTCATCGACAAAGAACTTCGGCGATACGATCGCCCGCACGGCCGTCCCACAAAGGCGGCGCCTGGCCGCGCTTGGCCTGTCCGTCCAGAATCTTAGTCAACTCTGAAGTGAGCTTCTGCCGGTCCTGTCCCACCAGAATATTTGTGCCCATCGTGACAGTGATTGGGCGTTCCGTGTTGGTGCGCAGCGTAAGGCACGGCACTCCGAGATATGTAGTCTCTTCCTGTATGCCTCCGGAGTCTGTCAGCACAGCGGTGGCTCGACTCTGCAAGGCAAGAAACTCGAGGTACGGCAAAGGCTCGGATAGATGCAAATTGCCGAGTGGAACCCCAAGATCGGCGATCCGCTGGCGCGTGCGCGGATGCACGGGAAACACAACCGCGATGCGTCGGCTGACCTCGAGCAAAGCCTCCAGAATCCCCTTCAGGCTGACACTGTCGTCCACATTGGAGGGCCGATGCAATGTCACCAGCGCGTAACGTTCAGGGAATCCCTCGGTACTGCATTTCTTCGCCAAAGGAAGCAGGCGCACCAGCGAGTCAATCATGACGTTGCCGACGAGGTGGATTTTTTCCTGCGCCACACCTTCCTTTCGGAGGTTCTGATCCCCATCTTCTGACGGAGTAAACAGCATATCCGCCAGCTGATCAGTCACCAGCCGGTTTATTTCTTCCGGCATGGTGCGATCAAAAGACCGCAACCCCGCTTCCACATGTCCCACACGCACCCTCAACTTGGCGCAAACCAGGGCGGCTGCCACTGTCGAATTGACGTCTCCATAGACGAGCACAATATCCGGGTTGATTCCGGTAACAACCGGCTCCAGCCGCGTCATGATGTCCGCCGTCTGCGTCGCGTGCGTTCCAGAACCCACTTCCAGATTCACATCGGGAGAGGGCATGCCCAATTGCTGGAAGAAGATATCTGACATGTTGGCGTCGTAATGCTGGCCCGTATGAATCAGCGTCTGGACGACATTCTGCCGCCCCTGGAGGGCCGCCAGCACCGGGGCGACCTTCATGAAATTTGGCCGAGCCCCAACTACATGGATTACTTTCACGAAACTCCTTTGCGAAAACTGAGCGAGATTAATTATCCGTTGTGTGGGGAGAACTGCGGAAGGACGTGCGAACTAATTTTCGCCATTCGAAGGCCCCTGCTGGATATGACTTCTGGTCACTTCTCATTGCGGCAGCGTAGCGGATCGATCATCGCGCCTCAGGTGGCAGACGTTGCATTTTCGTGCAACTGTTGCAAAAAGTATCATCTTGACAACAACTTATAGAGAAATAGTAAACTAGCCAAGGTCCGAGTAACAACGGACAGGAACTGCGGCGGCAACTCCCCTTCCTCAGCGGTTCTGACAATTTGAAAGGAATAATTTGTATGAAAACGCTTTGTGGTAAGTGGGGACTGACATTGGTCATCCTGTTGTGCTTGGCTCCAGCAACTCTTTCCGCTAGGGGTGGGCGCGGCAACTGCGACGACGGCAACAACAACGGCCACGACGATTGTCACAAGGTTCCCGAAGGCGGATCCGGCATCATCTACCTTTTGGCTGCGGGAGCTACATGCGCGGGAGTGATCGTAATCCGGTCGCGCGAAACTAAACGCAACCAAGCGTAATTGCCCGCCCCAAAAAGATCAGCCCACGGACGCGAGAGTTCGCGCCGTGGGCATTGCCTCTCCGTTTGTGTTCTGAAGTGGACCTTGTATCCCGATTCACTCCATCTAATCGATCCATCCCCCGCGGTCTACTAATACAAATCCGCCTCCCTCTAGCCCTGCGCTTTTAGGAATGACGAGATTGCTGCGGACCCGGACTCTCGGTGCGTGGTAGCGTCTACAGAAGCCCAACAACTACCACCAGAGCGATGCTCAGAAATACCACCCCACCCTGGCGATGGAGCCACCCTTCAAAGTAGGCCGGATTCCGCATCGCCAGTTCACAGACAACAAAGATGCGGAGCCCATTCTTGGCAAACGAGAGTGGAATCGCCAGCGCGATCAGCAAAGCTTTTCTCCACCAGGAGCGCAGCAGGAGATGCCCAAGGACCATCGTCGTGATCACCAGTACGAGGCTCGATCGAATACTGCTGCACGAGCGCGCGACCTCAATGTCCATCCCGGGGAGAGAAAGCATGATCCCGTCCTGCGTTACCGGCGTGCCCACAGCCCGAAAAAGCATCCGCGCCGTCCAAGCCGACTCTTGTTGCAGGAACTCCACGATTCGGATCAGCAAAAACTCAGGTAGAGGCACGATCCAAAACAGAAAGCAGAGTGGAAACAGAAAAGAGTGGAACGCGGCCAATCCAAAACAGAAAACAACCGCACCGATCCACCACACGACGAGCCCACCCATGCTCACCGCCAGAAGATTATCGTCGGGCACGGAACCGGCTTCCCCGTATGCAAAGGTCGCAGCTAGAAGGCCGATGGCCAGTAATGCCAAACCAACGCTGACTCCGCGTGTACCCGGCGCGTAATCGTAGATAGCTTTCCGCTGTTCGTAAATTAAGGCACAGCTCAGCGGCACGATCAGGAGGATGTGGGTGTGTTCCTCATGCTCGAGAGCGAGCCTGAGGGTTGTCACGATAGGACGCCACCAAAGCGCCAGGGACGTCGCCATTAGTAAACCGAATTTCCAGTAAGGCGACAATATCATTGAATTGCGGAGACGCTCGCAGTGAGGCTTTAGTATGCTCGCGGCGAACCTTTCAGTCCGTCCGATGCCGAAAACCTCGTAAACCCATAGTCTCTATTGACGCCCGTCGCGCCCTGGAGAAAGAAACCCATGCCCGGGTTACCGCTCGTATACGTATTATCGGTGGCCTGGAGGATTTGCACTCCATTGATATAAGCAGTGATTACATTCCCGATGATCGTCGCCTTCACCACGTCGCCATCTCGAACCCCATATCGCGAACCTCGTCCGGTGATGAGATAAGTAAATTTTGCCAATGGTCCGTTCCATCGAACGATCTGGGCGTAAGCATTTGGCGTCTTTGAGCATCGGAAGTTAATTTCATATCCTGTGTTCCGATGTGCGGACAGCGAACTGCGAAGCCTCAATTCCACTTCCTCGGAAATATTGTCGTCCTGATTTACCGTGTGAACCGTGGCTTCCGCCATCTGGTTGGGACTCCATGAGCCCCCCAGCAAGGCTGTGGAATCATCATAACCATTGTTTCCCGACTCCAAGCCATAGGCCAGTCCGGGAATGGTGGCGACGTCGGCCCAATCGAGTCCCACAACCTTCCCGTTGACCCAGTTATCGCGTTCGGAAATGGGACTCTCGGTGAGAGGGAAGGTCGTGGTGTACGTCCTGGAATTCCGGGGAATCGCACTTGGCGACGCATAGGCGATCGGCAGACTAGGCGGCCCTCCGCCCGGCCAGCACAGAATTGCGGCCAAAGTGATTGCGGCTGCAACCGATGACAACTTGCATTTGGGATTTCTAAGATTCATGATCGGACGCTGGGGGGATCTGGGTTTCTTGTTCCTTTTGCGTTGCTGAGCCTTCTTAGCGATTCTCGCCTTGCGTCAGGTTCCATGCGTCCGCAACAACATACAGAGGACGCCCTTTGCCCTCTTCATAAATTCTTCCGACGTACTCGCCCAGAATGCCGACCGCAATCATGAGAGCCGCATTGCTCAAACACAGCACAACCATCAGCGATGTCCAACCCGGAACGGTCCGGCCCGAAAAATGCGAAACAAGAGCGCGTAAGGCTTCTTCCATTGCAACCAGCGTCATGATTCCGGCTCCAACAAAACTGATCTTCAAAGGCAGAGCCGAAAACGATATCGCGCCTGTCCACGCCAGCCGGATCATCTTCCGCAGGGGATATTTCGTCTCTCCCGCAGCTCTCGCGGCACGCTCGTAGGGCACACAGATCTGCGGATAACCCACCCAGGCAACCATGCCGCGCAGGAAACGATGCAACTCCCGCATGGACCGCAGGTTATCGACACACCGTCTGGACATCAGGCGAAAATCACCCACATCCGGCGGCAACGATTTCAAAAAAAGAAAACGCATCGAGCGATAAAAAAACCAGGCCGTAAATTTCTTGAAAACACTCTCGCCCGAACGCGCAACCCGCTGGCCACAAACCACGTCGTACCCCTTGCGGTATTGCTCAACCATTGCGTGGATAACCTGGAGCGGATCCTGCAAGTCTGCGTCGATCAGAACGATTGCGTCTCCGGAAGAATGATCGATTCCAGCAGTGGAGGCGTATTGGTGCCCAAAATTGCGCGACAAATTCAACACCTTGATTCGGGAATCCGCTTTGCACCAGCCCACCAGCGCTTCGATCGTTCCATCGGAACTACCGTCGTTGACCGCAATAACCTCCGACCGGTACGGAAGCCTGTCCAGAAAATCAGTCAGCTCGGGACGAAGCAGGGGAAAAATCTCCTGTTCGTTATAGAAAGGAATCACGAGCGAAATGAGCTTCGGATCCTCCCGGCTGGTGAGAAAGTTGTGCGTCACTTGTGATCCTGGTGTTGAGGGGCAACGCCCGACGCCGCGGAGCACGCGAGCGATGTCTTCACGAATACCAAAACTTCATTCGCTTCGAAGCGTCCCATGGTAAGCCGAATGGGCGCGCGGAATCGTCGGTCCTGAGAAAGACGATTCGCAAATTCCGCGTTAGGCTCGTTGTCCAGATTTTCTTTGATTAGCGGTTCGCCAACAAACTTTGGTGCGGTAATGACGATATCGCTTTGCCCGGCTGAGTCCATCACTTTCTGCCAGTCCAGCGGTCCCTCTTCAGATCGCCACAACCAGGTGACGTCCGGGGGCGCCAGTTTTTGCGCAATCCATGGATACTCGATCTGAGGCATATCGAACGCCAACCCGTCTCCCAGATACGAAATTTTTGGCGAATCGGCTCCACAACTCTGACTGATGGTTCGAACAGGCGACCAGTCCCACTGGTCAAAACGACGCATGACCTGCCACGCAGGAGTTCCATTCGGGAAGGCGAGAGCAAGCGACTGGCGGTTCGGCAACACAACTGGAATCGTTAGCGTAACTAACTGCACCAGAAAAAGAATGCTCGCGGTTGTCGCTCCCAGCCACGACCCCGTCCAGTTTGAACTCTCGGCCAGTACACCCATGAAAATTCCCACCGGGATCATGGCCGGCGAGATGTGACGGAGCAGATGATTCGTCCCAGAGAGTTGCGCAAGCACGATCGGTATTGCTGCGCAGCAGCACGCTACCAGCGCCGCCTTCTGTAGCGGATCGAAAAGCTTCTGCTTCATGATCACTATCTTCACAAAACAAGTGATCAATACCAGCCCCACCAGAATGCTCACCGCATGCCCAAACAGACACTGGATTACGGTGTTCAGCCACCGCCACCAAGTGCTAAGAGATGGCGACCCCAAAGAGTTTCGAACAAATCCCCTGGCGTACTGGGCGTAAGCAATGGAGTCTCGAATATTCAGGACCCACCATGGCCCTGCAATCAGAGCGGCCAGCAGGCCTGCCTTGAATTGCGTTCTTATGCTCGGAACATCAATCCATTTGTAGTGCCCGGCCACCCACCAGAATGCTAAAACTGGAACGGCAATCGCAAAAAATGAGGCCTTCGCGAGCAGACCAAGCCCGAGCGCCAGACCTAACCCAATCCAGTTCTTTCCCTGCTCTGTCCCGTCAGTCCAAACCTTGAAGAGGTAATACAGGAAGGCGGAAACAGCCAGATACAAAGGAGCATCCGTACCGAAGAAGATGCTGCCGGCAACAACTTCAGGCGATAGAGCAAAAACGAGAACGGCAAATGACGCAGCTCCTCGGCCCGCGATCCGGCGCGTCGCCAGATAGATAAATCCGCAACTCAGGCAGTAACACGCCAGAGAAACCAGGCGTGCCGTTGTAGCGTGGAATCCAAACACCGCCACAACAGGCAAGGCAAGAAGACGGTAAGCGGGCGGCTTCCCCCAGCTTTTTATCAGGATCCTGCCGCCCAGTGTTAGGACCTTTCCCGCCCAAAGTCGCTGCACATCGATCCCGGCTTGATCGAGGTATTCCGCCTCATCCCAATGAATACCAAATGGATGAGCGCGCGACCAGACAACAGCCGCCACAACGATGGTTATCACGACAGCGACGGCAAACAACACCCACCAACTGCGTTTAGATCCAGAAACGCTCATTGAGGTCACGTTGTTTGTATCAGGGTTGGACATCGCACCGCGTTGCCGCCAACTGTTTTGCCCTCAGGCGGGAGCGATAGCATTCTCCGATTTCCCCGATTAAAACCCAGACCTTGATCTTGCATTCAAAACGCCGGCTCGGCTTGAATGCCGCCATCCAACGAAGTGTCCATACTCCAAGACGGCGAAATAGCCGCAGCGGAATCCCCGCGACACACCACTTGGGATCGGGAACCCCGAACGCCTGGATGTCGGCACGCGCTTTATCAAACCACCAATCCAGAAAATACTTCTTCTGCATCCGGTTCGGCGGCACGGAATGGTAAACGACCGCGTCTGGTTCGTACCGGAACTGCTCTCCAGCCGCGAGCAGCCGTTCCCCAAACTCACTATCCTCGCTCTTCTGCGGACCGGCACTTCCTGCGCGAGGACCCAACCCGGTATGGAAACCACCGTACTTCTCGAACAGCTCTTTTCGAAACGCCATATTGTTGCCAAATGGAGTTTCCGTGAGCTCTTTGGTGTCGGCGCCCATATCGAAAACAGCCAGCGGTGCCAATGCGTAGCGCCCCTCAGTAGGCAGCCAATGCGGAGGCACAAAGCCGCGTTCCGGAAATGTTCGGCCTCCCGCCCCAGCCCAATCTCCGCTCCGCAAGCCAGCAGTCAGATGATGCAGCCAAGTGGGCTCCATCGTGACGTCGTCATCGGTAAAGGCCAGCACATTACCACGAGCCTCGCGAATTCCCCGGTTCAACGCAAAAGATTTACCTTGTTGCGGTTCCATCAGATATCGGAATCGCTCTGGGTTTTGGCGCCAGAATCCATCCACAACCACGCGCGTCTGATCGCGCGAATTGTTGTCGACAACGATGACCTCCCAGTCGACCGATTCCGGAAGCACCTGCGCAGCCAGGCTGGTCAGCGCCGTCGCCAAACTTTGGCAGCGATTATAGGTACACAAAATAACGGAGATCATCATTGGTCTTTACAGCGGGCCGCGAGGGAATCAGTCCGAAGCGGTAAAGCTGCTGAATCCGAAGTCGGTTGGCGTAACCGATCCCGATAGTCCGAAGCCGATACCGGGATTGCCCGTGACATATGTGCCGTCAGTAGCCTCCGACACCTGCACGCCATTCACGTATACGACAATCCGATTCCCGATCATCGTGGCCTTTACGATGTCGCCATTGGCAACTCCATACGCGCTCCCGCCCTTGTGGTCGAGATACGTGAAGTCCCCCAACGGACCATTCCATCGCACTATTTCCGTATAGGAATTGCCGGTCTTGGAGCATCGAAAGTTGATCTCGTATCCAGTAATGCGATGCGGGCTGATGGAACTGCGTAGCCGCAACTCCACCTCTTCAACCACCGAGTCGTTTTGACTCTGGTTGATACTATGAACGGTGGCTTGCACAGTCTGATTTGGTCCCCACGCGCCTGTAAGAAGGGCCGTCGAGTCATCGAATCCGCCCCCACCCAATTGGGTTCCGTATGCCAGTCCAGGCTGCGTGTCCACGTTGAACCAATCAATGCCGTCAGTCCTGCCATTACTCCATTTTCCGCCCTCGAACACGGGGTTCTCGGCAAGCGCAAAATTGGTACTGTAGGTCTTGGGCGAACCGGGGCGGACCGCCGCCGGTTGCTGACACCCGCCAGCCATACACGCGAGGCAGAGCACAAGGCTTATGAGCAACCAACGTGGTGAGTTGCGTTCGTCTTGTTTTCTCGTGAGCCGCATGTACTTGACCCGGCACTCCATGCCTTTGGCGCTATACCGGAACTGAAATCTGCTCCTCAACCGGTGAACCACTCCTCATCCCTTTGATCACGTTCAGATAAAACTCTTTCTGTCCCATGACCTGCAAGAGCATCGCCAGGTAAACACCACAAAGAAGAACAACGCCGACTGTGAGCCGGAGCAGCGGGGACATGAATGCCCCGTAAAAAAACTGCAATCCAAATACGATTCCCGCACCGACGATCCCCGACGCCAGCGGCCGACTCACGGTGAGAAAAATATCCCGGGGCGAGATCACTGTGCCATGCACTGCCCAAAGAACAAGCGGAATGGCCCACAACATCAGCACCGCCGAATAGCAAAACGCGACGCCCTTGGGCCCATAATTCAGTCCAATAAAATAACCCACGATCATAGTCGGACCTAAGACCAGAGCAATTTTTAAGCTTCGTCCCACCAGCCCGAGCGAAGCCAGCACCCAGCCTAACGGGTTCAAAATCGCAAAGACCAAAGCGGTCGGGGCGAGCAACCGAAAAACCGGGGCCGCGTCTTTCCACTTCGGACCCAGAAAAACAAAAATCATGTCACTGGCAAAAAGCCCGCACGCAAATGTGATGGGAACCGTCAGCGATAGAACCAGCGAATAGCCCTTTAGGAAATAGCTCTTGAAGCGAACGGCATCGTCCTGGAGTCGAGAGAGCGCTGCAAACGCCACGCCGCCCGCGGAAGCATTGAGGTTGTCGGTCGGTATGTTAATGAGTTGGTACGCCCTGCCGTAGATCCCAATGGCGTCGACGCCCCAGAAGCGTCCCAGCAGAACTTTCTCAAGATTGCTTGAGATATAAGTGACCAGACCGGTCAGAGTAAGCGTTCCGCCAAACCGTAACATGGAACCGACTCCCACATGCCGGCGTGGTCTGCCTGGTATCCACGAAGTGACCACCCACACACACAGCGTATAAACGAGGGGAGCGACAACCGTTGTCGCGACCAGAGACCAGTACCCGTACCCACGCAGCGCCATTCCAATTCCAACCAGAACGCTGACTGACAAAGAAATGATGTCGATCACCGACAACGTGGTGAAACGCATCTCGCGTTCGAGAATCGCGGAGTGCTGCACACCGGCAGCATTGAACAGAAATCCGGTCGCCAAGGCATCCGTTACTCCGAAGAGTCGCGGTTCGTGATAGAAGCGAACAACCAGCGGCGCCATCGCCAGCGACAAGACCCCAAGAGTCGCGCCCACTAGTATGTTGATCCAGAACAATGTCGAAATTTGTTCCTCTGTGACGGTCGAGCGCTGAACTGCCGCCCCCGAAAGCCCGAAGTCCCGGAAGACATTGAAAACCCCGATGACCGCGGTGACCATTCCCACCAACCCAAAATCCTTGGGATCCAATAGCCGGGCCATGATCATCAGGGAACCGATGCGAATCGTGAAACTGGCTCCCTGAGAACAGAGTTTCGCGATTCCGCCGCGAATCGTCCTTTGTTTCAAATCTTTCATTGTGGTTTTACAGGACCAGCTTGCGGCTGTAGAAAGCCTCCGCATAGCCGCTGGGGGCATTGCATTCCACCCCTCGGAGACGCATCAATGCGAGGAATGTACTCTCCGTAAACCAGCGCTTGGGGTGCTGGGACCGGAAAGTCTCCGTGATGTAGCGAACTTTTCTCTGGCAGACCTCATCCTCAAGGGGCACAAACACACTCGGTTGTCCCAGGTCGCCATCGTATTTTGGAATTTCGTATTCCAGAATCAGGTGATCCCGAAAGGTGTTCCAGGTCAACTCCGCAACCAAACGATGGTCCTGATGGGAATCCCCGCGGTTGTGAGTGAAAATGATGTCCGGCGAAACCTTCCCCTTCAAATCCTCGAAGACCGCCTTCACCTCGCCGCCCACGAACGGCATGAAGCCGTCCTGGAAAGTTTTGAGCACGATGTCCTGAATGGCGTTCTTGCCGGCAAACAACGCGGCTCCTCGTCGTGCCTCTTCGGCGCGAGGTCCAACCGCATTCAACACAACCCAATGGACCACGCAATTCGGGTACTGCTCCGCCAGACGGAGAATGGTTCCTCCACAGCCGATTTCGATGTCGTCGGAATGCGCTCCCACGCAAAGAATCTGCAGGGGCGAAGTACCGTCATGATTAAGAGTTAAAGAACGCATGGATGGAATCTAGTTCGACACAAGGCCACTACTTTGCGAACGCGGGCGACAAAGCCCGCTCGGCGGCCTGTTCGCCGCTCTTGAAGCTCTCGTCCGTCCACATGTATCCCCAGTCTCCGTAACGGCCACAATACGCAATGCCGATGTCGTCGAGATAACCGTGTACAGTCTTGAGCGCGTCCGCACGTTCGAGATCAAAGATGATGTTGGCGTACCGAAGAAACATCGCTTTCCGCGACAGAATCTGATCCTCCTCGCGGAGCACGCCACACTTGCGGAGGTCCCTGATGACAGGATCAATCCAGTCATCGGCCGATCCGGAAAAAGGTTTGTATTTATCAGAGAAATAAACTTCGGCCTGAATACTTCCCATGCCCGGGGGCGCGTTGCGAGTGGAAAGCATGTGAGGAAAACCGAGGCGCGAAAAGCAAATGTCTTCGTCGTAGAAATATGTCATGTGCGCGCGAGAAAGATCCTCGCGATTCACGCCGATGTTCACGAGAACGCAGGTCGAGCAAGCCAGCCGCCGCGCTGCATCGACGACGTCGGGCGGCGTTCCCTTCATCATGCGAATTAAATCAGGCAGCGCTACCGAAGAGACCAGCCCGTCGTAGTGCGTCTCCACGCCATTCGCGAACTTGAGTTGTCGTGCGTGCGGATCAATCGACACCAGCTCATGATTCAGTTTCATGTTTCCCATCGGCATAAACTTCTTCAGGTAAAGCATGAATCCGCCGTCACTGGGATAGCGGAAGTGAGTAATGTAGTGAACGTGCGGCGCCGATGCCGAGATCGCCCCCCGGAGCACTTCCTCCAGGCTGGGCCGGTAGATTCTTGGCCCAAGCCAGTCGGTGCTCATGTTCTCCGCTTCCGTGGTGTGATATTTGCGCGTGTATTGCATTGGAAAGAGTTCGGCAAAACTCCGGCCAAAGCTCGCCAACAACCACTCCGCATAATTCTTGGGCGACTCTTCCGGCAACTGCCGCGCTTCCACGAAATCGCTGATCACCTTCACAATCACATCTTCCGGCAGTCCGTGCATATGAAGTTGCACCGGATGCAACGGCCAGTGACCACGCCAATAGTTATTCAGATTGATCTGGATTGTCTCGAACCTCTGCTCGACACTGTCTGCAAACAACTCCTGAATGCGCGGATCCTTGGTAAAAGAAATATGCGGACCCACATCGAACAGAAAACCCGTCTCGTAACGAAAGGACGCCGTGTGACCGCCATAGTAGGCGTTCTTGTCATACATCACCGGAGTGATGCCCTCGCTGTGCAGCCGATGAGCGGCGCCGAACCCGGCCATTCCGGTTCCCAGTACGACAATGTTTGGCGTTGGCATTGAAGAAACTTCTCCTGATTCTATGCTTTATCTTTTAGGACAGTCTGCGTATGGATGGATCGGCGATTACTTCTGTGATGCCGCCTGTACGCAGTCGGAGTGAAGCCGTGAACGTTGCGAGACCGCCTCATAGTTCTCTATTTGAGTTTGAGTAAGACGCCGGAGATTCGTCCCAGCCTGAAAACCCCGGTACCACTCGGCGATCCATTCGAGAGCATGGCCCAACGGAAGCACGGGGTGCCAATCCAGGTCGGCACCCGCCTTGGAAGCGTCCAACTTGAGCGAGTGCGCCTCCCGCGGATGCGTTGCGGAATCCTGCGTCCACGAAGCCGAGTTTCCCCACGACGCTGCTAATTTGTCTGCAATCCATGAAACAGGCTTGGCATCGGCGTCGGCAGGTCCGAAGTTCCAGCCGGAGGCGAAGCGCGGAGCATCTTCTGAAAGTTTCTCCGCCAGCATCAGATAACCGCGCAGCGGTTCCAGCACAAACTGCCACGGCCGGAAGGCGGACGGGTTACGAATCAAACAAGGCTTCGCCGCCAGAAACGCCCGCATGAGATCGGGAATGAGCTGATCGCTAGTCCAATCGCCGCCGCCGATAGCATTCCCGGCGCGAGCGCTAGCGAGCCCAACACCATGCCGATCGAAAGCCTCCAAAGGAAAGAATGACTCTCGATACGCAGTCGTTACCAGCTCCGCACAACCCTTCGAGTTCGAATAAGGATCTCGCCCCCCCATCGGCTCGTTCTCGCGATATCCCCATACCCACTCGCGGTTCGCATAGCACTTATCGCTGGTGACGTTGACCACCACGCACGGCTGCTTCAGCTGCCGTACCGCCTCCAGCAGATTCACCGTTCCCATCACATTGGAAGAGTAGGTTTCGATGGGATCGTCGTAACCGCGACGCACCACCGACTGCGCCGCCATGTGGATGACGACCTCAGCCCGGCAATCGGCCATCGCCTTCTGGAGCCGCGGAAAATCCCGGATGTCCCCCACAATCGATCGGACCGTCGTCCCAACCTGCGCCTGCTCGAACAGGTTCGGCTGGGTAGGCGGATCGAGTGCATACCCGGTAACGTCGGCGCCCAGTGTATTCAGCCACAGCGACAGCCAGCTTCCCTTAAAGCCGGTGTGTCCCGTGACGAATACCCTGCGGCCCTTCCAGAACGAACGGTTAAGCATGAACTGTCCAGTCGTGAGGCACCAAGGCTCCGTGAGCGGCGTCGAGTCGAAACCAGAATGACTTCAGCGGAGGCCTCCCGCTGGCGCGTGCTGCAATGACGATTCCCGCGACTCGCTTCCGGCAACTGGCCAGCGCGCATTCTGTTCCCGCCAAAGGGTCTCGACGATCCCGTCAGGAG
>Ga0137394_10002628_pt1 | contig 13316 bp, 16 predicted proteins | sample czobulk116metaG_FD_108278 | JGI IMG/M metagenome (GOLD analysis project Ga0137394, IMG submission 108278) | Vadose zone soil microbial communities from Angelo Coast Range Reserve, California, USA - czobulk1.16 metaG | ecosystem: Environmental > Terrestrial > Soil > Vadose zone | place: USA...
ACTCCAAACTATCCTTCTGAATAGTTAAGAGTATGAGTGCAACCGTGCCGCCAGAAAGCGCAGTGGCGGTCACTTCGAGCAGATCAGTACACCGTTGGCCATGCTTGTGCATTCCTACGCGACAAAAATCAGCGTATACATATTAGTTAATTAACAAAGTCCTCACTCTCCAAACGTAGAAACGGTGGAGGTCCCTTGAGGTAGGCCAAAAAATGTTCGCTGAATATTCTTTCCATCTCGTCGTTGAGGAGTGCTGGATCACGATGCTGATCCTCCAACTTCATCATGATATCGCGCCTGAATTGGTCATACTTGGTGAACACCGCTATCACAGGAACTAGAAAAATGCCTCATTTCGATCGCCAGTTCACAAAGTTGTGCTTGGACGACGTACCATTCTTATCTGGACAAATATCACCAAAGTGCTTCAAATCTAGCAATGGCCGATTATTGACCATCGAAACGCAATACCTGAAAAGGAATCCTTGTGAATGCACAGTCACAGATACCGAAAGGTACAAACCATATCGCGTGCAATCTCTTCTCCAATTTCTTCTCCTGCGACTTTCGACGGACAAACTCTTGCATAGTCTTCAGCTCGCCTTCGCCGCCAGCCTCGAAGCCACGAGAGTCATGGAAAACATAACCTTGATGACTTGAAAAGACTATTTCGTGCTCGATGTTATGCTCGCCACGCTGCGTGCAGGATCATCACGATCAGCCATCACCAACAAGAACAAGCCTGCCCAACCTCTTCGGAAGCCTCGAATTGAACCTGGCTAAACGGTGAGATCAAAAGCGCCGCTAAGAATGAGAGCGTACCCGCTCGCGCTCTCCCCCCGGGCCAAGCCTGTAGATCTCTGGACTCTTGGTGGTATCGCAAACTCTTTGCAAAATCGAGGTCTTGCCTGCGTTTGCTCTTCCAATAATGAGGACTCGGAACTTGACATCGTCGGGAACGTCGGGGAGGAATTGCTGTGCGTCCATAGTACCAATGAGTCGTAAGTTGGGAGACTCGCTAGGCAATAATGCGTAACTTATTGGTATGTACCCTTGACTTGTTGTACAAACAGGGTACAAATATCAGTAATACGAACATGATGCATGGAGGCAGGGATCGATCTGACTCAGTGCATGAATCGGAGCACAGGTGTCTTAGAACGCCGTGTGCACATGCATTAAGCTTAATGTAGGACGCGTGCTGAAACAAGCATAAACAGCTCTGTCGCCTCCATCACATTATGTCCAACTCGTCTTCCATCATTATCTTCATCGTCCAGCCCCGCACATCTTCGTCAGGTTCATCATCGGCCCACGCAATGTCCTCTTCGTCTCCGTTAACCCGCGGATGTTCCACAATCTCTTCTGCATCCCTCCCAGTCAAAATATCTACCTCCTCTTCTTCCTGCTTCATTTTTCGCTCTGCCAGTACATTCTCGTCTTCCTAGGAGACGGGTGAAAGTCCAGTTAGCTCTCCAAGTTCATTCATGGCGAGAACAAACTTTACAATATCGAATTCATCCTCACGTTCCTCGTACTCCACGTTCTCATCGACCTCCTCAAAACCACCTGCAAAAGCACCCCAGCGTTCAGGCGACGGGCAGTGCCATATAAGGATGTTTCCATGACTCGTAGTTGAGACTATCGACGGCTTGCTCGGGTGCCACTGTAGAAGTATTTTTACTTTAGGTCGTCCAGATATACATCAATAGATTGGCATACATGAACATGAATAAGGGGTTCCCGGCCGCCATCCAGGGTGCTCGCAAGTTGACCATCGTTTGCAATATCCCAAATGTAGATCTTGTGCGAGGCGGGGTCCGCGGCACCTCCGGCTAGCCATTCGCCATCTGGACTGAAGGACATTGCATGCCATGCGGTTCTGTTGATGGGATCGCTGAATTTATGTGTGGGTTCGAGTTCTTGTTCTGTGTACTCCCCGTCGGCGTTTGGAGACGGATAGATAGGTAGAGTGAACTGGCGGAGGGTGCGATCTGAGGAGTTTGTAACCAACCGCCTGTTCACTTCATAGTCAGCGAACGAAGGACGTCGAGTCTTTCATGTGGATTCTTACCGGCCAGACTTGGCGAAGTCGAAGCCTTTCATAACACCTGCGCCTGGGATTTTATGCCTGGCAATCATCTATTCCCTGATAAGTCATCCGCAATAGCCAGACGAAAGAGCCACTAACTGTCTTCGTTCTCGTATTAAAGACGAGGATGGACCCTGTCGATGTTCCGACAAAGATATATCGACCAGTAGGATCAAATTGAGCCGCTGTCATGGCTGACCTGTGACATGCTGAACATCTGCATAAGGGAAGCGGCAGTAACAGGAGGGCACACCTTGGCGAAGCGCTTGAATCGTCATCGCTGTCATCTTGTACTTCCTCAAGCTCGACGCGCCCACGATGCTTTTTCCGGAGATCAACTAGGTAAGCATCACCGGATTGAAGCAAAGCCAGTATAATCTGGCTAGGAGGGGGTGAGGGTGAGGGTGAAACACACGACAAAGTGCCCACCTGTTCCTCGGATGGAAAGAAGCAGAGCTCACAGAGGCATCGAATCGGATGGTAGTTTTCCTCTGAGGAGGGTCGATGTCTGAGGCCATGTCCCACACAATCACGTTCCAGTCCTTTGAGGACGTCAACACAAACCGCGAATTCCGCGACCAGCTTTTGAAGACCATAAATACTCACACAATACCTGACGGCCTATACATGACGCACTCAACGCTAGTGATGCCCTTGACATGGCCCTCGAGCCAACGAACCGCCGCGCGCGTCTCAAGATCCCATATTGCAGCGGAGCCATCGCTCCGACCTGCAGCTACGAAACGACCCGAGCGATCAAATCTTGCGAGTGAGCATTGTGAAGGAAGGGATGCCTGGACGGCGGTAGGGTACGTGATATTGAAGGGATCTGGGTCGATCGGATTTAGCGAAGCAGGAAAAAAAGTGTGATGGAAAACAAACTCAATAATGAGGTATTCATTGTGTATCGTCAGAATTCTGTCTTCATCCCCAGATCCTTGTGGAGTTGAGTTGAGTTGAGTTCCCCATCCGTTGCGGGTGTTTGCTCGTGCTTGTGACACACCTCCGGGCCGCGTTCCTGTCCACTTCCGCTTTTCGCATCTGCACGTCGACCCTCTTCTTTCTTGCTCAAGCGAGTCGAGACTTATTATGGCCCAACAGATCGATAAAAGATTCACCCTGAGCGATGACTTTAACAAAAGCCCTCTCGCCGGCTCATCGAAATTGATGTCTGAAGAAGCTGTCTGTCGTTCTGAACATTTGCAAGTGCAGGTCAATCCGATTTCGGAACAGGACAGTGGACAAGACGACATCGACGAACTGGGAGAGGGAATGGATGCACATGGTTTCTCAGGGCCCAAGATTGTCAAGCCATTAACACCAGAAGCGCTAGCTGCCTTCCGGGCAGCCCAGGAAACGGCTGGGGTCATTTATATCTCGCGGATTCCTCCAGGCATGCAACCCACGAAAGTGCGGCATCTCATGAGCCAGTATGGGGAAGTGGGACGTGTTTATTTGCAAAAAGAAGGTACGACAATATGTGTTCATGACTACGCCCGAGACCCGAACGTGATACGTTCACAGATCCGAAACGTGCTTATCTGCGTCGCAAATACACCACCACCAAGAAGCCACACTATACCGAAGGCTGGGTTGAATTCAAAGACAAAAAAGTTGCTCGTTCCGTCGCAGAAATGCTGAACGCTCAACCTATCGGGGGTAAAAAGGGAACAAGATGGAGAGATGACGTGTGGACACTCAAGTACTTGCCAAAGTTCAAATGGCATATGTTGACCGAACAAGTTGGTGAGCACCGACCAAATAGAAGAAAACATGCCATGGTACTGATTCAATTCGTCATTCTCAGCCCATGAAGCAGCGATGCACGCAGCTCGGCTGCGTCTTGAGCTCTCACAATCAAGGTCGGAACAACGCGAGTATCTGAAGAATGTGGAGCTCGCGCGAGTCCTTGACAAACGCGAGGAACGTAGTCAGACTGCGGGGAAGGAGTTCAAAAGAAAGGAAGTCAACAAGAGACCGGCAAGTGAGACTGGGACAAAGGATGGCGCATCGAAAAGACCACGGACGAGCACATCATTAGCAAGTGTCTTAGGGAGTGTCTTTTAATTGTAGCGGAGATGAGCGGTGGCTGACAATGCTGAGATTCAAGCGGAGTTATAAATGGTGGTTGACACGCGAAAATCCGGTTCGAGTTGTCGTTTCTCGCATCGCGAAACTTGCACTGGGCGTCGCGGCTGCGTTGAACGCAACGCCCTCGCACACTCACTGCTTTTGTTTTCGCGCTTTCTAAGAGGTCTGTTCTTCATCATGCTCGCTCTATCTGCGTTCATGTCTCTCATCTACACCCTTCTTCCTTTGTCTCCTTCCTCCACGTCACGTTATTCAGCCTTCTAAAATGTCTTGGGCTGCTTCTGCTTATCTCCCCTCTCGTCGTTCGCGTTCGCGTTCGCCTCACCGTAGTTCGTACTCTTCGAGGCCACCATATATGGATCATCATGGTCCCGACCCTTACCGGGGCGACTGGGATTCGTGGGACAGGGAACGGGCATATGCTATGGAACGGGACCGTGCCATGTATGATTATGGTCGCCGTGGTCGTAGCCGAAGTCCGGATGATGGTACGCCGTGTTCTACTCTCTCTCCTAGGTTGTGAGTCACACGTACCAAACATAGGAGTCCGCAAACGTCGACGCTCCACGTCACCCTATGAACGGGATTCTAGGCCCAGATACGATGATTATGGTAGGTATAAGTTATTTGAGGACTCCGCTAGACTAGACATAATAATGTGACTCTTATTCATCAGATTCCAGGGGTCCCGGTTACAAATCGCCTAGGCGTTCCTCGTACCATAGTCAAGCTTCGCGCCGTGCACCTCCGGATCCACATACCCTCGACTATCCTGCATCCCTCAAGCAGTATGCCGAGTGGTTCCGGTTCTACTTTCCACAAGCTGCGGCGGAAGAGGACAGCTCTGATAAAGCCGCCCAGCAGCAAGCTGCGGACGGATCAAAACCCCGAAATGGCATCAAGTTGAGGTGGGAGAAATATAAGAAGTCATTTGCTGCCCAGCAGGTGCATGAGTTTCTTTTGTTCCCCAAAAAAGGTGATTGACCCTTTGTTTTTGTTTTAGCTACAAACAATGTTCGATCATCACCGAAAGTCGCCTTGGTTTGCTGAGAAATATGACCCTTCTCCCCAGCACGCGTACCTACGCAAGCGGGTTAGGAAGGAAGGCTGGAGGGGTCGATTGAATACCTTCTTAGAGAGTCTCGATGCTGGCGTGTTTGATCCTCAGTCTGGCAACCTTTATCAGCCATCTTCTCCTGCGAAGCAGTCCGTGACTTTAAAAAAGGAAGAGGCGAAGGACGATCAAGAAACGCTCCCTGACCACGATGGTCTGGCGCCCGTCGATGAGTCGATGAAGGTTGATGAGGATGTTATTGTCGAGGTTGAGGAGGAAGGTGACAAGTTGGATACAAACGGTAAAGGCGTTGAGAACGGAAAGAGGGACAGCCGCGATCGGGGCGAAGAAGTATCTGTGGCCCCAGAAGGCCATCAGGTTATGATTCGCACCATACCGCCTGACATTGGGCGTGTGAAACTCGAGACTGTTGGCGTGCGTATCCTTTACCGTCGATTCCAGGACATTGTCTTATTAGGTCGCTACAGGCTCTTGATACTATCCCTGGCTTCATCTACCTTGCTTTGGGAGATCCTCTGCAGAAGCGCAATTTTTACCGTGCCGGTTGGCTGAAGTTTCACGAGGATGCTGACATTGATGCCATTATGTCGGAGCTAAGTGAACGGAAGGTGAGTCGATCCTGGACCAACTTATGTACCATTCTTATCATGTTTTCTTTCTAGATCGATGGTTTCAAGTTACACATCCTCCACAACAAACAACCCTTTAAAAATCGGATCCGCTATGCGCCAGAAGTGGCGAGTCGCCATGATATTTTACAGAAGGATTTGGAGAGGGCGCGGAATTTACTTCTCCGTCTCGAGGCCGAGTACCATGCATTCCGAAAGCTTCGGATTTTATCCCGTGATGAAGTTGCTGCCCTTCCGGAAGGTCCCCTGCGGGAAGACGCGATATCACTAGCCGAAGGTGAGGAAGTCAGTGACGATCCTGAGCCCTCAGGAAGCACCCTTTCGGCAATTGAGCTGCGGATCGAGAAAGTCCTTGCGGAAGCACCGCAAGACGGTCTTGATGAAGACGATTTGAAAATTCGCAAGGTGAGAACAATGCGCTCTGTGTGCACCTCCAGCCGCTGAGCTCTACGCAAGACTGCTATATCACTCGATTTGGTCCTGGCAGCTCTGCGCCACGCCTTTCATACGTGCTATTACTGTGCTGTAACCACAGATCATCAGGAGGAGCTGCAGCGCAAGTGCATCCAACATCTGAGGAAACCATTAACCAAGGCGATCTATGATGAGTATAAGGCCAAAATGGCAGAAAATTCTGCGAAAGTCAAGGATGACAGCGCTATGCAGGAGGAGAGTGACATGAAACCCAAGGAGAATGAATCGTCCTCTGAAGATCGTGGCAAAGATTCGGCAGCTAAGGAGGAGGATTCACGTGAGTGGAAGAAGAGCGGTATGTTGCCATTGTTTTGTGTTTGCCACCTTGTCCTGAGAACCAGGAGCAGAGGAACGTTGGGTTGAGTGGTTGGATTCCAAGATTGCACTATTGCTCGACCGAGATTCCGTCGACCCTCGCACTTACGGTGGCAAGGCTTATGATGAGTGAGCTACTGATAACATGCTATATTCTGCCGTCTCAAAATCTATACAGAGAATTGTCGAAGGTCGCCGAGCCATACATAAAGCAGGAAGATGAAGGCAAGTTTCGTTGCAAGACTTGCCAGAAGCTGTTCAAGGCCACATCTTTTGTGGAGAAACACATCGCGAATAAGCATCCTGAGCTTGTCAAATCGCTTGATGATGTAAATGACATGACTCATCCAACAAGCTTTCTACTGATGCCTTTGTCCAGTTCCCATACTTCAACAATTTTGCTCTCGATCCCCATCACATACAGCCATACAGTCATTTACCTCAATCCGGAGGCGCTGGCCAGCAGGCACCACCTCAAGCATATGGTCTACCCGGACCACCCCCTGTCCCACCGACCGATTACATGCGGGGAGCCAACGGTGGCGTGTTTTACTCCGCGCCATATCCACCAGGCGGTTTCCCCCCTTCAATCAACATCCCACAGCACTGGGACCCTTACGCCTATTCACACATACCGAACATAGCACTGGCACCGCGCCGCGATGAGAGTACTTCAGCACGGCGCCTGAGTGACCGTATCAGTGGTTATGCGCCGGGGTCGGACTACCCAATCGACTCTCCGACGACAATACCGGCTTCCGCCGGTTTACCAGCCAAGCCCTCTGTTAGCATGGATCAGCCGCTAAGCGATGAGTCCCGCGCACGCAAGACCGGGAGTAACCGCAGGAATCCACGCGGAGGTGATTCAGGCGGACCCGCTCCTCCGCCTCCTCCGGACGCGAAGGAGGATCCACGCGCAGCGGCCGGGAAGAAAGTCAGCTATCACGACATGGACTTGGTGGCAGAGGGAGATGTTGAACTGCAATATTGAATGTTATGGTTTGCCTGCCCCCTCACGCAACGCAGGCCATGAGTAGCGAGCGCCCCTCTTCTCAATCACGCTGTCGTCCAGAATCGTCGTATTGTTCGCCGGTTTTCTCTGCACTTCACATCTCACATACACACATTGTTATTCATAACTCAGTGTTCACTCACAGCCACGACTCATTCAACTTCAGGTTTCCCTATTTACGAGCGCTTTGTAGTCTCAGCGCTGAAGTATGCTTGGTGACGTAAGGTTAGGCCGAGAAATATTAATCTGTCATTGTGATATACGATTTCACAGAATACAAGTGTTGTGAAAACAAGGACGTGCCCACTGTCGGTATATTTGGTTGGCGTTCATGCGTTTACCTTAAGAATTTGTAAGTGTGAATGGGAGCGCTCTTGCCCATGGTTATTGCGCTGGAGACGGCAGGTCATGGTGATATGAAATGGGGTTCAACGTTCAACGCTGACCTTAGATTTATTAGATCTATAGTTAGGCGATATGAACAGGCTAGAACATCAACAGCCCAACGTGTTTCTGCGGGTTCGGTTAGGCCCGGAGTCGGCGGACACGTCCAACGTTCACATGAATCCACCAGCGCCGATACGCTTAGTCCATGCCGCCTCAGCGTGCAGTCCGAACCCACGACTTTGGGACAATGGTAATGTAAGAGGCGTAGAGGTAATTTCCGAGAAAGGCCCTTTCGTAATGTCCGTCATGATGCACGATGCTTCAGCTTCACACATCTTCCATGAAGCATCATGACGTTGAGCGCCCCTAAGAATGATGGATGGACATACAAGTCCGACATGAGGATCGGGGAACCTAAATGGTGCTACGCAGCCGCTTGTAATGTAGCTGTATTTGAACTACTCCCACCGAAGTGCGTCCTATCACAGGCTAGCCCGTAGCAGGAATAGCGCATATGCTAGCCCTGTGATCTCTGCTTTTTTTTTTCATCTGCGGAGGTGTTTGAGGGGCAAGGAGTACCTGGGCTGGCAGGCGGATCGGTGAGTGATTTCGAATAATGCAAACTTGGGAGCTGCGTTCCAGTGGTGACGTGTGGTGAACATGGGAAGAGGCGAGAAACGAGACCGTTGGCTGCCAGTTCAGCGAACCAAACGTGCAAGACAATGAGAGACAATGGCATGCCCGTCTTGTCAAGCTCTCAGGCTCGGTTGTTTAATACGTGGCATTTCGGTTACTCCCGCGTTGTTGCCGTGGGTGGGCTGCATGTTGGAATACACAAATGGGCGCAGGGTTTCATGACAGGACTCACAAGGATCTTTGTCGGGAGAATTTCACCTGGCAATGTGTCATGGCTCATGAGATCATTGCGCAGACCTATCTCCGGTGATGCAAGGTGATGCAAAAAGGGTGGGGGAAATGCGGAGGGGAACGTTTTGCCTTCCGCCAGCGATCTGAGCTAGGGGATTCGTGTTGTTCGTGAACACGAGATATTAGTGCGGACGCCACGTCGTGTTATGAAATTTGGCCGCGGGCTTGGCGGTCGTCCTCGGTCGTCGCCCAAACAGTCATAGCCTGAGTGTGCATGGGTCTTTCAGCATTCCTATTGTGCATAAGCCTCGACGGACCTAGATGGCAGGTTAACACCTTCGAAGTCCGACACTGTCCAGACATACGAGTTGCACGTTGTGGGGGGAAGTAGCCTTGCCGACTCAATCGAGGAAGCATCACGTGCTTCGAAAACACGCGGAAGTGCTCGTCACGGTCTGATCACGGTCATCGTGCCAACGACTTGGGAATTGGCAATGACGAGAGAAATCGCGCATCAGACACGAAGCTGAACATTTGAGACGTGAATCCTGCCTGACTAGAAGACGAAACAAACAGAAGGAAGGGACACACGAATGAGGAGGACGGTCTCAGTAAGGGATGTCGCCCTTTAGCCACTAACATTCCTCGGAACTTGGATGTTGCGTAGGGGAAGTTGGCAGGAGAGTAAGGGCATTCCAGTAAGAGGCAGGCCGTGTTGGCAAGAGATATGTTGGAAGCATAACAGCAAGGCACGACGAGTTAGAGTTGATAAGGACGAGTCACGATCCGTGGGATGGCGACTTGGCGACCAGCTCAGTTCCGCGCAGCAACCTCGGCCAACCATCCCATCAGCATCCTCACTTCGTAACCCTGCGCAAGGGCCCATACCGACCCCCGGAGACAGAAGCCGATTCAATTCGACTCGATATACAGTTAGGTTCTTCGCCATCGCTGGGTTGTTCCTCGCCCCGCTTCAATTTCCCGGTGGGGTCTGCCCAGCGACTTCGGAACCCCCTCAACTACCGATACGACGACAATCTTCCATGTCCACTGCACCACGACTTCCTACTGTCCGCCTACCGACAGTGATTCCTAGCGCCAGTGGCGAGTCTTCCCCTCAAGATTCTGTGGTACTGGACCTTCCTCCTTCTGGCAAATTCGGTTTCGCGTGGCCTACAGACGCGGGTCCCGCTCCGTCCCTTCCGTCTCTCGCCGATCGTCACATCTCCCTCAGTTCCTCAGATGCGGATTCTCCCCCCTCCGAACACGAACCTGAACCAGAGGAGAGCGTAGAGGCAGAAAGTATCAAAACCAGGCGATGGAGCTTCGGGGCCGGAAAGAAGGGCTACAGTGAGGAATCGGAGGAATCAGACTTCACTACTCCTACCAACCGACTCAACCTGGACAAAAACCCGTTGGATCAGGCGTCTCCTTCCCTCCCTCGACTATCGCGCGCATTCTCCGTACCCTTGCCGTCCCAGCTCGAGTACTTGAGGAACCCTAAGCGACCACCGTTGCCACCCCAACCTAGTTCCTTGCCGCCTGCTACGCATCCATCCCCCGATCTGGCTTACTTTCATGAGTTATCACTCGAGTTGGCGGACTCTGTTCAGATGATCATACAGACTCTTCTTCAACTGTCTCCTCCGCAGGTGTTTGATCCCGCGAAAGAGCAGTTCTCTGCTTGTGCCTTGCCTATCCCCACCCCTTCCATTTCAGCCCTATTCACTGTCATGAAGGGTCTAAATTACATGTCTGTCAATATGGCCACTCTCAGCACCCCCCTTCCCTCGCGTCCGCGCGACCCACCCAATCAGACAACGACCAAAGGGGATTCTCGTAACTCCGCCGTATCGAATACACCGATACAGGCACCCCAGATCCCTGTGCGCGACTTTGATATTGGTGAAACCTTACAAAGTGTTGGTGATGCCCTCGGCGGGATGGCCTCTGACGTCGGCGTTGACCTCGTCCTGTTCCATGGGGATGTTGGAATGAAGCACATCGCGGTGAAGGGGGATGAGATTGGGATCTGTTACACTTTGTCACACGTCAGTCTATACTGTTAAGATTTACTTTTTATACTTAATTTTCAGCCCAGATCTTGCGTCAAATCCTCATTACAGCTCATCACGGGGACTGCGTTCAAGTCGGTCTTTTCTTAGTAGCTCCAGTTAGTGTATCGCCAGAGGCAGGAGAGTCTCCTGTCTTCGAGGTTCCTCTGGATGCTACAGAGCCTGCCGATGCTGTCGCGCCTCCTGATCCGGATTCACCTCTACGTTGCACCTTTCAGATCACCCACAACTTCGCACACCATATCCCAGGGACCTCTCCTCAACGTCCTGGGACGACTCACATCCGCGCAAAACCATGCTTGGATTCTCACATCCTCCACCGACTGGTGCACCATGTCAACGCTTCGCTCACTCGTGAACTGACGGACACCACGTTCGTCTGTAAATTATCTATGACCCTTGACCGGGGCTCTCCTGCCGTCGTCAACCCCGCCATCATCCTATCCGATAATGACCCTATTCTTCAGGCATTCCCCGACTTCCAGTTATCCGAAGAGCCCACTCTGGAGGACCTTGCCCAGTTCGTTGGTACATTGAAGGGAAAGAAGGTATCTCTGTATGCAGACGCGACGGGTATATTCGCGCAACACCTTACGAGCTATCTGGCATCATGGGGGCTCGATGTCAGCCATGCGTCATCTGATTCGGACATCGAAGCCTCACCCACTCGAGAGGCGCTGAACATTCCGTTTTCTGAACATCCCCTTGCAGGGAACGAAGCACTTGGTGGTAACTCCATTCTCCAGACACTTGACGAGCAAGACTCTCCACCATCAGTTCCTCTCACCCCCATGGCCCCAAAACAGTCTCCTTCTTTTATTTTGATCGATGATGATATCTCAGTGCTTCGAGAACACCTTCGGAAGCTACGCACCGAATTGCCTCATCCCTTTCAACCCTCTCGCAAGCGGCCAAACCTAGCTGCTAACCACAGGCCACGGTCCTCTCCTCAAGTCGTTCGTGTCATCGGACACTCTTCAGCGACTTCGTCACCGAGAAGTTCGCCTGTAATTGTTCACTTCACCAGTCTGGCCAACTTCAAGCTGGTGAAAGGAATACTACAATCCATACTTGGGCCGAGCAATGGCCCCGCTAGTCGATTGCCAGAGGTTATGGTTATCCCGAAACCTGCTGGTCCACGGCGCGTTCTCACTGCGCTGCACACGGCTGCTATGAAACCGATAGTGGACCCTTTCTTCTCCCCCATCGCAACGTCCCCTATTAGCCCTGGGTTGTACCCTGCAGCATCATACTTCAACCAGAACCAGAACCTCAGCCCTAAGTCACCGATGTCCCGGCCCTCCTGCAGTCCGCGTGCCAGCGGGTATTTCTACCCATCAATACGTTCTCCAAAGACCGCCGTGGAACCGACACCTGACACCCTCACAATGCCGCCATCACCGCTAGGGTTACCCGAAGGCATGGAATACTTTTCTGAGGCTGCGGAGAAACTTGGTTCATCCCCCTCTTCTGGACTGGTCATACAGAGTCCCAGCGGCCAACCTGCGGGTATTTTCTTTCATCCGCCTCGTAGCCGTGGTTCTCGGTCGAGCTCACACAGTGTGAGTGCTGAGAACGGCGCGGCCTTTTCGCGGGGAAGCCGAAGGCACTCGGATACGGCAGAGCAGATACGCCAAGGAGGGGGTGTTACATTTCTTAACCTTCCTGCCTCGGCCCAACAGCGACGAAGCAGTCCGATATCACAAGTCTCCCCGGATGCTGGACGGACTGGCGCGGCCATGCCCATACCCTTGGCGGCAATTCCCGGTGGCGAGCTGCCCGCGACGTCTGGGACAGGTCATTCCGGAACTTCGCCGAGCACGCGCCAGGTGGCGAAGAGGACAGGCGCAATCGAAGCGTCACCAGCGAGCGCTAAACTGTCATCATCGAGATGGGGCTCGGCAAACCGTCGTCCGCAAACCGAGAAGGTTACGTCCCATTCTCCGATGAGGAAAACAAAGCCCAGCGAACCGAGCATCGTTCCGCCAATCAGCGTCCTCATCGTTGAAGGTGTGTAGACCGTGTATGTTTCCGGATCTAACATTGAATATTTGGCTAGATAACCCTATCAACCAAACACTTTTGTCTACTTTCATGAGGAAAAGAAAGATAAAGTACGATGTGGCTAAGAACGGGGAAGAGGCCGTTGAAAAATGGCGGAGCGGGAGATTTCATCTCATTCTGGTGCGTCCCGCCGTCCTAGCGTTTCACAAGACTTTTTCACGGGCGAGCGCGCAGATGGATATTCAAATGCCAGTCATGGACGGCATCTCCGCGACCAAAGAGATCCGCCGATTGG
>Ga0137394_10002629_pt1 | contig 13315 bp, 12 predicted proteins | sample czobulk116metaG_FD_108278 | JGI IMG/M metagenome (GOLD analysis project Ga0137394, IMG submission 108278) | Vadose zone soil microbial communities from Angelo Coast Range Reserve, California, USA - czobulk1.16 metaG | ecosystem: Environmental > Terrestrial > Soil > Vadose zone | place: USA...
CAAGTGCCGTCCTGCCCGCCGTGCCAGCCGACGCCGACGCGCTGGCCTTTTTTCCAGCCGGTGACACCTGAACCCACGTCATCGATGACACCGGCTACTTCGTGTCCGGGGGCGCGGGGATATTGAATGCCGGCCCAGTGTCCTTCCTTTACGAGGCTGTCGCTGTGACAGATGCCGCAAGCCTGCACGCGAATGCGCACGTGCCCAGCGCCCGGGTTTGGAATTTCGCGCTCGACAATTTCAAAATCCGCTCCCGGTTTCGGCACTTGCGCCACTTTCATTTTTGCCATCGCGACTCTCCGTTTCTTATTTTGGGTTCGCAGATGGAAGTTGGATGCACGTCCCGCGCAAACCGACACATTCTGAGCCGCAGCACGCAGCGCACTCTTTTAGTCGGGGTATCTTGCCGACTCGGCAGGCAACGTTTGCTATTGCTGCGGCTGACGCATGCAAACAAGCAACAAACCCAAGCGACGTAGAATCTTCCGTATCGCCGGAGTGCTCCTACTCTTGATATGCATCCTTTTTCTCGATTCAATGGGGTTCAGCATTCTGCTTGTTCCCATAACTGGTGACGTAATGGATTGGAGAAGGCACTATTTAGCCGGGCTGTTCAGCACGAATTGCGGCCGCGTTCGTGTGCGCGAGGATGCTAGGAAAGCCACAAAATGTGCCCTCAAGTCGAATTCGGAAGGTCGGCCATTTCGTGTTGTGTATGACATTCAAGGGATTGATTCAACCGTTGCCGGCGGTATCGCCAGAAAATCGGATGGCACATTATTGGCCTAGGATTTGTTGGGTCTCGGACGGGTTGCGGATTCTCAATGTTGCAGCAGCGAGCCTCTGTTTCTTCTTGCATCATGTCTCCGAATTTCGAACCCTATGGAGTGTTTTCAACAGGGCCGCTCCGTATTCCACATGCACTCGGATTGACGCGCCGCGTGCTTCCACGCACAATGCGACATCACTGAGCAGCAAAGAATTCTCGCAACTAGAGGGAAGAAACTCCGGGAAGAAACTCCGGGCTTGCCCTCCGGCGGAGCCTATGGTAAAACAGGCGAATACATGGCGAAAGTAAGGCGAAGTCTCGATGACCGCTGACACCACGCTCGAAAAACCACTCCCGAACAATCTGGATGCGGAGCGCTCCGTTCTTGGCGCGATTTTGCTCGATAACAACGCGCTGAATCCGGCGATCGAGCATTTGCGGCCGGAAGATTTTTTTCTGGACCAGCACCGGCGGGTGTTCACGCAGATGATCGCGCTGGGCGAGGGGCAGCAGGCCATCGACCTGGTGACTTTGACCGAGGAGCTGAACCGCAAGGGCGATCTGGAAGCTTCCGGCGGCGCGCCTTACCTGGCGTCGCTCGCGGACGGCATGCCGAAGGTCTCGAATATCGAACACTACGCGCGCATCGTCAAGGAAAAAGCGATCCTGCGCAACCTGATTCACACCACGCATAATATTCAGCAGCGCGCGTTCGAGGGCGAGGACGGCGCCGACGCGATTCTGGATGGCGCAGAATCCTCGATTTTTGCGCTGGCGGAAGACCGCGTGCGGGCCGGGCTGCTCCCGATAAAGGACATCGTCCGCGATAATTTTGAACGGCTGGAAAGGATCTTCCGTGAAGGAAAGAGCATCACGGGAATCCCCACGGGTTACACGGAGCTGGATAAGCTCACGTCCGGCCTGCAGCCTTCCGAGCTGCTGATTCTGGCGGCGCGCCCTTCGCAAGGGAAAACGGCGCTGGCCCTGAATCTCATGGAGAACATCGCGATCCGGGGAGGACACCCGGTGGCCATGTTCAGCCTAGAAATGTCCAAGGAATCGCTGCTGCAGCGGCTGGTAGCGTCCGTGGCGCAGATCGACGCGCACAAATTCCGCACCGGTCATCTGAGCCGGGAAGACTGGCGGCGGATGACGGAATCGCTGGGAACTATTTCTTCCGCGCCGCTATGGATCGACGACGCGGGCTCCATCAGCGTGCTGGAAATTGGGGCCAAAGCACGGCGGCTGAAGCGTGACAAAGGATTGTCGATGCTGGTGGTGGATTATCTCCAGCTCATCACCGCGCGGGGACGCTTTGGGAACCGCCAGGAAGAGGTGTCCAGCATTTCGCGGGGATTGAAGGGCCTCGCGAAGGAACTGCAGATTCCCGTGCTGGTGCTCAGCCAGCTCACGCGCGCGCCGGAACGCGATGAACGCGGGCCTCAGCTTTCGGATTTGCGCGAGTCGGGCGCCATCGAACAGGATGCCGACGTGGTGATGTTCATCTACCGGCCGCATTTTTTTAAAGCAGGGGCGACACCCGAAGAGAGGGAAGAAACCGAGCTCCGCATCGCCAAGCAGCGAAATGGACCCACCGACATGGTGAAATTCGTGTTTCGGAGCCGGTTTACGCGGTTTGAAGAGGCGGCGCCGGATGCGTTCTCGCAATTTGCCCCTGAGGAAATGTAATTGTTGCCACGGCGTGGCAGGTCACCCACACTTTGCTCGGCTGAGCCGGCCGTTTGCAGAATTCCTTCTGAAGTGCAGGAGCGCGGATTTGGAACTCACCTAGACGGGAAGAGCAGCGGCCTCGGAACTAGCCGTCTAGTTAACCGTAACTGGACCCTCTCTCCCTGTTTTTAGGAGAATTCATTCTAAGGGGACTCTAAGTTATTCAGAATGAACACCTTCAGAAGTCGATTTATCGGACCCACATACAAGTGTTGATTCTAAATTGGTTAGCCGAGAAGTGTTGGAAAAACACGTGAATTCACGAAGCGCAGAGCGAAACGTGGGCACAGAGATCTCCACAAGCGCGGATTCAATTTGTAAGGAAGTTTTGCAGAGCCAGAGCAAACTTATCTACGGCCCTATTCTACAAGTACGGTGATCGCGTTTTCAACAGAAACTTGCGCCGAATATCAAATCTCTCTAAAAATGTCCCCTTTTTTACCTCGATTAAAGTGTCCTGTTAGTGGAGGAGAAGGGCCTTTGGGTTGCAGTGGAAGAGGGTGTTGTCATTCACGCGGCAGCCGATATGGCAGCGGGCCGAGGCCCTGCGAATGGCGTAAAATATTTTATTCGGAAGACCCATGACAGGCATGCAGAAAAGTCCCCGCAGAGAAGTGCGACGTCCGGTGTGGGCGGAAGTTTCGCTTGGCGCGCTGGCACACAACCTGGAAGCGATTCGCAAGTATGTAAATCCGCCACAAGAAAAGCGCAAATCGCCACGCAAGATTCTCTCCATCGTGAAAGGCAATGGCTACGGTCACGGCGGCCCGGAAGTGGCAAAGGCGCTCGAGAAGGCCGGGTCAGACTGGTTTGGCGTTACGTGCACGGACGAGGGCATTGCAGTACGCCAGAACGGCGTCCGAAAACCAATCCTGGTGCTCACGAGTTTCGTGCCGGGAGAAGAATCGAGGCTGGTGGAGCACGATCTCACGGCGGTGATTCATCGCTGCGAACAGTTGGAATCATTGAATCGGGCGGGGGCACGCCGCGGCGGCAAGCGGTGTGTGCCGTTCCACTTGAAAATCGATACAGGAATGAACCGGCTTGGCGTCTCTTCCAAGGACATGGATTGCTTTGCACGGCAATTGGGGAAGTGCAAGCGCCTGCAGCTCACTGGAATTTTTTCGCACTTTGCCTCATCGGAAGTTTTCACAGATACCGCGGTTGGGCAACAAACGCGTGAACAAGAAGAGCGTTTTTATGCCGCACTCGAACGCCTGCGCGCCCTGGGGATCGATCCGGGGATTGTTCACCTGGCGAACAGTGCGGCGATCGTGACGCGGCCGGAAACCTGGGCGGACATGGTGCGTCCCGGGGCAATTCTTTATGGCTACCATCCGGGCTACGATCCCATGGAGAGGCGCGAGGAAGCCGAAAGGCGGTTGCCGTTGAAGACGGTGATGAGCCTTCGGTCGCGGATCATCAGCCTTCGCAGCGTCCCCGCAGGCGCGGGAGTGGGCTACAACGCGACGTTTGTGGCCAGGCGGCCCACGCGCATCGGCGTTCTGGCCGCGGGGTACGGAGACGGAATCCACCGTTCGCTGGGAAATCACGGGAACGTGCTGCTGCGCGGGAAGCTCGTGCCGATTGTCGGCATCATTTCCATGGATGTGACTATGATCGATGTCACGGACGTGCAGGGCGCAGAGATCGGTGACGTGGCGACGATCTATGGCACGGACGGCGCGCAAATCCTGCCGGCCAATCACGTGGCGCGCAGCGTCGGCACGGTCACGTCAGATCTGTTGTGCGCCGTGAGCCAGCGCGTCCCGCGGCTCTACGTCAGATAATTGGAAATCTCCATCCACTGCATTTGATATTTCGGCTTCTGCTGATTTGATACCTGCTTGACGCCACACTATTGAGAGAGTATACAGACCACGGTGACGCTAATCGGCGTTCCACATCCCGCATCGGCCCCCGGCTCCTCCGCTCCTGCGGGCTGGCTGTACTGATTTTGCAGTGAAAGCGCGAAACTGTGAGGTCGTATGAGCCGGATCAGCCCCGAAGTGCAGCGGCGATTGCACTCCCAGGAATCCAGAGTTTCACCCCGGCGCGAAGATCATGCGATCCACGCGCGGCCCGCCTGGGCATCTCCTGGCGGCTGGGATTTCTGGGTGGTGCGCGTATTTCTCATAGCATGCGCCGGGGCCGTGAGTTATACCTTAGGCCCGTTCGCCCTCCGAGGATTTGTCGCGGCTAGTGTGGGATTTTTGATTGCACTGGTGGTCCTGCTGGCGGAGTTGCGGCTGCGCCGGGCGGCGCTGAGCGGGCTGCTAGGCGCGGTGTTTGGCGCGGTTCTCGGGGTATTCGCCGCCCTGCTCGTGACCCTGGTCATCTCGCGCACGGATGAGCCCGAACCCACCAAATCCTTCCTCGAATTTACCGCACTCTTCGCTTTTGGCTATCTCGGACTCGTCCTGGGCTCAGGCCGGGGCGGGGAATTGCATGTTGGTGCTTTGGACGAGTTCCTCGGCAAGAACTCGGCTGCCGCGGGATCCGTGAAGCTTCTGGACACCAGCGTATTGATCGACGGTCGAATCGCCGACATATGCGATGCGCAATTCCTTGAAGGTGTTCTCGGGGTGCCGCAATTCGTGCTGCACGAACTGCAGATGGTTGCCGACTCATCAGATGCCTTGAAGCGACAACGCGGACGGCGCGGGCTCGAGGTACTGCAAAAGATTCAGAAGATGCCACAGGTGGAGGTGCGGATTCTGGAGGAGGATATTCCTCAGACCAGCGATGTGGATCACAAACTAGTCGAACTGGCGCGGCGCATCGGCGCAAAGATTGTCACCAACGACTTCAATCTGAACAAAGTGGCCACGGTGCAGGGGATTTCAGTGCTGAATGTCAATCAGCTCGCGCATGCCCTGAAGCCTGCGGTGCTTCCCGGCGAGCCCATGCGCGTTTTGATCCTTCGTGAAGGCAAGGAATCGAACCAGGGCGTGGCTTATCTGGACGACGGCACAATGGTCGTAGTGGATGGTGCCCGTAGGATGATCAACAAGAGTGTCGACGTCATTGTGACCTCCGTTCATCAGACCACGGCGGGCAAAATGATTTTTGGCCGGCTGGAAGAGCGGGCGGAGCAACCAGCTGGTGCGTTGCGGCAAGCCGCCGCGGCGGGCCGCGGTGATAGCAATAGTGGCGTGCGTTCTGATGTAACGAGCCGTGTGGAAACATCGACGCGTATTCCGGAGCAGGGCACGCCGGACCGTCAGGCCCGCCCCATCTTTCCTGAGTCCGATGCAAGTTAGTTGACAGTACGCATCGGAGCACCGCTGTTCATTCCCTAAAGTTACCTCTTGAAGTGGAGGCCGTCGGCCTGGGATGGCTTGCTACGGCTGCTGATTTCACGCCACGCCCCGCTTGAGGTACACTCTGAAGTTTGCGAGTCCGCGCCTTGAAGTGTCCGGGCGGAACTGCTCCAAACATGAGCCGAATCGCTGCCATTCTTCCCGCGGCCGGTCTGGGAACGCGCATGGGCGCGGAAACGCCCAAGCAGTTTCTGGAGCTGGACGGAACGCCGATCGTGATCCTCAGCCTGCGGCGGATCGCTGCCTGCCCGCAGGTTACGGACATTATTGTGGCGACGCGGGCGGATGAAGTGGCGCGTCTCAAAGAGCGGATCGCCCGGGAAAAATTCAAACAGCCGGTGCGCGTCGTAAAGGGCGGCGATTCGCGGCAGGATTCGGTGGCTGCGGCGCTGCGCGAAGTGGCGAACGACACGGAAATCGTGCTGGTGCATGACGCCGTACGGCCCTTTGTGACAACGGAGCAGATTGCGCGAGTGATCGAAGAGGCGCGGCGGTGCGAGGCCGCGATTCTGGGCATCCCGGCGATGGACACGGTCAAAGAAGTAAAGCGCGCCAGTTTGCCGGAGGACGTGGCGTTGATTACGGGTACGATGCCGCGCGAGCGCGTGGTGCTGGCACAGACGCCCCAGGCATTTTCTACAAGACTTCTGAGAGAGGCTTTTGCGCGCGCCGAGGCTGATGGGGTGAATGCTTCGGATGAGGCGGGACTCGTCGAGCGCATGGGCCACGATGTGCACGTCGTACTGGGCTCCGAACGGAATATGAAAATCACCAAGCCTTCGGATATGGAATTGGCCCGCTTCTACCTCGAACGCGAGCGCCAGAAGGTATGAGCACGCGCTGCGGAATCGGCTATGACCTGCATCGACTGGCGGAAGGCCGCAAACTCATTGTCGGCGGGATTGAGCTGCCTTTTGACAAAGGACCAGTTGGACATTCGGATGGCGATGTGCTGGCACACGCTCTTTGCGATGCGCTGCTGGGTGCGGCGGGGCTCGGTGACATCGGAACACATTTTCCGGATACCGATCCAAGGTGGAAGGGCGCGAACAGCATGCTCTTCCTGGAACACGCAAGAAAGCTGCTGGATGAGAAACATTTCGCGATCGAGCATGTCGATGCTGTGGTCATTACGGAACAGCCCAAGCTTGGACCGCATTTTCCGAAAATGCGAGAGGCGCTGGCGAAAGCATTGAGCGTGGGCGCCGAAAAGATTCATCTGAAAGCCAAGACCAACGAGGGCGTTGACGCGATCGGGCGGGGTGAAGCCATCGCGGCACATGTGGTTGCTACTCTCACTTCCCGCTGAATTGCCGAAACGTGCTTGCAGTGGCGCGGCATTCCTTCGCTTGCGGTCAGGATAAAGCTGCGCGCCTACGCTACAATCCTGTTGATGCTTCCCGCCGATCCTTGTGACGCTCCTGTCGCTGCCGCGGGTCCCTTTGCCGGTGCGGATGTTGTTGCCATTCTGCACGAACGGGGCTGGTTGACTTCAGAGTCCTCGCTCGAGCAGCATGCCTGGTGCGAACGGGCCGCTTCAATGCTAGGAGGGTACGCCGCTGACCGCGCTGCCCTGGCCGATCTGCTGGGCCTGGTTTTTCAATACGACGCGGGCGAAATCATCTCCAGGGTAGAAAGCCACGTGGTGCTTTCGCGTTATGCAGCGCGCGACGTACTCCGGCATGCGGCCCCACTGCTTCTGGATGGAACGCCGCTGACGTCTGAAAGATTCAAGGAAGTTGTCACGGCATTGAAAGAAGACATGGAATTGCGCGGACGCGAGCTGTTTCATCCCATCCGGCTGGCGCTAGCTGGCCGCGCGGGGGAAGGTGAACTCGACCGGGTGATCCTGCTGCTCGACGGGGCTGCCGCGCTTTCCTTCGCCGCGCCGGTAAAGTCCGCTCGCGCAAGAATTCTCGAGTTCTGCTCGGCATTGGATTAGCCGTTGCGGCAAGTGTGCGCGGCTTTCAACTGCCGACGCTCATCTGTAAACTGTCTTTTCCATGGACAGACTGACTGGCATACATGCAGTTAGGGAAGCGCTGGAAGCACGGCGCCCTATTGATCGCATCGCCATTGCGAAGGGGCGGCAGGACACGCGAGTCGAAGAAATCGTGCAGTTGGCGCGCAAGCAAGGCGTTCCGGTGCGTTTCGAAGACCGCGGGCAGCTCGACCGGTTGGCCAATTCGAAAGACCACCAAGGAGTGGTGGCGTTGGCGGCGGCGCGAGCAGCGGCGACTCTGGAGAACATTCTGGCACACGCCAATGCTGGCCACGGCCAGTTGGGGCTGGTCGTTCTGCTAGATGGGGTCGAAGATCCGCACAATCTGGGCGCGATCATTCGAACGACGCTGGCCGCGGGCGCGCACGGCGTGGTGATTCCCGAACGGCGCGCCGCAGGACTCACTGACACCGTGGCGCGAGCTTCCGCAGGAGCGCTGGCGCATCTGCCGGTAGCGAAGGTGACCAATCTCGTGCGCACGATGGAGGAATTGAAGGAAGCGGGCTATTGGCTCGTAGGCCTCGATGAGCAGGGCGACAAGAATTACACCGACGTGGACTACACCTCGCCGGTGGGAATCGTTCTCGGGAGCGAAGGCCAGGGCTTGCATGAGCTGACGCGTAAACGTTGCGATTTCGTTGTTTCGCTGCCGACCACCGGCCCGGTAAAATCTCTCAACGTTTCGGTCGCCGCGGGCGTTGTGCTCTTCGAAGCTATTCGCCAGCGGAACACCCGCACGCGAGGGAAGTGAGTTTCTACTTGTGCGGACCCGAAATCACGGTTGTCTTTTCCTATTTGTCGTATTGAATCAGTGAGAAGACATCGACGCCGTTCAGTTTGCTGCGGCCGTTGAGGAAAGTGAGCTCGACGGCGAAGGCGGCGCCCTCGACCGCACCGCCTAGTTGCTGGATGAGTTGGGCGGTCGCGGCGGCGGTGCCACCGGTGGCGAGCAGGTCGTCGCAAATGATCACGCGCTGGCCAGGTTTGACGGCGTCTTCGTGGATTTCGAGCGTGTCCGTGCCGTATTCCAGGGCATAAGAGACACTAGCGGTTTTGGCGGGAAGCTTTTTTGGTTTTCGAACGGGGACAAAACCTGCGCCAAGCCGGTATGCCAAAGCGGGAGCAAAAATGAAGCCGCGCGCCTCGATCCCCGCCACTACGTCAATCGTGTGGCCGTTGTAATGCTCGCAGAGCCGGTCGATCAGCGTGTGAAAACCCTGCTTGTCCTTCAGTAGCGTGGTCAGGTCGTAAAATAGAATGCCCGGTTTCGGGTAGTCCGGCACTTCGCGGATCAGTTTCTTCAAATCGTTCATTCGAACGCCCCCGTTCTCTCTTCCCACTTATTCGACTCGGTCAAACGCTGGGATTGATTACGAATGCGCCTTCGTATTGCGGATCCGGAGTTGCGGGTTCTTCCTGCACTGCACTGACGCTCGAGAAGCGTGGTCCGCGCTCGAGCATGGTCCGCAATTCGGCATGCTGCTGCGGCGTGGCGGTAGCGAACACTTCAACGCGGCCGTCCCGCAGGTTTCTCACGTAGCCACTTACTTGCAACTTTTCCGCGGAGTCTTGCGTGAAATAGCGGAAACCAACGCCTTGGACCATTCCCGACACGAAGTACCGCTTGGCTTGTTTTGCGTCGCTCACGAATCGTGAAAATTGTAACAGAGAGCTCTTGTTTCTTCTCGGAGTCCTACCCCGGTTGTCCTGTTAGGGCGTCACGCTCGGAGTGCGTTAAACTCTTGCCTTGGCAGGGCACGTTAGGCTGCCCAAGGACGAATGGCGCGCATCCAATTTTCTATGAGCCAGGCCAGACTATTGCAGCGCTATAGATATATCTCATTTGTCTTGCCCATACTTCTCTTACTTGTTCTGACTGCTATTCAGGGATCGCCGCTGCACGCGCAGGATGCTGCGCAGGGTCCGATCGCTCCGCCGCCGGAGCATCACGTCACGCGGATCGGGAATGTATCAGAGCCGGAGGCGCCGCCGTCGCTCCCCGAGGCCGAAATCGTCAAGCGTTTTTCCCAAAAAGAAGACGAGTACATCCTCTCGCGCACACACTTTACCTATAGGAAGACGATTCGAATCCAGGAGTTTGGTACGGACGGGCAGCCTTCTGGGGAATTTGTGCTGGTGACTCAACCGGGCCGCGATGTAGATGGCAAGCCATTTGAGAAGGTAGTCGAAAAGCCTCGTTCCACTCTCCAGCATCTCTTCCTCAGGTCGGAAGACCTCGAAGGCCTTCAGCGCATTCCCGCGTTTCCGCTCACTTCAAGCCAGCTTGCGAAATACGACCTGAAATACCTGGGCAAGGAGCAGGTGGATGAAATCGACTGCTACATCTTTCAGGCCAAGCCAAGAGTGGTCGAACGCATCAAAGCTTATTTCGATGGCATTGTGTGGGTGGATGCGAAATATCTGGAAGTCGTAAAAACATACGGGAAATGGGTTACGGATCAGGGCGACGTGCACACGATAGCGGATCTACCCTTCAGTTTGTTTGAAACCTATCGCGAAAATGTCGACGGCAAATACTGGTTCCCAAGCTATTCCCGCTCGGATGACACGCTGAATCTGAAGGGGCTGGAGATTCCGGTTCGTCTTGTCATCAAGTGGACGGACTTCAAACCCATTCCCGCTGCGCCGCAAGCGCCATCGCCGCCGACTCCTACAGCTTCTCCGAAACCATAAGCACGGTCGACACAAACCCCGGTCCATCAGCGGAGCAATTTCTTTACTACGTCCGGCAATTCCTCGATCGAACCAATCAGAAACTCCGGCCGGGCCGCGCGCAGACGCTTTTCCGTGGGAAACGGACCGAGCACGCCAATCGCACGCACACCGGCGCGCCTGGCCATCTCCACGTCCTGTGGCGCATCGCCTACATACACGCACGCGGAGGGATCCAGCTCCATCTGCCGCAAAGCCAGGCGCAGCGGTTCCGGATGCGGCTTCTTGCGCAGCGTATCTCCGCTGTAAACGCGCGCTGCGAATAGCCTAGTCAATCGAAACTCGCGCAATTGACGAGTGACACGATCGCGATCACCGCTGGTGACTAGGCCAAGAGGATGAGCGTCGCCCAATCTCGCCAGGACCCGGCGCGCACCTGGGATCAGCTTCGGCCGGTGCTTTGCATAGTGCGCCCGCCACACTCGGTCCGCATCTCCCCAGCGCCCCCGCGGCAACCCCGCAGCGCGATACACCTGATACCAGTTCGGCGAATAATGTTTCTCGAACTCTTCGATCCCCCAAGAGATGCCCATCTCCTTGAACATCGCCAGATATGCAGATGTATCGGCGTCGTAAGAATTGATGAGTGTGCCATCCCAGTCGAAGAGAACTCCTTCAATGCTGTGTTTTCGTTTCGCAGCCATCGTTCCTCAGAGTAGCAGAAACTTCATGAACGCCAACCTCTGGAAATCTGAGACGCATGGCGGGAACAGCTTCGGGAGTTAGTTCGGAATTGAGGGAATGCGCGAGACTTACGGTTTGAGATAACGGGAAGGAATGCGGTCGTCGCGGTCAAACTGGACATCATCGAAAGCTGCGGCGATGCCATGCCAGCCCGGCATAGCAGCCGTCTCAATGCGGCACACATGCGCCATGGTGGCGACGACCACGTTTCCGAGGCCCAGGGGCTTGCTTACCAACACGATCTCGAGCTCGATCGACGTGCCAACCAACAACTGCCGGGGGCAGAGAAAATAGACCCCCGTCGAGCTGATGTTGCAAGTGACGAGGGTAATCGGAAATTCCAGGGGCACTCCGCCCGTGCTCCGAAGGCGCAGCGGCAAGTTCAGTGTGGCCCGGGGATACTCCCGATGTTCTGGATGCACGCCCACGGCGTGCGTTGGCACTCGGAGGAAACGCCGAGGCTGCGTGGGGCCTAGGAGCGGCGCCAGGCGAAGGGCAGGAACGCGCGGTGCATTCGCGAGCGGTTGTGGCCCCATCGCAGCTTCGCGAGCTTCCACGGCTGGTTGGGCAGGCCACGATTCAAATGGAGGTACGCGCTTCGTCGCGCTCATCTAGTCCTCAGGGATGCCACTTCAACTGTTGGTGGCTACGGCCCAACAAGCTGAACTAGCAAATTGACTTTCTGGAATTTCCCCGTCCGCACCTGTCCGGTGTGGAGCGCTAAGATGCCACTAGTAGTGTTCAGCGTCAACCTGTGGAAAACGACGGAAGTGTCTTAACCTCAAACACTTAGTAATGGTACGGGAACCTCTCCACAACATTCTGTGGATTCCTTTGCAGAACCCTCTACCAATATGGTGCTCGACACCTCTGCCTTTCACCACTATTCATAGAAGTGCAGGTCGGGTAGGAAAATATGTCTACGACGACAGTACAGACGCAGCACACCGCAGGAAGTCCCGCACCCCTGCCGCACACTCCCGCCCGCACGACGACTCTGGTGTTGACGGCTTTTGCTGCTGTCTACGTCGTCTGGGGCTCGACCTATTTGGCGATCCGCATTGGGATCGAATCGTTTCCACCGCTGATCCTGGCGGGACTCCGCCACCTTATCGTCGGCCTGTCCCTCTACCCCGTCCTGCGTGGTAAGACCGGGATCAGGCCCACCGCCGCAAACTGGCGGACAGCCGTCGTCACCGGCGCTCTGCTGCTATTTGTCGGCAATGGCGGGGTCAGTTGGGCGGAACAAACCGTGCCCTCCGGCATCGCAGCGCTCCTAGTGGCCACGGTATCGCTTTGGCTGGTTATCGTGGACTGGCTCCGTCCTGGTGGCGTGAAGCCCGCTCCCAGGGTGGCCATGGGGCTTCTGATGGGATTTGCGGGGCTCGGGTTGCTGGTCGGGCCTGCGCATCTTGGAGGTTCAGAGCGTGTCGATCCTCGGGGTGCTGCGGTGCTGGTGTTCGCTTCCTTGGCCTGGGCGTGTGGTTCGCTCTATTTGAAACACGGTGGGATGCCCAGTTCGGCGATGCTTGGGGTGGCCATGCAAAGCTTCGCCGGTGGCGCGATTCTCCTGATCGCTAGCTTGTTTGCCGGAGAATTCCACGCACTCCACCTTGGCGCGATCTCGCTCCGCTCCTGGCTTGCGCTCGCCTACCTTATCGTATTTGGGTCGGGCATCGGACTCAGCGCGTACATCTACATTCTTCACAAGAGCACGGCGGCGCGCGTCGCAACGTATGCGTTTGTGAATCCTGTCGTGGCCCTCTTCCTGGGCTGGCTGATCGTCGGCGAGACCATCACGCTACGCACCGTCATTGCCGCTGCGGTCATCCTCACGGCGGTCATTCTGGTGATCACCGCGCCGCATCGGACGTTGGTGCCAGTCACGGATCCGGTCCCTGCCCCCGGCGAAGTGTGATCGTTCCGCCTTTTCGCTGGACTTGCCTTCTTCACTTTGCCGCACGATTGCGGATAGATTTGCTTTTCAGCCTGCGTTACTTTTAGCGTGTTGACCATGAGCCATACGCAAACCAAATTCGTACAGAACATCTCGGCGCACGCAGCCGCGCGGTA
>Ga0137394_10002630_pt1 | contig 13310 bp, 14 predicted proteins | sample czobulk116metaG_FD_108278 | JGI IMG/M metagenome (GOLD analysis project Ga0137394, IMG submission 108278) | Vadose zone soil microbial communities from Angelo Coast Range Reserve, California, USA - czobulk1.16 metaG | ecosystem: Environmental > Terrestrial > Soil > Vadose zone | place: USA...
GCCGCTTTTCGAGGCCCGCGGTGTCACCAAGAGATTCGGCGGCCTCACCGCGCTCCACGCGGTCGACTTCGCGGTCGACCGTGGCATCTCATCGATCATCGGCCCGAACGGCGCCGGCAAGACGACGCTCTTCAACATCTTCACCGGCCTCTACTCCGCCGACGAGGGCGCGGTCACGTTCCGCGACCGTTCGATCCTCGGCCTGCGCCCCGACCAGATCACGGCCCTCGGCATCTGCCGCACCTTCCAGAACATCCGGCTCTTCTCCAACATGACCGCGATCGAGAACGTCCTGGTCGGGATGAATTCGCGGATCGCGCTCCGCCTGTGGGACGTGCTCTCGCACAGCCCGGGCTTCCACCGGACTGAGGCGGCGCTGGCGTCGCGCGCGCTCGCCCTGCTCGAGCGCGTCGGTCTGCATGCCAGCGCCAACGACGTGGCGCGCAACCTCCCGTACGGCGACCGGCGACGGCTCGAGCTGGCGCGGGCGCTCGCCTCCGAGCCGGCGCTCCTGCTCCTCGACGAGCCGGCGGCAGGCCTGTCGCCCGAGGAGACGCGCAGGATGGTAGCGCTGGTGCGCTCGCTCAAGGGCCGCTACACCATCGTGCTGATCGAGCACAAGATGGACATCATCATGAGCGTGTCCGACCGCATCTCGGTGATGCACTTCGGCAGGCTCATCGCCGAGGGCTCGCCGGCAGAGATCCAGCGCGACCCTGAAGTGCGCCGGGCGTATCTCGGCGGGGTGGCGGCGTGATGCTCGAAGTCCGCGCCGTCGACGCCTATTACGGGCTCGGCCATATCCTCCATGAATTGTCTTTGAGCGTAGGAGAGAGCGAGGTGGTGGCCCTGCTCGGGCGCAACGGCGCGGGCAAGACCACTACGCTTCGCTGCATCACCGGCCTCACCCCGCCGCGCAAGGGCGAGATAAGCTACAAGGGCCGGCCGATCGCAGGCGTGGAGCCGCACCGTATCGCACAGATGGGCATCGCGTTGGTGCCGGAAACCCGAGACATCTTCAGCTACCTGACGGTGAAGGAAAACCTGGTCATCGGAATGCGCTCGGGCTCGCGCTGGCAGATGGAGGCGGTGCTCGAGCGCTTCCCGAAGCTCAAGGAAAGGCTCGCCCACAAGGGCCGCGAGCTCTCGGGCGGCGAGCAGCAGATGCTCGCCATCGCGCGCGCGCTCCTCACCGGCCCCGAGCTCCTGCTCCTCGACGAGCCCTCGCAGGGTCTCGCGCCGCTCGTGGTGAACGCGGTGATGGACACGATCCGCGGCCTCAAGGCCGAGCGGGTGAGCATGCTGCTCGTCGAGCAGAACGCCGAGATGGCGCTGCAGCTCGCCGACCGCGTCTACGTCATCGACCACGGCACGGTGGTATTCGAGGGCACGCCCGCCGCGCTGCGCGCCGAGCGCCAGGTGACCGCCACCTACCTCGGCGTCGGCGGCTAAGGGAAAAGCTCGCCCATGCGGCGGGCGAACCGGTAGAGATCGCTGTTGCGGCTGCGGATCGTCCGCAGCATGGGCTTCGCCTCGGCGATGATCGCGGCGGCGTCGAACGCCTTGATCTCTCGATCCTCGACCACGACCACGCCGTCGACGATGACGGCGTGGACGCTCGACCCGGTCTCGGCGAACACCATCTGCTGGACCGGGTCGTTGAAGGGCGTCCACGCCGGCGTATCAAGGTCGTAGAGCACCACGTCGGCGCGGTAGCCGGCCTGGATGCGTCCGATGCGTTCGGACATCCGTACCGCCTTCGCCCCACCCTCGGTCGCCATGGCGAGCGCCTGCCGCGCGGTCACCCATTTGCCGCGCTCGCGCTCGGCGACCCGGCCGAGCATCGCCGCGAGGCGGATCGCCTCGTGCAGCACCTGGTTGTCGTTGGTGACGCTGCCGTCCGTGCCGAGCGCCACGGTGACGCCAGCGGCCAGCATCTTCGCGATCGGCGCGATGCCGGTGCCGAGCTTGAGGTTGCTCTCGGGGTTGTGCACGACCACCGTGCCGGTCGCGGCGAGGCGCTCGATGTCCTCGTCCTCGATCCAGATGGTGTGCGCGCAGGAGAGGCGCGGACTCAGCAATCCGAGGTGCTCGAGCTGCTGCACCATGGTACGGCCGTAGCGGCGTTGCGCGAGGCTGGTCTGGACCTTCGATTCCAGGAGGTGGGTGTGGATGCCCAGGTCGTGGCGCTCGGCGAGCTCGCGGCACATGGTGAGCAGCTCGTCGCTGCAGCGCACCGGGTTGGTGGGCGCCGGGAACACCGAGACGCGCTCGTCCGGCTTGTGGTACAGGCGGATGGCGTCCTCGATGAGCCTCCGCGTCTCGGGAAGCGGCTTGGGCGGCAGCGGCCTGATGCGCTCGAGGTCCTTCGCCAGGTCCGCGGGCAGCGGCCGGTCGCTCGGGAAGATGTCGCCGAAGTCGTCGTCGAACACGCGCAGCCCGAGCACGGTGCGCATCCCCGAGTCGCGGTAGGCCTTCACCACCGCGGCGACGTCCTCGGGGCCGAAGTTCTGCGCCGGGAAATGGTCGAGCGAAGTGGTGATGCCGCCGAGGAGCATCTGCGCCGAGTTGAGCATCGCGCTCACGTAGACCTCGCGCGGCGTGCGCCCGCTGGTGTCGGCCTGGTTGAGCCACATGAAGGCGGGGTGGCTCGCGCTGTCCTGCGTGCCGGCCGAAAGCGCGCCCGGCGTGTGCGTATGGGCATTCACCAGCCCCGGCAGGGCGAGGTAGCGGCGGCCGTCGATCACCCGGTCGGCCTGGCTGCGCTCCACTTCACCCACCTGCGAAATGCGGTTGCCTTCGATCAGGATGCTGCCGCGCTCGATGAAACGGTCGGCTTCGTCCAGGGTCAGGACGGCGGCGTTCTCGATCAGGAGCGAGCCCATCGCTAGACGACGATGCCGGACCTACGATTGAGCACGGCGCGCACGATGCTGAGCGGGGCCGAGATCGAGGTGCGAGGCGCCTCGGGGCGCGTCTTTCCCAGCATCCTGATCTCGAAGCGGCCGAAGGCTCCCTCGGCCAGGATCTCGTTGCGATTTCCGCCCGCATGGGGATCGGCCACCAGCTCGACCGCGGTGCGCTCGAACCCCACGCCCGCCAGCGCCACCGCCGCGGCCACGTTCGCGTTCATCGGGTAGGTGCTCGCCGCATCGCGCGCGTTGCCTTTGAACAAGCACACCGCCTCGCGGACCGCGGAGAGGTCGACCGCCTTCTCGCCGGCGGTGCCGAGCCATGCAAGCGGCGGCTTGATCGAGCGAAGCACCACGCGCTCGATGCCCTCGTTTCGCACCGCCGCGAGCAGATCGAGCGCACCCACGGCGCCGGCCGGGATGATGAGCTGCGCGCCCGTCGCGTGCGCCGCCGCCTTGACCCGCTCGAGCAGGCCGGCGTCGGCGAATGCGCCCATGGAAATGGTCATGAAGTCCACTCCGGCGCGCGCGATGCGCTCGGCGTACTGCACGACCGCGCCCTGCCCGGCGCATTCGATGACCAGATCGGGCTTGAGCGCGAGCACTTCGCTCACGTCGTCCAGGAATCGCAGCGGCACCGGCGGCTCTGCACGCTTCTTCTCCTTCCAACCCGGCCGCAGGAGCACGCACAGCACTTCCATTTGATGAGCCGCGAAATGCCGCAGCACGGCCTGCGAGACGGCACCGTATCCGATCAGGGCGATGCGCTGCGCTGTTCTCATCTTGTGTTAACGTCCATTGTCCGCCAGCGCTATTGTGTTTTGCGAGGTTGTGTGCAGGCAAGTCTCTTTCACAGTTGAATGCCTGAAGAGCCCCTCCGGAAACGCTTGTCGCCGCACCTGTCCATGGCGCGCGCGCGCGCCGTTTTCCAGGAGCTGGTGCGCGTACCCAGCCCGCAAACCGATCTGCTCGAGGACGAGCCGCAGCTGCGCGAATTCATGAAAGTCGCGCTCGTGCCGCGCATGCAGGCGCTCGGGATGAGCCCGGTGCGCCTCGACGCGATGGGCAACCTGATCGCCGAGAAAGGCAGCGGGCGCAGCGGCCGCTCGATGATGCTGGTCGCGCACGCGATGAACCAGCCGCCCAACACCATGCCCGACCCCTACGGCGGCCGGGTGATCGACGCCGCGCCGCACGGCCTGCCCGGCGAAGCGGTGCTCGGCAAGGGCGCGAGCGAGCAGAAGGGCACCATGGCGGCGATGCTCCACGCGATGGAAGCTGTTCAAAAATCTGACATTACTTTGAATGGCAAGCTGTACTTCATCTGCTGCGTCTCGGGCGAGACCGGCAAGCACGACGCGATCAGGAACGTGGTCGAGAAGGAAGGCGTGCGCGCCGACATGGGCTTCGTCTACGGCAACAGCCTGAAGCTCCAGCTCGGCAACCGCGGCCGCGTCGACGTCAAAGTGACCGTGCGCGGCACCGCATCGCACTCGAGCCGGCCGAACGACGGCGCGAACGCGGTCACCGGCGCCATGGAGCTCCTGCGGCGGCTCGCGGCTGAAATTCCCAACAACCGCTCCCATCCCCAGCTCGGCACCGCGTGGCTGACGTGCAACCGCATCGAGAGCCTGCCGAAGTCCACCCACACCGTGCAGGACCGCTGCGAGCTCGGCCTCGACCGGCGCCTGCTCCCCGGCGAGGACGCCGACGCGGCGGTCGAGGAGATCGCGCGCGTGGCGCGCAGCCTCGAGGGCTGGAAAGACCCGGTTTCCGGCAAGACGCTGCGCTTCGAGGTGGAGAAAGGGGCGGTGATGTATCCGAGCCTGGTCACCGGGGACTCGCCCGTGGTGCGGCTGCTCGCGGCCGGCTGCGAGGCGATGCTCGGCGCGGCGCCCGAGAGCTTTTTCGGCCAGTCGGCGCACGACCAGGGCTACCTCAACCATGTCGGCATCCCGACCGCGAACTTCGGCTCGGGCGAGCAGGCCTTCGCCCACACCGACCTCGACATGGCGTCGGTCGACCGGACCTTCGATGCCGCCCGGGTCTATGCCTGGATGATCGCCTCCTATCTCGGTGAGCAGAAGAACTAACCTCGGCTATTTCTTCGCCGCCTCGGTCGAGAGGTACCCGCAGAAGGTCGCGATCATCGACCTGTACGGCGGCATCGAACGCAGCATCACCTACGCGCAGCTCGACGAGCGCGCCGACCGGATCGCGGGGCTGCTGCAGCAACGCGGCGTGCAGCCCGGCGAGCGCGTCGGCATGATCGTCGGCAACCGGGTCGAGTTCCTGGAGATTTTCTTCGGCGCGATGCGCGCCGGCGCCATTCCGGTCGCGATCAACACGCGCCTTGCGCGCGCAACGCTGAAGTTCATCCTCGAGGACGCGGAATGCGTCGCGGCGTTCGTCGAGCCCGAGGCGCACGCCGACGCGATGGCAGTTTCGGCGAGCGTGCCGAACCGGATCGCCATCGGCAGCTCTTATGAGGAATTGAGGAACGGCAGCCCCAGGCTGAAAGAGCCACCCGCCCTGCCGGAGAACGCGCAGGCGTTCCAGCCCTACACCTCGGGCTCGACCGGGGTGCCGAAGGGCGCGATCATGACCCACACCGGCATGCTCTGGTACGTGCAGTACAACCAGCGCTACTGGCCGACGCGGCCGCAGGACCGGGGGCTCATCGCCCTGCCGCTTTTCCACAAGAACGCCATGCGCGGCACGGTGAAGCCGATGCTGTACGCCGGCGGCTCGTTCGTGCTGATGCCGGGCTACGAGCCCAAGGGCTATCTCGAGGCGCTGGCAAAGTACAAGTGCAGCTACTCGCGCGGCGTGGCGGCGGTGTTCACCATGTTCCTGCAGCACCGCGACGAGCTCGCCAGGCTCGACCTCTCGAGCCTCAAGAGCTTCACCATCGGCTCCGCGGTGGTGACGCACGAGCTGATGGACGAGGTCGAGCGCGCGATCCCCGGCGTGCGGGTGGGCGAAAGCTACGGGCTCACCGAGGGCGGCAGCCCGTTCCGCGAGCCCCTCGACGGCCGGCCCGTGCCGCGCGGCTCGCCGGGCGTGCAGGCACCCGAGTACCAGGTGCGTCTGGTCGGTCCGGACGGCAAGGACCGGGACGACGAGGGCGAGCTGTGGCTGAAGTCGCCCTACAACTGCCTCGGCTACCACAAGCGGCCCGAAGTGACGCGCGACAAGCTCATCGACGGATGGCTGCGCACAGGCGACGTCTTGCGGCGCGACCCGCAGGGCTTCTACTACTTCAAGAGCCGCGTCGACGACATGTTCTCCTGCGGCGGCGAGAACATCTATCCCAAAGAGGTCGAGGATCTGCTCTTCCGCCATCCCGCGGTGGCGAACGCCGTGGTGGCGCCGGTGCCGCATGCGGTCAAGGGCTTCGTGCCCGCCGCGCTCGTCGTGCTCAAGCGCGGCGCGTCGGCCAGTGGGGACGAGATCAAGGCCTATTGCCTCAACGAGGGGCCCAAGTACGCCCACCCCCGCTTCGTGGAGATCGTCGGCGAGCGCGACATGCCGCTGAACGGCGCCGGCAAGATCGACCGCAACCTCGCCCGCGCCAGGCTTGCTACTCTCGCGCAATTCCGGCAGCTTTGATCGTCTTGGCGAGCTTGTCCATGTCGGCACGCACCAGCTCGTTGAGCTGCTGCGGCGTGGTCGGATAGGGATCCGCGCCGAGCGTCGAGAAGCGCTCCCGCAGGTCCGGCGCGGCGAGCGCGTGGTTCAGCGTCTCGTTCAGCTTCTGCACCACCGGCGCCGGCATGTTCGCCGGCCCGTGCAAGCCGAACCAGAAGCGCAGCGTGGCCTCCGGGAAACCAGCTTCGGCGAAGGTCGGAACCTCGGGCAGCAGCGCCGAGCGCTTGTCGGAGAGCACCGCGATCGGCTTCGCCTTGCCCGAGCGGATGTGCTGGATCGCCGAGGGCAGCGTATCGAACACCATCGAGACGTTGCCCGCGAACATGTCGGGATAGGCGACCCCGGCGCTCTTGTAGGGCACGTGCAGCATCTGCGCGCCGACGCTGGTGCGCAGCACTTCGCCCGAGAGGTGGCCGATGCTGCCCACGCCCGAGGAGCCGAAGGTGAGCTTGCCGGGGTTCGCCTTGGCGTACTCGACCAGCTCTTTGAGCGTGTTGAACGGCGCCGAGGCATTCACCGTCAGGATGTTGGGCGCGATCGCGACGCCGCCGATGGCGCTGAAGTCCTTCACCGGGTCGTAGGTCACGCTCTTGTTCATGTTCGGCGCGATGGCGTACGCGGTGAGGCTCGAGAGCACGATGGTGTAGCCGTCGGGCGCGGACTTCGCCGTGGCGTCGGTGCCCAGCGCGCCGGCGGCGCCGGCGCGGTTCTCCACGATCATCGGCTGGCCGATCAGCTCGCCCAGCTTCTGCGCGAGCGCGCGCCCCATGATGTCGGACACGCCGCCCGCCGCGTACGGCACGACCAGGCGGATCGGCTTGTTGGGATAACCCTGCCCGAACGCCGAGGCGGACAGCGACGCCGCCGCCAACGCGATGATGAACGTCCTCCAGGATGTCATTGTGGCTCCTTTTTTTGAGTGGTCATTATTTCAGAGGCCCGGTGAAATAGGTGCCCCGCCCGCTCGCGATCAGCCGGTTTTCCGCGTCGAGCACCTGCGCCTCGCAGACGGAGAACTGGCTGCCGAACTTGATCACCCTGCCCTTCACCACCAGGTCGCCCGGCATCGCGGCGCGGTGGTAGTCGACCCGCATGTCGATGGTGGGCACCGCGTGGCCGGTGCGCGATGTCAGTGCCCAGTCGGCGCCGAGATCGATCAAAGCGGCGAGGATTCCGCCGTGGGTGTGCTTGCGATCCGGGTTCGCCATCCACTCCTCGCGCCAGGTCGCCTTCACCTCGACGAAGTCCTCGCCGCAGTCGAGCACTTCCAGGCCAAGCCAACGGTGATACGGCCCGCGCGTGATCAATCGCTGGAGTTCTTCTTTCGTCACCGCGGTCATGGAGTCACCACCACCTTGCCTGCGACCTCGCGATCGCGGATCAGGCGCAGGCCCTCGGCCGCGCGCTCGAGCGGCAGCACGCGGTCGATCGCGGGCCTCATCTCACCCCTCGACACGAGGTCGAGGAGCGCGCGCAGGTCGTGGTCGGTGTAGCTGTTGGATCCGATCACCCTGAGCTCGAAGCTCCAGATGTAGCGCAGGTCCTCCTTCGGATCGAAGCCCGCGGTGGCGCCGCACACCAGGATCCTGCCGCCTCGCTTCACGCACCTGAGCGAGGGCACCCAGGTGTCGCCGCCGGTGAAGTTGACGACGCAGTCGACGCCGCCTTCGTAGCTGCGCCGCTGCGGCTTGCCGTATTTTTCGATCACCCATTTCGAGAAATCGGTTTTCTTGTAGTTCACCACCTGATCGGCGCCGAGCTCGCGCAGCCGCGCCAGCTTGTCGTCGCTCGAGGCGCAGGCGATGACCTCGCAGCCGATCCTCTTCGCGAGCACCACGCACGCCATGCCGACTCCGCCCGCAGCGCCGAGCACCAGCACGCGCTCGCCTTTCGCGAGCGTGCGGTGCGTCACGAGCATGCGGTGCGCCGTGCCGTAGGCCACCGGCAGCGCGGCGGCATCGACGAAGCTCACGTTGTCGGGCATGCGCACGAGCTGGTCCGCCGACACCAGGCAGTATTCGGCCATGCCGCCGTCGAGCGCTTCGCCCATCAGGCCGCGTTCCTTGTTGAGCGGATTGACGAGCACCCGCTCGCCCGGCTGCCACTGCGCCGTCGCCGTCTCGGCCACTTCGCCCGCCATGTCGAGGCCGATGACCACCGGCATGGGCACGTTGATGCCAGGCATGCCCTTTACGGTGAAGACGTCGTGATGGTTGAGCGACGCGGCGCGCACGCGGATCACCACGTGGCCCGCCGCCGCCTTCGGCTGCGGATGGTCGTCCACCACCCGCAGGTCGTCGATTTCGCCGTGCTGCCTGAGGACGAGCGCTCTCAAAACTGCTTCGCGCCGGGAAGCGCGGCGATCGCCGCCTTCGCCACCTCGAGATCCTGCTCGCCGGTGCCCGAGCCGACGCCGATCGCGCCGATGACATGGCCTTCGACCAAGATCGGCAGCCCGCCGAGCAGGTTGGTGAGCCTGCCGCCGGTCGCGAACGCGAGCTTGATCTCGTTCGCGACGTTGGCCTGACCGGAAGGCGCGCGCGCGGACGCCGCGGTCATCGCCTTCTTGTGCGACGAATCGATGCTCAGCACCTTAGCGCCGTCCATGCGCGCGAAGGCGAGCAGGTGCCCGCCGTCGTCGGTGATCGTGATGCACTGCGGCTGCTTCAGCTCCAGCGCCTTGGCGATTCCGGCGCGGAGCATCTTCAGCGCGCCCTCGTGGGTCAGCTTGAGATGCGGAACGTAGTCGGACACGATTCCCTCCTTCGCGCTCTCCTCGTGGGTGGACTACGATACCGCGCGCCGCCCGGGAGATGCGCATTAGTTCACAAAATCCTCCGTTCGGAGGAGCCTCGGCCGCACGATGCTCAAAGCAGCGCGCGCATGTTGGTCGGCATGAGAATCCAATCCCTCATTGCGCTCTCCGCGGCGAGCGTGATCATGATCGGGCTGGGCGCGATCGCCGGCATCGTGGCGTACATGTCGCACGCGACGGGACAAGACGACGTGCGGGTCGCGGTCGCCGCGAAGCCGCTCGACCGTGGCTGCCTCGACTGCGGCGTGGTCATCGCCGTGAGGCAGGTGGAGCTCAAGGGCAGAAAAGCCGAATCCGCCAGTCAGTACCAGATCCGAGTGCGCATGTCCGACGGCAGCGAAAGGACGGTGACCTACACCCACCCGCCGGCGTGGAAGGCCGGCGACCGCGTGCGGCTGCTGAACGGCCGGCTGGCCGGCTAGCCCCTAGACGTTGAGGCGGCGCGCCTCGGAGATGTGCTTGCTCCAGTAGGGCGCGTCGAGCCGGTCGCGGCGCACCCGCTTGCCCGAGGAAGGCGCGTGCACGAACTCGCCGTTGCCGACGTAGATGCCGACGTGCGAGTTCTTCTTGCCTTCCTGGTCGAAGAAGATGAGGTCGCCGCGGCGCAGCTCGGAGACCTTGATCCGATTGGCGACCGCGCGCTGGTCATCGGTGCTGCGCGGGAGCTTGCGCCCGGCCTGCGCGTAGCTCCACTGCACCAGGCCGCTGCAGTCGAAGCCGGTCGAGGGGCTGGCGCCGCCGTAGCGGTAGGGCTTGCCGACGAGCTGCGCGGCGTTGTGCGCGGCGCGCTCACCGGCGCCGCCGCCCGCGCGCTCGGTGGGCTGCGGGGCGTTCGCGCACCCCGCGACGACGAAGAAAAACAGGCCGATCGGGAGGACGGTGGACAATCTTTTCACCGGCATCGCAGCGACTCCGATTGGCCCGGAAGCTATGCCTGGTGCCCGACCCGATGGCTGCGCCGGGGCATGCGGCCGAAGAGCGGCGCGAGCGACGATGAGCCGATCAGCACCGCGGCGAGCAGCCACGCGGCGCTGACGATGATCGCGGTGACCGAGATCCAGTTGTAGGTCTGGTGCCAGGCCTTGCTCATGAGCGGCCCGGCGATGATGAGCAGCACCGCCTGCCCCGCCGAGACCACGATGAGCGTGGTGAGGGGAAGCAGCGTGCTTTTCAGGACGTTCCAGCGCGCGTCGTCGGCTGGAAGCAGCGCCGCCGCCCGGCGGGCGGCGAGCCAAAGGAGCGCCAGCGCGACGCCGTAGGCCAGGAACTGGACCAGGTTCGCGGCGCTCAACCCCGTCCTGCCCAAGCGGGTGGTCTTGAACAGCGACATCTCCCCGAAGGCGGCGCCCAGCGCGAGCGCGGCGGCGATCACGACGGCGTAACGGACGATCCAGCTCCAGCGTTCATTCATGGTTGCCCCTCTGCATGGCGGGTTTTTCTATCGCTGCGCATGTCTCGCGCATTTGACCGTAGAGGGCGGCCGGACATGAAGGCAAAAGAGCACTTACTAATCCGCTTGGGCGGCCTCAGAAAGGAAAAGGCCGATCAGGACTCGCCGACGGGGCTGCGTCTCGTCGGGCGGGTGCTGATCGGCCTGTGATTCAAGGGCCGGTTGCGACCTCCAGCCCTGCCTCCAGTTAGTTATTAACTTCGTGTCGGAGGTGCTTCATTTAACTACCATTTCAGCTTGTTAGCAAGTGACAAAAAACACGCTGGCGGAAGAAAAGCACGCCGCCCCTCCGTAAAAGTGCGCCGTTCGTCCGAAAGAGCGGCAATCAGGGTAGCGACACCCCGTCCAGGGTCTCGAGCGAGCGCACGGTTTCGAGAAGTCGAGCGGCCTGCGCGCCTGCGAGGCGCGCGAATTTGGCCTCCAGCCTCGCGTCGTCCATCGGCTGCGACGCGGGCGCCTCGATGCAGGCCCCATCGGCGCGAATGCGCGCCGCCATCTTGTCGAGACTGGGATCGGCCGCCACGTCGATCCGCCGCCGCAGCGCCTGCACCTCGCCATCGACCGCCGCGGCGTCGCTGAACTGCGCGAGTCCCGCCTCGCCATGGAGGAGCGCGACCGCCACCGCATGCTGCGCGCTGAGGCGCGCTTCGATCGCGTTGCGCGGGTCGGGACGGTCGGTACGCTCCACGGCGAGCGGGCTTAGCTGGACCTGGATGGACTGCGCGCTTCTCAGCTCTTCGCGGTGCTCCAGGCAGGCATCGATGAGCGCATGCAGCACCACGCCTGACGGATACGGCTTGTACGCGACCTGCTTCATCTCCCAGTGCTCGCCCAGCCGCTGCGTAAGCTGCGAGAGATCGGCGTTGCCTCCGAACACGTTGACGAATCCGCGCCGGCCCTCGATCGGCGCGCGCGGACCCTCGAAGCCACCGGCGGCGAGACGCGCGGCGGCGAGGCCGTTCCGCGCCGCGAATCCCGCATTCAGCACGCGCGCCATGCTGCCCAGCACCTCGACCAGGCCGGATGCCTGCGTCGCAGCGATCCCCAGCGCCGAGGCCATCCGGCGCTCGTCCAGGCGCAGCAGCTTCGCCGCCGCGGCGGTCGCGCCGAACACGCCGCAGGTGCTCGTGATGTGCCAGCCGCGCTCGTAGTGCCTGGGCATCACCGCGTTGCCCATGCGGCAGCTCGTCTCCATGCCCAGAACGAAGGCATGCAGCAGCTCCGCGCCGCTCACCTTCTGCTTCCTCGCAATGGACAGCACGACGGCCGCCACGGGCGGCGTCGCGTGGATCACGGTCGGCAGGTGCGTGTCGTCGTAATCGTGCGCGGTCGCCGCCGCCGCGTCGATCAGCGCGTCTTCGAGAGGAAACACTTTGCGCACGATCGCGATCGCGGGATCGTCGCGGCCGGCGAGAATGCAGCCGAGCGCGTTCAGAATCCCGCGCTCGCCCTCGTGGCGGATCGCCGCGGGGACGTCTTCCCACCTGGATTGCGCAAGGAACCGGGCGAGAGCTGAAGTCAATCCAGCTTCACGCCGGCCTGCTTCACCACCGGCGCCCATTTCGCTGACTCCTCGTGCATGAAAGAAGCGAACGCCTCCGGGCTGCCCGGCATCGGCTCGGCGCCCTGCGCGAGCAGCTTTTCCCGGATGTCGGCAGCTTCCAGCACCTTGCGTGTTTCCCGGTTCAATCGATCGATGACCGGGCGCGGCGTGCCGGCCGGCGCGAGCAGGCCGTACCAGAGCGAGACCGCGACCTTGGGGTAGCCGAGCTCGGCGAAGGTCGGCGCCTCGGGCAGCAGGCGGTTGCGCTGCGCGCTCGCCGCGGCGAGCACGCGCAGCTTGCCGCTTTTGACGTGCTGGATCAGCGAAGGCGCGGCGTCGAACATGATCTGCACCCGCCCGCCGACGAGGTCGGCCACCGCCGGGCCGCTGCCCTTGTACGGCACGTGGGTGATCGAGGCGCCCGTCTCGCTCTTGAAGAGCTCGCCTGCCATGTGCGGCGCGCCGCCGTTGCCCGAGGAGGCGAAGTTCAACGAATTGCTTCTTGAAAAGCGAACGAGCTCGTCGACGTTCCGCGGAGGAAGCTCCGCGTTGATGGCCATGATCAGCGGCAGCAGCGCGAGCCCCGTGACCGGCGCGAAGTCCTTGACCGGGTCGTAGGGCAGTCTTGCGTACAGGTGCGGCCCGACGCCGTGCGTAGTGATCGAGTTCTGCAGCAGCGTGTAGCCGTCGGCGGGCGCCTTGGCGACCGAGTCGGCGGCGATGGTGCCGCCCGCGCCGGCGCGATTTTCGACCAGCACCGCCTGGGCGAGCGACTCGGCGAGCTTCGCGCCGACCAGCCGCGCGATGAAATCGGCCGCGCCGCCGGGCGGCACGGTGACGATCAGGCGGATGGGACGGCTCGGATAGTCGGTTTGCGCCGCGGCAGCCGGCGCGAGCGCGATGGCGAGGCAAACAAGGAGCACCTTCATTGCCGCCAAA
>Ga0137394_10002631_pt1 | contig 13308 bp, 19 predicted proteins | sample czobulk116metaG_FD_108278 | JGI IMG/M metagenome (GOLD analysis project Ga0137394, IMG submission 108278) | Vadose zone soil microbial communities from Angelo Coast Range Reserve, California, USA - czobulk1.16 metaG | ecosystem: Environmental > Terrestrial > Soil > Vadose zone | place: USA...
TCGCGGAGAACGCGCCAAGGGTTTGGGGTGGCAACCACGCCCGGTGGTACTGGAAGATTGGGCTGACGAGGGCATCACGTGTGCGTTGGCCAAGCTGCCAGCGCCTAATTGAACGAGCCCTTCTGTCAGACTGTTGATTTCTCCTTGGCTGTGATTCTCAAACTACCACTCCTATGATAACTAAATAAGCGGTAGTTTTATCTCTTTGTATGTTCAAGCAATTCGTGATATTAGCTCGAGATTCTAAGGCCGAAAATGTGTCGCAGGTGTCGATCGTTTAGCGTATACGACTGTCCGTACAACAGTGATGCCTCCAATTCCAACCCCAGATTGTTGAGGACAGTCATGGTCCCGCGACTACAGTAGTACGAGGGTGCTGCGGCCCGCTCTGAGTTATAGATATCTTACAGGGAGGCCAGATCAGAAGGACTGTAACTGGTGTTGCAGGGGTAAAAACGATGGGTGTAAACAAGGATGGAGCTCGGTAAGTTACCTTCATACCCAACATTCGAGGGCAAATGGGTGATCGGAAAGCTGTCGCGCGGGGATGAACTGCTCAATGGCTCCTTGGACAGAACCAGATGGCCGGAGCCCCTCAATAAAAATTCTTTGTAGCGCAGGTACCCCTTGCGAGCACTTCCAGGGCGCGCGCCACACGCAGCACAATTCCTTTGGACAAGTACAAGCCCTTCACGGGCGTAAAAAATCCAATCCATCGATTGCGTGCTCTCCAAGTCGCCTTTGCCATCCCGTACTCCAGAGGGAATGCTCGTAGAAGCTGATGCGTTCCATAGCGGATTGGAGAAGCAACGCGGAGCTACAAAAGCTGCGTCATAGACGAAATCTGCCAATCTAACTCCCTGCATGAAATTCTCAGCACGAGCGTTCCGTGATCGACCTCCAAGTCTGTCCTTGTCTGCGTCAAAAGCGTTGCTCTCGATGGTGTTACTGTAAAAGGCCAAGGCTACTTTGACAATGCCCTTTGATCTTCTTGGTGCGACTAACGAACCGGGGAAGCTGTGAAAGGTCAAAGGCGAGCTGATTGAAGAATATAAGGTGAAAAGAGTTGAATTGAGGGGCATCGACCCGGACCGGGAAATCCTCCAGATACTCGCTAGCACCATAGAACCGAAAACGAGTGAGAGCACTACGGGCTGGCAAGCACATACCGTAATCAAGAAAGAGGCAGATACGGCGTCGGAGGACGAATGGCCCGAATAATATTGGCCACAGACTCGGACGTATCGAAAGACCACGGATTGTTTTCAAGCGCCAGGTAACTAACAGGGGTTAGCACAAAGCAGTGGACAGGATGGGGTTGGCAATGTAGAGCACAGGTGCGGATCTAGGTAACTCGAACCTTCCTAGATCCAGAGAAATTCGAGAACGGCGGCGGGTAAGGGGATTGCTTAAAGTTTGAAGCGTTGAATATCAAGGATCAGAGAGGAATGTACAACCGCGTCTTAGCCAGTTCCGAGTCAGCGGCACTTTGGCGCCGGTGTTTATTCAGCGCCCTGCAATGGGTACTCGGTACGTCCCCATGACCAGTACAACGAAGTGAGGCTTGTAATGGACTTTACTGGTACATTAAGAGGTCGCCACAGTAAAGGAAAATTGCCAAGACAATATGGGATCAACCATAGTGAACCGTATCAATCCTTATCAAACTGATCGTAGAACGGAGGCAAAAAAGCTGCTGTTTCGAGAGTAGGGATTTATACACGGGGGGGTCAATGGGTACATTAGTATACACCGAAAGAAGCAGAAACCCAAATATCGATCTCATGGCACCAATCTTGACAAGGGAGCCATCGAAGCAAATACAGGGAATTGGCGGGGTGGTTCAGGCTGTGGTCATCCCCGAGGATGCCGTCGTCGGATCTTGCCGGAGGCTGACCCAGCTTTCACCCACGCCAGCCCCATCGTTACTCTCGACATCGGCCTCCGAACCATTTTCGGACGCCTCGCGTTCGTGTTCCGAGGACGGTGCTGAATCAGTAGTTTCTTTTGCCGCGGTCGCAGGGGCTTCGGGGGGAGTAGGTACGGGAGGTGGGGCGGGCGCGGGCGGGAGCTGAGGCACGGCAGCAGGTGTAGATGATGCAGTTGCGCGAGACCGAGATAGAGCCCCGGAGAGGATGGAATACGGGATGTTGATGATGATGTCGAGCAGAGCGCCAGGAAGGTGTGACATGATTAAACTTGTCAAAGCTGCGGAAGGGGGAGAAATGCAGGTATCGGTAAGGTATAGTCTCGCTCGGGATGGTGAAGACAAAGAAAATTACCTCCAGATCCAACGGCATACCGTCCACCACGCAACCAATCGAAAGCCGATCCGATATGAAGCTGAAGGCCACAAAGCGACACGCAACACAGCCGACCATGGCTGACGATCTGGACGAGGTCGCCAACGAAGACTTCCACTTTCGGAGCCTTGCTCTTGTACTTGTGGCCTGTACTTACACTGGGATCATTTTTCTTTGCCTTTGAGAAGAGGAAGTCCCATGCCGGTCCGTAGGCCAACTTCTCCGACGGCGTCCACGACTTTGTATACTCCTTGGGATCGTAATCCAGCGGTCGACCAGCGAAGGGCGGGATATCGAGTGTGCCAACTTCAAGACTGACAACTTCGATGTCGTTCATCCCTTCGGCGCCGCCCGTCGAGGCAGCAACGCGCACTTCACGGCGCAGAACGTCAACCGCACGAAGAGTCGCGGCCGCGCTCACCGAGCTCGGTCCCAAGAAGGGCAAGCCGACGTGTGCACTGAGCACCGGAATGCACACGACGATGGACTTCTTGCCCTTGCCGTTTTTGATGGCGTCGCGCGTGCGTGAGGGCGAGTTGCGCATGAGAGGCAGGAGCGCCTGGATGATATGGAGGGGCGTGATGTGCGTGGCGTTGAGATATTTGAGATATTCGCCCTGGAGTTGGACGTGTTCCAAAGGTACGAGGGCGGAAAATTGGGAGAGACTGAGGAGCGAGACGACGGAGTGGACGAAGGGATGCATCGCGGGGGAGGCATGGGGATCGCCATGGATGTTGATTGGGAATCTGTGAGATAGGGTAGAGGCCAAGGAGCGGAGGAAGATCGGGATCGTGGCGGGCTATGTGCAAAGGGGGTGAGACAAGAGTGTGAGTTTGTGGGTATGCATTGGGGCGCACCTCGAATGGATCAAGGACGAGTGCCCTGACATAGCCCTTACCTGCACGTTCGAGCTCGTCCACTGCCTCGGGAGTAGCGACACTTGTGATGATTATAAACCCTTTCTTCTCAAGAGCGAGGATAAGAGGAAGTGCTACTGGATTGTCGCCGCCAAGCACGACTGACGATAGACCGGGATCAGGAATTGAATTCCACAAGATACAGGCCAATACATACCAACGACCTGTCTTCGTTCATGGGTTGCCGTGTGATGCCTCTTATGCAGCTTGGACTGTGTCCTGGCTCGGTAGGCATGATATCCTGCCAGCAGACCCAAGCCCACCACGCCAACTCCCAAGCTAGATGCCTTCCACGGATTCTCAGCAGCCCAATCCGCCACATCGTCGAGAAGGGAATTCGGGGGAGGCGGTGGTGGGGGCGGAGGCGGCGGAGGAACCTCGACGATTACTGGCAAGTGAATCTCTGGAATGGAGGGCCCGAATCGCGAGACATCCGCCCACAGCCTGTTCAAGGCCTCTTGGATGTTAGGCATTTCCGCCTTGGTCGAGGAAAAAGACACATAAATATGGTCCTCGATCGACTCGAGATATTCTTGAACGCTTTCTGGGAGAGGCATAGAGAATATTGAGTCTATGGGAACGGCAGGTGACTCCGGTCGGTTGTTACCGTGGCCCTCGTGTATACAACCAACTTAGAGCCGGAAAACTCACTTGCATCTTTTACATGAGTGCCCCATGTTTTTGCGAAGAAACCGCAATTATATAGCTGTAACGGTACACTTGGAGCCCATACTTATTTAGCTACATGAGCATCTCTATATGCTAGCGACAAGCTCTGACATCGTGCCACAGAATCAAGGGCGTCCGTTCCTGGTCTCTGGACGCCGTATCTCCAGTGTGGACCAATTACTCCAATCCAGTATACCTTTTCCCTGGTACAGTCTGCAAATTCCGCCCTTATCTCATGCTTTATGGATTGCATGAGGGAATCGTGACCTGAATCCCAGCACTCGTGGTTCATGAGAAGGGGTCTGTAAGGTGAGCCACGTGAGTGGGGTCCGTTGAAGCGGCAGACGAAAAAGGCCGGGATGGGTTGCGACGGTATGTTCCAGGGTCCCTACCAAACAGATTCGTCAGGAGGTGGGTTGTTCGTGTAGTGCTGTAGCTGAGCGAGAACGACAAGGCAAAGACATGACTAGTCATATTCAAAGTCCGCACTTCTGGACGCTTTCGAACCCCGTGTTTGATTAAAACTGAGCATTATTACTCGCATGTAGACCGTAGATGCTCACGAATTGGGCTGCTGTTTACCGTACGTGTGACAAGAATTAACGTCACTCCTGCTGAGCTCTGTAATTGAGTGTTGAGTAGTGCGTACTCCAAGTGGCACCTATATATGGTGATGACTACAGATCATCTGGTGACAAGAGGTGCGATCTGGTTTAATTCCCCAAGGCCAGATAGCTCAGTGGTAGAGCACCTGGCATGTATTCAGGGAGCCTGGGGTGCGTTCAATTCCGGCCATATTTTGGCAACATGCTCATCTCCTACTACTACTAGTGCATGTACTAACTCACAACCGGCCCACTGATTGGGGCTTGATCTTCATATTCCGATTCATATCCACAAGTGCAACTAGTTCTGTGGGAACGGGCTCGTATTGTGCCAAGAGCCAAGTTGCCATTGTCTGCCACCACCAACTGAACTACCATCAACCTTTCAAATCTCCTCATCATGCCATTTTCCGCCACTACACTTGCATTCCTACAGGACTTGACCCCCCGTGAGTCACCTTGGTAGGATTCTGGCAACACTATTCCCCCAACCAGGATCTATACCATACACCCTCAGTTCCCAATCATACATGCCCAGGGGCTATCCATACTGGACTTTGTTGTCCAGGTTGCTGAAAATGCCCCAGATATCACTTCGTGGACTGTCCTCATCGTGGAGGTAACTCAAATCCCCACAACTGGTGGTCTGAAGCAGGCCGACTCGAAGGTGGTATCCGAGTCCGAGTCCAAATCTCCAAAAAGGTCCCATGATCCTGATCCAGTAGATCTTTTGGCTCACCTTACAATTAATGCCGCAGCCTTGATCCTGAGCCTTTCACACCAGAGCAAACTTTGTTCATGCAAACGAAAATATTTAGTATGGTTATATTTCGTCGATAGTTGAACATTTCGTTGTACTGCCTGCGTATCGGGTTCTCCACGGGGATGACAGCACGACGTGCCTGCAACGCTGTGTGATGCCAGTCTCGGATATCGCGTTTAACTGTTCCATTACTTATCGTGACATTTCTCAAAGTCACCTTCCCCGTCATGTCTAGCGTACGACTGGCTCTCCACGAACGCATGCAACTCGCACATCCCTCCAATACCACCGCAGAACTCCAAGGGCTGTATGGCGTCGTTGACAAAAATCCTGACAAAGATTCCCTTCGGCAATGGAAGAGAGCCCGGGCATTCGAGCCTCTCAACGACCATCCTTGCGCTAAAGGGGACCATCCTCGAGAGGATCCAAGTCCTCAGCGGACTCGGATTTTCCGGATCTAGCTTTTGGTCCGGTAGGAGGCGTTGCCGAAACAGGCCCAATGCCGAGTAGATGGACACCATTTCGTTGTCGTGAGAAAAGTCGGCATAAAAGGTGCGGCCGAGAGGGAAAGTCTCTGGCGAGGAATCCAATGTGTGGTTGGTTTGCGTGTTATCTTGAACGGGCTGCCCGGTCAGCCTGGAAATCAGCTCGTTCACATACCCTACTCCTTGCACGCGGCCAAGGTTTCCTCCGTAACTGAAAACGTCGCGTGAGTTGAAGTCCTGCTAAGAAAAAGAAACCAGCCGTACCCGTTGGCATAGAACTTGTCGACATCTGCGTGATATTCGTAACCTTTGAACTCTTCCGCTTCAAATAAGCCACAGAATGGACTCGGCGCCACCTTGAATTGAGAGTGGAAGGGGCAGAGCGACATCAGGTGGTGCACATCTTTGTTTTCCAGGTGGGCACCAGGTGCCGCTGAATTGAGTCGCTTTTTGATGGGTGGTGCAAATATCTTGAGCCATTTCTTGCTTTCCTTGTTTCCGTCAACTGCGTTGGGACACATGCCGTCATCCAGCGTGAGATTACCCTTGAAGGGAATGAGAGCGCGAACGGAAATCAGGAAGAGAAGTCACGGCTGACCGTCTCTGGGATGACAAGGTCCACTTTGGCCTTGATTGTATTGTGATTGGCTGTACGGAAACCTGAAGGATTCTCTCATGAAAATGCCGAGTGATACAACGGTTGACGCGCAGACCTTCAGTCCAGTTTGCGGCAGAGTACACTACACGGGGAGAGCCAGCAGCCCTGACGAATGGCGGGTTGTCCACAGTCACGAGATGCATGTACCTTTGATAGGCAAGGATCCCAGCGTCAAACGATCTAAGAGCAGCATGTCAGAATCATACGGAAAATCAGCACTATCCATCTATGCGCACTGTTTGGCACCAAGCGGGATCAGGTCATCCTCTCCGAGGTCCCATGTATAATGCTTGAGGAACTTGAGGTAGTCTTCCTTGAAGTGTTTGGCGCCTTGTAGTTTTTTCACAGCAGCTTTCATATCTTTGCCACTGTTCTTTGTTGGATACCGTGAGCCATGTCGTTGCAACTGTCCCCTGTTAGTGATCTTTCTGGGACAAAGGAGAGTGGATCTACATACCAGGTTTACCTAAGGCATAGTTTGGATGTCAGGGGATAAACGAAGCATATGAAAGCTCACTTGATTTATGGTGCACCCGGGAGGTGGGGGAATATACGGCGTAGCGGGAATATAAGGCGAGTATTGCGCCCAATTCCGCAGGAAGCTCTCGGGAAACCCAATGTCAGGAACATCGTTGCCTGGCCCAACAGCGACCGCTTCCGATACCGACGTTGGCCTTTTGCAGGGCATAATCCATGACCGCGGCCACGACCACCACACAATAGACGCGAAGACCAAGACCGCAGCAGTGATGCGCACACGGTCTCGGTTTCCTCGTTGTGTCGTCCCTTGATTATTGATGTTGCCTATATCGGTATCCACGTCGGATGCATTTTCTTTGGCCATGACCGTCAGATCTTCAGATGGAGATGCGTGCGGATGGGGTTCAGCAATTTCCGCTGTGGGGTGTTACCCCAATGGGGCGGTGATTACTTAGATGCCAGACATGGTACCCAACAAGACAAGGCGCTATAGCCAAGTGGTTACGGCGACAGATTAGAATCGATTGCAATTGGTCATCTGTTTCCCTTTGGGAGCGCAGGTTCGAATCCTGCTGGCGTCGAATCTTTAATTTTGCTATGCTCGTTGCCCATCATAATTGCGTGTTCTCCCCTACTTGTACTTAGGTGTTCTTGTCTGTTCCAACACACAACGGAACACAGTGACCAGAATTTCACATCTCGCAAATCTAGTTTGAATTTGATTAATGCAGGAATGTCTAATTCCGAAGGCGAAAATGGATCTTATGACATGCAGGCGCCTGGCACCATGATTATCACGCAAACAACCACATCGTCTAGTCGAAATTCTTTCCAAGTGTTTATGTAGCAAGTAGGACAGCTTTTTGGGGATAGAACTATGAATTAGCGAGTTCCTTGGCAAGCTTCTCCGCCTTGACCTTCACGTCTTCAATAGTACCAGACATGTAGAACGCAGACTCAGGAAGCGAGTCATGTAGACCAGAGAGAATCTCCTTGAAGGAACGGACGGTGTCTTTCAGAGGTACAAGCTTGCCCTCATAGCCAGTGAAAACTTGAGCGACTTGGAAAGGTTGTGACATGAAACGCTGGATCTTGCGCGCACGCTCAACCTGAAAATCATGATAAGTACGCGGTAAGAGGACACCAGGCATATACCCACGGTCAGTTTGTCCTCCTCTGATAACTCATCCATACCCAAGATGGCAATGATATCCTGGAGGGACTTATAGTCCTGGAGAATCTTCTGGACAGCGGTTGCAACCTCGTAGTGTTCCTTGCCAACCTGTACAACAGAGGCTGTGAGCGATGTAGGAACTTGTCGACAATGAGGCCCTTACGATGCGAGGATCCAACATCCGGGACTTCGAGTCAAGAGGATCGACGGCGGGATAAATACCGAGCTCAGCAATCGAACGTGACAGCACAGTTGTGGCATCCAAGTGGGCGAAGGTGGTAGCTGGGGCAGGATCCGTTAAGTCATCGGCCGGGACGTACACAGCTTGCACAGAGGTGATAGAACCCTTCTTGGTCGTAGTGATACGCTCCTGCCTGGAGGAGAGATGAGAATGAAGGTGTACGAAGAGAAAATATTGTCTTACATGCCACCCATATCCGTTGAAAGTGTGGGCTGGTAACCGACGGCAGACGGAATGCGACCGAGAAGCGCAGACACCTCAGAGCCGGCCTGTGTAAAGCGGAAGATGTTGTCGATGAACAACAACACATCCTGGCCCTCCTCGTCACGGAAGTACTCCGCAATGGTAAGACCGGTAAGAGCGACACGAGCGCGAGCACCGGGGGGCTCGTTCATCTGACCGAAGACGAGAGCCACCTTGGAATCGCCCTCGAGATTGATAACACCGGTCTCAATCATTTCGTGGTACAAGTCGTTACCCTCGCGAGTGCGCTCACCCACACCTGTAAAAAATCACGCTCACGTGATCAGTTGCGGAGATTACAGAGGCTTTGAAACATACCACAGAAGATCGAGAAACCACCGTGCGCCTTCGCGACGTTGTTGATAAGCTCCTGAATCAACACTGTCTTGCCGACACCCGCACCCCCGAAAAGGCCAATCTTGCCCCCACGAGCATAGGGAGCAAGAAGGTCTACGACTTTGATACCGGTCTCAAGAACCTCGGCAGTGGTTGACTGGTCGACAAACGGTGGGGGATCGGCATGGATTGGCTTGCGAGCAACGCCCTTGATGGGACCACGCTCATCAATGGGCTCACCAATGACGTTCATGATACGGCCCAAGGTGTCACGACCCACGGGGATTTGGATGGGAGACCCAGTGTCAATAACCTTTTGACCGCGAACGAGACCCTCGGTACCATCCATAGCAATAGTACGGACAGAGTTTTCGCCCAAGTGGGAAGCGACCTCAAGCACTAGGCGGCCACCACGGAAGTCTTGGACCTCGAGGGCATTAAGAATGGGAGGTAGGTTATCAGTATCAAACTGAACGTCGACGACAGCACCAATGACCGTCTTGACATGGCCAGCAGAAGCCTTCGACTCTGTCGCGTACGACCGCACTGGGCGGAGAATTACGTGTCAGCCAGGTTTTTGAGAGAGAAAAAAAAAGAGAAGAAATAGGATTGTCTGGGATATATCGTGAAACAAGTCGAAGAAATGGACATACCAGGAGTAGATGATGCAAAACGCGTGGGGCGTAGACCGGATTGGGTGCCAGCGCAGGCAGAAAGACCAGCCCTCGCGACGATTGGAGTAGCCGAGGTGGAGAAGAGAGCGTTAGTGCGCTTTGCACTGTTTACCGCTCTGCGGGAAAGACGAGTGACGCCACGAGAGGTGAGCATTGTAAGGTGGCGACGACAACACGACGACTCTAACGACGGAGAAAAGCTGTGGGATATGCGAAACAACTCGGACCAGTGCGAGGTTTAGTATTCAGACTCAGAACCAACTCCGACAGGGCCCGGCTTGGCCCGAAAAATGTTGGGAAAACACAACTACTTGATCCCAACGATAGGTGACGATGTTAAGACCCTGGAATTGGGCCCTGTTACTGTGCTGTACATGAGATCGTATATTTTCTGCAATGCGGAACAGGTGACGGAGAGCGCCAATGACATCGTGCCAACAAGAGCGCCTAATGCACGCGTCTTAGAGCGACGCGATTGAAGGCTCAACAGAGTGCCTTCCTTCACTCACAACACCATCTATCTCCCAGACGAGCGCACAAGTCACGGCTTAGTTCACTGCGTAGTGAAGGGATTATCATGATACCTCGTTATTCACAGAGGTCTCACTTCCCCCTTCGGCGGATCGACATCCGTTCTCGTCCATGCCCACATGGCTTCCGTTTCTTATCCGTGTCGCCAACGCCAACTCCATCTGGGCCCCGCCAATTTCTACGTTACGGCCGTAAAGCCGCCAAGTATACGGCTTTCACTTGTTTTTCTGCCGTCCTCGGTCTTTCAGTCGTGATAGGAGGCGTATTTGTTCATGATGTTTTCACGTACTCGGACCGGCACATAGATCGTGTCCCCGTATCACCTCTAGCACTGCACCCTGAACTTGGCGGGCCAAAGAACCTTCCGGTTGCAACTGTGCTCGTTGGGGATGAAGATGTCGATGATTCTCTCGTACCTGTCATGGATAAGCCGAGACTAGTGATAGTCGGTGGGGGCTGGGGTGTGCGTCATTTTCCTTCACGTCCGCCTTCTTGTAACATTTGTACTGCTAGGCCGTTGGCGTGCTGCAGTCCATCCACCCCGGAGATTATCATGTGACTGTCATTTCTACCGATACATTTACTACTTTCACACCTCTGCTTCCCTGTAAGTCTACTCTTGGTAAAGGATTTTTTTTTTCCTTATAGCACTTGTATTTTTATTTCAGCTGCTGCTGTCGGCACAGTCACCGTTCGCTCCCTCGTTGAATCCCTTCGAAAGGTCATCGCTCGCCTTCATGGGCAGCTCATTAATGGACGAGCAGTTGACCTCGTCATGTCTGACCGTCTACTTGAAGTTCAGACTGTTTCTGTTGACGGAGAAACCCGCAATATCTACGTACCGTACGCTCGCTGATGTCATTCTAAGGGTTTTATCAAACTCAATTGCTTTATTCAGGTATGATAAACTTGTTATAGCAGTTGGCTCGGTATCCAGCACCCATGGTGTTTCCGGTCTTGAACACTGTTTCCAGCTCAAAACTATCGCAGATGCGCAGGCCATACGCCGTCGCATCCTCGGTGGGTATTTTCTCTCTCCGAGCACACTCCTTCAACAGTTTGTATCACAGATAACTTCGAGATTGCCTCACTCCCGTCAACTTCTGAAGAAGAGCGTAAGCGGCTGCTCAGCTTCGTGGTGTGTGGGGGTGGTCCAACCGGTGTTGAGACAGCAGCTGTACGCCCTCTACTTCCTCGCACAGTCCCGTTTCTCGCTTACATGCATACTACTGATTGTAGGAGATCTTTGATCTATGCCAAGAAGATATTATCAATTATGTAGGTCTTGATTTTTCATGCCACTCGACATGCGACAATAGTGAGAATTCTATAGTTTCCAAAGATATGCCGGAAAGAGGTTTCCATTCACGTTATTCAGTCCCGAGGGCATATTCTGAACACAGTGCGCGACAAATTATGATGTGTGATATTTTCCTAATTTTGCTCCCACATAGTATTCTGAAGCGATATCAAAATATGCGGAGGATAAGTTCCAACGTGACGGTGTTGAACTGATTACTTCCGCACGGTAGGCGACTTCTGCCTACTATTGATCCTCTTTCAATGAGCAACCTCTAGCGTTGCAGAAGTACGACCAGACCACGTCGTTTACACCATTAAAGATCCAGAAACGGGCAAGATCGTTGAACATACTATTCCTTCGAATTTCGTGTTATGGTCAACTGGGATCGCCATGAATCCCTTTACTGCTCGTGTATCCAACCTGCTACCTAACCAGGCTCACAAAAAGGCTATAGAGGTCGATGCACACCTTCGTGTGAAGGGTGCTCCCTTGGGGGATATCTATGCCATTGGAGATTGCGCTACAGTAACAATAATATCATGACGCAGAGACATAAGCTAACGCTATCTACAGATTGAGACTTCCCTCGTGTCGCATTTACTAGAACTTGTTGAAGAGGCAGACCGAAATCGCGACGGGAAGATCGACTTTGACGAATGGGAGATCATGGGTAAATCCGAACCCCCACCGCCGCGGTTGCTGAATACTCACTCGGCGTGACCAGTCAAGCGGATCAAGAAAACAATACCCATGTCTGCGAAATACCTCGAGAAAGTTTGTGCTGGGTCGTCAATGCTACTTCGCCGCTTATGAAGGCGCTCTAGGTTCGCAACCTGTTTGACCTTTACGATTCGGATTGCGACAATAGTCTGAGCCTCAATGAACTCGCGGTGCTCCTTCAAGAGATTGGCAATAAGATCACCGCTCTTCCCGCGGTAAGCGCATCACTCCGTTATCCAACCGTCCTCGACAAGGGCTCACTCCTTGCAGACCGCACAGGTGGCTTCTCAGCAAGGGAAGTATCTCGGCCATAAGCTGCATCTCCTCTCTGCCAAGCGTGATACCTTGCTTGCCAATGAACTCCCAGCGGATGTCGATGAGGCTGTCACGGGGCCTTTCACTTATCGCCATCTTGGCTCTCTCGCATATATCGGCAATGCTGCAGTCTTCGACTTTGGTCAGCTAAGTTTCACGGGGGGCTTAGTAGCCATGTATGCGTGGCGCAGCATCTATTGGAGCGAGCAGGTGTCTATGAGGACGAGGGCGTTGTTGATGATCGATTGGATCGTGCGGTACGTTTCATCATCCTCATACATGACAGAGACTAATTCTGAATGATACTCGTGTTCATCTTAGGGGCGTGTGGGGCAGAGACTTGTCGAGACTGTAGTACACAGTACATCCCACTCTCAATAGTGCCTTGTAGGCTTTTGTATTTTTTCTGTAGTTACACGTAGCTTGGTCTAGATACTCTTTTGTTTTCGTCCGAATTTCACAATATCTAAGGCTCTGACCACTCGAATGACCCCAAGACAGTCGTCCTCCCTGAAAATGTACCGGGGCTCGGTGAGAGGATTGTCAGCTTGCGGTTGTGCATGTCGATGTTGGTTCTTTGATCGTTCATCAGAGCAACGAAAACAAGAGATAGCGGTGAACAAACATGGCGAGGAAACCCGAGACGGGTAAATCAAGCACCTCCTCGTCGTAGCGTTCCGTCTCTTCAGGGTGAGTGGGTAGAGCGAGCAGCGCAATGATCGCGTTGAGCAGACCCGAACCAGGCGAGGCAGGGTCGAGCAAAATCGGCTGCATCTCGTTCACGGTACGCGTCGCGCCAATCGGGAGCGCGGACGACGGCGCCATCGATTCTGGCGAGACAATAAATATGTAAATAAACAAAACATCGTGAGCTGACGCTCTTTCTCGAGA
>Ga0137394_10002632_pt1 | contig 13306 bp, 12 predicted proteins | sample czobulk116metaG_FD_108278 | JGI IMG/M metagenome (GOLD analysis project Ga0137394, IMG submission 108278) | Vadose zone soil microbial communities from Angelo Coast Range Reserve, California, USA - czobulk1.16 metaG | ecosystem: Environmental > Terrestrial > Soil > Vadose zone | place: USA...
CCGGACTTGGGAAATACGATGTGCCAGAAGTCAATGTTGGGATTAAAGAACCCTATTCCCACGAATCGCCTTTCCCGCTTTTCCCGCAAAGAAGTCACGAAACACTCGGCCGACTCCGAAGTCATCTCATTGATGACCCGGACGTTCTGGCCAGGGATCAAAGGGGTATCCATGAGCACCAGGGCCCCGTTGGCGCTCACGCTGTAGGTGGAGGCCTTCAGGTCGATGGTTTCGCCTTCGGGCAGCCGACAGCGTACCGTCAGAGGTATCTGAAGGGAAAGGCGCGTGGTACGCCGACGTTCGGGATATCGAGTTCTCTGCATAAAGCCACCCTGGCGGACACTTGAAGCTATATTAACAGATTATGCCAGAATCTCCCCAAAAACAAGCATTTTGGGAAGTGGCGTGGGCCACACCACGCGAGATATCAACTTCGCAAGAGATGGTTAACACTTCATCCGGAAATGCTGCATCGATAGCCATTACTCTCTGCGGTGTCACGATAAGCGGCTTAGGTGATCGACCGTGCCGCTACCTCGTACCCCAGGGCTTCGTCCACCTTGCGCACCAGCGTGTCGCGCGAGAAGGGTTTTTGAAGAAAGAAACCCTCCTCCAAATACTGTCCGTTACCGTTGTTGTATTCAAGATAGCCAGACATGTAAATGGTCTTCATATCCGTGCGGAGAAATTTTAATCGTTTAGCGAGTTCAGGCCCTCGCATCTTAGGCATCACGACATCTGTCAAGAGCAGGTGAATAGGCTGGCCCGAGCGCTCCACAATCCCGAGCGCTTCCGCGCCGTCCTTGGCGGTGAGCACGGTGTAGCCGGCCGACTTCGCAAATTCGGAGGCCAGCTCCCTAACTTCGTCTTCATCCTCGGCAATAAGCACGGTCTCACGCCGGTGAACAAGTGCGGCAGGAATTTCCTGCGGCCGAACGGACTCTGCTCGCCCCTCGACTCGCGGGAGGTAGATCTCGAATCGGGACCCTCTACTTGGCTCCGAGTCCACCCAGATGCACCCTCCGCTCTGCTTCACCACGCCATAAACGGTCGCAAGACCCAGTCCGGTTCCTTTCCCTTGCTCCTTCGTGGTGAAGAAGGGTTCGAAGATTCGGGCTTTTGTGGCCGCATCCATCCCATAGCCTGTATCCGTAACTGCGAGCAGCACATACGGGCCGGGTTCGAGAGGAGGCCGAGTTGTGGCGAACACTTCATCCACGGTCACGTTGCTGGTCTCGATGGTGAGGCGGCCTCCCTCGGGCATCGCGTCGCATGCATTTACGGTCAGATTGACGATTACTTGTTCGATCTGGCCGGGGTCTGCTTTAACTCGTCCCAGTGACTCGCCAGCTTGAAAAGTGAACGCAATATCTTCGCGGACTAAACGCTTGAGCAAGCTGCACATCTCTGAGACGACCGTATTCAAGTCCAGAACTTTGGGTTGGAGCAGCTGCATCCGGCAGAAGGCCAACAATTGACGAGTCAGGGAGGCGGCGCGGTCGGCCGCCTTTACGATCTGCCGGCAGCTCTGATGGAGGGAATCGGCGGGCTTCAACCGCTCAAGCAGCAAGTCGCTGTGCCCCTTGATGATGGTCAGCAGGTTGTTAAAGTCATGAGCCACACCGCCTGCCAGCCGACCCAGCGCGTCCATCTTTTGGGACTGACGTAACTGATTTTCGAGCTGTTGCCTGTGGGTCTCGTTCTTCTGCAAAGTCCCGCGCATGCCATCAAATGCCCGGGTCACCTGGGCCACTTCATCGCTGCCATCCGCCTCCAGCGGGTAAGCGAAATCCCCCCGCTCGACGGCCCGAACTCCTTCCACAAGGCTCGCCAGCGGGCGCGTAAACCGATCCGAAACCACGAATGCCACGGCTACTCCCGCTAGCATGGCCACCAAGCCCACACCGAGAAGCAGATGGTTGAGCCGGATCAGGGATGCCATTGACTCGTCATAGGATTTCAACACCGTGAGACTCAGGGCAGGGTTCACGCCCGGGTTTAGCTCGATGGAACTTGCGAAAAACCGTTCGCTATTGATTTGAAATTGTTCCGGGGTAGGGCGACCCTTAAGCAGCTCTGCCAGCTCTTGTTCCTGGAAAGGAGAGAGCGTGCTACCAACTATATTGTCACCATATCGGAAGACCACCTGGCTGGATGAAATTCGGCCAAGATCGCTGGCCCTGCGAGCGTCAATCTCACGACCCACTACTACCGTTCCCAGGAGGATCTTGTCCAACGGTGCATCTGCATAATACGGCTGCAACACCACCTGATAAAGACGCCTGCCGCTGAGCCACCATCCAGCTCTGGCGCCGTCTTTGAGAGCGCGACTCAGCATTTTCTCGGCGTTTTGAACCGGAAAATCGGTCATCGCCGGACGCAATGCGACAATCTTGCCTTTCCGGTCCGCGAGTACGAACAGGCTGCACTCGTCCGATTGCCATGGGTCTTCACTGACATCCTGAATAGTGGTAGCGTCCCCGTTCCTCATGTACGCCAGTGTCGCCAACAAATCCGCTTTACGGCTTAGGGCTATCTGTTGCTGATGTTGTAACACTTGGAAGGTCAGCATGGCGTTGCGCGCGCCTGCCTCGATCTCCCGCTGCGCCTGCACCGCAGCATAGCGATGCACGACGAGTAGAGTGGCACACGTCAGCCCCGCCGTGACCAGGACAAGCGAAAGGAGAAACTTGGTGCGCAATCGCAAGTTGGTCCGGCGCTTCAAAATCCTTTGGATGGTGCCGACCGGGCCAGTTCCGCCCGATCTCGGTGTCTGCTGCATTGGGTGCAAATCTAACATCCAGGTTCGGGGAAAGCGAATGGAACTGCAGTACCGGGTGATAAGGACTCCAGGGATAGACTGATTGTGGCAGTAAGGGGCCTTCAGCAAGGGCGGGGCCATTCAAGGGCCGTGCTGGACGATCGATGTGCAGGAATTCCAGTGTGACAACAACGACCTAAGCGATTCATTCTGCAGTAGTTAAATAAGAATTTTCGACGGCACATAGGACCTGTATCGTCCAAACGCTTGGCCTGGCGTTGATTTGGGCGATCCCGCCTGAGGAAATGGGCCTCCCATGGAGATCACTCTCTGGCAGCCTCTTGCAGGCCAGAGTCGGCCAGGGCCTGGCAGGGAATTACTTTGAGTTGAGCGCGGCGATCACGGCGTCCGCGAATTCCTCTGTGCCGGCTTTGCCACCGACGTCGCGGGTGGTGTGTTTGGCTTCCCGGTAGACGCTTTCGAGGGCATTCTGGATCCGTTCCGCCGCGGTTCGCTCGCCGAGGTGGTCGAGCATAAGAATGCTGCTCATCAGCAGGGCGGTTGGATTGGCGAAGCCCTTGCCGGCGATGTCGGGCGCGGTACCGTGCACGGCCTCGAACATGGCGCATTCATCCCCAATGTTGGCGCTAGGAACCACGCCCAGGCCGCCGACGAGGCCCGCAGCCAAGTCGCTCATCACGTCGCCATAAAGATTCGGCAGCAAGAGCATGTCAAATTGCTGGGGATCCATCACGATCTGCATGCAGGCGTTATCGACGATAAGTTCTTTGTATTCAATTTGGGGGAATTGCGCCGCCACCGCCCGGACCGATCTCAGGAACAAGCCGTCCGAAAGCTTCATGATGTTGGCTTTGTGAATGGCATGAATCTTTTTTCGGCCATGGTGTTTTGCATATTCAAACGCAAATTTCGCGATCCGCGTGGAAGCCCGCTCGGTGATGATTTTGAGGCTCTCTACCACGCCGGGAACGACCTCGTGCTCAAGGCCTGAATATAAATCCTCGGTGTTTTCCCGCACCAGAGTCAGGTCCACGCCTTGGAAATGCGATTTAACGCCCGGCATGTTTTTCACGGGACGCAAATTTGCATACAAGTCGAGCGTTTTGCGCAGTGCCACGTTCACGCTGGGTGCGCCGCCGGCGATGGCCGTGGCCATAGGGCCCTTCAGCGCAACGCGGTTCCTGCGCACAGACTCCACAGCCGCCTGGTTGACCGTCTTTTCCTGGTTGGAGGAACTGTCGGAGCGTCCGGCGATCTCTTCCCAATCGATCTGCACGCCCGTGGCTTCCAGGACGCGGCGCGTTGCGGAGGCCACTTCGGGTCCGATTCCCTCGCCGGGGATGAGGGTAACTCTATGTCTCGTCATTGCATCTTATTGTATGCGAAGCATTCAGGCTTGTCGAAATGCCATAACACGGGGCGTTTCATGACAGGAACATGGGGTTGCGCAGCCGTCTGGAAGTTCTGGTATAATATGGAAGTTGATAGCTTCGCGGGTACGCTCGCGAGCGGAGGCCAAGAGAATTTATGATCAATTTGACGCCCGTTGCGAGTACCAAGGTCAAGGAAATCATGAGCATGCAGAGCCCAGTGCCGGTCGCACTACGCGTGGCTGTCGTGGGGGGCGGCTGCTCCGGTTTCCAGTACCACATGGCGTTTGAAAACCAGACCACCGATGCGGACCAGGTTTTTGAATTCGATGGGCTGAAGGTCGCGGTCGACCAAATGAGTTCCATGTATCTGGACGGGATTGAGATTGACTATATCGAGACACTCGAAGGTGCGGGATTCAAGTTCAACAATCCCAATGTGAAGAGCACCTGCGGCTGCGGCAGCTCCTTTAGCGTCTAATTCCGTGTAGGGAAGCGCCTCGCGCGCTTTCAGACCTTTCTTCGGGCTCCTGAGCGGTACGTTCAGGAGCTTTTTTATGCCCTCTAGCCAATCCGACTGGGACGCCAAGCACAGACTCGCCGCCGAGATGCCTCCCTCCGAGCCTGCGAGCATTGTTCGCGAACTCTTGCCGCTCCTGCCGGCTGGTCCGGCGCTGGATATCGCCTGCGGTACGGGAAGGCATTCGCTGCTTCTTGCAGCGCGCGGCCAACATGTCACCGCAGTAGATTTTTCCATCGTTGCTCTAGATGTGTTGGAAGCTCGCGCAAACGGCATGCGCGCTCGTGTGCGCCGAAGCAAGAGCCTCCATGAAACCGAGCGGCGCTTGCACGGCGAACTCGAACTGATGCAGGCGGATCTTGAACAGACCCAGCTCCCGGAGCGCGGCTACGATCTGATTCTGTGCATTCAATATCTGCAGAGATCGCTCTTTTCACAGATTGCACGCGTTCTTCGTCCGGATGGTGTCCTGGTGTTTGAGACGTACACGCGCGCGCAACTGGAGTTTGCGGGTGGCCCGCGCAATCCGTCCTACCTCCTCGAAACCGGAGAGCTCCGGGAAGCGTTTCCGGGACTTTGTGTGGTGTTTTACCGGGAACTGCGCGCCGGGCAAGGAATCGCCAGCCTGGTCGCGAAAAAGCAGGGCAAACAGAGTTAAAGACAAATTGGCGGTGAACGAGTCAAATTGCGAGGCGCCAATGTTTGCAATCTTCGGGTTCCATCCGTATCCTAAAGCCCGGGCATGAAAATAGCGCTCGCGCAGTTCAATCCCACCGTTGGCGACTTCGCAGGGAATGCCGCTCGCATCATGAGCTTGGCGGGGCAAGCCAAGCAGCGAGGCGCGGACCTTGCTGTTTTTACCGAGCTTTGCCTTTGCGGTTATCCTCCTCAAGATCTTCTGGAGCGCCCGGCTTTTCTGGACCGGAACATCGACGAACTAAAAGAGCTTGCGGCCAAAATTCCTCTGCCGAGCCTCGTGGGCTATGCGGGGCGTGTGAAGAATGGCGCGGGCAAATCCGTGGCCAACAAAGCGGCGCTGCTGTGCGGAGGGCGAGTCGTCTTTGAGCAGAGCAAGATGTTGCTGCCGACCTACGATGTGTTCGACGAGTCGCGATACTTTCAGCCTGCCGATAAGCAAGTGGTCTACAGCTTCAAGGACGAAAAACTTGGCATCACCATTTGCGAGGATGTGTGGAACGACCCGAATTTCTGGCCTACGCGCTTGTACGAGCGTGATCCGGTGGTGGAGCTTAGCAAGCAGGGAATCAGCGTGCTTCTGAATATCTCCGCTTCCCCCTACACTATCGACAAAAGAAATCTACGCATCGAGATGCTGCGCGCTATCGCGATGAAGCAGCTGCGTCCGGTGGTCTACGTCAATCAAGTTGGCGGCGACGACAATCTGATTTTTGACGGTGCGAGCATGGCGATTACCGCCGATGGGCGGGTGGCCGCCCAAGCGCTGGCATTCAAAGAAGATCTCGTGCTCTTTGACACGCTCACAGGAGTGGGCGAGATTCACGAACAGCCGCCGACCGAGATCGCCTATGCCTACGAAGCGTTGCTGACTGGCACGGCGGACTACGTGCGCAAATGCGGGTTTAAGAGGGTTCTCGTCGGCCTGAGCGGCGGCATTGACTCTGCCGTGGTTGCCTCGATCGCCGTGGAGGCACTGGGGGCCGAAAACGTCCTCGGCGTTTCCATGCCGGGACCATTTTCTTCGTCAGGCAGCAAGAGTGACGCGGCAACTTTGGCGAAGAATCTTGGAATCCGGTTCATCGCCTTGCCGATTACGGATGTTTTCGAAGAATACAAGAAGGCGCTGACACCCGCGTTCGGCGGCCGGCCCGTTGATGTGACGGAAGAAAATATTCAGGCGCGCATTCGTGGAAATTACCTAATGGCGATGTCCAACAAGTTTGGATCGATGGTTCTCAGCACCGGTAACAAATCAGAGCTCGCGGTCGGGTACTGCACGCTTTACGGAGACATGGCTGGAGGATTGGCCGTCATCTCCGATGTGCCGAAATTGATGGTGTATGAACTGGCGCGCTGGATTAACCGCGACCGGGAACTGATCCCCCGGTCGACTATCGAGAAGGCGCCTTCGGCCGAGCTGCGTCCCGACCAGAAGGACGAGGACAGCCTGCCCCCTTACGACGTCCTTGACCGGATTCTCAAGGCCTATATCGAAGACCTGCGAAGCCCCCAGGAGATTGCCGATCATTACGGCTTCGATTTAAAACTGGTCCGCGACATCGCGCTCCTAGTGGATCGCAACGAGTACAAACGCAAGCAGGCGGCGCCCGGCTTGAAGATCACCTCGCGCGCCTTTGGCTTTGGCAGGCCATTCCCGATCGCTCAGAAGTTCATCCCCTAAATCGATGAGGTCCTCGTGAAAACAGCACTGAGCCTTTCATTCATCTTTTTCTCCGGGGCGCTTGCCTGCGGAGCGCGAGCGGAGCAAGCCAAGCCGGGAACAGCACCACCGACGACCACTGCGCCATCGCCAACAGAGAAGAATATCGAGGCATACCTTCGACATTTGTATGCCTTCGGCCCGGATGTGCTGTTGCTGGTCGGGACTCCCAGAGAATCACCAGTGGGAGGCCTGCTCGAAACCACGATCGATCTCACCATTGGTGAAAATAAACAAACGGTTAAATTTTACATAAGTAGGGACGGCAAGTATCTCTTTCGCGGAGATTTGTCGGACATGACGAAGGATCCCCTCGCCGAGAACCGGGCACAGATTCAGATGAAAGATGCCCCTTCACTGGGCGACGCCAAGGCCGCAGTCACGCTAGTCGAATACTCGGACTTTGAATGCCCGGTCTGCCGCAGCCTTCACGACGTATTGCGCGGCATGCTTCCAAACTATGCAGGCAAGGTGCGGCTTGTCTTCAAAGACTTTCCGCTCGAGCAGCTTCATCCGTGGGCGCGAACCGCAGCCATCGCGGGCCGTTGTGGCTACCAGCAGGACCCCAATGCTTTTTGGAAGATGTATGACTTCATCTACGACAATCAGGAAATCATTTCGGCGGCGAACGCCTGGACGAAAATGATGGAATACGCAGGCCAGTCCGGACTGGACGCCGATGCGTTCAAAGCGTGCATGTCCGGCCCGGAAGCCGGGGCGGCCGTCAACGCCAGCCGCGCAAACGGCCAACTGCTCGACGTGAACAGCACACCTACAGTCTTCGTGAATGGGAGGCGGCTGGTGGGCGCCGATCCGCATCTGCTAGAGCAATATATTAACTACGAGCTCGCCCAACAAAAATCCGGGAAAACCGCCGACAAGAAGTAGGAGAGAGGGAGGGAGGAGGTCGGAACCCGCCTGCGCGTGGGTGTGCATGGGTGGTGTATTCAGCCCGATTTGTTAGTTAACATAATGTTACTTATAGGACGCGATGTCAAGAGGAATCTGCGGCTTCCTGCGACTTTTCTGTGGAAATCTGCCGAAGAGCCCTAACTGCGTTCGGGCCCTCTTGGGGGTGTACTCCCGGCTGGCGCGCGGGGTGCGCCAGCCGGAAGTACCAAGTTGTTGAATCGGTGGATGCTACGCGGGCTGTTCGTTCTTCTTTGATCGCGGATCCTCGTTATAGCTTGGATTTCTATTTCAAAACTCACGTGCAAACAGGACCCGCAGTTTTTGAGGGGATGGTCGTGTCGTGAACTGCATGAACCCGCTCCTACCGTGACGATTGGACTCTGGCGTTTTTGATAAAAGGCGCTACTCCCCTGCCGCGGCCTCGACCGCGTCTCATTTGCGGCCGTGTTCGCTCCGCCGTTCCAGGCGAGGAGCGTGCGCGTGGTATCGCCGGCCATGGCGTCGAATTTCTTGCGCAGAACTTTGCAGCCGACCGCAAGACCTTGCTCTGGGTCGCACAAGGCCGAGAGAAACAGGGCATCAAAGCCTGATCACCTGCATCAAGCCCCAGGAGAAGCCGCGGGCGTAGGCTTCTGTCGCGGCGATCTTGTTGTTGGTATATAAGGGCGCAACGTATTTGCTGAAAAACGCCGGCTCGTAGCCCACCGCCCAGGGATTCCACGCGGACTCCTGTTCGACCACCGCGCAGACAAGCGCTGGGTCGAGTGACTGGGCTGTGGCCGCCTCGCGCGCCAGCAGCAGAAGTTGCGAAGGAGGGTTCACGGGTGCTGGTCACCTGGCGTGTCGGTGACCGTTCAAGTCCACAAAACGAACGAGGGGCGTTTCGTCCAGTTCAATTCCCTGCTGGGCGGCGATCCTTTGCAGCGCGTTGTAGATGTGAGGCTTGGCGACGTCACTCGCCGAGCGCGCCGCCGAAATATCTTCCAGCGATTGCGCGGACTGCGGGTAGAACCGCACGCTCGGGAGGTCCTGCGAAAGCACCGCGATGAACGACAGCCCGAAGCGCTGATAAAAAATCGTGACGAACTGGTAGCGCGGCATCTCTTCGAGCGCGCGGTCGTCGCTGAAGCGCTGCTCGAACGGCAAATGCCAATTCATGTCGTTCGGGTTCCACCAGGCGTACTGCAAGCCCTGCCAGAAGAGGCGCGCTTGCCGAATCCGCCGGATTTCATGCCGTCGCGCGACGATGCCTTCCTGCCGGTATTGCCGCACCAGTTCGCGCAGCGCGTTCACCAGTTCCGGCTTCACATCTTTGAGCCACTCGTTGTTCGGGAGGACTGGCGATTCCGCCGCACCCGTGACGCCAGCATCCCGTGGTGCAAGAAAACCAGGCTCTATCGTTCTAACCATGTCATCGCTTGCGAAGCTCATTAGCTCGTCCTGGTCAGGAAAATACCTGAGTCGATTCGTTCTACTGCTGACCGCGAAAGGGTAGCCGAAACGTCATGAACTCATTGCGATTTCACATGCGAGGTATTCTGCTCGGCGGCTTCGCCGCGGGGCTTATGATTCTCGGCGCAACCGTTCCAGACAGCACAAACGCTCGCGGACAACAGAGCCTATCGGGGAAACTGGAGATCCCCGATCAGGCACCACCGATTGAACTGATAATCGCCGGTCCCGAAACGGTGCCCTTGCCTCGAAGAGACTGGCGCCCGCGTTTTACCGCTGTGTTGATCAATCGCTCGAATGACCTGGTGGTGTTCGTGCCGCCTCGAAACGATTGGTACGGGGAAAGACGGCTGGAATGGCAAGCAGTTGATTCCAAAGGCCGCTGGCTGGACCGGCAACCGAATTACGCCATCGAATGCGACGTGCATGGAGTGATGCGGATGGTGCCGGACCTTCCGGCGCCGTTGCTCGCGACCCAGGCTCCAAGACAAATTCGCGACGCCGATCTGGTTGTGCTGCAACCGGGCGAAAGATACGAGCTGAAGAATCTCGCCGATCCGTGGTTTTCCCTGAATTTTCGCAGGCATGGCATTTACACCTTGAGCCTGAATTTTGCATGCGCATCCGGCCACTACGAACTGCCGAAGAACAATCAATATGCATCGGCACTGAAAAACAGCAGCCTCATCGAAGCAAGCTCGAACGAGCTGAGGCTGACCATCAATTGATCGCCACACTCGATATCGCGCACTAACTATGCGGCCCCAGCCCCTGCTGCCTGGCTGCTCGGAGCTCTTCGACATTATCCGCGCCGGCGCGATCTGCTTCATTCTCGCGGCAGGCCTGAGCTGGTGCCAGGAGCGTTTGCGTAGCCGCAGCAACGGCTGCGGCTTCGACGCCTCGGGAAACTCCACGGGAGGAAATCCCGCGGTGCCAAGCAGCGAATTCATCAGCGCGCGGTTCTCTGCCCGCAGACGCGCCACTTCTTCTTCCAACAGCCAAAGGTAATTCGTCCGCCAGAGCTGTTTCCATTTTTCTAATATGAGTTCGTATAAGAGTAGACGGCGAAGGCGACAAGCAGTGACGGCCAACTCTCGAAGTTGTAGTGGCGCAGCATGCTGTGCCACTACAAGAAATCACTCTATTATTCGCCGCCTGAAGCTGGCCCGGCGACGAAGCAAGGATATTACGTCCGGACGGCGATGCGGCGATAGCTGCGGAAAGCGTTGATAGCGAATACGACGGCGCTAAGGCCAAAAAGTACAACCAGCCACTGGAATTCAGAGCCATAGAAGAACGTCGCAAACTTCGTGCCCATCCACTGTTCCCAGGCCAGGAAGACGCGCACCAGGTCGAGAACCGTGATGATGGTCACAACGAAATGGATGCGGTTCATCGATTCTTTGAAGACCAGATCGTACGCATCCATCAGAAACTTATACAGCATCGCAAAAATAGCGAACGGCGCGGCCGCGGTCAGCCACAAGAAACCAAATGGAACGAAATGTAACTCTCCGGACCACGGCACCGGAAGCTTGAACGACGGCATATCCAGGATGAGCGAAGTGATCCCGCCGGCGGCAAAAACGGCCGCGCCGATTCCAAATAATTTGACCGGAGATTTAGGCCAGCCCATGTTTTTGGCGCTGTCGTCCGGAACGTGCGCCGGAGTTGCCTTCGCGTCCGGCACGACCGGCAGGAACGGCAGGAACGGCACAGCCTGTTCCCCATGCACGTACGACCAAATTACATTGCCGATGAACACGCCTTCGCCGAGCAGCGTGATCCAGAAGAGTAAACTGCTCGGAACATCCGCTTTCGTTTGCGGCAAGACGACGTGCAACGCGCCCACAATCAAAAGCGCTAGGCTGCCGAAGGCGTGCCACAATCCGACGCGACGATCGAGATCGCGATGGATAAAGCGCGGCACCACGCGATACTGCGCGTAAAAGAAAACGAATATCCAGATGGCGGAGAAGAAATACGAGGCCAGGTCGCGCGTACGGACGAGTGGCTCTTCCAACGGGCCAACGTGGCTCGCGAAGTAGATCATGGAGAGCCCCCAGCCGACGATGCATATCAGCCCGCTGAGCCGGAAGAGTTTTTCCGGGAAACTTTGCTGCTCCCAAAGCGGCTTCTCCACCTGATCGTCCCTCCTGCTCTTACCGTAACACCTCCGTCGTTCCGTCTGGGCGGCAAAACGCGCTTTCTGCCGCGAATTTACTACCTTGACCGCCTGGGCAGTTTCGCGGGGCGGAAGGCTCTCTTTGCTTCGGCTTCGAGGCGCTGATAATGAATGGCGCGCGAAGTCTGATCTGTAGCGGTCACCTGCCGCGCGATTTGTTCACCGAGCGGCATGCCTGTCACAAAATGGGGCGTGTTCACCGGTTGATGGAAGGGCGGGGCCTGCCCCGCCCTGGACAAGGCAAACGATAATGAGGCGAAAAGATTGCGATTGTCCTTGCCGCGAGGGCGCACTCGCGGTCATCCATGTTGTTCCTTGCAGCCAAAGAACTTATCCTTGGCTCAAAGACTCCTCTCAAGTCTGCAGTCGCAAAAGGAACAAATTGGCGCAAGCCGTAATTAGAGCAGCTCGCCAGAACTCTTGACACCCAATGTTTCCAAGAGCATAGTTCCGCCTATCCCTCGGTATTTATTCCCCGTGTCGACCGCTTTGCGGTCGCTTCAAACAAGGAGGCCTACCATGCCGTTTTTTCTTCATCAAGTAAGTTACACCCCGGAAGCACTTGCGCGGCTCATTGCCAATCCGCAGGATCGCTTTGACGCGGTTCGGGCGCCTATTGAGAAGCTCGGTGGAAAGGTGCAGAACTCCTACTTCGCTTTCGGGCAGTATGACGCTGTGCTCATCACCGAGATGCCGGACAACGTTTCCGCCGCCGCGATCGCCCTGGCGTTCGCCGCCGGCGGTTCCCTGCGCAACTGCCAGACCACGGCGCTGATGTCCAACGCCGAGGGATTGGAAGCGATGCGCAAAGCCGCGACCTGCGGCTATAAGCCCGTCGTGGCCGCCGCCAGCGGTGCCGCCGCGCGCCCGTGATCGGAACCGCACAGTAAGGGCGCAGCCCCAAGCGCGGAATCGCCCAACCCGCCGAGCAAGCTCAGAGCATGCAGGACGTGTGTGTGTCACGGTGTCCTCGTCCAGTGATAGACTTCACACGAAGGAGGGCTCGATGTATCCGTCTCGTCTGCTCGCTTTGTATTTCTCTCCACTCGTGCTGGCCGCGGTCTTGCTCGGGGCCACCTCCATCGCGCGGAAATCGGCGGCAGCGCAGTCCTCGCAACAAGCTGCGCCGCCACTGTCGCAGCGGCCCGACGTGACGAAACCGCTTGAGGATAAAAGCGTCCAAGGCGCTCCTCTGCAGCATGAGCCCAGCGCCGCCGAGATGAGCAAGAAAGAAACCGTCGCGTCCGCCTTTCTGCGCGACCTGCAATTCCAGGAATACGAAGTACGTTCCGCCGCCGAAGCCATGCCGGAAGAGAAATACAGCTATCGCCCCGCCGAAGGAAATTCAAGAACGAAAAACCCGAGTTCGGTCCGGCCGAAGTCCGCACCTTCGCCGAACAGGTGAAGCATGTGGCCTGTTCGAATTTCGCCTTCGCCGCCGAATTGGACGGCCGGAAGCCACCCGACGCCTGCGACAAGGGCGGGCACAGCCCGGCAAAATCCAAGAAGGAATTGCTGATCTATCTGCGCGATTCGTTCGCCACGATCCGCAAATCGCTGGGCGCCATCGACGCAAAGAACATGTTCGATCCCATCGAAGGGCCCTACGCGGGCCCGAACACGCGCCTCGGCCTGGCCACCGTGGTGATCTGGCACAACGCCGACC
>Ga0137394_10002633_pt1 | contig 13306 bp, 11 predicted proteins | sample czobulk116metaG_FD_108278 | JGI IMG/M metagenome (GOLD analysis project Ga0137394, IMG submission 108278) | Vadose zone soil microbial communities from Angelo Coast Range Reserve, California, USA - czobulk1.16 metaG | ecosystem: Environmental > Terrestrial > Soil > Vadose zone | place: USA...
CCGTGATTGGGATCCCCAGGCGTCCTCGGCGTTGTCCGTCATCGTCAGCTTCAGGGCGGGCAGTTCAACACGACGACCGGCAAGTAATGGCCGACTGTCGCCAGTGACGACCTGAGTTCCGTCATGGATCCGTTGCTGCCCGGCATCAACGGCAGCTCTGCGGGCGCGCAGTGTTAGGAGTCCAATTAGGACCAAAATGGGTGGGGAAATTAGAGGTTTGACTAATTTGTTGCTGGCGGTTCCACATAAATCGCGATGCCGGTTCCCGCCTTGTGCATCACATTACCGGAGATCCCAATGCCGGTGCCGTACGCGTGATTGCCAGAAACGGAAGCTTGCCCAAAACCACTGCTAACTGAACCGCCGGACTCGTTTCCGATTCCTTGTAACAAAACGCCGTTGGCTCCTAACTTCGCGGCCTCTTCCTTCAGTCGTCTGATTACGACGTCAGTCTTTCCCTGAGCGGTGATGCCAAATCCCCCTTTACTCGATGTATCGATCAATGCGATTTCATCGTACTTTGTCTGCGGTGGATGAAAATATACCGTCACTAAATCCGGTGAAATCGGCGGTCGGGCTTGCCCCATCATCACGTGGGAAGTGGCGCACGCAGTAAGGGCAATTCCACCTACGAGCAATATGGTCAGGCGGGGTAGCATTTAGATTTCCTTATTTTAGTCGCATTTCTAAAGTCCGAATGGGGCTGGTTACACCATAAGTTGCCGGAACCCCCCGCGATTCGCTCCAACCAATGGTTAGGACTACCTGATTCCGTACTGCGCGCGAAGCGACTTTGATGTGAGCGCGGCATCATAGACTGTGGTTGCGAATGGAGGTTTGTCCACAAAGCAAGAGATGGTCAGTGAGGGGGTTGGAAAACTGAAGACGTATATCTGACCGCCATAAGTCTGTGCGGACCCATAAGTGGCATTTCCTTGGGTCGTGGCATTGAATGTTGTAGTTGTCGGCGTGGAGTACGCCGCAGTGCGTGTGTCGTCCGACGCTACGCCAATCACAAAGTACTTGAACCCGTGCGCCAAAGACAGTTCCGCCGAGCGAAGCAACGCCATGTCCGTTGCTGTGGTGTTGGATGTATATCCGTTGGCCTCGAAGGTCACCTTGAAGGTGTTCTCTGCCAATTGCGCCTCCTTCCAGCCGCCGCCACCGACGAAACTGTACGGGCGATAGGTGGTTTCACACGCGATTATCAGCATGGACGAAGCAATGATCCCCATTGCGACCTTCATTGGTGCTTCCTTGGGTAGCTCTAACTATTGATTGTGGCGACAGAAACCTCGATGAAAGGCGCGCCGAATATATGCAATGACACTCGTCCACTCCCTGCGCTACGGCTGGACTTGTCGAAGATCCGCGTTAGCTTACCGCAGGTTGCGAATGACCGCTTGGCGGCAAGCATATCGGCACCGCCACTGCCAGGTATTGGTCGAGGCTGTGTAGAAACACAAAAACAAAATCCCAGATTTGGATTCTGGTGATTCTTGCTCGACAAAGTTGCTCAGATTCGATCCACAATCAGATTTATTGGCTTGTATTGCGCAGTAGATTTAGTAGCCACGAGTTTTCACACAGCCTCGGCCGAAACCGGAACCTATTTTCCCTTTCTCGCACGCCTTTCTCCCCTCGATAATCTGCATTCCTTTTCCTAGTTCCGCCACAGTGCTGCTCAGGAACCCTCCGACCAAGCGAAGTGGAGCGAGTTATACGCACCTCGTGGTTTCACAACGCGAGTGTCGAGGCACGGGACGTGTTCCGGCCACGGTGCGCATTACGAGAGCCGCACACTGATGTGTCACTTCTGCTGCACGGCCACCGCGGCGCTGACCCTGGCATCTGCGCGCGCCGTCTTGTAGTCGGCTTCCGCCTGGTCCTTGCACGCCCTTTGAGCAGCGCCGTTCTGCGATTCGCAAGTCGCCAGAGCCACTTTGCGGTTGCCATCGGCTTTTGCGATGGCCACCTTGTAGGTTTGGTGTGCGGCGTCGTTGTTAAATTTAATCTCCTGGTCATTAACCTTATCGTACGATTTATCCAGTGCGCTCTGCGCGCGTTCTTCGCTCTTCGTCACCTCGTTGATCGCCTTCTGCTCGGCCTTGGCTACGTCCTTCGACACCTCTTCCGGCGACTTCGACTTGTTGCAGCCGGCTAGCGCCAGAGCAGCGACCACGAAAATCGGCATCAGGTATTCACGCATGCAATTTCCTCTTGTTGTAAGTACGCGAACTGGCCCCGCGTTGGAGTGCCTCCTGACGCGGGTAGCAGACGGCCTTGAAAATAGTCCCTCGCAGTTGCCAACACCTCCAAACGAGGGATTGTGCTGCCGACAGGCATCACTAGGATCGCTCGCAGCTACGCGGCAGTCAACCTACCGTCGCCCATCGGCGCGTCACGACCCCCACCAAAAATAAAACAGCGAGATCAGAATCCACAGCATGCTAGAAGTGTCATTGAATCTCGCTTACCCCCAGTACGACGGTACTGCCTATTATTATCGCTGGTAGCTCCCGCCTCAGGATGACGCGATTCGCGCGAGGCCGGCCTCGATGGACTGCTTCACTTCCTCGTTGAGTTCCCGAGGCTTCTTGCCGGCGGATTCGATCGGCTCACCGATGATCACGCGGATCGTGCCCGGTTTCTTCAAGAAGCCGCGCCTCGGCCAGAACGTGCCGGCGTTGTGGGACAGCGGCACCACGCTCTTGCCGGATGCAATCGCGAGCATCGCGCCGCTCACCCCGAACTTGCGAGTGTCTCCGGCGACTACCCGAGTGCCTTCAGGAAAGATGATGATCCACAGACCGTCCCTGAGCCGTGCCTTGCCTTGATCGATCACCTGGTTCACGGCTCGATGCCCCTCGCCGCGGTTGATGGCGATCGGCCGGAGCAGCTTCAGCCCCCAGCCGACGAAGGGAATCCACAAGAGTTCGCGCTTCAGCACCCAGACCTGCGGCGGGAAAATGAGGAAAGGCGCCACGGTTTCCCACGCCGAGGTGTGATTGCTCATCACGATGTGGTTCCCGGGCGGAATGCGTTCGCGGCCTTCGACTACGAAGGTGAGGCCGCACAAGCGCTCGAGCACCCAAAACAAGATCCGCGCCCAGCAGCGCGCGATGGCGAATTGGGCGCGATACGGCAGCCAAAAGCCGAGCGCCATCACCGCCCCGAACAGGCATGCCGATGCCATCATGTAAGTGGTGAAAATCAGCGACCGAAGGAGCTGCACGGCGTCGGTTCACCCCGGCAGGCGCGACAGGTCGGCAACGCCGCCGAGCAACAGCTGTGCGTCGCGCAGCAGCGCAAGGCGGTTGTTGCGCCGCTCGAGGTTCTCGTCCATCACCATGATGCGCTCGAAAAAATCATCCACCGGCGCTCTCAGGGCCACCAGCGCCTGGAGCCCCTGTGCATAGCGGCGCTGTGCGGTCGCGTTCTCGACAGGGACGCGCAGCTCGCCGAGTACCCGGTGCAGTTGCCTTTCGGCGTCCTCGGTCAGCGCGCCGGCGTTGACGGCCACGTCCGGCCCAAGCGAGGTCTTCTTCAGTATGTTCGCGATGCGCTTATTGATGGCCGCGAGAATACCCGCCTCCGGCAGCAGCAGGAACTCTTTCAGTGCCGCCAAGCGCGTGACCGCATCGAGCGGCGAGCGCGGGCGGTTCGCGAACACCGCGTCGAGCATTTCGGCCGTGGTGCCGGGCTCTTCCAGCAGCAGGCCCCGCAGCCGTTCGGCGATGAAATCGTAGACCTCATCGATCACACCGGCCCTGAATACCGGTTGTGCGGCAGCGGCCTCTCCCAGCAATTCGAATAAGTCCAATTCCAGGCGGCCCTCGAGCAGGATGCGCAGCACGCCGAGCGCGGCGCGCCGCAGGCCAAAGGGATCTTTGGTGCCGGTCGGGCGCTGCTCGATGGCGAAAATGCCCACCAGCGTATCGAGCTTGTCGGCGAGCGCGACCGCCTGGCCGGTCTTGGTCGTAGGTAACGAGTCGCCGGCATATCGCGGACGGTAGTGCTCCTCCAACGCCCGCGCCAATTCTTCCGGCTCACCTTGCGCTTCGGCATAGTAGCGGCCCATGGTGCCCTGCAATTCCGGAAATTCGCCGACCATCGCGGTCATCAGGTCCGCCTTGGCGAGCTCGGCTGCCCGCGCCACGCCGGCGCCGGCGCCGATGCGGCCGCCGATCAATTGCGCCAGTGCCGACACCCTTCGGGTCTTGTCGGCATACGTGCCCAACTTGGCCTGAAAGGTCACGTCGCCAAGCTTGGCCGCATACGCGTCGAGCGGCAATTGTAGGTCCAGCTCCCAAAAAAACGCTGCGTCGCTCAGACGCGGCCTCACCACGCGTTCGTTGCCTTCCCGTACCTTGGAAGGGTCGCGGCTCTCGATATTGCTGACGGTCACGAACCAACCGGATAACTTGCCGTCCGCGCCCTCCACCGGGAAGTAGCGTTGATGATCCTGCACGGTTGCGATCACCACTTCGCGCGGCAAGCTCAAGAAGCGCTGCTCGAACTGGCCGGCGATCGGCACCGGCCACTCGACCAAGGCGGTGACTTCATCGAGCAATGCGTCTTCGATCAGCGCCGTGCCGCCCCCGCCGCTCGCCGCCGCCGCATCGCGAACCCCCGTTCGGATCAGCTCGCGGCGCGCCGCAAAATCCGCCACCACCTTGGCACGGCGCAGCCGGCCTTCGTAGCTCTTGGCCGACTTCAAGGTAATGGGCCGCGGCGCGAGAAACCGGTGTCCGCAGGTCACTCGCCCCGTGGGTTTGCCGAGCACTACGGCCGGGACCACCGTCTCGCCATATAAAAGAATGACGCTGTGCACCGGTCTCACGAACTCCGCGGCGCCGGCGCCCCACCGCATGCGCTTGGGGATGGGCAGTGCGGCGACGGCTTGATTGACGATATCGCCCAGCAGGGCCGTGGTCGACGCGCCTCGTTCGGTGCCTCGGAACACGAGCCAGGCGCCCTTGTCGGTGGTGATGCGCTCGAGGTCCGCCACCGCCACGCCGCAGTTCTTGGCGAATGCCACGGCGGCTTGAGTCGGTGCTCCTTGCGGGTCGAAGGAATTTTTGAGAGGCGGTCCGCGCCGTTCTACTTGGCGGTCCGGCTGATGTTCCGCCAATTTTTGTATCCGCACGGCGAGGCGCCGCGGCGTGGCGTATCCATGAACCCTCCCGTGCGGAATGCCGGCGGCGTCTATCCCCTTGACCACACCCTCGGTCAGGGCGGTGGACAAGCTCAGCAGCGCGCGCGGCGGCAACTCCTCGGTGCAGAGCTCGAATAACAAATCCTGTGCGCCCATCAGGCAACTCGTTGCGCGGCAGTGTTCTTGATGAGCGGGAAGCCCAGCGCTTCGCGGCTGGCGCGATACCCTTCGGCCACACCGCGCGCCAGTGTGCGCACACGAAGAATGAATCGCTGGCGTTCGGTGACGGAAACGGCATGCCGCGCATCCAGCAAATTGAACGCGTGCGAAGCCTTCACCATTTGTTCGTAGGCCGGCAGCACCAATTTGTCTTCGAGCAGGCGCCGGCAGGCGATTTCATGCGCGTCGAACTGCGCCGACAGGACCGCCGTGTCCGCCTTTTCAAAATTATAGGTGGATTGCTCCACTTCGTTCTGGTGAAACACGTCGCCGTAAGTGATCGTCCCGAAGGGACCGTCGGCCCAAACGATGTCGAAGATGCTTTCCTTGCGTTGGATATACATGGCCAACCGTTCGAGACCATAGGTGATCTCGCCCATCACGGGGCGGCAGTCCAGGCTCCCCACTTGCTGGAAATAGGTGAACTGCGAGACTTCCATGCCGTTCAGCCACACCTCCCATCCCAATCCCCAGGCACCTAAGGTCGGCGACTCCCAGTTGTCCTCGACAAAGCGGATGTCATGAGTCAACAGATCCAGCCCCAGGGATCGCAGCGAGCCTAAGTACAGTTCCTGAAACGCGTCGGGCGAGGGCTTGATGCAGACCTGAAATTGATAGTAGTGCTGCAGGCGAAACGGATTGTTGCCGTAGCGGCCGTCCGTCGGCCGGCGCGAGGGCTGAACATAGGCCGCGCTCCAGGGCTCCGGTCCCACGGCGCGCAGAAATGTGGCCGTGTGAAACGTGCCGGCGCCCATTTCCATGTCGTAGGGCTGCAGAATGACGCATCCCTGGTCCGACCAATATTTCTGCAGTGCAAAAATGAGATCCTGAAAAGTGCGGGGCGGCTTGGGGAGCGCTGGGGCCATCGGTTGCTCACGACGATCAAAGGTGGCGAGTATAGCGATGCCACCCCTAGGTGTCTTAAGGTTACCGTGCACCCAAATCGCTCAAAGCGGCGCCATCTTGCGCAAATGAATCCCGTTTCCCATGTCCAGCACTGCTATTGCACCAAAAAGGTGCGCTGATTTTTGCAATTCGATCTATTATGATGCAGTTCCTGACTGCCCCCGCCGCAAGTACTTGATCCGTATATGCATCGCAATGGCACAGTAGCTGCAATGTCGACAGAACCCCGGGCGTTGACCCGGGCCAAATAGCCAACCCGCGAGGACGCACATGACTCCCGCCGATGTTTTAAAATTAATCAAGGAAAAAGAGGCGAAATTCGCCGATCTCCGCTTTACCGACACGATCGGCAAGGAGCACCACGTCACCATCCCGACGCGCCTCGTGGACGAGGGCTTTTTCAAGGATGGCAAGATGTTTGACGGTTCGTCGATCGCCGGCTGGAAGGGCATCAATGAATCGGACATGATTTTGATGCCGGATCCCGCCACCGCCGTCATCGATCCTTTCTACGAAGAGACGACCGTAGACTTGCGCTGCGACATCATCGAACCCATGACGATGCAGGGCTACGAGCGCGATCCGCGTTCCTTGGCGAAACGCGCGGAAGCGTATCTCAAGGCGTCCGGAATCGCCGATTCGGCGCTGTTCGGACCCGAAAACGAATTCTTCATCTTCGACAATGTCACCGTCAGTTCCGGCATGAACGGCTGCGCCTACGAAGTGGATTCCTACGAAGGCGCTTGGAATACCGGCAAGACTTACGTAGACGGCAATAAAGGCCATCGTCCAGGCATCAAGGGCGGTTACTTCCCCGTGCCGCCGGTCGATTCACAGCAAGACATTCGCACCGCCATGTCCATGGCCTGCGAAGAAATGGGCTTGAAGTTCGAGGTGCACCACCACGAAGTGGCGACCGCCGGCCAGGGCGAAATCAATGTCGCGGCGAATACCCTGACCAAGAAAGCCGATGAGGTGCAGATTCTCAAATATGCGTTGCAAAACGTGGCGCATGGTTACGGCAAAACTCTGACTTTCATGCCGAAACCCATCGTCGGCGACAACGGCAGCGGCATGCACGTGCATCAATCGCTGCAAAAAGAAGGCAAGGCGCTGTTTGCCGGCGACAAGTACGGCGGCCTGTCGGATATCGCGCTCTATTACATCGGCGGCATCATCAAGCATGCCCGCGCCATCAATGCCTTTACCAATGCGAGCACCAACAGCTACAAGCGCCTGGTGCCGGGCTTCGAAGCGCCGGTGAAGCTCGCTTATTCCGCGCGCAACCGGTCCGCATCGATCCGCATTCCCTGGATTTCCAATCCCAAGGGCCGGCGCATCGAGGTGCGCTTCCCCGATGCAACCGCCAATCCGTATTTCGCGTTCGCCTCCATGTTGCTGGCAGGAATCGACGGCATTCAAAACAAGATCCATCCCGGCGATCCCGGCGACAAGGATCTCTACGACCTAGAGCCGGAAGAGGACAAGAAAATACCGACGGTTTGCCATTCCCTCGACATGGCGCTCGACTATCTGGACAAGGATCGCGGGTTCCTCAAAGCGGGCGGCGTCTTCACCGACGACCTGATCGACGCCTACATCGAGTTGAAGATGAAGGAAGTGACCCGCGTGCGCATGACCACGCATCCCATCGAAGTGGAGATGTACTACAGCTTGTGAGGTTATTGCAGGGTGCAAGCCTTAAGGTGACGGCGGTCACGTCGCCGTCACCTCGTTTTGTGGCTCGGAGGCGATAGGGCTATGCTTTGGAGTTATGCACCCTTGGAAACCATGGATAGTGCTGGCCAGCCTCGCGGCGTTTGCGGCGCAGGCGGCCGTGGTCTACAAATGGACCGACTCCGACGGGGTGATCCATTTTTCCGATCAGCCGGTGCCCGGAGCCGAGAAGATCTTCACGGCGAGCGGCTCGTCGACCGGCGGATCGGTTTCGTCCGCCCGCCAGGCGAACCCGGGAGCGCCGGATCCCCCGAGGAATGCGGCGCCGGGACTCAACTACACCCAGTTCTCGATTACTTCGCCGGTCCGGGACCAGACTTTCTTCGGCGACGACGTGATCAGTGCGCAGCTCGCTCTGGACCCGGGCCTCAAACCGGGTCACACCGTCACCTGGCACCTGAACGGCAAGCAGCTCGACGATCAGTCACCGACCGCGACGCAAATCACACTGCCTCATTTGGATCGCGGTACCTACGCCATCGCCGCGACAGTCACGGACTCAGCCACGGGCGAATCCTTGAGCACGGACAGCGTCAACTTCTTCGTCCGGCAGCCGTCCGAGTTGGGGCCCCAGCACAAGAGGCCCTAGGAGCCTGTCCGAGTAATGATGCGCCTGCTGCGGCCGCCCCACATCGGCATCTTTCCACGATCACTTCGCTTACATGGTGCCCACCATGCGCGCGAAATGATCGTGGAAATCTGCTCGATGTGGGACGCCCTCGCGACGGCGATCATTACTCGGACAGGCTCCTAGCACGCCCCGTCCGCCAACCGGATGCTCCGATTGGCCGCTGAATTCAAGCTGGACACGATTCATATCGAGGGCACCGAGCTGCTCGATAGTCTGGTGACCAGTGTTTTCCTGCTGGATCGGAATTTACACGTCGATTATTTGAACGCCGCCGCGCAAACGCTGCTCGGCTTGGGTCCCAACCAGGCGTTGGGCAGGAGCATCACGGAATTGACGCGCGGCGCCGAGAGCTTGCTGCCGCTGTTCGATCGCGCGCGTCTAGGCGGCGAGGGAATCGTCCAGCGCGAGCTCGCCTGGCCGGCGCCGGGGGGAGTCGATCGCATCCTCGACTGCGCCGTGACGCAAGTGACGCTCGGGCAGGACAGTTCCCGGCTCCTTCTGGAAATCGAAGACATCACGCAGCATCGGCGCCTGACTCGCGAGAACGCGCTGCTGGCGCAATTGGGCGGGAGCCGATTGATGGTGCGTCAGCTCGCGCACGAAATCAAAAACCCGCTCGGCGGCTTACGCGGTGCCGCGCAACTTCTGGAACGGGAACTCTTGGACCCGGCGCTGCGCGAGTACACGCGCGTCATCATCAGTGAAGCAGACCGGCTCACCAACCTGCTCGATTCCATGCTCGGGCCCGGCCGCCCGCCCGCGAAGCAGCTAATCAACGTGCACGAGATACTGGAGCGCGTTTATCATTTGCTGCGCAGTGAGGCTCCCGAAGGCGTCACCGTTGATCGCGACTACGACCCCAGCCTGCCGCCGCTCACCGTGGACCCGAACCACATCATTCAGGCCATGCTGAATCTGGGGCGCAACGCCATCCAGGCCCTGTCGGGCGGCAAGGTGCGGTCGCCGAGACTGGTTCTGCGAACCCGCGCCGTGAGCAACGTGAGCGTCGGCGCGCAGCGCCATCGGCTGGTTGCCTCGATTCAATTCGAAGACAACGGCCCGGGAGTCCTGTCCGAAATTCGCGATACGATTTTTTATCCGCTGGTGTCCGGGCGCGCCGACGGCACGGGCCTCGGCTTAGGCATCGCTCAGGACCTGGTCAGCCGCCATGGGGGCCTGATCGAATTCGACAGCGCCCCGGGTAGAACCATATTCGTCATCTCCCTGCCCATGGATTCCGTATGACTTCGAAGCCGCTGCAAGTTTGGTTGGTCGACGATGATGCCTCCATCCGATGGGTGCTCGAGAAGGCGCTGAAAGGCAGCGGGATGGCCGCCAAATGTTTCGACCAGGCCGACAATGTCTTGTCGGCGCTGCGCTCCGACGCACCCGACGTATTGATGACCGACATCCGCATGCCCGGACGCAGCGGACTCGACCTGCTCAAGGAAATTCAAGTGTCGCGGCCCGGTTTGCCCGTCATCGTCATGACCGCGCATTCAGACCTGGACGCGGCGGTCGCGGCCTATCAGGGCGGCGCGTTCGAGTATTTGCCGAAGCCTTTCGACATCGACAAGGCGGTCGATCTGGTGCGCCGTGCCGCGCAGCAAGCAACGGTGTCCATCGATGTCGAGGCCGCGCGGCGCAGCATCCCGGAATTGCTCGGCCAGGCGGCGGCCATGCAGCAAGTGTTTCGCGCGGTCGGCAGACTGTCCCGCTCCAGCATGACGGTGCTGATCACCGGCGAATCGGGCACGGGCAAGGAACTCGTGGCGCGCGCCCTGCATCGTCACAGTCCCCGCTCCAACAAAGCCTTCGTCGCGCTCAACACCGCGGCCTTCACCGCCGATCTACTGGAATCGGAACTCTTCGGCCATGAGAAGGGCGCATTCACCGGCGCCGATGCGCTGCGTCGCGGACGCTTCGAACAAGCGGACGGCGGTACGCTGTTCCTCGATGAAATCGGCGACATGTCGCCGGCGCTTCAGACGCGGCTGCTGCGCGTGCTGGCCGAGGGTGAATTCTATCGAGTCGGTGGGCAGACACCTGTGAAGGTCGAGGTGCGCGTCATTGCCGCGACCCACCAGGATTTGGAAGCGCGCGTGAATTCCGGCCACTTTCGCGAAGACCTGCTGCACAGGCTCAACGTGATTCGAATCGAAATCCCGCCGCTGCGGGAGCGGCGCGAAGATATTCCCGAATTGCTGCGGCATTATCTTGCTGTCGCCGGCCATGAGCTCGGAGTCGAGCCGAAATTGCTGACCGCGCCGGCCGAAGCCGCGCTCGTTACTTTCGATTGGCCCGGCAATGTTCGCCAACTCGTCAACGCCAGCCGGCGCCTCACCGTGACCGCGCCCGGGCGGGAGATCCGCGCCGAGGACATCCCGCCCGATCTCGGCGGCGTGCCCGCCGGCCATTCCGCGAATCATGATTGGATGGCGAAGCTTTCGCATTGGGCCGAGCAGGAATTGGACGCGGGAACGCGGCGGTTGCTGGATCAGGCCGTGCCCGAGGTCGAACGCATATTGATCCGGGTGGCGCTGCGCAAGGCCGACGGCTTGAAGCAGGATGCGGCCAAGCTTCTGGGCTGGGGCCGCAATACGCTGACTCGCAAAATGAAAGAGCTGGGAATGGAGAACGTCAGCTAGCCGCCTCCAAAGCCAACGCCCATGTTTCACGTCGTGCTGTTCGAGCCCGAGATTCCGCCGAATACCGGTAATGCCATTCGCTTGTGTGCGAACAGCGGGGCGACGCTGCACCTGGTCAAGCCCTTGGGATTCGGACTCGACGACAAGAGCCTGCGGCGCTCCGGTCTCGACTACCACGACCTCGCCGAAGTCAAAATTCACGAAAACCTCGACCAATGCTTGAGGGATCTCGCCGCCGTGCGGATCTTTGCCGTGGAAACCGGCGGCAGACACCGCTACAGCGATCTCGAATACCGCGCCGGCGATGCCTTCTTGTTCGGGCCGGAAACTCGCGGACTCCCCAGCGCCGTTCTCGACCGGGTGGGACGGGAATCGTCCGTCTCCATACCCATGCGTGAGCGGAGCCGCAGCATCAACCTATCCAATGCGGTGGCCCTGGTCGTCTACGAGGCTTGGCGGCAGATCGGGTTCCTCCCTTAGAGGGTGCGGCGGGCGAGTCGTGAGTCACTCCGCCTCCGAGCGCACTTCCCGTCCCATGAGCGCCTGTACCGCGGCTCGGACCGGCTTACCCTCGTGCATGACCCGGTAGACTTCCTGGCATATGGGCATGTCCACCGTGAGGCGCTGCGCCACGTCGTAGACTGCGCGCGCCGCGGGAAGGCCTTCGACCACTTGATGAATGCCGCTCGCTGCGTCGCGTAAGGATTGGCCCCGGCCCAGGGCCATGCCGAAGCGGCGATTGCGCGACTGATCGTCGGTGCAGGTGAGCACCAGATCGCCGAGGCCGGCCAGTCCCATGAAAGTCTCGCGCACGGCGCCGAGCTTGACCCCGAGACGCATCATTTCGGCAAGCCCGCGCGTGATCAACGCCACCCGGGTGTTGGCGCCGAAACCCATGCCGTCGGCGATGCCTGAACCGATCGCAATGACATTCTTGACCGCGCCTCCGACCTCCACACCCATGATGTCGGTTTGCGTGTATGCGCGGAAATTCGGTCCCGACAGGCTCACCGCGAGTTCCTTGGCGAAGCGCTCGTCGCGGGAGGCGACCGTCATGGCGGTGGGCAGCCCGGCTCCGACTTCCTTGGCAAAGGTGGGGCCGGACAATACCGCTCCCGGACGCTTGCCCAAAACCTGGCGGGCGATCTGATGCGGCAACTGGCCCGTCTCGATCTCGAATCCCTTGGTTGCCCATGCAATGCGCGTGTCGGGACCCAAGAGCGGCTTGATGCTCTCCAGCGTCGCGCGAAATGCGTGCGAAGGCACGGCGATCAGCGCATCCCGCGCAGCCTCGAGCGCCTCGCGCAGGTCGCCGGCAACCTGCAAAGTGTCGGGGAATCCGGCATCCGGCAAATATCGCGCATTGCGCCGCGTACGGCGCATCGCATCGAGCTGGACACCGTCGCGTCCCCACAGCTGCGTAGGATGCCCTTCCCGGGCCAGTTGAATGGCGAGTGCCGTGCCCCAGGACCCGGCGCCGATGACCGTCATCGGTTCAGCGCTTGGGCGCGGCATCTCTCAAGGTTCCCCTAGTTGACGAGACCCGGTTGCGGCGATTCCGACGCCTGCGCGAACAAGGCATCGAAATTGACCAAGGGCAGGAGAAAGTTCGGGAAGCCGCCCTTGATGATCAAATCTGAAATCACTTCGCGAGCGTAGGGAAACAGGACACTGGGACAGAAGCTGCCGATCAGGCGTTTCATGTCCTCCACCGACGCGCCCGCGATCGAGAACACTCCCGCCTGCTTCACCTCGACCAGGTACAGCGTCGCCTCGCCTTGCTTTGCCTCGAGCGTGATGGTCAAGAGCACCTCGCGCACATCCGCGGCAATGTCCTCGGCCGAGGTGTTCATGTTGAGCTGAAATTTCGGCTCCCATCCTTGGTTGTTCGGCAGCCGCGGCCCGTTCGGCGATTCGTAGGAACAATCCTTCAAGTAAACGCTTTGCAGGCTCACTTGCACGCCGCCGATGCTGGCCTCTGGCCCCGGAGTACTAACCTCGTTCATC
>Ga0137394_10002634_pt1 | contig 13306 bp, 22 predicted proteins | sample czobulk116metaG_FD_108278 | JGI IMG/M metagenome (GOLD analysis project Ga0137394, IMG submission 108278) | Vadose zone soil microbial communities from Angelo Coast Range Reserve, California, USA - czobulk1.16 metaG | ecosystem: Environmental > Terrestrial > Soil > Vadose zone | place: USA...
CTGCGCCAGATGCACGGGGCCTATGACAACAGCAGCAATCACTTCTCGGCTTACGCCGGCTACGTGTGGGCACCTATCCATCGCGGCGAGTGGCACTACGGCGTGCTCGGTGGTATGGTCACCGGCTATCGTCCGGAGAAGTTCGCGCCCATGCCGCTCGGCGGCTTGACGGCTACCTGGGAAGGCAAAGAATACGGGCTGAACATCACGGCAATACCGGCCAACGGCGGCGTGGTGAACTTCATACTCAAGAGGAGATGGCAATGACAACCCGTGATGGTCCCGGCCAGGGCTGGTATCCCGGATTCAAAGCGCCGTGCGGCTGCTACTTCAGCAAGCCGGTGTACGAGTGCCCGGAGCACGGCCCATTCGACCCGCACCTGCGCGACTACCACGAGCGCCCCGTAGTCGAGCAAGACGGTGCGGCCGAACTGTTCAAGATCCGGGCGCTCGCCGTGCTGTTCTTCATCCTGGTCGTGGTGCTGTTCTCGCTATGACTGCCGACATCCGCGCCAGCGTCTACGACTGGATGTGCACTTACTCCGGCGTAAAGTATTTCCCGGCCGCGCCGCGCGTTGAAGACGTGCGGATCGTGGACATCGCGCACCATCTCGCGCGGATCTGCCGCTACACGGGCGCGGTACGAGTCGAACACTATTCCGTGGCCGAACACTCGGTACACGTCTCGCACTGCGTGCCGCCCGAGATGGCCTTCGTGGGCCTCATGCACGACGCATCCGAGGCGTATGTCAATGACATCTCTCGTCCGCTGAAGCGCTCGCTGCCCGACTACTCCCGCATCGAGGCGTTGAACTGGGCCGTGATCGCCGAGAAGTTTGGTCTACCCATCAAGCTGCCGGCCGAAGTGCACGCCGCCGACATCTGCGTGTATTTGACCGAACGCGATGCCATCATGCCGCCCATGCCGGACTACACCGGCTACGATGGCTACGAGGCAGCACCTGTGAAGATCCTGGCGCTCGCGCCGAACGCCGCCGAGTACCTGTTCCTGCAACGCTACTACGAACTGACGCGGCACTTGCCGCTACAGCCGCAGCACATCACCCTGGAAGGCTGCTCCACATGACTACGATAGCCTGCAACCGCGAGATGATCGTGTCCGACTCCATGGTGTCGTTCGCGCACAAGGGCATTTGGTATCCCGCGATCAAGTTGGTGCGCGGCCCAGGTCTAGTGGCGGGCGCTTCCGGTGATGGCTCGGACTGCTCACGCTTCCTCAAGTGGGCAGCGAACGGGATGAAGGGTCCAATCCCCAAGTGGACCGACACGACGAGCGACGATCAGGTACTCGCGCTCGTGCTGAAGGAAGACGGCATCTATGCGTGGTCAGTAGGCGACCCCGAGCCGGAACGCATCGAGGCCGACTACTTTGCCGTTGGCTCCGGCGGTAAACCTGCGCGCATCGCCATGAAGTACGGCGCCGATCCGATACAGGCCGTGCGTGACGCCATGACGGTGGATCTGTTCAGCGGCGGCGAGATTCAAATTTTGAAGCTGAAAGAATGAGTCCCAAGCACCCGCTTAACCCCCGCATCATCCCATGGCGCGGCCCTCTCAGCGCGCGCAAGTGGAAGTGCTATACGCACGAGTCCGGTCAATGGGGTCCGTATGAGCGCACCGGCACGGGCTACACGCCCCTCGAAGCGTACCAGCGCTGGAGCCGGAGCGGCCAGAATATGCCGAGATACCCAAGCTGATGGAACTCCTGACGCTCGACTTCGAGACGTACTACGCGGCGGACTACACGCTGTCGCAGATGACGACGGAAGCCTACGTCCGCGACCCGCGCTTCGAGATGATCTTGGTGTCGGTGAAGTGGAACGACACGCCGGCCTTCTGGCTGCTGCGCGAGCGCTTCGAGCACTTCGTGCAGAACGAAGTCGATTGGTCCGACACCGCCATGATCAACCATCACTCGCACTTCGACGGGCTGATCCTGTCGCATCACTTCGGCAAGCAGCCCGCCATGTACATCGACACGCTGTCGATGGCGCGGGTGATCGACGGACCGAAGGCGGGCAACTCGCTGCACGATCTGTGCGAGCGCCACGGCGTCGGGTCCAAAGGCGACTACGTGAAGTTCGCCAAGGGCAAGCGGCTCGCCGACTTCAGCCGCGATGAACTATTCCAGTACGGCGCGTATGGCTGCAACGACAGCGAGAAGACGCACGCGCTCGCGCAGATTTTCCTCCCGCAGATGCCGGCCGAGGAGCTACGGCTGATCGACCTGACGGTGCGCATGTTCACCGATCCCATTTTGGTAGGGAACGAACCCATGCTCGCCGCCGCTGTGGCCTCCGAGCGCCAGCGCAAGATCGACCTGCTGCGCCGCTGCTCGGCGACGTGCCAGAAGTGCGGCGGCACGGGTGACGGCGAACGCGACCTGACCGAGGGCACGCTGCCTTGCAAGAACTGCGACGGCTCGGGCGTGGACAAGAAGATCATCGGCTCGAACGAACAACTGGCGCAACTGTTCCGCAGCTTTGGCGTCGAGCCGGATACGAAGACGAGCACCAGCACGGGCGAGCAGATATACGCCTTCGCCAAGACGGACCCGGCGATGCAGGGCCTGTTGGAAGACGAGAATGAAGACGTGCGCTTCCTCGCCGAGGCGCGCGTCGCCGTCAAGTCCGCCCTGGTCGAGACGCGGGCGCAGCGGTTCCACGACTGCGCGGCGCGCGGGCCGATGCCGGTCTACATCAAGTACGGCGCGGCGCATACGTTGCGCATGGGCGGCGGCGACAAGATGAACTGGCAGAACCTAGCCGGCGTCAACGCCAAGCGGCCCGAGATGTCGGTGCTCAACGCCGCCGTGGGCGCGCCACCGGGCTACAAGATCGTCAAGGCCGACTCGGGCCAGGGCGAGGCGCGGCTCGTGGCGTGGCAGGCTGGCCAGTACGATCTCGTGCAGGCGTTCGCCGCCGGCCGCGACGTGTACTCGGAGCACGCGAGCACCGTGTATGGCCGGCCAGTGGACCGCAAGCGCGTCGAGGCTGACCACATCCCCGGCCAGTTGGGCAAGATTTCGATTCTCGGCATGAGCTACTCGATGGGCTGGTACAACGCCGCGATGGAGCTACTCAAGGGCCTCCTGGGCGCGCCGCCGATCCAGTTCACCGAGCGCGACCTGGAGATCATGCAGGTCGATCCCTCGCGCTTCCTGAACAACCCCAAGAACATCGAACGCGTGAACGAGATGCCGTCCCGGCTCAGCCTGAACGAGCGCCTGATCCACTGCGCCGTGACCAAGGCCCTGGTGGACCGCTACCGCGACCGGATGACACACATCGTGGCCTATTGGGACTTGATGGAGAACGTGATCAATGCTATGATCAAGGGTGTGGAGATGACGTTTGCAGCCCATGGGCTACTGCGCACCGGCCCGGAGTGCATCTACCTGCCCAACGGGATGAAGCTGAACTACCGTGGCATCGCGCGCGAGGGGGGACAGGCGTCCTACTTCGACGGGCGCAAGCGTGTCCACATTTACGGCGGGCTGCTGACGGAGAACCTGACACAGTGCCTGCACCGATTGATCGTGACGGAGCAGATGCTGGAGATCGGCGCGGTGCTGAAGGTCGCGCTGATGCGCCACGACGACGTGGTGTGCGTGGTGCCCGACGAGGCCGCGCCGGCAGCGCTGCAGTACATGACGCAGACCATGAGCAAGACGCCTACCTGGGCACCCGGCCTCCCGCTGATCGGTGAGGGCAAGATCGGGCAGACGCTACTGGAGGTAAAGTGATCTGCGGCTACAACGATTGGGACCAAGCCTTAGACGAGGCGCACATGCGCGGCATCCTGGAGGGGCGCATCACACCGCCTCCGCCAGCGCCGAAGCCGACGCTCGAAGACTACGGCAGGTCTATTACTTTCTCACTGGCTGACCTGGAGGCAAAGTGAACGACAAAGAGATCGAGGCGAAGATTCAATCCCACCGCGAGGAGATCCTGGAACTTTCAGCCGAGACGCTGAAGCTGTCCAGCAACATCACAGGTTCGTACCGCGCGCTGCTCGAACTTGTCATCCGCTTCAACAGCGTGCGCTCGGCCACGACGGTGTATCTCGAAGAGGTTCCCGACATGAGCAAAGAGACAAGGGCGGCGTGCGAACAGATCAACGAGGCGTGCACGAAGGCCATCGTTCACGTCATGGGTTACGACGCCATCATGGCACAGATCAATCCCAACGTGAAGCGCGGTGCGCCTGACGCTGGCCGTACCATCAATTAGGAGGCATCATGATACTTCTCGGACTAGCCGGCCATGCCGGTGCAGGCAAAGACACCGTGGCCGACTTCCTCGCATCCAAGTACGGCTTCGTCAAGTTCTCATTCTCGGACGCGCTCTACCGCGAAGTCGCCGAGGCGTATGGGTTGCATGAAGATGATCTACGCGACCGCGCGACGAAAGACGTGCCGCAAGGCTACCTCGCGCCGGACAACTGCAGTGACGCCGGCTTCGTGTCCATCGCCATCGCCGAGTTGGATAAGCTGAGCGCCGTCTCGGGCGGCAGGTATCAGTCGCTCTCGCCGCGTCAAGTGCTGCAGTGGTGGGGCACCGAGTACCGCCGCGCGCAGGACGCCGACTACTGGGTGAAGCAGGCCGAGGCGTGGATCTCCTCAGTGTGGGGCATCTTCCAGTACCCCGAGCAGCGCCCGCAGTTCTTCGTGAACACGTCCGTGCGCTTCCCGAACGAGCGCGCGTGGGTTCGCAAGTTCGTCAACGGCAACGTGTGGCACATCCGCCGGGCCGGCCTCACGCCGGTCAACGCGCACGTCTCCGAGACGCCGCTCGAAGTGCTCGACCATGAGCGCGAGTTGTTCAACAACGACACCATCGACCGCTTGCACAATGGCGTCGAACTGCTTCTCTCCACGCAAGCCAAGTTCGTGCGCGTCGAGCCGATGCTGGTCGAAGAACCGTCCGCACTCGGGCACTCGTCCACGCGCCTGCCCGATACGCTGCCCGAAGGCGCGACGTTCAACGTCGAGCCGGGCGACGGGTCCATCGTCGTGAACTTTCCCAAAGGGCAGTGATGTCGCCGGACATGATCAACGGGGCCTTCGAGGCCCTGGGCGGCGTAGTGGTCTGCCGTAACATCCTGCAGCTATACCGCGACAAGCAGGTGAAGGGCGTGCACTGGATGGCGACCGGCTTCTTCGCATCATGGGGGTATTGGAACCTGTTCTTCTATCCCCATCTGAATCAGTGGTACAGTTTCGCTGGAGCGCTGGCCATCGCGTTGTCCAATACCGTGTGGCTGATGCAAATGATCTACTACCGGAAAGGAAATTGACATGGCCACGCCCAAGCTGTCCGACGCACTCCTGCGCAACGCTGTCAACGCGCATGCACAGTACAGCGGCAATCAATCTGCGGCAGCGGCAGCGCTCGCGGTCGACCGCAGCACATATCGGCATCGACTGCGCGTAGCGGCGCGGCGCGGCATCAAGGCCGGAGTGGAGAACGCGAATGATCCACAGGTGATGCAGAGCCAGATCCATCGCCTGACGGAGGAACTGAAGCGGCATCAGAAAGTGTCCGATCAAACCGAGATTATCAAGGGCGTCATCGGCTCGATGACGCGGCAAGTGGAGGAACTCGACGCGCCCAAGTGGGTCGTGACCCCAAGCACGAAGCGGTCGCAGCCGGGCGTGCCGACTCTGTTCCTGTCCGACCTGCATTGGGGCGAGCAAGTGTTCCCGTCGCAGATCAACAACGTCAATGAGTACAACCTGGAGATCGCGCACGCGCGCATGAAGACCCTGGTGGACTCGGCGATCCACCTGCTGCAGATTATCAGCCCAACGATGCAGTACCCCGGTATCGTGGTGCCGCTCGGCGGCGACCTGATCAGCGGGAACATCCACGACGAACTCACGGCGACCAACGAACTCAACTCCATGCCTACGGTGCTGGACATCTACGGCACGCTCGTGGGCGTGATCACCACGCTGGCCGACACCCTGGGCCGCGTGTTCCTGCCTTGCGTCTCGGGCAACCACGGCCGCGACACGCAGAAGATTTGGAACAAGGATCGCCACGCCACGTCGTTCGACTGGCTGATCTGCAAGTTCCTGGCCAAGCACTTCGAGCATGACAAGCGGGTGACGTTCTATATCCCCGATGGACCGGACGCGTACTACAAGGTCTACGACTACGCTTATCTGCTCACGCACGGCGATCAGTTCCGCGGCGGCGATGGCATGATTGGCGCGCTCGGCCCCATCATCCGGGGCGACCACAAGAAGCGTTCGCGCAACTCCCAGGTGGACATGGACTACGACACCATGATCATTGGCCACTGGCATCAGTACATCCACCACAGCCGCGTGATCGTGAACGGCTCGCTCAAGGGCTACGACGAGTACGCGTACAACAACAACTTCGGCTTCGAGACGCCGTGTCAGGCTCTGTGGCTCACGCATCCGAAGTACCGCATCACGTACCGCATGCCCGTCTACGTGGACAGCAAGCGGCCGGCGTTCAAAACGAACTGGGTGAGTGTGCCGCAGTGAGCTACTACTTCTTTTCTCTGTGGGCGCACGCATCGACCGGCCTCCACGACAACCTGACGACGGAGCAGCACAACAACTACATTACATTCCTGTGCGACCTGCAGGACGAGGAGAACCAATGAGGCCCATGCACGTCATGCTGGACTTGGAGACACTCGGCACCGGCAACAATGCCGCCGTCGTGGAGATCGGCGCGGCCGAGTTCGATCCGCATGGCGTGGGAATTCTATCCACGTTCCGCCGCCGCATCATGTTGGAGTCGGCTATGCGCCACGGCAACGTAGACGCCGGCACGCTCCTGTGGTGGATGCAGCAGTCGGACGAGGCGCGGCTCGGTGTGTTCTTTGACACGCAGGAAACCGCGCGACCGCTCGACGTGGCGCTGGACGACTTCTCTTCGTGGCTCTATGGTGACAAGAACGAAGTCGTCATGTGGGGCAACGGCGCGACGTTCGACAACATCGTGATCCGCTCGGCCTACCGTTCGGTGGGCAAGAAGGTGCCCTGGTCATTCCGTCAGGACAAGTGCTACCGCACCGTGATCAATCTGCTGCCCGAGCATCGTCGCCCGCCGTTCGAGCGTATCGGCATGGCGCACAGCGCGGTCGATGATGCGACGACGCAAGCGCTGCACCTGCAGAAAGTCTACAAGGCGTTGGGCCTGTGAGCCAAGACTTTATCGCGTGGTCGCACTCGCGGCTCAAGCAGTACCGCGACTGCCCCAAGCAGCTATGGCACAGCATCGCGCCGAGGGGCCACCCGGACCGGGTGGAGTTCGTGCAGACGCAGGCCATGATCGACGGCAACAACGTGGACAACGCGCTCACGAAGCGCATCACCCACGGCACCGAGTTGCCGCCGCAGTACGCGCCTTATGAGGGCATGGTGCAAGCGGTGCTCGCGGCGCCCGGCCAGAAGTTCACGCAAATGAAGCTGGCGCTCGACCGCGGCTTCAACGTGTGCGGCTACATGGACTGGGACAATGCGTGGGTGCGGGTGATCTACGACGTGGCTGTGGTCAACCAGGATCGCGCGTTCCTCGGCGACTGGAAGAACGGCAACATCCGCATCGACGAGGAGCAGCTACGTCTCTTCGCTACGGTAGGCTTCCACGCCTTCCCCGAACTCGAAGTGATCGACACCGCATACATCTGGCTGCGCCACGGCGTCATGACTGACAATACCTACACGCGCCGCGAGCTACCTGATATGTGGCAGACGTTCTTCCCGGACATCGAGAAAATGCAGATCGCATTCAAGACACAGACGTGGCCCGCGACGCCGAAGTACGGCAAGAAAACATGCGCATGGTGTCCGGCCAATCAAGCGAAGAAGTGCAAAGAGGCCAAGGGGCCATACGAGGGCAAGTCATGACCGACAAGGTAGTAGTGGGCAACATCAGCTTCGGGCCGCATCGGGAACAGAGTACCGCTGGCGCCGACACCGAGCGCTTCTTCGAGCCGGCCGATGGCCCTAAGTTCGTGCTGCAGATGGACGGCGGCATAGAGGAGATCGAACCGCGTGGGCTACGCATTGGCGATACGGGCCGCATCGCGCGCCTGCAGGAAGATGTTCAGCGCCTGTGCTTGCTACTCGCCGAGTGTGCCGAGTTTCTCGATGGTCAAGCCGACGTGCTCGACTCGCCGGATGGGCCGGTGCCCAATCGCGCGATGTCGCTGGCGCATCAGATCGACCAGGAACTCGTGGGGCGCAAGCTGTGAGCACCAAACTGGAATTATCAGGCATGTCACAATGGACTGGAACGCACATCACATTCAATCCGCTAGGCGTTTTAGAGGGGCGGAAAACAAATCGGTGGGATGTGCTGAACAAGTACGGAGACGGGCTTATTGGCCAAGTAAAGTGGTTCAGCCGGTGGCGCAAATACAGCTTTTTTCCAGAACCCGGCACGGTCTTCGAGGGCACATGCATGCGAGAAATTTCTCAGTTCATCGAGGATAGAACAAGAGATCGCACATGAGACAACCGCCGAAGGGTGAGGGGCCGGTGAAAGAACTGGCGAAGGAATGGTTCAAGGCCCGTAAGGGCTGGAGCTACGCGCCAGTACAGACCGGCTACGGCGAGCACGGCATCCACGACCGCGTGGGCTGCGTGCCGCTGCTGATCACGCAGGACATGGTGGGCCTAGTAATCGGGGAGTTCGTCTCTATCGAATGCAAGGCCCCCGGCCGGCGCAGCGAGCCGCGCCGCGGCATGAGCGTCCATCAGGCAGAAGTGATGGACAAAATCTACGATGCCTACGGTAAGACTATCGTGTGCGACGGACTAGAAGACCTAGACCGGCTCGACTCGCCCATCATGCGGCGCGGGCCAAAGGATGCCCCTCGTGGCTGACATCGCCGACATCGCTGACGGCAGTATCGAACTGCATCTCACTGAGTCGTTGCGCAAGCAGGTGGGCAAGAGTGCGCCCGAGTCGCACCCCGACTTCGATGGGCTGCACTGTATGGACTGCGACGACGAGATCGTGCCCGAGCGCCTAGCGCTGCGCCGCATCCGCTGCGTGCTCTGCCAAGGGTTGCTCGAACGCCGCCGCATCCTGGGGTTGGGCCTATGAACCGGCACGCCGTCTTATCAGGCGACGGCGTGTATCGTTACCTGCTCATGCGGCAGTGGCACAACGATGGCTACCTGGGCTGGATCATGCTCAACCCGAGCACGGCCGATGCGCACGTCGATGACGCCACGATCCGCCTGTGCACTGGATGGGCGAAGAAGATGGGCTATGGCGGCATCCGCGTGGCCAACCTGTTCGCGCTGCGCTCGACCGATCCGAAGGTGCTCTACACCGCGACTGATCCTGTGGGACCGGACAACATGCAGTACATCGCCGACGTGTTAGAGCACTGCCCCATCGTGATCTGCGCATGGGGGCGGCACGGCAATGCTGTACCCACCGGCCCGATCCTGCCGGCGCTGCTGCGCGCGTACAAGCACAAGACCTACGCGCTGCGCCTGAACAAAGACGGTTCGCCCGCGCATCCGCTGCGCATCCCGTACTCTACCGTGATGGTGCCCTATGGCCGATGAAATCAAGAGCATCACGGTGGAGATCACTGACTTGGAGATGATCAGTCAGAAAGTCGATTACAACGGCGAGATGTACGCCATGCGCATCATGCGCGCCGCCGGCATCCCAGTGAGCGGCATCTTCGCGTTCCGCGGCGTCGAGCGCGGCACGCTATATGTAGAATACCCCAGGGACTTTTCGGGCATCAGGATTCGCTGGCGGGATAGCGCATGAACGAGATGCGCTGCTACGTTTGCGGGAATCCCATTGGGAAAGTCTTCTCGCTCGTGTCGATGTCGGAGGAAGATGTGGATCGTGTGTTCATCGTGCACAGCGCCTGTGTGGCACGGGTCGAAGACGTAGGCATCGCCGTCGAAGTCAAGCGCCAATGACCGACAGCGTGTACTCCTGGCCGCGCGACCGCTCGCTGATCGACGCGCCGTTCGCGCACCAGCAACAGACCACGTTATTCATGGCGTGCAACCCGCACAGCTACGTGCTGAACGACATCGGCACCGGCAAGACCATGAGCGCCCTATGGGCCGCGGACTTCCTGATCGAGATGGGGGCCGCGAAGCGCGCGCTGATCGTCGCGCCACTCTCCACGCTCGAACGCGTGTGGGGCGACGCTGCGTTCATCCACTTCCGGCACCGCAAGTTCAAGGTGCTGCACGGGAGTGCCGAACGCCGCCGCAAGCTGCTCGCCGAGCCGGCGGACTTCTACATCATCAACCATGATGGCGTCGGCGTGATCCTCAAGGATCTAGTCGCGCGGCAGGACATCGACATCGTGATCATCGACGAGCTAGCGGTGTACCGCAACCGGCAGACCGCCAAGTGGAAGGCGATCAACGAAGTTATCTACCCGGCCAAGGGCAAGCCAAAGTCGTGGGTGTGGGGCATGACGGGCGCGCCGATCCCGCAGTCGCCCGAGGATGCTTATGGCCAGTGCCGGCTCGTGACGCCGACTACCGTGCCGAAGTTCTTCACGATGTGGCGCAACATGACGATGGATCATCAGAGCACCTATGTGTGGACGCCGCGCCCCGAGGCCCTGGGCATGGTCTACAAGGCCATGGTGCCGGCTATCCGCTTCAAGCGCGACGAGTGCCTTGACCTGCCGCCCGTGCTCCACACGACGCTCGACGTGGAGCTATCGGCCGATCAGAAGCGCCACTACAAGCAGGTGATGCAGGAGCTATTCACCGAAGTGCAGGGCGGGAAGGTGAGCGCCATGAACGAGGGCGTAAAGCTGTCCAAGCTACTGCAGATCGCCTGCGGCGTGGTGTACGACACCGATGGCCACCCGCGCGAGATCGACGCCGGCAACCGGGTCGAGACGCTGATGGAACTCATTGACACCATCGCCGAGAAGGTGATAGTCTTCGTACCGTTCACATCAGTCACAGGAATGCTCGCGCGTGCGCTCAACAAACACTGGAACTTCGCCGTCGTCACGGGCGACACGCCCATCGGCGAGCGCAACCGGATCTTCAGCGACTTCCAGAACCCGGACAAAGACATCGACATCATCGCGCATCCTGGCTGCATGAGCCACGGCTTGACGCTGACGGAGGCGAGCACGATCATTTGGTTCGCGCCCATCGACTCGAACGAAACGTACCAGCAGGCCAACGGGCGCATCACGCGACCGGGCCAGAAGTACACAGCGAACATCATCCATCTGGCTGGCAGTGCCGTCGAGCGCAAGGCATACAAGCGGCTGGAGCGTCGGCAGAAGGTGCAGGGCATGCTCCTGGAGATGGTTGAGAAGGGGGAGCAATGAGACTGACCGGCAGTCAACACGGACGCATCCTATATCAGACCGGGTTCGTGCCCGTTAAGATGCTGCAAAAAATGTTCGAGCACGAAGCCGACGAGCACGCCATCAAGTTGGGCCTGTGGCTCACACCTAAGATCGAGTGCCACTTCAACATGCTCATGGACACATTCGACGAGGCGGGCGAGCCGATCAAGGTATGGTGTTCAACCTGGAAATTTACCGCGTGAAGCGCTTGACAGTCCAGATTCTATACCGCATACTATAGTCATGGGGGCAGCACAATGAGTGAGGAACTACTGAATCTCGATACCGTGATGGCGCGACGCTTCGCACTCGTCGAGGAGATGAAGACGATCCAGGTGCGGCACAATCTGGAACTGATGCCGCTCAACGACGAACTCGCCCTGTGCGAGACGTTCATCAAAGACGTGATGAACAAGGCTGGCCTGAAGCAGGCGAAGACCGCTGCCGGCATGGCGTTCTTTACCACCAAGGATTCCGTCACGGTCGAGGATTGGGAAGCGACGCTTTCCTACATCGAGACTACCAAGAATTTCGGCCTGCTCAACCGGGCCGTCAACAAGACCGCGGTGAAAGAATACATCGAGGAGTTCAAGACGCCACCGCCGGGCGTGAAGTACGATGCGTACCGCGATCTGGCGTGGCGTAGGGGGAAAGAGTGAGCCTGCCGCATCACAATCAGACGCACGGACACACCACAGCGGCACGCGCTACCAGGACATATAGAGCGTGGCAAGGGATGCACGCTCGATGCGAGAATCCGAAAGATCCATCGTTCATGCGCTACGGCGCACGCGGCATCACGGTGTGCCCCGAGTGGAGCAGCTTCGAGCGCTTCTTCTCCGACATGGGCGAAGCGCCAACGGGCAAGAGCCTTGACCGACGGGACAACAACTTGGGTTACTCCAAGGCGAATTGCCGATGGGCAACAACCCTACAGCAAAATCAGAATCAGCGCACCACGCGAATGGTGACATTCGGCGGGGTGACTCAGTGTGTTAGCGCGTGGGCTAGAACTGTGGGCCTCAAGCCGACCGCGTTGCATAAACGCTTAGATCGCGGATGGCCCCTTGAACGCGCACTTTCCATTACTTCAACAGGAGTGAACCAATGAGCACAGCACTCGCAATCGTTCCCCAGGGTATCGCCTTACCCGCGCACTTGCAGACCGCGGAGACGGCGGCGTTCGTTGCAGCGGCCAATGCGGCGGCTGCGGGGGGAATCAAAACGGGCGGGTTTCCCAAGATCAGCATCGAGGGCGGCAAGTTCCACGAAGTCGATGCCGCCGTTGACGGTGGCCACCCGCGCACCTACATGGTCGCGCCCAAGCCGGGCCAGCAGCCGCTGCCGCTCATGTGCCTGGAGACAGTGATCATCGCCGCGAACCCGGCGCTCGTGAAGACGTACTACGCCGCCAAGTGGGTGAAGGGCCTGTCGGAAACGCCAGACTGCCAGTCGTCCAACGGCGTGACGCCCGACGTGGGCGTGCCGAAGAAGCAAGCCGATGTCTGCGCGACGTGCCCACAGAACCAATGGGGCAGCAAGATCAGCGAGGCCACCGGCAAAGAAGTCAAGGCGTGCACCGACTCCAAGCAGTTGGCCGTGCTGCCTGCCGCCGATCTGAGCTACAAGGCCCTGGGCCTCTCCGTCACGCCGGCCGCGCTCGGCGACTGGGGCAAGTACATCAAGGCGCTCAGCGACCGGAACATCCCGATCACGAGCGTCGTGACCAACATCACGTTCGATCACACCGCCAGCTTCCCCAAGCTGCAGTTCTCCTACAACCGCTTCCTAACGGCCGAGGAGTATCAACTCGTCCAGCAGCGGTCCGCGGGCGATGACGTGAAGGCCATCGTGGCACCGACACGCGCCCTGGTGCCGGCTGGCCCGGCGCTCCCTGCGCCTGCCGCCCCGCTGGCGCTGCCCGCGC
>Ga0137394_10002635_pt1 | contig 13306 bp, 16 predicted proteins | sample czobulk116metaG_FD_108278 | JGI IMG/M metagenome (GOLD analysis project Ga0137394, IMG submission 108278) | Vadose zone soil microbial communities from Angelo Coast Range Reserve, California, USA - czobulk1.16 metaG | ecosystem: Environmental > Terrestrial > Soil > Vadose zone | place: USA...
ACGCAGCAAGAGCTAGATGAGTGGACCCGCCAAGACGTAGAAGCGCACAATCTCGCCCTGCTCTCTGCTGATCTGCCCACACTCCGCCGTTTGACACGAGAGGCCGGAGCCAATGCAGCACAGGCTGGAACGGCAATGGACCAGGTACAGACGGTTCGGGCAGCGGAGAAGTCTCAAAACAACCAGTTTCAGCCATTGCTGCCTGACAGCCGATTCAAGGGCGAGATCATAGATTTGGAACTTGTTCAGCAGCTAGACAGCAATTCGTTGAAGCAGCTAATTCGGATTTACGGAGCAGATGCTATCAATGCCCGAATTCGAGAATGGAATTCCAAAGTTCAAAGGAATCTGTATTAAGGAATATAGGAGAAATAGAAATGCCACGAACATCAGCAACACTCACCACCGAAGAAGTAAGCGTCTACGAAGCATTCTGTGCAAAACACGGAATCATCGATAGCCACACCCAGGATGGCGTTGCAAACGCAGAGTTCATTCAGAATTATTTTCTGAACACATGGAAAGAAACCATGTCAGAAAAGAACCTGGAAACTTGCTTTCCGCTCATCAGTTCACATCTCAAGTTCTATGCGCCACATCAGCGAGAATTCGAGAAACTTCATGCAAGCTTGAATGCTGAAGAGCAGACATCTTTCAAAGAATGGAAAGGCACCCGTGGACTGAAGGACACATATCAAAATGCAGTTGCCCTTCTATCTTGGATTAAAGCGCACGGTTTCCGCGTGTCCAAAGAAAATCTTCAGCTTGCAGTCGGCCAGAATCGAGTCCAGCCGTTTCTTGAATGGGATGAGTCCGCCACGCCTCCCCGCCCGGAAGATGTGCGCCAGCATAAGAGCGACGGAACAGGATTCTTGGGCAAGACAGGAGTCAATGAGCCGCACTGGAAACGCGTCCAGCGTGAACGTGAAGAGCGGGATGCAGCCAACCAGCGATCATCAGGGGCATCAGCAGCATCGGTAACAGTCCGCGAGGCTAAACAGAAGGCAGAGTCAATCCAAGGTTTGACACATGCGGAGACGGACCAAATCGGGAAGATTTTCGTTACGGCAGGTACGGAAATCGATTGGGTTCAAACATTGGCGGCACGACTTCAGATGCAGAGGCAGTTCGAAAAGCATAGAGCAGTAAGCCGCTTTACGCGGTAAGTACGTTTCAAGTTTCGAGAGCAGCTTAACTGCCTCGATTAAACCAGAGACTATAGCTCTGGAAGGAAAGACATAAAATGTCAGAAACAGCAACGCGCAAGCGTTTCCCAAATAGTAAGCAAAAAGAAGAAGTGAAGGTTGCATCACCTGGGCGAGTGCAACAAGCCCGACTGAATAAAGAAGGCGACTACAAGAGTGCTTATGGTGGCAAACCACCCAGAAAGCACAAGCCGACAGACGGTCGGGGCTAGACGAAGTTAGGTAATCGTAGAGTTTGGAGGGCCAACGTCCGCCGCATCCTCCAAAGCGATCTTTCCAAGGAGAGACGCCTTCATAGTGTGGCGGACATGAGGGTGGTGCATCTAGCCGCCCTTTTCATTTTGCAGCGGCACAGCCGCGAGGAAAAAGTGATGTTAGAAACTAAAAAGGAAGAGTGCTCAACCTGCGAAACGGGATTTGCTGTCCGTGTTTGCAGTAATTGTGCCCGAGGGTCAGATGCCTGGCGTATCTGGTTCCACGCCGCGCCAGCCGAAGTTAAGAATCAAGTCACAGATCATACTGGCCGGGTCAGCGTCGAAAACAAACGCCTGATCGACGGCATTCTCGATGCGGAATTCGGCGGTCTTCACACTGTGAAAAACATAGATGCTGCTGCGGCACTACACATACAAAGGCAAGCTGATCTCGCTCACGCCCAACTGCTGGCTCGGGAAACTGCTGCTGCTTCTGAATTGCTGGCTCGAAATCTTGCCGCTGACCGTCATCTCGCTGCTCGATTTCAAAGACACGCCGATCTCGCCGCTCAGAAAACTCTAAGAGCTAAGATCAAACGCCTGCTGTGTTCACTGTTGACATTCGCAAGCGGATGCCAAATAGCTGAACGATGCAAGATTGGTGCAAGATCGAATGCGCCAGTTGACCCAGAGGGGCATCTACGGGTACACTGTTTTTGTGACAATTCGTCAAGATTTCGTAGTTCCCGCCGATATTATGGCTGAGATGAGCCATCCACCCTACAAGAAACGCGGTTAAATCGTTCAAAATAGGGTGTTTACTTGAGGACATAGGTGTTACCTTGGCTCTCTTTATGGCATCATATATGTGTAAACAGATCGCTTGACAGCAACGTATGGCGTACCTACGATGGCACGCTCGCAATTGGAGGCAAGTATGTCGCCCGTTCGTGAACAGGTCCTCACTCTGCTTGAGGTTGAGGCGTTGATTCACAAATTTGAAGAGAAGTATCAGGCATCGACCACCGAATTCCTGACCAACACCGCCTTGCGTGCGGGAATGCTTGATGATGAAATTTTTCAGTGGGAAGCATTCAATGCGCATCGGGACGAACTGGAGCGCGTGGCCGAAGAGGTTCGTAGCGCCTATCTTGGAAATGTGAAGAAGTCTACTGACGAAACCCGCGTTGCAAATAACAACCTCGCACTTGCAGCATAGAATTGAATGGCGCAGCAGGGGACGACTTACGGAAAGTATCGCGCCTACGCCGACTTAGAATACGACGCCTTAGCCATACCGTCCGACTGCACGGAAACATTAAAGCTCATCTTCACGCCCGTGAATGATGTGGCTTGGTCTTCGCGATGGTATTTAGAATTTACAGATGGCAAGTACATTCAGGCAGTTGAGAGGTTTCAACGATGGCCGGGTTTGACCGGGATAGCGAAACGAATGACTGTTGCCTATCACTACGGTGACATTGTTCGTCGCAATCCGGATGACAACTTACCAGGGTATTTGAGTGCAGGTACAAATCAGGTTGACATTCGAATTGACAACATTTGTTTGCCGATTCATCTCCACCACCAGTCCCAAAACCCTCATATCCCGCAATCTTCTGTTATCGGACTAGACTTGGAGTCCGTCGATATGTTCATTTTTGTGAAAGGCATTTTTAAGCATAGAGCGACGAAAAAGCCCCTGGAATCCATTTTCAAGTTTAAGATTAGGTAGAGCCATGCAAACACAATTCACAGCACCGACAGCGTATTTCCTGCAAGAGGGGCGTGATAATCTCAGAAATTGCTTGCAAATTGCGTTTGCATCAGCGAAACAGCAAAATGTTTCGAAGATTGTCATCTTTACAGCGCAAGGGGAAGGAGTTCGGATTGCGCTCGAATCATTTTGTTCGCAGCCAGAGTATTCCCACATCAAGTTGGTGGCCGTCTCATTTGCAAAAGGCAAGATATTTACGGACAAGAAGGGCGAAAGAATCGAAGTTAAATTTTCGCCAGAAGATTTGGAATTTTTCAAAGCGAACAATGTTCCTGTTGTGCGCGGTCATCTGCCGTTCGACCCGATAACCCCATTCTTCAAAAGCAGCGGCATGTTGGGGCAAGACCTTAGCTTGGTGAGCGAGGCGTTAGGAATTTTCGGCGGAAGTATGGCGCTATGCGTACAGGCGATCACGATGGCTTGTGACGCAGGAGAGGTTGAAATAGGGGAGCACGTTATAGCGTTGACTTCCGACACGGCAATCTTGGCACAAGCTTCCAATACTGATCGAATGCTAGGTGAACTAATTGTTCGAGAGATTTTGTGTAAGGCAGCAGTGTTGACAATCAGTCGGAAAGAGCACTCTGAGAACATGCCTGGTCAACTGTCATTTGAGTTGGAGTCTGACGCGAAGACCCTACGGCCCCCCATCGAGATCACTGAGGCAAAGCCCGATTCAAACTTGGAAGAGAAATGAAGGTCTTAGAGAAATTCCCAAAGTGGCGCGTTCGGCTATGGGAGCTACGCTATCGCGCCTTAGATCGCCGCGTCCAAGCTTTGGTGCCCGGCTCCATTCTTGCACGCCGCCCAAAGCGCCAATCGAAGCGCCACAAGAACGGCCACAGTAAAGCCATCGCAGTAGCCCAAGAAAGACGCGGAGACCACGAGGGACCGGGGCATCAGAAATGGTGCGCTCGTATTGAGGAGAGGAGATGACGAAAGGGCAGAAAGTTATTGAAGTTAAACCCATCCTGCAAGGGGAAAAACTAAAGAAACTCGTTATAGAGAGCGTCTGCAAATTATTCGAAGCGGATTCGAAGTACTTTATCGATGGCTATCTTGAGCACGTAACCAAGGAAAAAGCTGCGGCATAATCTCTTTAGCTCGTTTCTGTATTCGTGCTTTCATCACTTCTTCTAGTTCGATACCAACCTGTTTTTGTGCTTTATCCCACATATCATCTGCGATGGTCTTAATTTCCTCATCGGTGGCGGTTCCTTTATAGCAGTCTGCACACAGATCGTTCCACAACTGGCGGTCGATAGTGTCACCCGCATAATCTGTGGAGGTGAGTTTTCTAGAGCACTCGCCACCAGCCGCATAGCCTTTTGCCAGTTTGGACAACCAATCATCACCTTCGGGCTGAATCCACTCACCAATCCTGATTCTTGCCCGTTGTTCAGTAAATGGGTGCTCGTTTTCCTTCTTGTAGATAATTCTTGGAGAGTCAAAAATGAAAGTTGTACATCCCGCCCTACGGTAATAAATTTCGTGCCCGGCTTCGTGAATTGCAAACAACTCCAACATCCCAGGCCGTAGAAGTAACCGAACGAGTCCGTCTGCCTCTCGCTGGCACCTTGGATCGTTCCACAACTCAGGTGAAAGTTGTGAGGACTCTTGGACCGAGCGCCGAATAGCGGGTTCATGGTCAATCATAGAAGTTCAATTATGGTTGAGTAGGTTCCTCAACTCGAATTGTGCTCTTTATTATTTCCCTCTCTAATATAGCTTCTGTCATAGTGACGTGGTGCGAACTTATTAGACTGGTGGTTGGATGAGCGTTCCTCATACTGAGCAGAGAATTCTGCAACTGCGATCAGGGAACCGCTGCGCTTTTCCCGGCTGCAACGAACTGCTGGTCAAGAAAACCGCATTCGGTACCCGAGTGACCATCACTGGTGAAATCGCGCATATTATCAGTGAAAAACCGGATGGTCCGCGAGGAAAGCATTCACTGCCTCCAGGTACACACGACAAGTACTCGAATCTTATCTTCTTATGCTCACCTCACCACACTGAAGTAGACGCTCAACCCGAGGTCTACACGGTTGAGCGTCTACGTCAAATGAAAATGGAGCACGAGGAGACCATCGAGAGGGCCGTCAGCAAAGCCAAGCAAAACGAAAAAGCTGAAGCCGCTGATCTCTCCCTCATCTCCGAAATTGTTCACAGCACACTGCTGCCCGTGATTCGCATGCCGAAATTCATCTTCAGCGCACCTTGCACTTTCGGAGACTCGCAGCAGAAGGAAGCGGGCAAGGAGGTGCTAGTGGCGGAGACTCCGTTTCTCTGTCCATTCATTATCAGGAATGGCGGAATGCTATTCGCATTTAATGATCTTCGCCAGGCTGACGGGCCTTTCCGTAACATCATCGACCACCGTAAAGTTCGAATTTCGAAGTCAGCAAGTTGGTTAAACAACCCAGATCGGTCGAAGTGGTTTGTTTCATTGCTAAATCGCACGTTGAACAAATTGACGGGCAGAAAGAGCCTGCAACTGGATCGAGACCATCATCGGTATTTCTTCAATGCAGATGAGCCAGGAAAAGAGAAGAGCGTCGCGTACCGACCATTGAATCAATCTGCGACATCCCGCAAAGTGGTATGGCGTCCAGTGCGCAAGAGCACGAATGAACCGAGACCTTTTTGGAATCATCTCGCTGTAAATCTGCGGTTTTTGTACGTCGGAAAGGAGCAGTGGTGTTTTTGTATTCGACCGGAGATGCGAGTGACCAAGGACGGCGTCGTATCCATAGAATCCGAAAAGGTCGGAAGTCACGTCACAAGGCAAAAAGCGCACATGTTCAACTACGATCTGCTCGAAGACGTGAATTTTTGGCGAGACTACTTAAGCGATGGTCAGCCTCGGATCATCCTGAGGTTCGGGGAAAAATCGGGCATCATAATACTCACAACCCTGATGGCATCCAACGTTCAATGGCCCGGCATTCCAGATGAATTTGCCAAGCCTTTCGCGAATATCGACTACGAAGAAGACCTGTTTACATCAGCGGAGTTTCAGCAGTTTCAAACTGAGGACTCGGAATTCGTGCAGGAAATCGAAACGGAAACCGATGTTGTAGAAAACGAGGAAGACCCAGGTGAGTGACCCACGTTCTGTAACACCGGAAGTCTCGTGCAGATACTTTCCTGAGCCGAAACTCCGGTTTGCGGGCGGAAAGCTACATGTGGACCCGAAAACAGGACTGGCATGTTTCGGTCCACTTTCTCTCGACCCGCTAAAACGGCATCCCAATAGAGTCCGAATCGGATTTGTCGGCACCGCCGAGACGGTCGAAAAGGCTGAGCAGTGGATTTGTGTTAACGCGAAAGGGGTCCCTGGAGACGAAAAGCACCCCGATTTTCCTGGGTGTGCTGCTGATCGCGGATTTCACTCTGCCTTAGACTTCAATACAGCGTGGACCGAGTTAGTTACACAGACTGAGTTGGAGGAATTGCTGCACGTTCGCTCGCGCACGGAACGATTTAAGAACGCTTTGTCGTTGGTTGAGGACAAATTTCGGTTGCTAGATCGGAAAGACCTCAAGCCGGATTACATCGTCCTGACGCTCCCGGACGCGCTCGCGGATAAGGTTTTTTCGATCAACTTCGAGGAGAAGGGCATCGGAATAGTTCACCGGGACTTCCGACGCGCAATCAAGGCCCGTGTAATGAAGTACAAGATTCCCACACAACTGATAGATCAGAAGACAACCGAGTTCCGCGATCCAGATCATCCAGCGAAGATCGCATGGAACTTCTTCACGGGGCTGTATTTCAAGGCTGGAGGAACGCCCTGGGGACCGACAGGTCTTATTCCTGGCACCTGCTACATGGGCGTCAGATTCTATCGAGGACTAGGTAGCACTAATCCGACTATGTTTACGAGTTTGGTGCAAGCGTTTGATGAGCACGGCGAAGGACTCGTCTTCCGGGGACCCGACTTCGAGTGGAATCCTCAGGCCCATGAATCCAAGACCCCGTATCTGAAAGCCGAAGATGCATTCAAACTAGTGCAATTCGCTCTAGCCAAGTACAACTTGGAGATGCATCAACTTCCATCTCGTGTTGTCATTCATAAATCATCTCGATGGACCGACGAAGAGAAGACTGGTGTCCGCGAAGGATTGCGAGGGAAAGTAAGCCGATACGATCTTGTCGCTCTGCAACGGCAGGACTCCGTCCGATTGATTACGGCCAGCAAATACCCTCCGCTTCGCGGGACTCGGTTCACTGTCGGTGAACTAGATTTTCTGTACACAACGGGATTTGTGGCAGAGCTAGGGCAATTTCATGGGATGCATGTGCCATCTCCGCTGCAAGTTGCGGATCATCTCGGTTCTGACACTCCACGAGAGACCCTAACCGAAGAGATTCTCACATTGACGAAAATGAATTGGAATGCGGCGCGTCTCGGTGGCCTTCTTCCGATCACCCTAGAATTCGCTCGTCGCGTATCAGACATCATGAAAGAGATACCCGTCGATGAGGACCCTTTGCCGCAGGCAAAGTTTTACAATTAAGCGAAGGCAAATGGTGAGCAACAGAGCGACCCAAATAGCTTGACTTGTAAATCCATCACAAATTAAATGGCCGCATGGCTTTCGCTCATACAAGTGAAACCTTCAAAGAAGAGTTAGAGCGTCTTACAGGATCGTTCCGCAAGAATCTTTCACACCTCAAGAGCGAAGCCTATGACGAATCAGCTTTGCGCAATGACTACCTGATCCCATTGTGGCGTGCGCTTGGTTGGGACGTTGAAAATCTGCAAGGTGCCACACAACCTCTTCGAGAAGTGCAGATTGAAAGCAGAGTGGACATTGCTGGCCGAAAGAAGCGAGCCGACTATCTGTTCCGCACAGACGGCATCGACCGATTCGTCTGCGAAGCCAAGAAGCCCAGAGAAGAACTTTCCAACCGCGATGCCTATCAAGCTCAGCGGTACTCCTTCAACCTCAAGCTTCTCATTGCTGCGCTGACGAACTTTGAATCTCTGAAGCTCTTCGTGGTTGGTGGAAAGCCTGACCAAGATGCTCCTTGGGATGTCTGCAAGCAATGGAACTTCTTGGAATACGTAGACAAAGCAAAGGAACTCTGGGACTTGTTCGCCCGTGAGAACGTTGCGTCCGGCTCGCTAGATAGATTTGTTGCCAGCCTTCCCAAGAGAGTCATCAAGGGTAAAGCAAGACAGGGCTGGCTAATCGTGCCGGAACGTGTACGCACGGTCGATGCAGACTTCTTGGCCGATATTGAAGAGCAGCGCGAAGAGCTTGCCAAAGTCTTACTGCGGCACAACCCAGACGTAGAATTGAATGACGATTTCCTCAATGAGTGCATCCAGTGCGTTTTGGACAGAATCCTGTTCGTGCGGATTTGCGAAGACCGTGATATTGACACCGGACGAACGCTCGAAAATCTCCTGAAGGAATGGCAGGAAATCTCAGTAGCCAAGCCGTCTTTTTACTCGCGGCTGGTGCGCCACTTTAATTCGCTGGATGAGAGTTTCAACGGAGCACTCTTCAGCCCACACGAATCTGAAAAGCTCAACGTCTCTGACGAATACTTGGTCAACCTCATTACGGAACTTTCAAGCGAAGACTCGCCGTATCTGTTCAGCACACTGCCAGTGGAAATCTTGGGTTCTGTTTATGAGCGATTCATCGGCAAACGTGTCTACATAAAAGGCCACAAGGTCAAAGCTGATCTGAAGCCCGAACTTCGGAAAGCTGAAGGCGTCTACTACACGCCCCGCTTCGTGGTGAACTTCATCGTGAACAAGACAGTGGGACGGCTGATTCAGGGAAAGAGTCTCAAGGAAGTAGCCAAATTCAAATTCATTGACCCGTCTTGCGGGTCTGGAAGCTTTCTACTGAGAGTTTTCGAGCTTCTCTGTGAGCATCATTTGCGATGGCTAGCAGAAAATCCTTCTCAGCAAAAAGCTGAGTTTTGTTACAAGGATGACCAGAACTCTCTTCAACTGACGACACATCTGAAGAGACAGATCATGCTCAACAACATCTTCGGTGTGGATTTGGATCACCAAGCCGTTGAAGTGACGATGCTATCTCTCTACCTCAAAATATTGGAAGGCGAGACGCGCACAACGCTTGGCAAGCAGCACACGCTGTTTCCGAAGGAAACGTTCCTTCCAGACTTGAGTAGCAACATCAAATGCGGCAACTCACTCATCGGCTCTGACTTCTATGCTGATGAACAATTGTCCTTGTTGGAGCCAGCCGACAATCCGCGTGTGAATGCGTTTGACTGGCCCTCGGAATTTCCTGCCGCTTCCTCCGGTGGATTTGATGCTGTGATTGGAAACCCGCCATACGTTCGTATTCAGGTTCTGAAGGATATTCGGCCAGCCGAAGCTGACTATTTCAAGCGTCACTATGCAACGGCTGCGAAGGGCAACTACGATCTCTATTTAGTATTTGTGGAAAAGGGCTTTTCACTTCTGAACAAGAACGGGCTGATGGGTTACATTTTGCCGAGCAAGTTTCTGGCAACTGACTACGGTGAGCCTCTGCGCAAGCTCCTTTCAGAACGTCGGGCAGTGTTCGAACTCGTGGACTTCAGGCACGAACAGGTTTTTGAGGGACCTACGACTTACACCTGTTTGCTGTTCCTTTCCGCGAAGCCGAGCGAAAAGCTGACCTACTTCATTGCATCGCCACCAGCGTCCATCGCAACCAAAGAATTAAAGCAGCAAGCGATGCCTACGAGTGAGCTTTCTGCTGCTTCATGGGAGTTTGGCAGCAGCGAAGTCACCGAAATTCGCACCAAGCTCAACAATAATTCAGTACCGTTGCTGGAGTTGCCCACGCTCATTTCACGGGGTTCTTCAACCGGGGACGATGACGTTTTTATGCTCACGCGCAAGGGCCGAACCTACCAAACCCGTGAGGGAACCCCGGTCGATATAGAGGAAGCCATTTTGCGCATCCCACTTTACGCCACAGACTTCGGACGCTATAGCTTCCATCCCGCCGCCGAAGAAAAGGTGATCTTTCCTTACGCCGTGACCAGTGATGGCCATGAACTCATGAAAGAGAGCGTGCTGCGCTCCGAATTTCCGAAAGCCTACGCCCACCTCGTCAGCAGAAAAAGGGAATTGAAACATCGCAAACAGTTCTCTGAGTGGTACTCCTTTAGTGCGCCACGCAATTTAGATGTGCATGACAAGGCTGACCTGATAGTGCCCCTTCTCGCCGACAGAGGGTTGTTCTGCAAGCTACCGAAGCAGAGTCACAACTATTGTTTGATGGCAAGCGGTGGTTTTAGCATCTCTATCCCAAGAGACTCCGGGTATGCACCTGAATATGTTCTTGGACTCGTGAACTCAAGGTTGCTTTTCTGGGTGCTCCAGAAAATGAGCAATATCTTTCGCGGTGGCTGGATCACCTGTACGAAACAGTATGTTGGCAGGCTACCGATTCGCCGGATTTCATTTTCTGAGCCTAGTGAACGCGCTCGTCACGATTCGATTGCGAAGGCAGTAAAGCAGATTCTTGGACTGCACGAAGCACTTGCCTCCGCCAAAACAAGCCGTCAGAAGACAACAACGCAGCGGCAGATAGCTGCGACGGAGAGTCGAATTGACCAACTCGTGTTCGAACTATACGGTTTAACCGAGCCCGAAATTAAACTGGTTGAAAGTGCGCAAACAAGAGACGGGAACGCTGACAACGGGACTCCTTTGGAGCAGGCTGCTCTGGCGTTAGAAGAATGACATGTCAGTGATACGAAGTAGCAGGAGGACACCGCCGTGCTACGCAGCAAAAGTAGCACAAACGCCAGGGATTATTTCGTCTTCTGGAAGTTCTTTGCCAGTAGCAGGAAGAGAACTTCATGCCCCTGCCGAGATATTTGACCTACTTGCTTCGGCGTGAACCGTGCGATTTTTCTTTGTCTTCCTTTGGCGACTATGACGATTGTTCCTCGCTCATCTGCCGTCAAGTCGATTTTGTCCCGCGTGAAATCGATGGTCATTAGCGCGATTCTCCTAACCAAACTAGTTGACCATATTGGCGTTTCTTGTTAGAGCCAGCGGCGCTTTGCGAACCGCCGAAGACTTGTGGCGACGCTCAACTGCTTGAATGAATTGCGAGATCGTGTCGAGCAATAAGAACACCTTCAACGAATTCACTTCCGTCGCGTAGTCGAATGTCTCTCCGTGTAGGATAGCGTGCCGATTGATCGAACTCGGGGACGCTCCGTTGCTGAAATCGAACTTCGCAAACATGTGTTCCCGCACGAAGTTGGCAAAGGACTTTCCGAATAGTTTGGGCTGGTTCCTGCGATAATAGTCAGCGAACTTATCGGCGTGCATGACCCTGTTCGGATTCTTGCTCCGACGTAAATGTTCCTTGCGGAATCTTCGCATAAGCCCGTCAACCAAAGGGAGAAGGGCTGGCACTGTAAGCGTCCACTTTCCGGCTTTGTGCACTTCTAAACCATCAAGAATAATTTGCCTGCGGTCGGCCATGTAGGGCAGCTTAAACCAAGCTTCAATTCTTTCTCTTAATCGTGCCCCATCGTTTTCATTGAATAGGGAACAGAGATAGCAGTCTATTTCTGATGTCTTCCCTTCGCGCCCCAATCGTAGGAGTTCTCGCTTCACGGGACCGTTTATGTCCCGCTGAAGAATCCACCAGCCGCGAGCAGAGAGGATGTGGCTCAACTCGTCGTCATCCATCGTAAGGAGTTTTATTGAGGCGCGATGTTGGCCACTGATTGACAGCATTTGAACCAAGCCCTCTTTAATTTGTTGCTTGGCATCGAGCGGGAGTTCATCAATCTTTGTGGCAAACTCTCCCAAAGCACGGAAGAAAGATCGAGCCAGATGCCCGATATATTGCACTAAGGGCTGCGTTTTGGTTTGGGTGACAATCATGTGGTCCAACGCTCTGATGTAGTTTAGAGATTGGGCTAACCCTTGCTCAAAGAATAGCAGAGAAGCAGCGACCTAGATATTCCTGCGGAGACGGACACGCTTTGCCGAGTAAGGAGCAGGGGAGTTTGCGCATCAAATTGGCGTTATACTCTCAGCGTTGTCAGGAGCACGCCGATGCCTTATGAACGTCAGAAAATGATTCGGAGAGAGTTGGATGCGCGAATCCCACGCTGGTTAAGGGGAGAGCCACAGAACACTGTGAGACAGATTGTCTTTAATCAACGCCTGCACGGAAAGAGTTTTGAAGAAAGCGTTGAGATCGCTGTTACTCTCGTCCGTCAGCAGCACCCCGACTTTACGCCGAAAATCTTGCCGCCTCTTGGTGCGTCCGTACGAGTTTAGGGTCGCTTTCTAAAGCGAAGCTAGGGTCGAGTAGCCCCGTTGCGTTAGGAGGATGCAGCTTGCTTGCGCATGGGCCTAGCCGATGCCTGCGCCTCGACTGATCTGCTCACGCCTTCAGCGTCCAGTTCGCCACGTTCGAGAAGTTCGAGTATCTGGTCTGCGGTCAGCGTAAAATCTTTGCCCACTGAGAAGATTATCTCCCCATTGGCGGTTTGCATCGGAAAACCCACAGCCATTCCATGTCGCCGCAGTAGGTGGACAGCCCTCACAATATCGTTTGCTCTCTCTGCGTAATTGCTCACGACAAACTCTCCGAAACGACATCATTGCGGAAATGGAGGGGCCAGTCTAGGGGAGGCAGGACGGTCTGCCCACAGGTTTCCCACAGCTTCTCCACGCCTCTGAACTGGCATGTGACCCGTATGGGAGTGAAGTAGCGACCAGATAAAAAGAATTTTAGGCGTGTGTGATGGCAGAGTTTTTCCCGCAAACCGAGCAACTTCCGGCGCGCCTAATGAATCCGCCAGAGGCAGCGCCGCCAGACGTGGCTTGTTGTACCTGTTGGTGCCGCTTTAGTTTGAGCGCGCTCTGGATGCAGGTATCGCAGTAAGGCAATGGTCTATGGGTTTGGAGGAAGTGTGCGACTTGTTGTGGAACCGTCATGCCATAATCGTACCATCACTAAATTCGAATTGGCTCCACGAACCGAGCTTCGGGCCATAACACAATGAAACACCCAAAACAAAGCAAGCGCGCTCCGCCGACCCATTCATCTGCGTTGGCAGTACCTTCGTATCATCGCATTCTGGTTAAGCATGGCCTGATTGAAAAG
>Ga0137394_10002636_pt1 | contig 13303 bp, 18 predicted proteins | sample czobulk116metaG_FD_108278 | JGI IMG/M metagenome (GOLD analysis project Ga0137394, IMG submission 108278) | Vadose zone soil microbial communities from Angelo Coast Range Reserve, California, USA - czobulk1.16 metaG | ecosystem: Environmental > Terrestrial > Soil > Vadose zone | place: USA...
CCTCATCGATGATGTCATACATGCACGTGCTGCCTCAGGTGACCTGCACGCCGCACTTACGCACGTTGCAACCCAGCCCAGATAAAAGGGTTCGCCTAGCCCCTCTCACTCCCCCCTTTCCAATCAACCCACCATGGCGGACACTTGGAGAGATGGACTTTGGCTCAAGGTTCTCGTCCTCACCTTTTCCTCTGTATTCGTACTCATAGGAGACTATTCAGCTTTTGAACGTGGCTGTCTACTTCTTGTTCCTCGGCTCAAATATATCCACCATCTTCGTTCCTAACAATGTTTACGATCACGGCAAGCAGACCTACATTACGCCCTCCGCATGGGCATTTCTCATTTGGTCGGTATATGTGCCCTCGTTCAACATTTAGCCATTGATCCTTCTCATTCAGGTCGTTGATTCACCTCCTCCTGTTGGCCACGATTTTCTACCAGTTCACCCCTGAAGGAAAAAGGGTCATTATCGACGGAATATCCTGGCGTTTCGCTGTCCTGGGTGTTCTCAATGCCATCTATGTGAATCTTTGGGCCTCGAATCATTATGTCATTGGTGAGTGAATGCGTGCGGTCCTCGTGGCAGACTTGCACGCCCGGCTAACATGAGGCGAATAGCTTTCATCTTTGCGCTGCTTGTCAGTTCTGCCGTCACGGTATGTTGCGTTCCGAATATATTTTTCACGTGAAGTCGCTCTGACAATGTACTTGTCAGCACATCTATTATATAGTCAAGAAGTTCCATGTTCCATCGAATCAATACGACGAGATTTTCATCCATCTCCCATTTTCCCTTTGGCATGGCTGGACGACTATCCTTGTTATCCTCACCGCATTCGAAGCCTTTGGTGCGGATGCCTCGAAACACCCTCCTGGTGTGTGGACCAAGGTTTTCGTCTTCCTAGGATTGTACGCCTTTTCATCCGCGCAGCTTTCGCGAGCTTATTCGCTCCCCTTAAACTCCTCAGATTCTTCTTCGAGGGCACTGCCGCGGCATACGCATTCTCCACCCCAGAAGGTGACCTCCCTGCTGCCATCGCGATTACGTGGTCACTCTTTGCGATTTTCGATCATCAACACGACCCGTTTATTCATTGGTCCGCTCTGGCATTTGCCCTCCTATCCCTGGCTTGGGTACTCAAGGGCGCCATTGGTCTCGTCTCTACCTGGCGTCGCGGAGGCATTGTTCTTGAAGACGAGGAACGTGCGCCACTTACTCGCTAAAGACGAAATTCGCTTCTACCTAGTGTTAATCTGAACTTGAACGTGATTTTGACCGCTGTTTTAGCTCTGTTCGATTCTATGCGATATGTACCGTGTGACTTGTTGTGTTCGTACCAAATGTGTTGTCAGTGTTTTGGATAGCGACCTGAATGCAGTGATTATGTCGTGTCATCCATATGTGAGCGCGGGTCACGAGAAAGTCACGAGCGTTGGTGTTGTGTTCACGTGATCTCGTTTACCAGAGAGATGCGCGGGACAGCGGAGCGTGAATCCGTAAGCTTTCGTACCGAACTCTCATCATCTTCGCTCTCCTTCCTCTCTTCCTCTTACGCGTGTTCGTCACATCAATTCAACGATCACGTCCGTTAGCCCCGACCTTGGACTCGTCCCATTCGTATCACACTCAGATTCTTTCTCTGTGTCAGGTAGAGTCTCCATCCGTCAGCGATCTCTCAACAGTGCTTTACGTGTCTTGCGTGACAGTTTCGTATCGATACACTATAATATGCCACCGAAAGGCGCGAAGGGCGGCAAGTCTAGAGTTAGCGAGATCCCCACAGTTGAAGCGAAGGTCTTCCAGACCCGTAGCGCGAAGGCCGGCCTTCAGGTTTGTATCATGTCCCCCTGTCGCGTCTCGCGTCGGCAATGATCGATGTTGAACGTTGGACATTTTCATAGTTTCCTGTTGGCCGAATTCACAGATACTTGAAGCAACGCACGCAGAACAATGTTCGCATCGGCGCGAAAGCCGCGGTGTACACCTCGGCCATCCTCGAATATCTCACGGCCGAAGTCCTAGAGCTTGCAGGTCCGCATCGTCTTTCTTCCCCGTCTCAGTCAGGTGCTCACTGGACTGCTTGTTGAGAACAGGCAACGCGTCAAAGGATCTGCGTGTCAAACGCATCACGCCGCGGCACTTGCAACTTGCGATTCGGGGGGACGAAGAGCTCGACACGCTCGTGAGAGCTACGATCGCTGGTGGTGGTGTGTTGCCATTTATCCACAAGAGCTTGACCGTGGGGAAGATCGGTGCAAAGAAGCCAGAAGGCCTCGCTTGAACAGTCTGTCGGTCATGCATGGGCTTGTTTCTGCTCTCTTTTCTTTTTATCTTTTGCGCGCGGAGGGTGGGTCTGACGCGACCGCGAGTGTTCAGTTGATGCTTATTTAACGTGACGCGGCCCTCGCGATCTTGACCGCCAGTTCTAGTTTGTATCTCTATTCTCTATTGAATACAATTCAACACCCTTCCCCCTCTCTGCTCCCGTCGCCCCTTTTTTGCTGTATCTACGCGCTCTCTTTTGCGCTCTCCACGGACCTGTCGTCATGACTCTCGAGGTGCCCAGAAGCTTATACCAACCCTCCCTGCGCTCCTGGAAACGTGCCCAACTTGTACTGTACTACTTTTTGTCTCCAGTGTTTTTAGTCGTGAGTTGACGTGAGGGAAATTGACAGTGGTCACGGAAACATCCTCCCAAGCGTGACCTTCTCGTCGCTACAGAGTAAGGTGGAAATTTCCGACCTCTCACCTATTGTGAATTTGTTCTGGCTCCTGCCTCAAAACATGGCTGTTTTCCATGAGACAAAGTCACACTCAACAGTAGATTAATGTTTACTGATTTACTTTTTTTTTTTAAATTAAGTGCCCATTATTTCGGCCAAAATACTCATTTACTTGTGCTTAAAAGCCCTTGTCTGTGACAGATTGCACATCCAACACCCCCCCAATCTGGCACATTCACAGCTGGCTTGCATCACAGGGCCCATACTCTATCCCCCTCTCCTCTAGTCCCTATCCTCTGTGACCTCGGCGGATTGTTCTGAAACTGCCGATTACACGACTCGGAACTCACACAACTTTGCGCTTCTTTCCTCTAATGTCATACATGTCTCTTCGTCCCTCAAAATAATCTGTGAGGTGGCAGGCTTGAGCAAGACCCGACGGAGGAGGGCGTGTGGTACAGGCGCGAAGACGAACCTGGACACCGAAACAAAGTGGCAGCGGCCGGGACCCCGGACCCCGTTTCCGTTCAACAAATTCGCCGATAAGATACAAGCTACTCTCAACAGCACCGTGTATTTTGTTGCACTTTGTCCGTTACCGCACACCGACACCGACACCCACCAAGTCTACGACTACGAAAATGACTTAGCTCAAGCAACCACCCTCCGCTTTCTAAAGATGAGAAAAAAAAGGTATCAACAGAGTCCAGACACATAGAGTTGACGGGCGTCATTCTTCATCTCATTCCGATCAACTCTATGATACGCTTACTGTATCCCAGTGAGAGGACTTCATGTGATCAGCAATCAAGGGAGTTCGTCTATGCAACAGTTCAACTTGGCGGTAGTTAGAATGTCTGCACCGTCCTCATACACACCGTACAGAAAGCAAGTCCTTAAATGTTTCGTGCTCCTCGAGCCACTTCACTTCAGTTACCTGTGGTCCTTCCTTTTCGTGCACTATGAATAGTCACGCCTGACTCGCCTTACCTCGTTGCTATTACTTCGCAAGCACGAGCTTGACAGTCTTGACCTCAAACCCGCGGAACGCAAGCCGGAGCGACAACTTCCCCGGCTGCTCACCCCACTCGCCCGTTGTCTGTTCAAGCGGGAGTTCCTCTGCGCCGGCGTCGTCCTCGAGCAGGTTCGTAGCGTATGCCTCGGCGACGCCAGGCACGTTGATCTGCAAGCAGACGCACGCGTGTCCGCCAAAGGCCTCGTACAGGCGCAGCACGATCGTACGGGGGCCCCGGCCTTCCAGCGCGTCGAGGTCCCCGCGCTTGATGGTCTCTAGGACGACATTATGGTCCCTGCCGAACACCACGAACGGCGTGTGCGCCACTGTCGCGGACACCGCGCCGCCTTTGGGATGGCAGCGCACTGCACCATGATGTGAGATGTGAGCATGCACTTCGTCATCGTTAGTCAGGTGGAGACGTAGGACGCACCGTGCAGCGGAGAGTTGAAGAGATAGGCCGCCATGGGGACGTACGATTGGAGGAAGTGACCGCGGTGGGGCAAAACAGCCCACGAAAATTCATGCTTGCCTGCGTGATAAGTAAAAATGTGTCGCCGACCGGACTCAGCGTCTATCCGATTACAGCATGGTGAGTGGCGGAGAAACACAAACCCTGGTCCTGCTCTGCATCAGGGATAGTCGCGGCGCGCAAGAGCGAAATGCGCAGGACATTGCCACGACACGAGAACCCGTACTTGGATTCGGAGAGGATAGCCACGCCGTAGCCATATTCGCTTAGGTCAGCGAACTTCACGCGTAGCAGGTGAGCCTATGTCATCCTCCGGTCCCACGGAAGAGGTAGTCAGCGACCTACCTTGTGTCCACATACTTCAAACTTGGCTGCATCCCACGACGTATTCTTATGCGTCGGGCGTTGTATGTAGCCCCAGGGCGTTTCATACGTCGCCACGTCGCTGTGGATGTCGAGAGGCAACTCGACTGAGACGCGTTAGTCAGTGTCGTCATGCAATGCAGTCTCATGTCATACACTTCAATAGTTCATGGCGTTCGTGCCAGTCGACTTCGGCGCTGAACACAAATTGATTGAAGGGGTAGGGGTGCGGCGCTAGAAATTTGTATAGGAGCAAGTCATGTGAGATATGTCAACTGGGCACACCTTCCAAGGCATCCAACGAGATCTAATGTATCGCGTCAGTGGAGGGGCCACCTCGAGAAGGTATGTCCCCGGCTGTTACTCACGGTAACCTTGATGGTGCTCTTATTAAACTTAATTTCAGACTCAACACTCGCGAACAAGGGGCCAGACGCGACGACCTTGACGTTCGCGAACTTGAGTTGCTGTGCCTTCTCTAGGTGATATACCTCGACATCTAAACTCCCAGAAAGCGGTCCGATAAGCAACAAGGCCTGCACTCATGTGAGCACCTCGCGACGCACCCCATGCATCCCAGTAAATCGGATGGTCCTCGAAGATAATCAGACCTCCTGTCTGGCCCTGAGGGATGAGCTCGCGCCTGCAATCATCCCACGCAAACACAGAGGCGCATCAGTACATACGCCCTACGTTCTGACAACCCACACAAAGTGGAAAATGAGAAAGAGGACGCACTTGAGCCGCACATCGAATAAACTCGTGATACGCCCTCCGGCGACGGTAAGCTGTACAGCCCCATTCCCCAAGACAAAGGAATCGTTGCCCGCGCTATGCACCGTGACATCTGGGGAAAGCAATCCCAGTGGTAAGTCGACGGCGGCGGCCGAGCGCAGCTATGAGGAGCTGCGCACCGCCGAGATCCTTGGCGTTAATCTGGCTGGGCAGGGCGAGTCCGCCGCCCACGCCACCCTCCAGGACGACGAAGCCCTCCTTGCCATCGCTGGTAGTCTGCAGCACGTTTCCAGAGCTGGTCCTTCCCTCGGCGAGCGGCACGCGCACGATGTCCCGTCGAGGGAAAGGCGTCGTGTTGTGCGCAAACACCGTCAGCGGCACGGAAGCGGGCACGGTGGCAACGGAGGATAACGGGACAGAACCCGGGTATAATACGTGCAACGCCTGATCGAGGAGCTTTTCGGTGTCCGCGCGCACTTCAGCATAGAGCCTTTCAGCATCCTCGTAGACCATGCCGCTAGGGACCCGCGGTGGTCAGAAGGCATATTGAGTCAACTAGGAGAAGGCGTACATCGCGGAGCCCGGGAGGACTATAACAGTCACAACTATGAGAGCTAGAAACGAAAGCAAGAGCCAGAGACCCACCGTCGTGGACTATGCAGACATCGCGCGCGTACGTAAGCCCTGAAAATGAGGAAAGGGGTGGGTGGCATACATTGATTCAAGAGAACCTTTTCCCAGCTATCGTCAAGGGTCTGCTTCGGATACTTGTACTCTTCGCTCTTGAAGATAGATGCGAGCGTGGCCACGTGCTATCACACCGCCGAAACCAGTCAGTGTTAATGCCTGCAAATCCAAAGTTCGAGTACCTCGGCGTCGCGCATAAGAATCTCGGACTTGCGATTGCCCTTCTTGATCGAGCCTGGCCGTAAACGTTAGCAGTATGACAGGTGATACATCCCCCTTCGAGACGAAAAAAATACATGGAATCTCACTCACCGTGCGATGTATACGTCCCGCGATGGAACTACCGCAAGTTATGTTCATATGCAAACGTGCGAATGCTCTGCGACTTACCTCAAGATACAGTTCGCCGTGCCTGGACCCACATGCGAGATCAGTCCACCCGTGCCATGAAACAAAATGGGACAGGCAAAAATTCCCACGCACCAATTTGGCAGTTTACGCCCCGCGTCCGAGCTCGTCTTGAGGTGATCATAAAACTCGTCAACCGAGCGGCCCATATGAACAGCCGGCAGCTCCCGCGACGTGTTCGCGGTACCTCTGAGCCGGCGGAGCTATCCGTCCCAATGTCGACGGCAGTGATTCAGGAGTTAAGGGATAAATGAAAGGGTAGGTCTTACATTTTCGAGCATCTTTGCGAGTGGGCCACCGCCACCATCTCCGTTGCCAAAAACAAGGAGCGACGACGAACTCGATTCGAGATTCTACTCACACGTCGTCAACGACAGCCCTTGATGTCGGAAGGGTAGGGGGCTGAAAGTACTTTGTGGTTTGACAGTGCTTTGTCTATCTCACCGGCAGTCGCCTGCCCATTGTACGATTCTGACGTACGTATCGGCAAATCAGCTACAAAATTAGGGCAAAGGACGAATCGCGGGATCGTACCGACGGGTGTCATGTGGCACAAGACCTGGGTACCATCGATCCCAACCCAGTTGAAGGTCGAGTTTGGGAACTTGTTCACATTGTTCCTATCGACGCGCGTCAGCTATCACTTACCTCACACATATACTTGCACTTGCCAGCTGAGTTTCTGGGTAAAGAAGTACTCCATACCCCCTCCGCGGAGGATTTGTGGGAGCGCACCGGTAAGGCCGAAACTATCCGGGAGCCACCCAACGCGACTCCGCTGGCCGAAGCGCGACTCGAAGTAGCGCTGGCCGTAGACGAGCTGCCGTGCGAGCGCCTCGCCGGACGGCATGTTAGCGTCGTTCTCAATCCACGAGCCACCGATTGGATAGAATTTCCCCTCGAGCACCTTCTGGCGCACCCGCTCGAAGAGCGGTGGGTACAGCTGCTCGAGCCACTTGTATTGTTGAGCAGAGGAGCTCACAAAGCGGTGCTCCGGATAACGGTCCATGAGGTCAACCTGTGCCGACCATGAGCGAGCTACCTTCTGTTGCGTAACGTGGTACGGCCAAAGCCTATGCCTTTGTCAGCCACGTCAATCGCATGCGAGTCGTTAGACATACCAAGCCGTATCAATATGACAATGGCCGATCCCCCAGACCGGGGCCTGCTCTGGTCCGTGTTCGTATATACCTGCGCCGCGCTCTTGCCACTTCTCGCCGAACACTTCGTCGGCAAGCTTGCGCGCGGCCGGAATACTCTCAGGGTCATTCTTATAAAATACGTTCATAATTTCGTTTGCGACGGCGAGTGCTTTATTTTGGAGCGTCGAGTTACCCGGAATTCCGATGAGCTCGCGAAGCGTGGTGAAGTCCCAAAGAAGGTGCCAAGCGGGCATATTGGGCACGACTAGATCAGCCGAGGCGAGTGTAAAGTACCTATTGTGCTACAGACTGGATGAGCATTTTCCAAGCGCACTTGGGAGGTGAAAAGGCGAACATCGGGTGGTTGAATATTTACACCGTTCCAAGGGACGCCGAACATCCCGTTGCAGGTGGCTTCTGCGACGAAGGAATGTGTACCTTTCTTTCGTTCATCGAGAGGAATTATATATTCGACTCGTCTGTCGCCATTAAATGCACCAGTGATACCTGAATTCATTGTCCTCCAGTCCAGTCCTTTGTCTAGAGGACCGACATACCTTGCAAGGGTGTCCCATCGACGGTGTATATCATAGCCTCGCAACTTGGATCAAACTCGACTTTAAATAGCTCAGTATGGGTGTATATGGCGAGGCATATGATGCGTGGAAGGCTTACATTGGACGCGTTCGTAGTCTTTCCACTCGGGTGGGATGTGCACGGTGATCTTGTACCAGTGGTTTGACTGCGCGTAGGTCTGTAAGAATATATAGATGCATGGCAGGCAAAGTGAAAACGTGCCCCTGATGGAGACGAAGACAGTAATTGAGCATTGAGAAGACTGCAATGATGTAGGATGGCTTACAGGATGGCCCGATAGATTCGCCTTTCTTGGCGGGTTGGAAGTCTTGTTTGAGAGCTTCCTTAAAGCTTGGCTTGGTAATACCTGGGGCGCTCCACCTCTGGAGCTGAATGTGGTCTCCATCGTCGATTCGATGGGTAAAGAGGACGGAGGACAGGTTGACGTCTGCATAGTGGCCGCCAGAGAAGTTTGCAATGCGATCTGTGGTGATGTCTTTTACCCACTTTGCTCCTGGGGAGAAGTTACGCTCTGGATAGTCAGAGTGAGAGTGAGTATGGCCGCCCCCCATTATTGATAGTTGATAGAGAAGAAGAGAAGAGAGGCGTGACAACAATCTAAATTATATGCAAGATCAAATCTCGGACACGTGACCGATCTATTCGAGAGTCGAGTTTGTGTTCAGTTCGGCTTGAACGACGCCATGAAAAGACCCTGCTCGCCCTCGTCTGCCCAATCAAAGAAACAGAAAAAGTCCCCCCGCGTCTCAGAATCACTGATAACATCTCCCGAGGGGGAACACAATGATCAGCTCGTAGACGCATCATGGGAAAAGGTAAAAAAACGAAAGCAAAAAAAGGCAGAAAAAAGAGACGCGAAGCTCGACGTGTGTGTCCTTTTTGACATCGCTCGCCTTAATGTTACACGAAAAAGCTCACACACATCTCACAGGTGAATCCTCCCCGTTTTTTGTATTCACATTCCGAGATCATCAAGCGTAGAGATGCCGTTGGCGTCAACGTACCGTACCATCTCTTCACTTCTCTTATCTATCGTGCTTATGATCGCCAACAGGATGTCCGCGATCTTGTCCTTCACATTATCGCAGACGCACCACCACCGAGCTGGGTCAGAGTACAGGTTAGACATTCCCCAGCCTGTACACTTTCTTCACGCTTATCCATCCCTAGAATCCGCAATCCATCCAAAAGCTAGTTGTCCTCCTCGTTCCTGGCCTTACATCCACAGTGCTTTCCCTCCCTCCCCTTCCCACCTCCTCTACCGAGAATTCCAATGTCCCCATCGAAGTACCCGCCCCACCAAATCCTCTACCGTCGAAACTATCTCCACCTGTCGAACTTCCTTCTTCCATCAATCCGCGCTCAGAGGAAGCTGCAGCGTTCTACGGTGGCATCCCCTTCATCACACGCACCTTCTCCCATACACTGCCAACCCGCGCTCCAGGCGATGCGATCCGCATGCATTCCGTCCTCAACACATTCTTCCAAGGACCCGTCAGCGGCGAGGAGAAAAAGAGGCGTTTGCTAGAACGCATCGCTGGTCCGTCCCTTCTTCACAACCCTTTCTTGTTTCTCCGGTTGATATCTCCCACTACAGCTGAGCGTGCGGGGAGAAAGGATCCGTCCAAGTACCTCCTCACAGTAGAGCAGATGGTCGAGAACGACTATCCGGTCCCTTCCTATCTCGCAGACGTGTTCAAGGCACCAGACGGATGGATAGAGACCCCTGAGGCCCCTACAGATACCAAATCGGAACCTGAGTCTGTCTACGCGATCGATTGCGAGATGGTGCGTGCTTTTACGATGCTCACGCAATATCGTATACTGACGAAGAAAAACCGTCCTCAGTGCCAGACAACGGACGGCAAGGCGCTAACTCGAATCTGCATCATCGACTATGGAACAGGCAAGGTAGTATATGATCAGTTTGTCAAGCCACCAAGTCCCATCACTGATTATCTCACTCGGTACGTGGAGGAAATATGTCCCTCCTTCCAACTTAACCACCAATACAGCTTCTCCGGCATCACAGAAGAGGCGCTACAATCTATAACGACGACCCTTGGCGACGTACAAACATACCTCGGCACGATCATAGCCCCCTCTACGATCCTGCTAGGCCACTCGCTCGAGTCGGACCTATACGCACTTCAACTCTCACACCCACGGTGCATCGACACCGCGATACTCTTCCATCACCCACGCGGGCGCCCACTCAAACCAGGACTAGCGTGGCTCACGCGCAAATGGCTCGGCCGCACCATCCAAGATCGCGGACCCGGCGGGCATGACCCCGAAGAGGACGCTCGTGCGTGCATGGATCTTCTCAAAGCGAAGATTAAAAATGGTGCGTCACCCCCTTTACCGGCGAAACCAAAAAGCAGAGCGTTGGCCGACAATTTTGCGTCGCATTAGGACCAGGATACGGCGAGTTCAGGACCGACTTCGAGCCGATCCTTGCACGCATCGCGCGCGCTCGAGGCTGCGGTCCCGATGGGGGCGGCGCAAGGGCGGCGATTGTTGACCACGGCAACCCCGGTGCCTGGCACGGTACGTCGGCATCGGCGCCCGCCACGACCGTCCCATGCACAACCGACGCGGAAGTCCTCGATGGCATACTCGGCGCTCTGGACACGCACGAATTTGTGTTTGCACGGCTGATGGGCTTGGCGGATGCCCTGGGATGTGCGTGCGCGTTTCTCGCTATTGTTTTCGTTCTCGATCAGTAGTAGCCGACTGACTGATTGGTTCGTCCCTCAGGGATCACGCCAAAGGCAGGCCCGGACGGTGGGCCCGGACTGAAAAACGCAGAAACCCCGAGCAACGGCGCCATCCCAACGCTGTCGCCGCCTCCACCAGAGTCGCCACGGGAGGAAAAGAAGAACGGCCTGTTCGAGGCCGTCACGAATCTCGATGAGCAGCTCACGACGTTGCACGCCGCTCTCCCCCCACGCACCGCCTTTCTCCTTTTCTCGGGCCACAGCGACCCGCGTGCGATGTCCGCGCTCGCCGCTCGCCGTGCGCAGTTTCAGGCGACCCAGAATCAGAGTCAGAAGCAGGAAGGTGGTGGTGTTACCGCTGTTGCTGATAATGCTGCTGCTGGTGATGCGGGAATGGCGACGACACACGGTTCTGCTGGTGCTACTGAATCTACTAGCCCGGTGCGGTGGAGTACGGCGGACGATCGTGCGCTCGAGGAGGCGGTTGGGCGGGCGCGGATGGGCCTGCTGTTCGTTGGCGTCAAGACGTAGCGCTAGCTGCTTTAGTGTTGCCGCTGCGTCGTAAAGGCCTCTATTGACTTCGCGTGTTTTTGCTCCCTGCATCTGTTTCTTTGAACTATGTCTTTGCTTCTCGAGGTTAAGCAAGTCACCAATCGTACCTGTGCAAGTATAGTAACGGCGTCTGCGAGGGTCGGCATAAGCTGGTATCCACACTGAATCATCGATGATCGATGGGGGTAGCTGGCTTACTGTGGTATAAATGGGCTTTGCGGTCGGGGATATGAGCTGATATCGAGCAGAGTAGACAGGAGCTGAAAAACGCTGCGAGTTGAGCTCGGACTCGCGAGAAAGCCCATGCGGGGAAACGGCTGGCGGAGCCAACACACTGGCTAACACAGCTCCAAGCTCCAGTCTTTGAAGTTCATGGCGCTTCGACTCCCTCTCAGGCCGTTAATTCGACGATATGGACCCAACTGTTCACAGAGCTCAGAGCTCTCGAATTTCCTCCAACCCGAGATGTCTTTCGCCATTGCGAGCACCGTTGTGCTCTTCCAAACAAAAGGGAGTTCGGTCGCTCTCACTACAAATGATAGTACACAGCTTGAATGTGCCCTAATCCTTGTCCCTGTGGGTGGCAATGCTTCCGGAGCGCGAGCCAATCCCACATCAACTACATGGTCCTGATATCAACGGCTTGCACTGGCCTGGTCGCCCGGGCTTTGGACACGAGGCAGAAATCTTCCCTTCTTTCCCCCATCTTCAGACCTTTCCTATCGTAACTATGTCCCAGAATCCTCACGAGACCAATTCGACCTCCGAGTCGAACTATAAGGTCATCTTCCACGATGCTGTAAAACAGGAAAGGACCTCAAATCGGATCCGCTTCTTATCACACATTGCTGTTGGGGTCAACGATCTCCTTGACCTAGACAAACCGCATTTTGATGGGTTGGGGTCCCATTGGCATAATGCGGACTTTGTTCGGAGGTACTACCGCCCATCGACTCCCAGCTCCACCCTGCTTCTTGAACACGGCAGGGCTACGAAGGTGCTTCTCAACCCACGGCGCAAGAGCGGACGTGGATGCACGGGACCATGACAATATGACACCACTGCATCCGGCGTTAACCCCTCGGGCTTCGCTTCGTTGGAGAGCCTTACTGGATCACCGAAATTGCGCAGCTGCTACTGGAGCATGACTCAAGTGTCCACGTGCGAAAAAATGACCAGTTACGATATCTCTTCTCCGGCATCGCAGCATTATCATTATTGCTGACGGTTGGGCGCGGACGTAGACGCGCAGGATAAAGAGAATATGACCCCTCTGCATTTTGCATCGCAATCTCTCTGAAGCGACAGAGTTGTACAGCTGCTGCTGAAGCGCATGAAGGCTTGAAGCATAGCGCAAGTATCCACGCGCGGAACAAGAACGGCCAGACGCCACTACACTTGTCGTCACAACATCATTCTTCTGGCATATGGCACAAAGTGAGTGGCTGTTCATACGAGAAATAGAGTACAAAGAACACGGGGAAGGGGTGCAGGGAAGATACTAGAACAACATGTTCAAGGGGACTCGAAAAGGGATGAGAAGGCCATGATACGTGGAGAAGTCCGAGTCGCCCTGAGGTCCTGTGAGAGGCTCAACACGGGGAGTCAGTTCAAAGCCTGAGATCTGAGAGCTCGTCTCGACAAATTCACTGCTACGCACAATATCGATGTCTAGCTCAAACACCTCGCCTAGCTGAATGCTGAACGCCAATGCCCTCCGGAGGACTCAGCAGGAGGTTTGATTCGTCGGCAGTCCGGGCAAGCCTGAATAAAAATAAGTGGAGAATGACATGCGAAGGAGGATGCCTGTCCGGGCTTTCCGAGTCCGTGCTGGGATTGGTCGATTCGAAATCATGAGAGTCGTGCGTGCTCAGATAACGCCCAA
>Ga0137394_10002638_pt1 | contig 13296 bp, 10 predicted proteins | sample czobulk116metaG_FD_108278 | JGI IMG/M metagenome (GOLD analysis project Ga0137394, IMG submission 108278) | Vadose zone soil microbial communities from Angelo Coast Range Reserve, California, USA - czobulk1.16 metaG | ecosystem: Environmental > Terrestrial > Soil > Vadose zone | place: USA...
GCGTATGGCGCCTTCCATGCGCTGGGGGTCGGGATATTTCACTCGCTGGAGCGCCATCAGCACGAACGCGGTGTCGTCGACGTCGGGATAAAAATCATTGCGAAATTCGAAGGCCCAGCCGCCGGGTTCGGCGTCCTTGTTCTTCACCTGCCAGTCGCCCGGCCCGAGGACTTGCTTTGAGAGCATCCAGTCCGCCGCCTTCACCAGCGCCGGATGATCCGCGGGCAAACCGGCCTCCTCCAAAGCGACCATGGCGATGCAGGTATCCCAAACCGGCGAAACGCACGGCTGCATGCGGATGGTGTCGCCCTCTTCGATTTCAAAACGTGAAAACTCCTTGATTTCCCGCCAGGTCAGCGGATCGTCCGGGCCGTGTCCAAGGGCCATCAGCGCGAAAATCGAATTCATCATCGCCGGATAGATCGCGGCAAGGCCCTCGGTTCGTTCGATGTGATTCAGCACCCAGGACTTCGCTTCGCGGAGCGCGCGCTGGCGCAGCGGCTTCCAAGGCAATTTCTCGTAGAGCTTCAAGCCGCAATCCAACGCCAGGAAAACGTTTTTCCATGAGATGAGTTGCTTGCTCCAGTCAAACGCCGCAGTCTTTCGTGTGGGGTCCTTGAACAATTCGTCGACTCGGGCGCGCTCGGGCAAGCGCCAATCGGGCCGCAGCGAGGACAGGATGGCCATCGGAATCACGATGCCGCGCGTCCAAGAAGACATCTCGTAAATATTGAAATAGAACCAATTCGGGAGGAGCATCAACTCCGGCGGGATCGAGGGAACGAGCTCCCATCCCACCGCACCGACCAGGGCCAGGTAAAAGCGCACGTAGGAGTTGGTGTGCTCCAGGCCGCCGAGACGATGGACGGTCTCACGCGCTTCGACCATATGGCGCGCGTCGGTCGGGTCACCCGCCAGCTTCAAGGCGAAATATGCTTTGCAGGTGGCGTTCAGCTCCGAAAGCCCGCCAGGATAGATGGACCAGCCGCCATCGGCGAGCTGCCTGCGGCGAACGTAATTCGCCAGCTTGGCAATGCGCTGCGGATCGGCCTTTCCCAAAACGTGCAAGTAATAGATGTAATCGGATTCGAGGGTGGTGTCCGCTTCGAGCTCGCCCTGCCAGTACCCTTCCTTTGCTTGAATGGAAAGGAGGTGATTCGCGCCGCGCTCAATGGTTTTTGCAAGCCGCTTCGCCCAGTCCTGTTCCTGTGACGGCACAAGTACCGGTGCAACGGGAATCTCTTCTCCCATTCGGGCGAATGAAGCCATCCGTGCTCCCTCAGAGCGGAACTTCAAGCTGGCATGTCCAGCAGGCCTGTACAACCAGCATTTGAATTAGCTTAACTGCCGAGCAGCGTATCATTTCCCCACAAAAACAGCGCGGCGGTTAAGGTTCGAGTAACACGAGTACTACTAAATTATCGCCGCCTTCGTCTTGACGGTCAACGGCTAAGATGCGGCATTCGTAACGCTGCGTTCTCAAATCGAAGTATTTGCTGGCCCTTCCAGCATTCGCTGAACGAGCACATGTAGAGGCTCAGGCAGGGGCTCACCCTCGCCTTGCGATACGGATGGTTTCTCCCGAAGCAATCGTGAGGGAAGCTTCATCGAGGCCGGTCTCATCGATGGGAAGATGTCCGACGAACCCCGGAGCACTAGAGCATCGGCGCGGTCCAGTGCAACGCGGGCGGAATCCTTGAAATCTTCCTTCGCCGGATCGACCACTGCAAAATACAAGCTGGGTTTGAGGAATTGCAGCAAGGAATTGCTCTCCACGATCACGGGTGGAAGTTCCGTCGCATCCGCTTCGATCGCCTGCTGGAGCGCCGCCCTCAGAAGCGGTAGCCCTTCGGCAAGAAATCCTTGTTTCGTCCGCAGCCAGAACGAACGATGGGCCCCGGCGGCCAGAAAACGGGCGCTGTCCGTGCCGGTGTCCGCTCGCGTCTCCCAATTGATGGCGCAGACGTGTTCATCCGGCGCGCAACCGCAATTCTCCCCATTCTGCGCGCAGACGCCGTGCCCATACTGGGTGATCTTTCCTGCGATCCAGTTCGCCGGGCGAAACGCGGAGATCACATCGCACACCAGTTGGGTCTTGCCAATGCTGCGCGTATGCCCGCCAACTACGATCAGGCGCCACTGGGACGACGATTTCTTGTCATTTCCCGCCAAGCTTTTCCTCTATTCCCTTGATGCGCGCGGCCAGTTCCGGAAGCCGGCCATACCATGCGAACAACTCTTTGAATTTCTCCAGCGAACGCGCCGGTGTTCCCCAAACTGTCTCTCCGCTGCGAATGGTTTTTCCTCCGAGGACTCCGCTTTGCCCACCGATCACCGAACCGTCTTCCAGCTTACAGCGCTCGCCAAACCCTGCCTGTCCGCCCACAGTCACGCGCTTTCCAAACACGCACGAGCCGGACAATCCTACCTGGGCGGCAACCACGGTATGCGCCCCGATCTGACAGTTGTGCCCCACGTGCACGAGATTGTCCAGCTTCACGCCTTCCGCAATGCGGGTGTCGTCAAGTGAACCGCGATCGATCGTGGCGTTCGCTCCGATTTCCACGTCATCGCCAATCTCCACAATCCCCGCCTGGGGAAATTTCCAGTGCCTCCCCTCTCCGAACGCATAACCGAAACCGTCTGCACCAATCACTGCCCCGGAATGAATCTCCACGCGACTCCCGAGGCGTACGCCTGCGTATAGCGTCACGTGCGGATGAATTCGGCAATTCTCGCCGATCCAACAGCCCGCACCGATCACCGAGTGTGCGCCGATCTGCGCGCCGGCGCCGACATGTGCATCTTCACCGATCACGGCGTACGGCCCGACACCCACTTCCGGCGCTACGCGCGCGAGCGCCGCGACAATCGCCGTCGGATGAATCCCTGAAGCAATCGGGGTGCGCCCGAGCAGCAGCTCGGCTGCTCGCGCAAACGCCACCTTGGGTTGCGCGCTTCGCAATATCGTTTTGCCCGGTAGCACCAGTCCCTCAGCCCCAATAACACAGATCGCCGCCGAAGCCGCGCCCCGCTGCGCGTGTTTCGCGGATTCCACATAGATCAAATCGCGCGCTCCCGCGCGTTCCGGCGCGGCAACTCCGCCAATTTCTACTGTGCCGTCACCTTCCAGCTCTGCGCCAATCGCTTCGGCCAATTCCTGTGCAGTTCGTCTCATCGTCAACCTCACTGGAAATCGTACAGCGATGGCTCACCCTTCGGCCTAGTGTTCCACCGCCCGTGCACCCAGACCCACTGCTCGGGATACTTCCGGACAATTTCTTCGATCACTTTTGTGAACTTTTGCGTATTCTCTAAAACGTCCCGCTCCGTATCGCCCGTTCGAATCAACTCCACGGGGGGCTCGAAACGCAACCGGTACTTTTGGCTGCGCTCATCCCAAATGGCATATCCCGGCACAACGGCCGCGTCGGTATGCAATGCCACGCGCGCAATCCCGGTGGTCGTGCTGGCCGCCTTCCCAAAAAAATCCACGAAAACCGCCTCTTCGGGCATGGTGTTCTGGTCCGCCAGAATTCCAACCGTTCCGGCTTCTTTCAAAACTTTTAGCGTCACGCGCGCCGATTCGTTTTTGAAAATCGCACGATTCCCTGACAAGCACCGGTAACCGTTCACGAGTGCATCGATTCTCTGGTTGTCGATCCGCCGGGCCATGTAGTGCAGCGGAAATCCGTAGAGGGCGTGCGCAAAGGAGGATAGCTCCCACGCCCCGATGTGCCCCGTCAGATACAGCACACCTTTCCCGCGCCGCTGCGCTTCCAGAAAGTTCTCGTGGCCGTCGAGCACGACAAGCCGCTCGATATTCTCTTTCGAATATTTCGGAAACCGGGCAAACTCTGCCGCCATCCAGCCCAGATTCCGCAGCATTCCGCGAATGACTGCCTTGCGCTGCGCTGCGCTCCACTCCGGAAAAGCAATGCTCAAGTTCACTTCCGCGGTTTTCCTCAACTCCGGCAGCAGCGCATAGAAAATCCGCACCATGCCTGCGGCAAAACTCCTCGCCAGCGGCTGCGGCAATGCACCCAACCCTTTCAAAACTGCCCACGCTGCCGCGTATTCGATCCATTCCTTCATTGCCTACCTAACTTCGCGCGAGTTTCTCGCCGGGCGACAGTATGCAAGAGGTCCGTCGCTGGAAGATAGTGGTTCGATGTTAGACTCAGTTTTCCGTGACCGAAACAACCGCTCCCATCGCCGACTACCCGCGCACCGGCACGGCCGCAAGAGTCGCTTCGGCCATTCTCATCGCAGCGACGCTCTACGTTTGCTACTTCAGCCATCTCGGCGCCATCGGCTTCGTCGGGCCTGACGAGCCGCGCTACGCCTGGATCGCCCGCGACATGGCCGAGACCGGCGATTGGGTTACTCCGCGCTTGTACGGAAAGCCCTGGTTTGAAAAGCCCGTCCTTTATTATTGGGGCGCGGCCCTGTCCTTCAAGCTGTTCGGCGTGAGCGAAGCCGCTGCGCGCCTACCTAGCGCCATCTCTGCCCTGCTCGCTACGCTCGCGCTGACGTGGCTCGCACTGCGTCTCTATGGCGCGGAAACCGCTCGCTGGCTGCTGCTTCTGCTTCCGACCACCGTTGGCATGATCGGCTTCTCTCACGCCGCCGCTACGGACATGCCCTTCAGCGGCATGCTCACGATTGCCATGGTCTGCGCCGCCGTCGTCTTGGGCCTTACCCGAAACGAGAACACGCCGATCCTTCCGCGAACACCATGGCTCGCCCTCATTCTCTTCGGTTTTTTCCTGGGTCTCGCCGTCCTCGCAAAAGGACCTGTCGCCATCATCCTCTCCGGCGGCGCCATATTTTTCTGGGCGCTCTTCACAAGGCGCTGGCGCGACGCCTTCCGCCTCTTTCATCCCGCCGCAATCGCGTCTTTCTGCCTCACCGCTCTTCCCTGGTACATCCTCTGCGCCCGCCGCAACCCCGACTTCTTCCACATCTTCATTATTGAGCACAATTTCAAGCGCTACCTTACCCCGGAATTCCAGCACATCCAGCCGTTTTGGTTCTATCTGCCAATAGTGCTGTTGGGACTCTTACCATGGACTTCAGTGTTGGCAGGGGTTGCCAGCGATTTACGGCAACCACTCGGAGTTGCGTCTTGGCGAATGTCTCCGAGTCTGTACTTCGGTTCCTGGATAGCCTTCGCGTTGGTCTTCTTCAGCGCATCCAAATCGAAGCTGCCTGGATACGTCTTGCCAACTATTCCTCCTCTAGGACTGCTTCTCGCTCAGAGCATTCCGCTGCGCGTCCACAAAACTGTTCAGGGAAATCGTCGGATTGGTGTCACAAGCGCGATGGTCTTGTTCGCACTGGGCGTTCTTGTTGCATTGCAATCGGATTTCAATCAACTCGCTTCGGCGGCCTTGGCGCTCCTCGGAGGCGGACTCCTGGGCGCAGTCTTGGGCTGTCTGCGGAGATTTTCCCACTGCTTGGTGATTGGTGTGCTCACTGTCATTCTGGCCGTCAATCTGGCGTTGAGCGGAGAGACTCGTCGAGCGCTCGACTCATCTCTTTCGGCTCGCTACGCCTTTCAGATCCCCCAAGTAGTCTGGAGAAACTACTCTCCACAATATGTATCGACATACAAGCTCCGGCGGTCGTTCCAATACGGCTTGAATTTTTATTTTCATCGAGAACTTCCGGAATGGTCGCCGGGAAAAACCCCGCCTGGCTGGGTCTACGCCCCAGGTGGGGAGATTCAAGGATTGCGAGATCTCGGTCTAGACTGCCCGCTGAATGCCCTGCGGCATGCAGTAATAGTTTGCAAAGACCCGGGCTCAACGGACAGGCTTCACGAAAGCCGGCAGCCTCACTAGGAAAAACGACACGACGCGGTTTTCATATGCGCGCTTGTCTTCGTCACCCAAGCTCACAAAATTTCCGTGCGGAATGATGGCCTGCTCGCGCGGCTCTGGCGCCTTCAGAAATATCTGCCGCGTGGTCTCCGCGAGCTCCGGATCGTCCAGCGCCTGAATATACAGCGTCGGGACGCCGAGCATGGTAATCAACTTCCGGGAAAGCGGCGGGTCATCGCGGTGTGCGTAGTTCAAGTACTCAAAGCTGAACTCCGCCGCGCCGACCATGAACGGAAAACCTCCCAGGCCGTTGCGTTCCACGCCCACTTTAACCATCTGCTTCGGTTGGTCATAGACGGAGTCCAGTACCAAGGCGCGAATCCGCTTATCGCTTTGCGCTTCGCGCAGCGCAGCGTAAGCGCCGAGGTTGTAGCCCCAAAGCCCGAACCGCGTTGCGTCCAGATCAGGCCGCGCGGCCAGGAGATCGACCGCCGCGCGCACCTCGTCCGCCTCGCGATAGCCGAGCGTGCTGATTCCTGCGTTCGCCCCGTGCGCCGCAAAATCAAAAATGAAAACGTTGTACTGGTGGTCCTGCAGAGCGGATTCCAGCGTCAACAGCTCGCCGCGGCTGGACTCGTAGCCGTGGCAAAGGATAATCGTCGGCGCACCTCGAAACCCAGGAAAGAACCAGCCTTCCCGCTTACCGATTCCCCCCGGCATCTGAAAATCCAGCACCTCCGGCCGGCCCGGAAAACTCGCCATGTTGATTTCGGAGCTGGTCCGTTGCGGTTTCACGATTCGATAGACCAGAAAACCCGCAATGGCCATCGTTGCCAGCACGCCAAAAAAGGCCAAGGCCGATAGAGCCATCGCTAACTTGGTGTACCAGCGGGTCGGATAACGGAGTTCGTACAGGATCTGCATTCGTCGTCTGCGCAACTAGGGTGGCGGCGGTGGCCGCTTCTTCTGTACCTCAAAATATGAACGCAATACTTGGCATCCTAGCACACCTCCTTGGTCCCACTGCCTGAACCACTCTCGGTTGTGTCGGATTTGTATCATTCGCGGCATGCCAACGGCCACTCGGCCGCATCGAATCGGCTATGATAGTGTTCGCGAGGCTGGGGCCGCGCTGCTATCCGCCCGTCCATGAACATCGTCGACTTGCGACAAACCACCGTCCGGCAGATTGAGCCGTTGCTCGAAGAAGAAGCGCGGCATTGGCGCGACGAATTGCATTGGGACTACCGCGGGGCCCTCGAACTCATCAAACGATTCCTTGACGCGCACGCCCTTGCCGGCTGCGTAGCGTTCGAAAACGGTTCCGCCGCGGGATATTCCTTCTACGTCCTCGAGGAACAGAAAGGACTGATCGGGGGGTTATACGTCTCGTCCAAATTCCCGCAGGATTCCATCGGCCGGCGGCTCCTCGAGGAGATGCTGCTCTCGATGCGCGCCATCCCGCATCTCGCGCGTATCGAAGCCCAGCTGATGCCCTTCAGCGGCCCTGTGGACGCACCGCTCCTCGACCAGGGATTCCACCTGTACACGCGGCAGTTCATGCTGCTGGATCTGCAGAAGCTGCACGAGGCGAAATCCGGCGCCTCGGGCGGCATGCGCCTCACCCGCTGGAATGACCGCTACTTCGATCCTTGCGCCAAGTTGATCTATCTGGCTTACGCCAATCACGTCGATGGCGAGATTAACGACCAGTACTGCAGCCGCGGAGGCGCGCTGAAATTTCTAAAAAACATCATCCTGCTTCCCGGGTGCGGGCAATTCGTGCCGGGCGCATCTTTCATTCTTCACGAGCCCGGCAGCGATGAACTTATCGCCGCCGTCCTGACCAGCGAAGTGTCACCCGGTGTCGGCCACACCACGCAAATCTGCGTCCTGCCCGGTTACCAGGGACACGGCCTCGGCCGCATGCTCATGCAAACTTCCGCCGAAGCTCTTCGGTCGATGAAATTCAGGGAATTGACGCTGACCGTAACGTCGGATAACCGTACCGCCGTCCAACTCTACGAGAGACTCGGCTTCCACACTATCAAGTCCTTCACGGCGGGTGTTTGGCCACGTTAAGCGGAGCTCCTGCAGCGCGTCTCTTCGTACCAGGAAGCCCGCTCACCAATGAATAGAGCTAGCGTGCTGAGGATTTCCTCCTGAAACATATCAGGCCCGTGGGAGATATCTCAGTGGACGTGCGCCTTAAACACAAAATCCATGTTCTTGGCTTCTCCGGCCGCGACGGTGATGACTTGTTTCATGGCTCCTAATTTTTCGTGCCAGGCTTCCACGGTGTATTCGCCGGGCGGCAAATTGCGCAGATCGAAGTGTCCGTCCATGCCGGTGACTGCGAAGAATGGATGCTTGAACACTGCGACATAGCTGCGCATCCACGGATGCACATTGCACTTGATGGGAATTGCGATCTCCTCCCGCGCGAAGGATTCTTCAAACGTCGTCCCCGCAGGCTGGGCCCTATTCCATTCGCGGTTGTTGATCGGAACGGGATGGATATTGTGCGTTGTACTGTCGTCATTCACCATGCGCAGCTTCTGCTGCGCTTGAACCCCGACCACGTGCGGCAGATACACACATCCTTTTTGGTCAACCACTACCGGTTGGGCCGGCACGTCGAAGGCGCGGTTGCCAAGCCCCTCTGAAACAAACACAATCACGTTGCCGAGCGTGCCGCCGCTTCCCGTCACCAATTCTTCGTTCACAGCGGGCCCGGGATGCGCCTTGGCGCAACTAGGATCCGCAGACATACTGATTCGGTTGGGCTGGGGCAGCTGACCCTCGATCCTGACCCGGCCAGCCACCGAACCTGCCGTGTGGGTGTCGGGTTTGCCCAAACCCAGATTCGGTGCCGCCAAATTCCCAAGGCTCGGGAGCAGTGCGAGAAAACCGAGCATTAAACTGAAATACAAACCCTTGACTCGCATGAAAATTCCTTCCTGCGGACGCCCTACTGTAAAATCCTAAGCAGCGCGAATGGCGCTTGCCGGGCGGAAAAGAGAACCGTCATCCGCCGCGCTGCTGCCCCACTTGGCTCGGGGCAAATCCTTTAACTGTCAAACCCAGGCGGTGCCCTGCTTGAATCCGAAAGCCGAGCGCTCAGGTCCTCCCATTTGAAACGCCATGATGTTTCTTCGAACGGATGCGCGCCCTACTTATTGCTGCTGAAGGTAGTAGCCTTGCTGATAGCCGTTTGAATAAGCCTGGCGATAGAAGCGCATGTACTGTTCGGGGTTAGCACTTGCTTCCAACCAGCCCTGGCCCCCGGTGCGATAATTGGCGGTCTTCTCCACCTGAAACGGTTGCGCCTTAATGCGATCAGAGGCGCCATCCAACGTTCCGTCACAGTAGCCTGCCAATTCCGCTGCAGTGGGCTCCGTCCATTTTCCCGATTGAGCTTCGGCGTACTCGCGGTAACCCTGTTCGTAGCCAGCTATGAACACGGCGCGGTCGGCGTTGCTACCCCAGCGGCCCGTGCTGAGGCGCGGCGCTCTCCCGTCCTGAACATCGAGTTTCGCCTGATACAGTCCATCGCGAAACGGCGCGTCGATGGCTTGCGGCCCTTTACCCGTTACGACCTTTGGTCGATAAGCCGAGACTCCCACCAAGGCCACGATCGCGAGTCCCAAACTCACATCCAAGATAAAAAGCGATTGCCTTTTCACGGTTTCACCTCACACTCAATGCTTGCGGGAGAGGGAGGAACTTGGACACACAAATGGCTCTCGGCTCCCGTACGCACCTCTGCCGCCTGGGTCTGACGCGTTGCCCTAAATCACAGGGGCACGCTGTTTATGGGCGCAATCGGGGAACGACTGAACGGAGTACTATCCGTACCAGCAAGGACCGCGGTAGCGGCGCCGAATGGCGTGATCACGAGCGTCCGATTCGCAATCCCACTTATTCGACGGGCCTATTTAATCCGCGGTGGGGACGTAATTCATTGATGAATCGCAAAGTAGCTGTAAACTGCTTGTAAACTCCGTTAAACGATCCTTGACGTTCACCCTTCGAAAACCCGCGGCCATCCAGCTCTAGGAGAAACTCGGCCTACATGGCATCAAGCCCTTCGCCGTGAACGAGAATCACAGAGGCCGCACGCGACTTCCCAGGAGCGAACTTCTGGCCGCCTTGCACGATTCAAATCTAGCAGCGCGTTTATCAGGCATTGCGATTTGCTGCAAGCAGGTTTCATCGCCCGCCCAAACTTGCGCAGCAATGCAAGATCGCTCCGCTTGAAACACGGATAGCCAAATGGCACAAGAGGGGCGGCCCGCTCTCTCTGTGCTACTATCACCGCCAATTTCCAGGAGGTAATCCATGCTACTTCCTGCTTCCGCAGATTCCGTACAAATCCGCAGAAGACATTTCGCAGGATTGTTCCTGCTTTCCTTGGCTACGCTCCTCCTGGAGCTCGCACTGACTCGCGTGCTATCTGTATCGCTGTGGTATCACTTCGGCTTTCTTGTCATTTCGACGGCACTGCTTGGTTTCGGCGCTTCAGGGGTAATTCTCGCGCTGTGGACCGGGCTGCGAGAAAGGACAAGTCTGGACCTGGGGCTCGGGGTTTGCGCGCTCGCCTTCGCAGTTTGTGTAGTGCTCAGCTTCTGGTTGATGCAGCGGATTCCCTTCGACCCTTTTTCGGTGGCCGTTGATCACCGCCAGTTCTACTTCATGCCGATTTATTTCCTTTTGGTAGCCTTCCCGTTTTTTTGCTCGGGCCTGGCTATCTCGCTGCTGCTAACACGCGGTTCGAGAGAGATTAACCGCCTGTATGGATACGATCTGTTGGGTGCCGGCCTCGGGTGCGCGTTGGTGGCACTTGTGATTCCGCGATTCGGCGGAACAGGAAGTGTGCTCTTGGCCGCGTTTGTTGGCGCGTTGTCAGCCATGTGTTTTGCTTGGCCAGCCAGACGAGCGCTCGCTGTAACGGCCTCCTTGGTTTCCGCAATTCTGTTGGCGGCAAGCTTTCGCGGAGAGAGAGTCATCCCGATCCACGTGAGTGCCAACAAGCTCGGAAGAAGCATGAGCCCCATCTATTCGGCATGGAACACGTTGTCACTCGTACAGGTAGTGGAATTCCCAGCCGAAGGCAAGGAGCCCAGCCTGAGAAGGATGCTCATCGATTCGGGGACGGCCGCCACCGGCATCGCCGACCTGAGGCCTGACGTGCGCACGGTTCTCGCGGAGCATCCCGACCAAGTTGGCGAGGAATCGATGATTGCCTATGTGGGTAAACCGAATCCGAAGATTCTGATTATAGGTTCCGGCGGAGGCGAGCAGGTACTGGAGGGATTGAAGGCACACGCGAGTTCCATCACCGCGATCGAGATCAATTCCATTATTAATGACATCGTAGCGGTCCGGATGAACGACTACTGGGGAAATCTCTATCACCAGCCTGAGGTTCGCCTGGTCACGGATGAAGGGCGGAGTTTTGTCCGGCGATCCCAGGAGAAGTACGACGCGATTATTTCGGTGCACACGATCAGCAACGCCGCAATTGCGTCCGGCGCTTTGAGCCTCGCGGAAAACTATGTATTGACGCGCGAAGCGTTCGAGGACTATCTAGACCACCTGACGCCGGATGGAACCATTTTCTTCACCAGGCCGGAGTTTCAGATCCCCCGATTGTTTTCGACAGCGCGGGAGGCGTTCACCCAACGCGGGATGGGGCCAATTGGCAATCATGTGCTCGCGTTCAGCACAGCAGGCATGGGTCAGATGCCAGGCCGCCTATCCTTCGCGGCGGGCTTCCTGCTGAAAAAGAGCGAATTTCGTCCGGAGGAATTAGGAGAGATTCGCAGAATTCTGACGGCCGACGCTGCTTCCAGCGGGGACGTTTCCAGCCTCAAGATCCTGTATAGCCCGGACCAGAGGCAAACGGACAGCCTCTATTCTCGGATCGTTGGTGCACCGGATCTTGAGCAGGTATTTCGAACTAGCGATTCGCAGTTGGCGCCTGCGACCGACGACAAGCCGTTTTTCAATCAGCATACGCGGTGGTCCAGAATCCGGTGGAACACCGTTGTCGATTTGTTCTCGCAAAAGCAGCCGATGGGCGCAAGGTTGGCACTCGAAGATCGGCCCATCGCCGAAGTAACCCTGCTAGTTCTTTTGCTACAGTCGGTCGTAGTCGCCGGCCTGTCGATACTCTTACCACTGGCATTGCTTGACCGTCGGAGCCTTCCGACCGAAGGACGGTGGAGCTGGTTCGCTTATTTCGCGGCACTCGGGCTTGGCTTCATTATGGTCGAGATTGCACTGCTGCAGCGTTCTCTGTTGTTCTTGGGACAACCGATCTATACGTACGCGGTAGTGTTGGCTGGATTGCTGACATTCACGGGCATGGGCTCATATGCGGCCGGCAACTGGAGCGCAAAGCTTCCTGGAGCGCTCCAACGAGCTCTGCTGGCCACAGTAATTGTGGTACTGGCAATGGCAGTCATAACTCCGCTGGTGTTCCGTGCTTGTTTGGGGTTTGGCCTGTTTTCACGGATCACGATTGCTCTGTTGCTGGTCGCTCCTCTCGGTTTTGTCCTGGGCATGCCTTTCCCGCTCGGGCTGCGATTGGCAATGCAGCGGTCGTCAGCTTTGGGATCGTGGGCGTGGGGCGTCAACGGATTTTTCACCGTGATCGGCACGGTGCTTGCCCTAATGCTTGGCATGATGATCGGATTCCGAATGGTGTTACTACTCGCGTGCGCCTGTTACTTCGCTGGGCTGCTGGTGATCACCCGCCTTTCAAGCGGCAGGACCGCTGGTGGTGTGGTTGTACTCTCCGAACCTACTTGAGTTGACTGACCTCGCTAGATACCGGAAGCTACGGTGCGTGGTAAGTGGAAGTGTAGTTGAGTATCCGGCCTTGTGGTCGTCGCGGTCCACAAAACCGGGTTGTCGGAAGCCACCCAGGCCAACTGAAAATGGTGCCACCCGGAGGTGCGGCGCGCTCCCCCTCGGGGAGGAGTTTCGCCGCCGTGGGCGACCAAGGATCTCTCTTCACGTCCCCGTCAAACACTCTCTCCCGACATAATGCCGCGTCTCGGATTATGCCGAATCCCCTCATGTCGTCACCACTGTTTCCCCGCATTCCTGTCCTTCCACGCACACTGAATGCTTGATTAAGTCGGCATAATCCCACCCACTTCTCTGGACGGTCCTGCAGACCGAAAGGAGAAAATTCACATGCAGAGTCATTCGGATAGGAATTCGTCTGTCCGCCCTGGGACAGACGAGCGGCCCACTGTATTCCTACATCCCCGGGTTCACCGCTTCGCTTTACCAGCCGAGGATATTCCCAAGCTTCCATAGCCTACAAACTCACCCTGCTACGAGATCTCGACCAGTGGACGCGGCAACGCCGGATGGCAATAGAAGAATTCAGCGAGGAGCGAATCCGGCAGTTCCTTCGTTACCGACGAAAGCGTGATAGCAAGCGGCGAGGAGATAA